>Ga0154020_10004882_pt1 | contig 15936 bp, 23 predicted proteins | sample Klosneuvirus_201_FD_109709 | JGI IMG/M metagenome (GOLD analysis project Ga0154020, IMG submission 109709) | Active sludge microbial communities from wastewater, Klosterneuburg, Austria - Klosneuvirus_20160825_MG | ecosystem: Engineered > WWTP > Aerobic digester > Activated sludge | place...
CCAATCACCGCACAAGTCACAGTCTTAACACCTTTGAATTCAGTAGCACCATTATCCTCAACTACATGAACAGTCAAGCCTTTTTCGCGGGCATTTTCGCAAACTTTATTTAATTCTTCTAAACTATCTACGGAAACGCAGACTTTCTTAAAAGAATTTTGCAGCCATTCCTTTTCCTCGTCGGTTAAACAAAAGGACTGGAACCAACTGTCACTGAAACGTCTGGTTAGGAAAGACAAAACGCCGTGCGCGGCCTGAGAAATTTCCTTCCCACGTCTCATTTTTAAATCTTTTCGAATGATTATAACTTGCTTGGTCATTGGAATTCCTTTAATTCTACAAATCCAGCCACACATATAGCCACGTCACCATGTCTGTCAAAAGAAGTTTCGATCCAACTGATAATAATCAAAGGAAAGCTCATTTGCTTAACCCAGTCCTCAAACACCAATAATTCAGGGGATGAAAAGTCGTCGGGGATGATATTTCCATCTTCATCAATTTCGTTCCCGTTTTCATCGTAGTCCCAACAACTATGTTCTTTTATGACGCCAAAAGTATTTTCTAAAACGTCCTCCTTAACCGCCCTTTCCTCAAGCGTTTTAAACACATACTCGCGATACTCTTTTTCGCTTTTAACTAGAGTTTTTTTCATGGCTCAAGAAAAACTTTCATCGCCTCAGTAAATTTAAAGCTATTTTTCACCGAACATCTTACAGAAGGGACAACCCAAGGCAAAGTATAAGGTTTTCTCTCCCCATTTATAACCAAACCATTCAGCGGGCCTTTTCTAAAGTCTCTAGCGTCTAAAACTTCCACTTCGGAAGATCCTCTCGTGAATGCAAATTCGTGGATAATTTTTACGTTTTTACCGTAAACGCCATTTCCGAACCCGTCTCCTAGTTTTAGTTTGATATATTCGTCATGGTCCGGGCTGATGAAGGCTACAACGTCCCTATATCGCGTAAGAAGTCTCTTTCTGGCGGCTTTTAGGGCTTCTAGGTGTCCTTGGTGGAAAATAGAGAAAGCCCCCGGAAATTCCAATAACCGCCGAATTTAATTTTTCTTCTCTGAAGAAGTCATTTATAAGTTTGATTTTAAAATGGAGGGTTTTTTCAGCGTCAAAACCCCGCTTAACCCGTAGTGTTTCGAGAAGGCTCATTTCGCGCCCTTCGATTTCTTTTCCATATTTTCTCATAATAGATGATACTCTTAAATTTCTACTCTGTCAACTTGAAGATCGTAACATTGAAGTTTTTAAACACTGACTCGATCATAGCTTTTACGATATTCCAGTCGCCGCCAGCACGACAAGCCGCCATTAAATAAGGAAACCCAACTTCCTTAATTCTTTTAAATTGTAGCATGATTTTCGCCTCATTCAAGCTACTATAAAGTCCCTCGTAATTAACATACCTTTCCCCGTCATAACCATATCTTAGTTGCCCGTAACAATTTACCACGAACTTATCCTCGCCTACTTTCGCATAAGTAATATTTCCAAGCCGGTTCGCGGGAAGGGCAACATAATTCAAATCAGCTTCGTAAACTTCCGGCCACTTTTCGCGGAGAGCTTTAGCCACCCCCGAATTCATCTTTTTTTGGCAGTTGGCGCAATGCAAAATGGCTTGAACTTTACCTTCCTCCAGACCTTTAATAAGATCGCCTTTAATTTCTTGAATCATCGCTTAAATTAACGCGGGTTGATTAAAAGTCAAGCATCCACGCGGGTTTTTTGCGATTTTTCCACGTAGCAAACGTTTTATCAAATTTATAATAATTCCTATATTTAGAAACGGCGTCCATTTCCTCAAAATTGGGGAGTCGGCGGCAGTTTGAGTCTTGAGGAATCGCAATCGCGAAATCACTTAAACTCCCATTTGGGACAACGCTATTATAAACGTTTTCCTTCGCCCATTTTACAAACCTCATGGAGAAGTGGGATTTATAACCGATTAGGAGTCTTTGCCGCTCTAATTCTTCGGCGTGCTCAATCGTCCACCGCATATTTTCGCGGGTAGCCCGGACGAACTTTGAAACGGGGTGATTGTAGTAACTGTGCCGTCTCACTGCCCCACATTTCGTTTCTGGCGCGTCTTTAAGAGCTTCGGGGGAAAAGCAGTTTGCCAGCATTTGGGTCGCCTCTAAGACAATTTTTGCGCAATGTTTGTCACAGTTGTCTCTGGCGGCTAAAACGGGATCTTCGTGGAGGATAAATAGGTTCATTAGGGACTTTACCCCATTGACAGAAAAAGTCAACCTAATCTCTGCTTAGTCCAAAAAGGGAATTAACCATCTGAAGCAAAGTTACTTTAGCTACGCGAACTTTCTCTCTATCCTCTTCGGTAACGGGCCTTGTAAGTTTCCCAAATTCGCGCTCGGCGTCTCCGTAATGATTCACCGCATCGAGATAGTCTGAAAAGTTGACCGAATTCTTATTTACCAAAATAAGATGTCGGGTTTCCATCGGTGTTGTGCATGGATGGACCGGCATATCCCATTCGATATCCGCCCACTCTTGATTACCTATCGAGAACACTCGCTTAACGGTCCCTTGGTAATTGTTGTATCCTCCGGGGTTATTGAGAATAACGCGATATGTATCAGGTTCCATAAATTAAAAGTGCGCGCTGAAGGATTCGAACCTCCAACCCCCGGCTTAAAAGGCCAGTGCTCTACCGTTGAGCTAAACGCGCAAAATGGTTCGCAGGGAAGGATTTGCACCTCCGACCTACCGTTCTTTTAAACTTAAAAAAGTCTGATTTCTAGACTTTATGTTAAATTCCTGCTTCGCGGACAGGCTAACCAAACTTGCGTTTGACGAACTCCCATCTCCACAGGCTTGAACTCCTGACGAACTGCCAGTATAAATTTGTTTTAGATTCAAAGATGCGTTGCAATCCCTATCCATTTTTATATCACATATCTTACATTCAAATACCCTGTCTGTCAACCTTAAATCTAAATTTTTCCATCCACAATATGAGCAAAGTTTCGATGAAGCGAAAAATGTATCCGCGAAGATGACTTCTCTTCCGCTCCATTTGGATTTATATTCGATTTGCCTACGAAATTCGTATAACCCAACATCGCTGATAGCTTGTGCCAAACAGTGATTTTTCATCATATTACTTACATTTAAGTCTTCTAAGACTATGACTTGGTTTTCGTCTATAATTTTAGAAGTGATTTTGTGTAAGCAATCTTTACGAATATTTGATATATGATAATATAGTTTTGCTAATTTTTGTTTTGCTTTTTCATAGTTTTCACTTCCCCTTTTCTTTCTGCTTAATTGTTTTTGTTTGCGTTTTAATTTTTTAAGATTCCTCTTTAGTGCTTTTGGGTTTCCATAGATTGTGCCATCTGAGCAAGTGGCTAAAGTTTTGATTCCTAAATCAATCCCTATAACCTCATTCTTGGCGTCAGAAGGCTCTTTATCGGGGGTTTCTGCCCGAACCGATACAAACCACTTACCCGCTCGTTTAGACACGGTAGCGGATAGAATTTCGCAATCAGTGGGGATATAATCTTTCTCTGCTAATCTGAGTTTTCCGATTCGTGGTAATTTAATGCAATCGGATTTTACCGAAATACAACCGTCCAGTCTAAACGATTGTTTCTCGTTCTTCTTCGACTTAAATTTTGGGAACCCCTTTTTACCTTTGACTTTCTTCTTACAGCGGGTGAAGAAATTTTTAAAAGCTGAGTCGCAATCTCTTAACGCATTTTGCGGCGAAGTTTTGGACGACTGATACATCCAAGGAATATCAGTTTGCTTCAATTTGTTTAATTCTCTATGAAGTTCGATGGCATTAGGAATCTTTTCTTTTTTATCGAATTGCTCTTTCTTTTTGGCTAATGCCCAATTATATGCCCATCTAGCACAACCAATATGTTGTAATAACAAGGTTTGTTGCTTGTTATTCACATCTAGTTGAACTTTAAAGGCGCGAAGAACCATTTTGGTTTAAAAAATTTTTATTCAACCAAGCTGTTCAAGCTGCTTTTGAATATCTTCAACCGAAAGCCCTTCAAGTTGGGCCATCTTCTTCTTCTCAAGAAGGGACTTCAAGAATTCTTTTTGACTGGCTTTTTCGGCCTTGGTCTTGCGTTCTTCGGCTTCAGTTTGCTTGGTTTCGATGACGAATTTAACAATCTCCAGCTTCGTAGAAAGTTCGCTGGTTGAATTAGTCCTTTTCTCAACGAAGGATTTCCGCCCAAGCTTTTGGATTCTCTCGTCTAGGGCGATGGCAACTGTGTCTAGAGAATTAAGGCTGAGATCCCAAAGATCCTCCGAACTAATTTCTCCACGGGTAGATGGGAAACGATACTTTTCGCGGCTTGCGGTTGTGAACATATTATCTGTATTATTCATATTTTTTTAGTTTAATTTGAAATTTTATACCCTTTTAGTGTAAAATAGGACATGATGAAATTATCAGTTTGGGCGAAAAAGCAAGGTATTACTTACAAGACCGCTTGGAGATGGGTTAAGAATAACACGATGCCGGGGAACGTCAAGGTAAAAGTTATGCCAACGGGAACAATTTTGGTGGAAGAATTATGAGTAAGATTTATTACGTTTATAGACATGTTAGGTTGGATACTGATGAAGTGTTTTATGTAGGGAAGGGCACCATCTTATCATCTAAAAATAATGAGAAATCTTATTTTCAGAGAGCTTTTCAAAAAACTGGAAGAACCGACTGGTGGCATCGTGTCGTTCAAAAAGGAAACTACAAAGTAGAAATATTATTTCAAAGCTCGAATGAGGAACTTATATTTCAAAAAGAAAGGGAGTTTATCGAGCTTTATGGAAGGCAATATCTTGTCGTTTTGAAATAATCAAAACTTAACTCTTAACTGGCGTTTAAATTTCCCAGTCACCTCTATAATAAGTTCGTTCCTGACTGTATCCGAAAATCCAAGCCCCGAAAGTTCATTTTCTGTCGTTTCTGCCTCAAGTTTAGCGCCTAGAATCTCAAACACCTTGCGATCCTGATTTAATTCGGGCCGCAACATTTCGTTATAGAACGGTCTAACCCGCTCATCCGTCTTACAGCCTTCGAGGAAAAACATATAATGTTTATTGCCAACCGCACTATCCCAGTGATTCGGAGAAAGGCAAATTGAATTAACTCTATGGAATCGTCCGCTGGAAATTCCCCATTTTTCTTTTGAATTATATTTCGACGGCTTACTATCTCCCCCTGAGATAGTGAATCCATCTTTCTTGGTGTAGTTGAATCTGGCGATTTTGTGGTTGTGCCCTGTTGCCCCATTGCTGGCGCAAGAAAAATTGTAAGTTTCCGATTCGAATTGAACTTCAGTTTCAAATCCGCCGTTTTGATTACCTCGCTTATCAAATTGATTCACAATTATTTGATATTCGCCGCCAATCTTTGGCAAATTAGTCCAATAAATATTTTCAACTGGATTCTCCATGAGGCCGTCGCCGCCGTTTGCGTCAATATCTAATGTTCCACCGCTAGGAGAGAGGATTCTTTTAACGGGGTAATAAATTTTATGGCCACCCGGCTCGATAACATGAAGGTCTAAGTCGTCTGTGTTCGACCATGAAAGACTTACGCGAAGAACTCCGTCAACGTTACCTCCAGCAGCTTTAACTCGCTCCCGGATTGAATCTGCCACGCTCCCTGTGTAAGTCCATGAGTAGTTGTTCTGCCATTTTAGAAAAACTTTGCCGTCAGTGGTTTTAGGCCCGACAAGGCTTACGAAGTTCCCAAAATTTCTGTTCTCAACGAGAACCTTAATTGACTTTGCTGTTGGGATAATTTTTTGAATAAAATCGTCAATGGACACTTCCTCAATTTTTGAAAGCGTTTTCGGATTAACTGTTACGTCTTTCTTTAATTCGTCGAAAATATCCAAATCTGCTTTATCGGAACGATAAACGAATAAAGAGTTATTAACAGTTAAATCTTTGGTCGAGAGAAGACGGCGATGTAAAGAATCTGTAAGCCCCAACTCCGCTAATCGAGTTTTGGCGCTTTCAATCATTTTTGGCGTTACTAGCAAATTTTCTGGTCGGCGATAATTCGTAGGCGCAACCACTCGCTCAAAGGCCGTTACTGCCCGATCCAAATCCATCCCTTCAGATAGATTATTAAGCAAAGTCCCGATTGCGCTGTTGCGGATTCTTGAAATCGCCGGTCCGGCAGTCCCCGATTCAACCCAGCAAAAGTTATCCTTATGATGAGTATTTTTGATTTTCTTATACTTATCCTTGATTTTCTTAAATTCTTGGATCATTCCAAGGAATTCCTGCCCGCGATAAAGCGAATTCTGAGAGATCAATTCCAAAGTAGTATCAACGGCGTCATCCGTAATTTCCTCTAAGGATCGCTGAAGGACATTTTTATTATCTCTTGCCGCACCTTCCTTAGATCCCGGCTCTTTAACGACGAAAGTTTTAGGTAACGCTACGTGAAAATGAGTCCAAATCAGATTTCTCTTCGAGTCCAAATTCTTCTCCGTCCCGCAGTTTGAAAATGGATTCAAGAAAATTCCCGCAACCGGGAGTGAACGAATATAATCACCCAAAGCTTTAATTGGCGCGGAGTATTCTTCATCGTCCGTTTCAAAATCCCAAAGGGTAACTTTTTGATTGCCTTTAATTCCTACAATCCCCGCGTATTGACGGATGAAAGATTTGCAACAATTACAGTTGTTGCTTTGGCGGGTTTCTTCGGAAAAAGCCGAAAGATACGTCTGCCAAACTTTTTCCCTATCCGTTTCGACTCTAAATAAAACGCCGTCAGCCAGCATTTTTTTGAGATTTTTACGAACTTGTTTTTGGATGTCTTCGAACATACTTATTCCTTATTTTTGGTTTCGGAAATATAACTCGTCATCGCCAAAAGTCAACCGACTTAATTTCCTAAAAATACAGCCAACAAAACTTGAATTACGACAAAAGCCACAAACACTGGTATCATGCATTGCTTCCCGCCGAACCATTCAATTCTAGCCCGGATACGCTCTTCTTGAAAAAAACTCATAACTTTTCCCGTCGCGTTAAATAAGTAAAAAAATAAATTAACCGATTTTTGAATCATTTGCGGCCAGCTTTAAACTGTTAGAATTACAAGTCACTTCCCATTGACCCCATTTATGATCCGGTGCCCATGTGGGTTTATATGGATAAATGGGTTTTTCGACAACCCGCTCCGGGCCGGGGACAAAAACAGTTTTGGTTTCTGGTTCGGGAAACGCCTCGGCTAGAATCTTTTTAAGTTCCGCCACTTGTTTGAGTGTCAGTTTGATTTTTTGATCCCCGATCTCAATTTCTACAAAATTAATTTTCATCGTGGGTTATTTACTCTTTCTCGGTTTGAGATTCTTCTTGGGTCGTATTAAGAGCCTCGCTCAATCCCTGATAGTAAGATTTCTCAAGTTCGCCGATCCCCTGAACTTTTTTAAACAGAGATTCTGCTTTCTCGGTGAATTCCGTCTCTTTATAATCATTAAATTTGGAAATTTCCTCTTCCTTCTGTCGAAAAGCCCGCTCCATTTCAGCATAATTTTTTAGAGTTTCGCACAATTCCGTCTTGACGGTTTTCAACAAAGCTTCTTCTTCCTCTTGGAATAGTTCCCTAACGACTTCCGAAATTTTATCGTTTGGGATTGTCTTGGGAAGTCTCAGTTTAGACTGTCCGCCAACAACTGCCACAAGTTTCCTCATGGAGCTTTGGAACCGCTTTTCAACCTTGTTTTTATCCTCTTTACCGTTCTCTTGTTCGTTCATATTTTTTAGAATTTGATGCTTTTAAGTTCGTTTAAATCTAGAATTGAATCTTCCGGGGCACATTCCTTGTAATTTAGATTGAAAAATCTCTGGTTTATACTTAAAGTCGCTCCAGAATTAATAGAATCTGAATTAACACTCGAAAGGGATATCCTCTCTACTGAAAAGTAGTTCGTTTGCTTCTTCAAGTCAACCCAAAAATTCATCTTTTTTAGGTATTTCCATGGGCATTTCCCTAATTCGGGAAATATAGTTTTTGCTTCATTCGAATGCAACAAGTTCTTTAAAAGACAATTCGCATGAGCCCTCGCTTCGGATTCGCTAGCTCTAACAAGACTTCGCAAAGATTGGTTTATTTTGCAGACTGACTCTTTTAGGTTGGACATATTAGGGTTTGCTAAGGTTTTCTCTAATTTCTTGCAAAGTCCAGTTTTTGAGAAGTTGGCCGTTTTCAAAAACGGGTTTTAGTTCGCAGTTATGCATTTCCTCCCATGTCACCCCGTCTTTAAGAACGAAATTATTACCATCCTTGTAAACCGCCGTCAAGCCAAAGGCAGAATTTTTCAAACCGTCCCCGGTTTTTGGTTTTTTATAGATCGGGATTGGCTTCCCGTCCACAACTGAATATGTGGATTTTACGGCATTACCATCCGTGTCTCTTGTGACGTATTGATAGGTGTAACTACCAATTCCGTAAACCAGATTGATTGAGGCGAAACCCTTATTTTTAAGTTGGGAACAAATGTCCTTTGCGCGCTGAAGAGTGATCGAATCGCCATAAATCAAACCAACGTGAGAATCAAGAAGTTTATAACCCTTTTCTGTGATTGTCCCGCCGAAAATATCCCAAAGGCACTCGATTGAGCCTTTAATTTCGGCTCCACTTAGCTTACATCCTGCCTTTTCAAAAACAGAACCAATCTCACAGACGTTTTGATTATAAACAACTGCATCACGACCTAAATTCCGGGCAATTTCAATTTCCCTTTCTTCTCCGGTAAAAAACTCGGGGGAATGAATCTTATTGTATCCACAAACCACTTTGACTGGATCTCCAGTGTCGGGGCGGAAGACAACCTTTCCGTCACGGCCCATGATTTCATTTTTAAGAATCCTCGCGGTATTGATAATTGTGTTCCAATAATCAAAACTGTCAGAGACGATTGAAACGATACCCTTCGGATAAAGATCCGTAATAAGATGCCTTACATACTCAATATCGGCCAGATCCATCAATTCGTCTTCAATTACAAATTGATTTGGTCTTCCGGCGTTTTCCACACGAACCTTCTCCACAAAATTAAGAATCGTTGAACAGGCAACGCTGTGCTCCGTCGCGGGGACGCTCGCCGCCACAAGTTCTTTATCACTATCAGCGTTGTAATAATCTTCCAACCAGTCAATTGCCGGAATCGTGTCTGTGCCGGTGAATCCAACTGCCAAGTGTGCCCCGCCACTCATGCAAGCCGCTTCAAGTCCGAACATCCCACGAAAACTGAAATCGTGCCCCTGCCACTGGACGAAATCGGTGTTTCCAACCGTTTCTTTGGCGTATTGTTCGAATAGTTTGCGGTATTGGAACGCAGTTGTCGCACTTGTGCATGGCCCCCAAAGCGTTACAGAAAGAAGAGTTTCGAGATAATTAGTAATCCAAAAAAACTCAGGTTTAGTATTGTAAATAACCAGACTTGGAACCCTTAAATTACACTCCGTTCCCTCTGGTAGAGCTAAAATCTTAATGGGGAGATAACCTAATTTGTGGAGATCCCTGATATGCTCCACGCCGATTGCTTTAGCCGCATCCTCCCCAAGATAGCCTTTAATCCGCCTATAGAAGCGACGGACAACCGTTTCCTCGTCAACATTGAAAAAGTTTTCGTTCCATTCTTGGATAAGATACTTTTTGACAAGATATTGAAGGCCGAAGAAAACAATTTTTTCTACACCGTCCCTCCTAGTTCCGCGAGGGGTGTAATTGCTGACGATCAACTCTGTGCCGTCAACATACTGCCTTCTATGATCAACTTTATAACCGTCTGTTGTTGTTTCTGGACTCATAATTTATAGATACTGAAACACATCTCTCTGCTTGAAAAACTCATCTTCAGCTTTCTCAGCAAGACTATTCGTGCAGAACAATTTGTCAATCCCGGCTTCCTTTAATTTTCTATGATCTGCTACTCCTTCATAGTGACTGACAATTAAAATAATCTTTTCGGCGTTCTTTTCTTTCAGCTTTTGGGCAATGCCCGTGAACGTCCCGCCACGGCTTATAACGTCGTCAATTACCAAACAAGTCTTCCCGGCCAAATCTCCAGAGTAAACTTCAAATCCCGACAACTTACCAGTTTTGGTATCACGCTTTTTATCTGCCCTGACAACTCCAAAACTAAAATTAAAGAATTCGGAAAGCGCGGAAATTTTCTTCATTGCTCCAGCGTCCGGCGAAACTATAATCGGCGGAATAAATTCTCTTAGAATCGCTTGGGTCGGAAATAGTTCATTAATCACGCCTTTTACAAACTCGTGATTATTAACAACCCTCACATTGTTCAGGAGTGCGGCAGTTACATCACTATGAGGATCAAAAACCGTCACCGAATTATAATTTTGGGAATTGATTAGATCCGCGTAAACTTTAACCGACAAAGGTTCGCCCCAATTGCAAACCCTATCCTGTCTCCCACCGGGGAAGTAAGGAATTTTTAGATCGATCTTCTTGTAACCGGATCTTTTCAGGGCGTCTGTCACCATCAAAAGTTTAATCAAGGAACCGTCCCCGCGATAACGAAAATGAATTTCAACAGCGTCATCATCACAGCCACTCAGCGTTACCCATTTAAGTTTAACAAAAGATTCCCCGGAAAGGAAATTCATCTGTTCGTGCTCAACGTCTGATTGATCGGGGTTGTTTAGATTTAAAATCATGTCTTAATAAAACTTATAATTTAGCGGCCCACTCGCATTTTCTACAAATTGAATCAGCGGGAGCGTCATTTTTTCTATATTCTTCTGCCTTTTTATGAATTTCGTCGTAACCTTGAGATAGTAAATTACCCAACGGCATTGTCAACCCGTAATCCATGCAACATACATAAACATTCCCGTCTGGAAGAACAACATTTTGGTGCCATCTGTCGGCTACGCAGTAAATTTTGCCTTCCAAATAAGGAGTAGGAATATCTAAATTCCCGCCTCTGGACAGCATTTCCGGCACTTCATATTTGATTCCTTTTTCTCTCAAATGACTTTCTACTTTCGGCGCGACTTTCCCCATGGCCATATACGACCCTTTAATTCCCGTTTTGAGAAAAATTTCGTGCTGTTTGATCCACTCATCATCTGCTATTTTCATAGCTTTGCCGTCAGAAACGTGGACTCTGAAAAATTCGGGGTGATTGTCTCTAAGTATCTCTGCTCCAGTTTCGGTTAAACCAACTAAAGTTGAATAAATATTAACCTTAAAACCTTTTTTGTTCGCGTGCCGTATCATTTCCGGCGTTTCCGGGTTTAGGAACGGTTCGGAAAAACCAGAAAAGTGAATTACTACAGACTTCGGAACTTTACTTAAAATTAACTTAAAGTTATCTAGAGATAAAGCGCGCTCTTTGGATTTATAATTTTCTGCCAGAGTTTTCTGAGGGCAAAAATGGCAGGCCACGCGACAAGATTTGACCACAGTGAATTCAAGATGGGGCATTAGTTCTGCGATATTGACTATCAATTTTTTTGTGACAAAAGTGGCAAACGGTCACTCCGTCTTCCAGTTTATGAAGCGAAACAACGTAAGAGATCATTTCCCACATCTTATTTTTGCACAAATTCTTAACGTTGTCAACTTTAAAAAAATCCATAGCTTTTTTGATAAAGTTTCTAAGTGGTTCAAGATGATGAACTTGTAAATTGCCCTCCCTTTTGCAATAAACGCATCTGAACTCATCTCGCTCATATATAGATTTAACCCACACCTTCTTCAGTTGCAGCCTGCAAGCTTTGTCAAAGCGGCGATTCCCCCTCCATGAATGGTGTTCAGATCCTTTTTTGAATGTTATTTCGCCAGATAGAATTCTTTTTCTGGATGTCTCGGACATTTTTTGTGCGACATCATCTCTCCGCATCGGATTATTTTCCGTCATTCTCCTCCTACTTCTGTCTCTTAATTCAAGATCTCTGGCTAAAATCCTAAATCTGTCCCCTTTCTTTTTATTACTAATCCATTTGCATTCAGGACATAATTTCCTTCTTTTATATACGCCTTTAGGTCTGTCTTCCCGACCGTATTTAACATCGCACCTAGAACAAACTGAATCTATTATCACTCATAGTTATACACTTAAAGAGGCCAAACCTCTGAGGAATTCTCTCGAATTCAAGGTGCATTATTTTAGTTCATACTCCGTCATGATTGTCAACCCATAGGCATTACAAGATTCTGTTTTCACTACGGTCTTATATTCTTGGATATTGTATGTTTTGGCGTCGAAAAATTCAGTAACTTTTTTCGGCGTTACTAGGATTACTCGATCATCGGCTTTAAGGATCTGGAAGTCCTTCGCGGGAAGCTCTGTTACTATTTCAGAACCAACGGGAATTCCGGCACCAACAATCACATAAAATAGAAGACCTTGAAGAGCCAAAAGGAAAGAGGCTAAACTATCAGGGGGACTTAATTTAAAGCGAACGAAAACGTAGATCAGCCACCCAATTAAAACGGCGGAAATACAAAGATTAATAATAAGATACGTTGTCATTTTGAATGGACTCTTTGGTGATTAAGCTTTAAACAGTGAATAAAAAAGTTAACAAACTCGTTAAAACGAGAGTGTTCTGGAGTTTCGTTTAATTCTTTGACCTGAGCTATCCAATGATTATAAAATGAACTAACAAAAGAGCAATTTACTTCAGAAATTCTTTTTTTCTCTTCCGGTGGCACTCTCCCGTTTTCGTCAAATTCGCGTTTGATGGTATTAAATTGCCACATTCCGTTAAGACCTGTATCCGTTGGTAAATATGAGAAAATAAAAGCCTCGACACCGGCTTTTTTCAAATCTTCAACACATTTTTCGGTAGCCTCGAATTTTTTCAAATCATCACCTTCAAGAGTTCTTATAAAAGAATCTTTTTTTAGATTCGTTTCGTTTTGCGCGGCTTCAATGTGTTCTTGATTTTGGAGTGTCATATTTTAGTTCCTTCCGCCACTATACTTTCGATTTCATTAAACTCTTTTCCGATGGCCCGATGATGAGAATCTATTCCTCTTAATTCGTCGTGGTCTGATTCGCCGGACTGACAAATCTTAACACTGAAACCAACGGCTGTCAACACCGCTTGCAAAATATCTTCGCAAAACCAGATTTGGTGTCCATGATGCATAGTGATCGCGAAAACTCCCGAACCAATTTCGCCACTCGCCCAACCATGATTTTTAAGAAACTGGCGGTAATTGTCGTTTTCCAATTTTTGGATTTTAACCACCGATGGGACGGCGATTCTAAATACTCCCCCCGGTTTCAAGATCCTTCTTACTTCCAAAAAGAAATTATAAGCTTCTCGGATCGCTACATGCTCCGTTACATGCTCGGCGAAACAGAAGGATACCGTATCATTTTCCCACGGTAAGCGTTTGGTAATGTCGATTTCGGCGTCGAAATTATCCCACCCCTTTAAGTAATTTAGGCCACAGCCGAATTGTAATTTTAACTTATTATCCATATTATTTCTTAAAAATATTTCCAATCACTTCGCAATCCGGGTATTCATATAGCGGGGTAAAATACTGCTGGCTTACCTCGTCTGTTTCAACTCCAAGATCCACGTTCCTCACCATAAAGCATCCATACTTAAACACAACCTCAAACGTCGTTTCGTCCGCGAAAACAATGTCCCCTTCGAATATCTCTTTTCCATTTTTGTCTTTCAGCCCCGTGAACTGTTGAACCGCCGATTCTTCAACTTCCATGACCGTATCATCCACCCAATCTAGGTTTTTATCAGTTGGGAAAACCAACGTAGCTCCAGAATTTACGACCATATATGGTCCGGAAGTATAATAAAACTTATGACGCTCTTCTCTATGACAAAAGCGCCACACCCGAAATTTAATATCTCTCATGCTCCCTGATAGTCCTTTCTTCCTCACTTGTCAACTTCTGAATGTAGAACGCCTCGCCAGAAATCAAACACTTTTCAAGGTTTTCCGGCCTAGCTCTGCCGTAACCCATACTTGTAAACTCGGTTCTATTTTGAAAATAATTTTGGAGAATCACGCGGAATTTCAATTCGGGCCTCATAAAATTCGGCCCACTGTCGCACTTCGCAAGTGCAATATAAAGGCTCGCAAATTCGAGTAGAACTTCGTTTTTGACCAAAAAGAGGGATTGTTCAATGGCCTGATTGATCGAACTCTCGGGGCGTCCCATTACGATTGGTTTGTTATGACTATAAAGTTCATCCACCCAATTGCCGCAGGCTATGGCGTCCTGCTCTTTATACAAGAGGTCTTTTTTTTCGGAGAATGCCAGCATACAAGCGTGTAGAAACGACATACTCCACCCGCCGAATTTCTTGTTGGGATTATCATTCCAGTCCAAATCGTGAACATGCCCCAAATTGTAAGATAAATTAATCCAATCACCTTTCTTTTCTTTGGGTAGAACTGTAGAGGCGGAATTTACGACATAGATTTTTTCTGGTTTGGAATATTTTAGAGTGTTACTCCACCATAAGTCAAAGAAGTCCGCACGTTCTTGAGAATCGGACCAATACCCCGTAACAATAATATAATCACTCATTTAATTCCTTTCTCTAAAAAATAATCCAACAACTTGTTCGCCAAATCCAGTTGTCCTTGTTCGCCGCCGTTTATTACATCGCTCCACAAATGCTCGTTTTCACTATGATTGAAAATAGAAAATATATCCCCGGCCAACCTATCACTTTCTTCCTCTGTTTGATTTCTGCCTATGGGATTGTAAGGTTTTACTCGTTTGATAAAAATGTTGATATTTTCGAATTCCCCGTGGAGCTTAAATAGCAGCTTTTTCAGTTCTTCGTAGTAAAATAACTCTTTTGAGTAAGCCAAGCCCAAAAGTAAAGGGGAGTCTGTAATTACAAAGGGGACGTTTCCATACTGCTCCACTCTTTTAAGTCTGTGATACTGTTTCGCCGAAACGTAAAATTGATTTTGTAAATCCCCGCTCCTTCCGGCGTATGTCAAATCTTTTGCGTATTCTGTAATTAGCTCGCAGTTAAAACCACGATTCTTGAAAAACTGGAAGAGATAAGCGGCGGTCGTAGATTTTCCCCCACAAGGGACCGAAAAAAGATTGATGATTTTCATTTTTTTTGATGCGGGCAAATACCATACGCCCCTTTAGCGCAATTACAATTATAACACAAAACAGTTATGTCTTCCGGCCATCCAAGACTTTTAGCCTGCATCCATCCAGATTTCCCAGTCTTTTTAACTAAAGAATTTTTTCTTCCATTCATGTGCTCCATTGTTAGAAACTCCATCGTTGTCTCCCCACAACACGCGCATTTACCACCATAGCGGCTAATAGCCTCGCTTTTAAGCTTCTGTAGGTAAGCAGTCTTTTTCCTTTTTAAATCTTCGCAGTTTTCAATCCTATAATTTTTATGATAATTTATGGCGTCTATTTTTCTCCGAATTCTTTCTTCTTCAGTTATTCTTTTGGCTTTGTGACCGATGCCACAAGACTGCTTAGTTCCCCTTTTTAACTTGTGAGCAGTAACTAAAACGGAGTTTCCACAATCACATAGGCAATTAATTAAAGTTTCTCTTTTCCCCTTCTTGTCAGGTTGCGACATTCCCTGTATTCCCAAAACCAATAACATCCCAATTTTTTTCCCCACCAAATCTTCAAAATAATTTTTATCCACCATAAAGGTAGATACACTTCTTCGCTAAATAAAATCAAAAATATTTACCGCAATCATTTTTAATATCTTTATATAACCCTTTTCCGTCCAAACTAAAACTAAAAAAGAACTATCGCCCAAACCAAGTAATTATAAATCCAGTCATTCCCCAATGTTTTGCGTAAGCCAATTTACAAAAGTCGGGGAACCATAGGAATTTGGGATTCCCGCCGTCAGTGAAAACTCTTACTCTTGAAGTCCAAATTAGTTTTCTATTAAAAAGA
>Ga0154020_10004885_pt1 | contig 15934 bp, 23 predicted proteins | sample Klosneuvirus_201_FD_109709 | JGI IMG/M metagenome (GOLD analysis project Ga0154020, IMG submission 109709) | Active sludge microbial communities from wastewater, Klosterneuburg, Austria - Klosneuvirus_20160825_MG | ecosystem: Engineered > WWTP > Aerobic digester > Activated sludge | place...
AAAAAAAAAAAAAAAAAAAAAAAAAAAAATAAGAAGAGAGAAAAAGTATGGTGGAAGAAGAGTGAGTGGGGGGGGAGGGGTGGGAGACGAAGCGATCTATGCCTTTGGAGCCCTCCCACTTCAGTTTCAAGTTGGAGACAGCGACGTCAAGTAAATGACCCGCCGAATGGAGCCTCGTATTTTCAATTCGAACCTTAGGAAAGTAACTTTAGAAAATATAATAAAATGGAAAGGCAATTTTAAAAAAAAGAGTCACGGACCGTCTCGTTCACTATGAGCTTGAGTCGAGCGCCGAGAATCTGCGCCGCTGTGATCGACTCTTTAAATTTGCCATAATGAAAAACTATAAAAAATGTTATCATTCAGTGACAGAACAGTTCATAATTGGTATCATCTCAGCGACAGATTCACAAAGTATCGCCTTTTCCATAAGATGGAGGGAAGGAGGGAAGTTGCCTTTTCCTGTGGAGGCCTCTTTGGTGCACTTGGTGACCTCGAAGCGCTTGATGGTCGATTGCTTGTCGACCGTCAACTCAATCATGCCCACGTCACTCGGCTGTCCTCCTAAAGTACCATTAGACTAGAGTACGTAGAGATCAGAATGACTCAATGAAGGTGGAGACTGATTCGATATCGTCGAGCTCGGCAATGCTCGACCGCTAGAACAGTCTCTTTCAGGCTGCCCAGGGAATGAATGAATATATAATATACCATAATTAATATAAATAGAATAAACAATATTATTGTGAGTAGTACCGCCCTGAGGGTAGAAAATGGTGGAGGGAATGACGAGGGCATAGAGGCAAGTGGTCATGAGCTTGTCATCGAGGCCCTCGCTGTCCTTGTCAATGCGCGTCACGATCGACGCCGCTATTGGCTCATCTTGTTTAACAACCACATCGCCTCCTGTCGTAGGCTGAGGATTGACGATCTGGTAGAGCTCCGCGACGGTCGAGGAAGCCTCGAAGCGATACGTGTCCAACAAGCAGTCGAGCTGAGTACCCATGAATGAACTGGCGAATGACCAGACGCTGTCAAGGCTTGGAGTGTGCTGTCATTGCTCTCGAGGGCTGTTGGAACATTGTGGAGTCGTTGAAGAGTTGGTAACTCTATTATACCTAATTCACTTCTAGCAATATCTTCTACGATGGTAGGAGCGGCCGCAGCCCGACTTCGGGTAGGCAGCGTAAGCTCCTCGCTCTTGGCCGTCGAACGGTCTATCTTTTCAGTCTTAATTCTATCCAACTTTTGACAATTTTATGCATTAGGGCCCATATAGGGGAATGTCTGCGACGCAAACACCCTGGCGCGAGTTTAAGTGCGACACACTCGCGGTGCGTCGCCGAGCTCGACGATTAATTTTCTTGAGACGAAAGTCGACGAACTAATAAGTCCCTTCAATTCCGAGAAGATGTTCTGTCTCCTTTGTTCACTTCTCAATAATTTGGTGTTACAGGAAGTGGTGGAGAGAGGCCGGTCTCAATTGCTGTTCAACTCGGCCCTCTACGGTCCCACCTCATCGTGCTCGCTCGTAATTGACAAGCAAGTCTGTTATGGCGTCTCGGGCACTCCATGGGCCGCGTGGAATACCATCACAGGGGCGAACTTTGCCTCCGAAGAGGAGGCGAACGAACGCATCGACGAAATCGAGAGATACTACAAGGCCAGGAAGATGCCTTGCGAGTGGTGGGTGCGGCCCACGAATTCTCCACGGAATCTCAAGGCGCGACGCGATCATTCTCTATCTGGCGAGATTGAAAATTATTAACCAAACCAGAAATAGGAAATGTTGCTCTCAAGAGACTACAAATATGTTATATCGCTGACGTACATGGCGCGCCGCATTGACCCCGATGCCGCCCTCCCTCTGCACTTGCTGGAGCCGGCCGACCCCTCTCTTGCCATCTCATTCTGCGATTCTCCGCAAGATTTCCAGGACCATTGGGCATCTGTCGTCTCGGGCTTCCATGGTCCCGAAGCTGCGCTTAAGATGGATCCTTTCAAGCCCATGGTCGAGAATGGCGTGGCGATTCATTACATTGCCAAGCTCGACGGCAGGTCAGTGGGCACTGCCACTGCCATCGATTGCGCTCATGGTATCTGCGCGATATTCTTAGTAACCGTGCACCCAGAGGCGCGCAACAAAGGCATAGCGAGCAAGATGCTGCTGCAACTCTTGCTAGACGCGAGGAAGCGGGGGATGAAACTCGCTGTGCTCGAGGCGACTGACATGGGCCGACAGGTTTACCTTAAGCTAGGATTCGAGGACGACGTCAAGGTCGACCTCCTCGCCAAGGAGTTTCACTGAGTGATGGGATGCAAATGATATCACTTGTATTACATCTCCTCTATAGATTTCAAAGTTACAAACTACGTGAGCTAAAACAGTGACAATTGCACACAATAAATCACGGCAATATTGTTTTGGGTGCTCTTTAGAGCACGACATGTCGCGTCGGGCCGCTGTCAGTTCGCTTTGTCGGAGTGCTCCGATGCGAGCGCGCCTTCTTGACCGCCTCGCCATTCGACTGATTTGTAGCAGGTGACGATGGCGCTTTCTCTTCGCCATTGCCTTTCTCAGGACTCTTCTCCGAGCGCTTCTTGGCACTCTTCCCCTTTTGGATGGGGTCCTTCTTGGTGGACTCGGACTTCTTGGGAGGTGTCACAGCCTTGGGTGCATCGGCGGCGGTTTTACGGGACGACTTGGGCGACGTGGACACGGACTTGGAGGGGCTCTTGGCACCAGTATCTTTGTGGTGATGCGAGTGGCTCTTGTGGGGTGTGGACGTGCGCGAGCGGCGAGAAGGGGTGAGCGAGGCCTTGGACGAGCTTGGGCTCGTGGCGGTCTCCTTTTTCTCTTTGCCAGCCTGTTGCTTGTGGTGGATCACCTTCGACATGGACTTGGATGGAGAGGCTTGATTAGGGTCGGCGGCTGCGGCGGTGGCAAAGGGTTGGAGCTCACCCTGGGAAGGCTCGCTCACGGACAGCTTGGTCTCCTTGCCGTTCTTCCTCTCCTCGTCTCCTTTCTCCCTCTTCTTTTTGGCATTGATATTGTCCTTCTTTTCAGCCTTGACTGGAGTAGTCTTGTTGGCGTCACTGGCAGTGTCGCTCGGTGAAATGATTTCGTAGCCCACAGATTCGGACAATTCTGTGGGCTTTGTTTCGGCGTCCTCGTCGTGACGTGGCGTCGCACGTTCCGCCCTCGGAACATAGTGGCGCGTGACAGCGGCCTTGGGGGGCGTGGCCCCTCGGTGCGATCGACTCTTTTCCAACGAGCTCGGCAACAAGGCACTGGACGACGCAGACTGCTGCTTGTTCTGGGTATGCGCCAATTTGACGAGGCTGCCGGGGAAGAGCTCTGTGGCTGATCGCTTGGGAGGCGGCGGCTTGCTGCCGTCTTTCTCCTTTGCTTTGAGGGCGTGAGAGTGCTTCTTCTTGGAGTCAAAGGTGGAAGCTAGCGACGGCGACCTTGATGGAGAGGCGCCATCTGCCTTTGGCTTAGAAGCTACAACGATACATCATCCATGAGAAATTGCATATGGCATTGAAATGGGTCAGTGCGCACGAGAGTTGTCCTCCGAGTCAAGGGGTTTGAGCTTGATGGGCGCTTTCTTGCTCTTGGGAGGGCGTGGACTATTCTCCATGAGGAAGGTCTTGGCGTCCATCTTAGAGTCCTCCATGTTCAACACGGGCGGTTCCTTGGAAGAGATCTTCTTGGGCGGATCCTGCGCCAGAAAGTCAATCAAGGAGGTCTCCTCCTTTCCACTGCCTTCTTTCTCCCCATCTCCCTTGTCGTCCATTTGGACCCACGGGCTTTGAAGCTCTATGGGTAAGCCATAAACGCAGGTAAAGTTTTTACGACGAAGGAATTAGATGGACCAGTGCCGGTGTTCCGTCGCGTGGGCTTAAGCGAGTTGCCGGAAATGCTTCGCACTGTCTTGATGAGCGACTCGAGCCGCGAGTCAGACCTTCAATCAAGTAAGAGTGAGACCAACGTGCAAGACCTCAACAAAATCACCAACAAACCTTTCGCGTTTCTTCGTGATTGAGTCGCTGCGAAGTCGAGGAGGAGCGCCAAGCCAGCTAGAGCTCGAATCCTGCTTGAGGATGAGCGCAATGAGCATGCGCAAGAGCTCGGGGACGTTCTGACCCGTCAACGCAGAGACGGTCACCGCCTTGATCTTGTGCGACGTTGCGAATGTTTGAATCTAAGAGAAGCGATTGGTCGACGGGAGTAAGTGTGGAGCTACCAAAGGGAGAAAGTACAGTCTCGTCCGCAATCTCGCGGTTGCGATACTCGTCGATCCGATTTCCGCAAATAACCGTCGGCAGCTGACCATTGTGGCCAGCGAGCCAGTAAAAGCTCAGGTCGTGGAAAGAGCCCCTATAACCAGACGAGCGTTGCGCGGGAAATGCGTTAAAAAGAAAAATAGAGACAAAAGGTACCTATCGGTGATGTCATAGACGATGATACAACCGTCGATCGGGGCGAACTTGGACAGAATGGAGACGTAGGAGGAATCTTGAAGCGACATTGAAGGCGAGATCAAGGTCACCTAGAAAGCGATGTGCTCAGCGATGAAAAGCACATCGCTTGGGATGACAAAATCATCGAGCGGAGGACATACCTTGGAGCCCTCAAATTCAAATTCGTCGGATGTTTCATCACGAGAAGAGTTACTGACGGGTCGTGCAGGCGCATTCGCTCCCTTCCAGAGGCGCTGAAGCAGCGAGGACCTGCCGACGCCAGAGAGGCCGATCATCATTATACGCAGCGGCTTGGCCGAGAAACCGACATTCGACTCGTCATCGGCAGGCGAGGGAACAACTGCGGGAGTTGCTTCCGGCTAAGGAGAGTATCGAAGGGTCAGATGGCGTCGCGCTCAAACTCCATTTAACCGTACCTGGAAAGTGGAGGCCTGACGATTTAGAGCGAGCACGTCGTCCTCTTCGGAGCTTGATGTTGAGTCGCCGATCTTATTCTCTTCCAACGAGCCGCGGCTGAGATGAAGAAGATTATGAGGGCAAGGAGATGCATGAAGAGAAATAGGGATGAGGCGTACCTCTTGCTCTTATCGGTAATGCGTTTCTTCTTGCCGTTGCTGCCACTGGTCATACGGCCGTTCCTCGACTCCTCTTTGGTCAGCGAGGGGCTCTTCTCGACGGACATGGGCGGATTGCACATGGAAGAGGGGAGACCCTTCTTTGAGCGTGACTTGCGCTCGCTGTTATCCTTCTCCTTCTCCCTCTCCCTCTCCTGCCGCTCAAGTTCCTTCATAATCTGAATTTGGCGCTTGTCAGGGCCTTCCTCGGAAAAGGCGAGGCGTTCAAGCTCGCGGATCGCTTCCTCGCCCTCCCGTTTCTCTCTTTCATCGGTACTTTCTACCTCATCGCTCTCCTCGTCTTCTTGTACGAGCTGCTCAAGCTCCTGAAAGATGCCAACAATAAGTCTTCCATCAATGACAACCATTGCAGCAAAAAATGATGGCGAACCTTAATGGCCCTCTGGGCGCGGGTGCTCTCGGACTCTTGGCCGCTATCGGTCGATCCGTCGATGCCAGTCGACTGGAGCAGCGCGGAGTTCCGAGATGCAACCGGAGAGGGAATAACTTCCTTTGGTTTCTCAGTCTCTTTCTCTTTACCTTTCTCCTTGTCCTTACCCTTATTCTCTTGCTCTTTCCGGCTCTCCTTGGGTACCGAAGCAGACTTCTTAACGGGCTCAGCGGGCGGAGCTATCACGTCGACGGTGCTCTCCGTTGCCTCGCTCATGGCGTCGGCGGCGCTCTAGTTCGGCATTAAGGTCAGCGAGCCAAAAGTCCACAAAGATCAATCGGACAGCGCACCTTATCCTCGGACTGCTTCTCCGAGTCAGCCTTGGAGGCGGGGTCGGAGCTCTTACCCTCAGAGGAGGCGCCGTTCGTTGGAGTGATCGACGCTGCCGAGGAGAGGACACCCTGAGACCTCTTCTTAATCTCGTCGGCAAAGAGATTCTGGAAGACGGACTCTTGATTGATGCAGCGCAATGCAATGATCGATGCGAGGTAATGGTAAAACCTCATCAGAAATAACTTGAGAAAAGGGCAAAAAAAAACGGACAAAGAAAGGGATTCACCTTCCCGCCAAAAATGGGTAATGTTGGAAAAGGATAGCAAGGAAGTAGCCCTCGATGATCGTCAGGGCAGTATCTTCGTCTGAAATAACCGTCGCGCTTGCTGTCTTGCCTTGAATGAATGACTGCAACGAGAGAACATATGAGAAAGAGAGCAGACAGTAGTTGAACAGTGGAGGAGAATACCAACTCGCCAAAGATGCCACCGTATTTCTTGGAATCGAGAGTGGCGATCTGGGAGCCGCCTTTCTCGATGTGCACCGATCCTCTCGAGACCTGGAAGATCATGCGCGACTTGTCGCCTACGACACCAAAATTGTTAACATCATGAAATGCTGTTGATGTTACACTGAGAAAGAAAGTCAGCACCTTCTTTGATAATGACATCGCTCTTCTTGAGCTTCTGATTGCGAGCGCCCTTGAGAATGAGTGCCCAGTCCTCCTCGGTGGGTTTCATCTTCTGATGGGCCTTCTTGAACTCCTTCTTGCTCTGACCCAAACCCTCCATCTACATGAGACAGAGCAATAAGATTTTCGCTCATCATGATGGCGAAAAGAGAAGAGGGCTCTACATTGAGCGAGGAGAAGCTGCCTGTCTCGGCCTTGGAGCCATCAGCGAGCTTGGACTTCCAGATGGACGTCATGATCGAATCGGCGCTGTCCAGGTCTTTGAATTTTGCAAATATATACCTATTAATAGCAAGTCAGCAAAGTCAGATCGATCACCAATAGATATGACGTACACTGTCTTGTCAGACCACTCCACGTGGATGGCGTCCTCCTTCTTGGAGACGGCAGCGATCTTGTGGATCGCAAATTTCTGCCGCGTCTTGGAACCAAAAGTGTCCGAAGCAAACGCAAAATAGTTTTGGGAAATACTATTAAATAAGAGTAAAAAATACACCTTGACAATCACACACAAAATGCGACAGGGACAAGTACTATAAAGTGCCGGCTATTTCTTTCTTCTTATCTTTGATCATGTCGCAAAGCATTTCTACCAAGGTAGTATTAGAGAGAAACGACGACACGGTGACAGGAGCGTCAGGCACCTCTGACGACAATCTCGCCCTTGATCTTGAAAAGCTTGAAGAAGAGCTGGTCTTTCTCGTTCATCATGGAGGGACCGTCACCACTACCGCGTCTGTTGCGAGGATCTTTTTCGCGCTCCTTCTTCGTAAGGGTCTTCATCTTCTTGAGAAGCCCAACCGAATGACCAGCAGAAACTGACGTCTTGAGGGCAAAGTTAGTTGACACGGACACACCGATGCTTAAGGCGCCCAAGCCACCAAGACCTACCAATATTAATAAAAACGATTTCGAGCAAGAGAAGGAAGAGTCGACAATACCCTTGATATGCGTCAGCGGTTGCATCTCCGACTTTTGGAGACTCTCGGGGCTCATTTCGCGCAGACGTTCGGCCAGCTTCCTCGCCAAGAAGAGCTGCAGATTGGCACTGATCTCAGGCTCCGCTTGGCACACCTCGGCAATCTAGATGACATGACTCAAAACCAGGGTGAAAAGGGCGAGAGACGGACGCGAGCACGGACCACTTCAGGACGAATCTGATCCACGACAACTTGGGTCTTGGCGACAATGGCGGCCGTTGTGAGCTCACCTGGCTGCAACACGCTCACCTGCACAAGTGCTCTCAGGAATGGGGGCACCGAGCACCAAAGATAAGGATGACGCAATACTTCACCAAAGACGGAGCCTTCTCCAATCTCCCCGACAGGGTAGTACTCGCCGTTGACATGACGCACGACTTGGGCAACGCCAGACTAAAGAGGCAAGGAATCACGAAGAGAGCGGCAAAATGGTACGAGGAGTCCGAACCTTAATCTTCCACAGGTAAGTGTTTTGCATATTCATATCGAGGATCACTTGTTTCTCCTCATAGCTTAAGGTGGTGCTGCCAGTGAGAATGATCTTCCAGTCTCGTTCCGTGAGGGTGCGATTAGTTCCCAAGAGCGTGTCTGTCGTTCCATACGACAAATGCGTCGTCCTTGAAGAGAATGATATGAGAAGAGGTGAAAACGAAGACGGCGAAGGCGACAATCGGACTCAGCGTCGGGGAACTTATCGCGAATGGCGGCAATTTCATAGCAAATATCCTCATCGGACCACTTCTCGGCGTCCTAGCGAGAGAATCGAATATGATCATCATGAGAACGGAGAAACGGAGAGAGACAATGCTCACCTCGATCAGATCCTGAATCTGATAGACAGGGGCGAAATTGAAGTGCGATGGATGGAATCGCTTCAAGTCCTCGATGCGCCTACACCAAGAATGTCAACAAGTAAAGGAGACGATCCATTGAAGATGAGGTGAAAGTTACGCAGTCACCAAGGAGAACTTATCCCAGTTGAGCCAGTCTTTCCGATCTGCTGTCTGGGAGAAGTCGGGATTGCCGTCCTGGATTGTAAAGAGATCCTGGCAAATGACGGCTACAACGTGGATCAGAAGAGACAACAATCAAGCCTAACATAACTAGAGGGAAGAGGAGGCTCACAAATGAGGGGAATGCAAGGCGTCTCGTCGGGGAGCGCGTAGAGCTGATCGTGGTAGGCCTTGTAATGGCCGAGATTCGACATGAGCGCTGTCATGCGATCGAAGAAGGCCCTCTTGTCGCGAGGCACAAGCTTAAGAAGGTAATCGATGAGAAATAATATTCGTGGAATCGGAGAAAACCGAAAAGTCAAGAAACTGACCTCCCAGCTCTGCTTAAGCTTAGATATGGTGGAGGTGTGCAGCGAACTCAGCACTTGAATGACGCCGTTATAATTGTGGATCTGCTCCAGCGCGACCATCACTCCGATGAAATGAGAGATGATATTTGCTCGCGCGGTGATCGATGGGTGCTATTGCAAACATTACGGCATCATGGTGACGAAAGCGATTGAGAAATGGCAGACCTTGAGAATCTCTGTGGTGACCCATCGAGTGATCTCATTGGCGTGGTCGATCATCTTCAGGAGATTCGGTGCCTTCTTCTCCTTATCAACCTAACATAGGAAGATTGACAATGTTGAAAAGACGAAGTGGAAACATTGACAAAGACGCGCACCTTAGCATACCAAGCACCGTTGAGGAACTCATCGCGATGGATGCGGTTGAACTTGGCGCTCTCGATGAGGGTCATTTGACGCGCAAGCTCCGTCACGTTCACGTCGATAACATCGTAGCGCTCCTTGGAGGGGATGTTGGAGGAGATGTACCACGGCACCAGCGGTCTGATAAAGGGGAAATAAATAGCACAAAAATACGTAAAAAGGGAAAGCAAGTCGGACGGAGGGTGCTCTGTGAGAAAGGTGACGGCGTATGATTTGTTGAGGAGGTAGCGAATGTGGATCACGTTGCGATTGAACTCTGAACAAGTCACTGACTCCAAGAACGCGAGCGTTTCGCTGCACAATTCGAAAATGAAAAGCATGGAGGAAACGAACAGAGGAAGTAGAGTAGAAGGAGAGTAGAAGGGGAGTGGAAGTAGAGAGTAAGTAGAGATGACAAGCTCTCGTACGTCTTGAGGGAGTCGTCGTCGATGAAGTCGTGGCCTTGGTCGACCTGTGACCAGAACTCGAACACAGTTAAGATGGCCAGCTGCACACGCAAGTCGTAACCGTCGAGCGAAGGCTGCGATGAGATCTCGATCAATAATCAGACGAAAATTCTAAGGACGGATAACGTTGAACCTTCACAGCATTGAATCGCGTTTTGAGCTCTCTTAAGAGGTCGGAGGCGGTCATGAAACCCTTGAAAGACATGAGGAATACGTTGGCGAACTCCTCCCAGAAAAACACTTGCCGCAATGGGGCTATCGCACAAAATATACAGTTTTAGAGAAAGATGAATAATACGGCAAGATGACAAGAGATCAACAGTACAATCGTAAGGCAAACAGAGGAGGTCGAGGAGCATGTCCTTAGGGGCCTCTCGAATACACAAGACGTTCTTCTTAGTCGCATGCTTCTGGAATACCACAAGATCCGCGCCATCACTGCATATGATGCATCACAAAACAATCGAGCAACACAATGAATACGGAAAACAACATACGATTTAGATCCGTAATATACGGTTTTGAGGCGGTGCAACTGATACTGTTCTAGGAAGTCGTCAAGCTTTTGGTCGCTCCATGCCTCAACAGGGACTGCGCGATTCCTCCGTGGCGATAACGGATGGCGCGTACCCGTCGTTCTATTAATGACACCACACATGAGCACAAGGCAAGTAACGACATTTTAGAGAGAAAACATATGCATAAAGAAAAGCGATGAGCGCACCGTGGCGACCGCGACGACTTGGCCGGCCGCAGAGCGAGACTGGGAGAAGTGACTTTGGAAGAGGAGCCAGACCTGCTCATACAATGAGGGGTCTCGAAATGTATCATTAGACGAAAAGGAGGGAAGACTACCTTGGGCGACTGAAAGAGGAGCCAAGAGCAAGTGAGCTCATGCCACCGAGTTTGAGAATGCTCTTGCTGCCGTGGCCCTGTGTATGCTGTTGCGCCGACGGAAAAAGGGGCGACGAATTGGCGCCAGTGCCATCGTGCGCCGATGCCGAGTCCTCACCACCGCTCGGCTCATCCGCCTACAAGAGGTCAGCCATGAGAAGCCGAGCACATAGCACGAATCCAATTCGACCACATCAAATTGCGGACGTCAGAAGGCTTCCGCTGAAACAGTGCGCCCTTCTCTTCACGCTCCTTCTTCAAGAGCTCGATGAGCTTGTCGGCTTGCATCTTAAATTGCCGCTCGGCTTCCTCCTGCTGTCGTCGCATCATTTCCACCTCCTGTTCCATCTCGGCAATCTTCTTCTTGGCCGTTACAAGGTCACCTGGGGTCTACAAAGATGGCATACATTAGCGACAATCCAATATGGCTTCATAGAAAGAAGAGAAGAGAAGGCGAACGTCCGCAGACGATGACGAGGAAGCGGCAGACGTGGGCTTGGAGAAGTGGACGACCTCCTCGGTGATCACGAGTGGCGAGAGGACAACGATCTCGGGGCGATCTTCATCATCATCCATCAAATGACGCAGCCGCTGTGTTCCTAAGCAAGCGAGATAAAGCTGAGGAGACTTGGGATGGCAAGTTAAAGAGGAGAAATAGGCATACCTATCGATTCCTTCCGCACCAACCTTGGCCTCGTCGAGCGTGGGGACCTAGTACAAGATCATTGACGTTTGGTGTTCAAACCCAACATAAGAATTCGGAGATGGCCCGATGCACACGAAATTACACGTCGCCAAAGGAAACGACGAGGAGAGGTCATCCATCCCCGAAAGTGAGCATCGTCGACCGACTTTGAGAGCGTTCTCGTGGGTGGGGAGAAACGGGACAAAGTTAGACTGCAAGCCACAGCACATTCCATCAGTGAACTGAGTCACAAGGGACGCCGCCATAAAATGCAATAATTCATGTGGTTAGAACACGGAGAGGAAAAGCAACGTACGAGGCGGCAGAGGCGGAGCCGGACTCGGCCTCCTTGGCCGAGCGTTCGAAGACGCCAATTTTCTCCTTGACGTTAGAATCGCTACGACAATATCAATAAGCATAACGGAGGTTGAACTATCATATTGGTGAGCAAGGTGGGCGAGGGGGAGTGGCGGCGTGAGGGCGAGATCGAGGAGGAATTTGAACGGATGAGCGACGCCAAAAACAGCGCATCGTGGACGCGGTCTTGTTGCTCCGCACGAGAGCCTCGCACAATTGAAGGAAGGTGGCAAATCAACTGTATTGCAAGAGAACGAGGCGAGGAAGGAAGAGGAGCGAAGAGGCGAGCAACGCCGCCGCGATCGGCGCCGAGGCAATGGGAGATGAGAGCAGATCGCACCTGCGCGTATGGCCCGGCGTAGGGCTCGCGGATTCCATTTGTGAATAGTTGATACGTGATTTAGAACATTTACTAACAGATATCAAAAGACAGTGGTTGATGGCGGCACTGCTTGAACTGTCTGTCCGCGGCGTCGAGTGGAGCGGTCGGATGGTGCTCGTTGAGCGGCGAACAGATACTCGTTGATCGCCGACCGTCGGACCCTGCTGCCCGCTCAGGCGTCACTCTCTTCCTCGCTCGCACTGATGTGGCACTAATTGGAATATTCGATGGCTAACCCGCCGTTTTTGGCCGAGTCTGTCGCCCTCTACGAGCGCATCTCTGCGTTTCACGCAGAGCTCGCCAAGGCCGTCCCGTCGCTCAAGAGCGCCGACACACTCAAGGCGATCGCCTCGCAGACCGCCGCGCTCACTCAGTCGACGGATCGCCTGCCTGAGCAGTGCCATGAGAAGGATCTGTGGGTTCGACGCCTATTTTTCCATCGCTCTGCTTGTTGGAGGGATCCTCGTCCGCGCCTTCCCCTCTTTCCTTCGCTTCAACCCGCTTCGCTGCTCCCGTGAAATTATCAGTTATTTGATCGTATTTTACTCTCTCTCCTTGGCGCAAAATCAGGCCCCTGCGCGCGAGGGCGGCCTTGTCGTCACTTGCTTTTTTCAAGTTTTTCAGAGCGGCGAATTCCTCCAATTCCCCATTGCCTCCTCGAGAATTCGTAGCGTCATCGTGTCCATATGATATCACATGTTATCTTCTCGCCCTCTTTGATTGAATTTACCGCGGTTGACTGCGGCGGCCGTCGCTCTCTGTTTTCCTTTCATGAAGTTCTTCGTCCTGCCATTTTCAACACCTCGTTGGGTGCTCCATGTTGTCTGATTGGCTATTTATTCATATTGTTCATCAAGACTATAAAATAATTCGGGCGGCATTCAAAATTGCGCAGAAACAATTTGAATTATTACGCGGTCCCAATCAGGAAATTTTTGCCAGACCCAAAAAGGATCTGGTTTCCTGGTCGAGCGGCCCAGGTAGGGGTACCAGAGAGGGGAGCCATCTATATACGATCTTATGTTGATGCTTATTACGATTTTTCGTATGCGAAGTAGTCACTACAGGTGGAGAAAGATCAAGCCGTTTCTCAAGGGAGCGACCAGTCGTTGACTGCGGGGATTCCTCAAGGGTCTTGGGTGAAGAGGCATCATGTCAACACGTCAAGTGATAGTTGATAATGAATTCGAAGCCGCCACATCTTAATATAAATAACAGTGATAATAATCATTCTTCTTCATGGATGAGGTATCTTGTTGAGACCTATTAATAGCATGATGTTTAGAGTATGGTGTCGTCTCATGCCTTCCTTTCCTTCACCGCTTGCTTCTCGTAGGCGAGCTCTCTCGACGTCATCTCCCGGATCCTTGAAGATGGTACGCGACATCGCTCCTCTTTCACAGCTTGTCACGGAGCTCTCCTCATGTTCCCTGTTAGCCGTGACGAAGTTAGGCAGCGGTGCCGCCCTGCCTGAGTCGGACGAGAAGCTCCTTGCACTTCGTCTGACCAAGGTTCCATTGATTCCCTGAACCTCGAGTTCCATGAAGATCTTATCTCTTCTCTGTTTCCTCCTAGGCTGCTCAAAAGCTCCACCAGGCTCAGCAAGAGCTCAACCAGGGCTACGAGGAGACTTTCTTGCTCCTGAAAAGCGGTATGGCAGGTTTCGCGAGGCTGCTTGATCTGCCCTCCCCTCACTTTGCTTTCCCAGGAGCCATTAGTTTGCCTCATCCTGCGCCTACCATCTCGCAATCCGACAACATTCTCACTAACTCTGGTAAATCATCCGACCATTCTTCTCATGTACGACCCTTGCGAATTATTGCCATTTCAAATCTACAAACTAACCGAATGCTCCTCGGTTTAAGAAAGCCAAAGAAGGTCAACGAGCGCGTTCGGCGAGCTCCGCGGCAACGTCGCCTGGTCGCAAGGGATCAAAGGCAGTGATTATTCGAGTTCGTGCATCCTGCCATGCTTCTCCTTCTGCTGCCCCCTCTCTCATCGTCGATCATTAGGGAGAGGAATCGCCGCCATCATCACCTCGTGAGCAGAGTGGCGATGGAGGCAGCAGCGGCCATATCGAGCGAAGCACCTCCCCTCCGCCGCCGTCGCGGACGCCCGTCACGCGCTCTAAATCTGGCGATAAGCTGATTCGAATCTCCTCTCCCTCTCCTCGTACGTTATTCCCCTGCCGTTTTCGCCTCATAATTTCTCATAGAATATTGCGTAGCGTCATCGTTATCGCCGAGTGAGCTTAAGATTGCGCACGCCTACCTATCGAATGTGCTGCAGTCCAAACATACGCTCTCCACTGATGCTGTTGATGTAGCTCTTCTTTTTCTCTCAACTCTCGCAATTCTCTCTTACTTCTTGCCTTAGGCTATCCGGCGGTGGATCTCATCGAATTCGGAGCGCCTCCCTGACGACATCGACCTGCTGGGTGCGCTCTTTCAGTTTCATTTCTCGACCGTCGGTTTTCACTGTCCACATGCAGCGAGACCCATTTGCCTTGGCGATGCCATCGACGAGTTGAGGGACGGAGAGGGTCCTGAGAAGCGACGGTCCTCGAATGGGTTGAAGCGACGACTGTCACAGAAGATCACCAAATCATTCCGCGGCAGCTCAGGCGACATCGTGTCATTGCCGGCGAACGTAAGCCCCAACATGTCCGGTGAGACGGATCTCAAAGGATCAAATTCTGGCAACAAAGATGTTTTCTCTGTCCGATATCGCAATTTTATCGTCGTTGTACGCCCGGATATCCGTTATATCTACCGCTTCGTTATGACTGCTCTCTTTTTTGCAGGAAGACGAGGATCAAAAAGCTTCACCAAGGACAGTCCTCGTGGAAAAGGTCTGATTTGAGGATTTCATTGTCTGTGAATCCCTCCCAACCGTTCTCCATTCTAGCTTATCTCAAATGCGAAGCACTTGTTCCGATTGTTCAACATGTTCATTACGGAAGACACGCAGCAAATCTCGCTTGATGCCAAGGCCTTCCTCAATGGCAGCTTTGGCTCGAACAGTTCGACCCCGCGATCGAGCGGCTCGTCCACGTCTACGCCTCGAGCCAAGGACCTCAAGGATTCCTCTTCGTCTTCGTCCGCGTCACCGGCGAATTCCCCCTTATCCCATTCGTCTTCATCCGCATCGGCGTCGCCCTTAGCATCCTCCTCGCCGGACGGCATCTTGCTGAAAGCTTCGAACAAAGAACGAAAGGATTCAAGAGAGCTTGAGCCTCCAAAGACGCCCAAGGGCCAGGTCACTCCAAGTAAAGCCGGAGCGAAAACCCCGCGAACCCCTCACACGACGAATGTAACGCGCGAGTATCGGCGACTGATCGACACGATCATCCAAGACATGGACGAAGAACTGACGTCCGTTGCTAATGACTTGACAAGCAAGTATCCCGACAAGTTTGCCCCCCTCACGCGCTTCAAGAACCTCAAGGAAAAGCTGGGAGGCCGTGCGCAAGCGCTGGCGGCAGAGCGGATCGCCTATGGCTGTTCCATCTTTGGTGCGAAGCGCGACCTCCTCGCTGGCGTTCCCGTGCACGCCGAGTCCATTCGCAAGTCTTTCAGGTTCGTCAGACTCACCTTGACCACACTTCTCGACCTCTTCTGAAGCAGCGTTGCTCGTAGCTCCTTCTTGTCGATGTACATGGGTTTCGACTTGGATCGGTTCGAGAACGTGCTTGGCTCGCTCATGATTCTCGTCACGCTCAAAGAGGTTCGCCGGACTTCTCTCTATCATCGTTTGTCACTCTTATCCCTCGGTGTCTAGCGAATCAACGAGTTCTTAGACGATATGGCAACATATTTCCTTCTCGACCACATGCAAGTACGAGAGCCGCCCAAGTACAAGAAGGAGCCGCCAGGTGTAAGTGTATGGGATGAGCCCTTTATCAAGATTGTCAATCCAAATGATAAGGAGGAGCGCTTCCGTCCTGG
>Ga0154020_10004886_pt1 | contig 15930 bp, 12 predicted proteins | sample Klosneuvirus_201_FD_109709 | JGI IMG/M metagenome (GOLD analysis project Ga0154020, IMG submission 109709) | Active sludge microbial communities from wastewater, Klosterneuburg, Austria - Klosneuvirus_20160825_MG | ecosystem: Engineered > WWTP > Aerobic digester > Activated sludge | place...
CATCTACGAAAGCGGCAGTACCCCCTTTGCGCTGTGCTTCAGCAACAACTTGCAGGGTGAGCGTGGTCTTACCACTGGATTCTGGTCCAAAAATTTCAACAACACGGCCGCGTGGCAATCCGCCAATGCCGAGTGCGGCATCTAGTCCGATGGAGCCCGTACCAATCGATTCAATTTCTGCAATGACGCCTTTGGTGCCCAAGCGCATGATCGCACCCTTGCCAAAGGATTTTTCAATGGAGGAAACGGCAAGTGCTAAACTTTTTTCCATTTCAGGTGTCATGCGTGAAGCCACCACAGCAGGAACGGCGGCCTCCTTTATCCCCTCGGTCTTGATGGGTGCTTTTGTCGGCGCAGCAGGCTTTACAGGTTGCGGTGCAGCAGCGGCAGCGGTTGGATTGGAGGGGGTTTGGGCAGCAGACATAGAATTCTCCTTTGAAAAATTTTTCTGAAAAATGTTTTACAAATATCTCGAGAACTCGCGATATATACCGCACCCAAAAAAAAATGCCAGAAGTTTTTTACGCTTTTTGTGCGCACATTGGTGCGCATGCGGGCCGCACGTTGGGGCGGGAGGGGAAATTCAACGCCTAATCCTTCACTGCCTCAACATAGATGGACATCTGCGGATGGACCGAATCAAAAAGCGGACTTTGGCGCAACAACGGTGTGCGCGACTGTCCGTACCCAGACCGATAAATATTTTTGAACCCGGCGGTCTTTAGGAAATTCATAATTTTATCGTGCGTCCACCAAGAAATATGCAGCCCCGGCCTTTGCGGATCAAACTTACAAAGTGAACCAAAGTAATCGAGACATTTTGGCCAGCCGTGCTCCTTAATGATGGCCAAAATCTCCTTTTCTCCAAATTTGATTTCACTCGATGCCAAATTGTGTTTTGCCAGCGGACTGGCAACATGATTCAACCAGCGTTCTGCCAAAGGAACACTGCTCGCCGGACACCGGTACTGATCCTCAAAAGTGCCTGGCTTTTCGTACCAATGGTCCCAATAAAACCAATCCTCATCATTATTTTGCAAGGCCCTAAAATCGGTTTCGGCGTCCGGTCCTGTCACCACCCGCGCTATGCCGCCTTTTTCTAAAACACGGTGCATTTCATTAAATAAAACCTGCACCGCATTTTCCTTAATATGCTCAATGGTGTGTGAGGTGTAGCAAATTTTTTTCGAATTGGATTCAAAAGGCAGGGGTAAAAGCGACATCAAATCGTGATGAATGACCTCCTTCTGAACATCCCCATAAAAGTCCGACACAAAATCCAAATTTGTCCAATAGGGATGCCAAAAATCCCCGGCCCCCACATTTAAAAAAGGCTTCTGCGCCAAGGTGGCTTTATCGAAAAGTTTTTCATAAGCCGCCAAACGCAAAGGATCTGTTTTCCGTGAAATTTGGTAACCAAATTTTGCAAAAATGTTGCGAAGGATTTTTTTTACCGTCGAATTTGCTTTTTTGTATTGGAAACTAGCCAAGATACGCACTCTTTTTTTCTTTGGTGGCCATTAGATTTTGCCCACTCACGACATTTGAATTTTATTTTTTTGGAACAAAATTAGATGCTCGAAACTCACGGCAAAAAAACCTGGGAAATTCCGATGTATACTGCACCTAAAACAAATGCCAGAAGTTTTCCACGCTTTTCGTGCGCGACTGTCCGTTAGCAGAACCAAATTTATTTTTGAAACCAACGGGCTTTAGAAAACTCATAATTTTCTCGTGCGTCCGCCAGAAAATATCTAGGCCCGGTCACTGTGAATTAAATTTATAAATTTTGGTTTGCCGTTAGGTCCGGTGAACAATCGCCCAAAGCCATTCTAGTTTTGCGCGAAAACGTCAGTCCCTGAACCAACATTTTATAACTTCGAAAAATCGTCACTCACTTACAGCCAATAGCTGTCCAGGAGTTTTTATTATGCCAAATCACCTGATCCAAACGCACACCGCTTTCAACAAACCAATCGCCAATTTCCTCACGCGAAATATAGTGAGCAATCGGTGCAGTTAAATGGTCGTAAACAATTAGATGAACTTCACTAAACGAATAATGGGAATTATATAACAGATAGTCCCGGTAAAAGAGGTGTTTTGAAAGGTTCGGTAATATTTTTGAAATTGGAAAATAAATAAAATGTATTAAGAAATACAGGAGACAGGTCACAAAATACGATAAAACTTTTAGGACCCTTGGGGACATTCGGCTTGAAATTTTTTCTCGAAAGGGAGTTATCCATTTTACAATCCAATTGTTATTTTCGAGCCCATAAACCCATACAAAAATTGTCGCTCCCTTCTCGGTAACTGAAACCAAGTGGCCAAAACCTTTCCGTGGATCTGGAAGGTGATGCAACACGCCCAACGAAAAACCAAAATCGAAAGATCGTTTTGTTGGAGGATGATAAATATCGGCCTGAACAATATGAATATTTTTTAAATGTTTTGTATTTTCGAAAGCTGCATCGACGGCATGACTCACATCAATTCCGACAACAACCTCGGCGCCGTTTTCAGCAAAATAGAGTGGATTTCTTCCCATTCCACAACCAAAATCAATAATTCTTTTTCCCTTCAAAAACCCCTGTGGTAGTGGTTGCAACCAATTTTCCAATTGATCAGTATGGGCGTCGGTACGCTTATTAAAAATTGTCCATTCATTTCCAAAATTTTCAGATGTGAGTGCAACACCTGGATCAATCTTTTTCGGCAAGATCCTAGGAACCCCCCGAACAATTGGAAAAGCGAACTCACACGAAGCGCATCGCAAAAATCCAGACATTATTTCATCGGGATTAACTGAACAAACCTCTGAAATTTCGAGGTCGAAATCCGAGGCACAGGAAAAGCATTGCGCATATTGAAGAAATTCTTTTTTCATTTGGTCAATCAAGCCATGGTGGCCCGCATCATGCCTTTAAAAGGATGCCTATCGTTTCTGAAAGGGGAAAAGACAGATTTTGGAAATCAATTCTTCTTTTTGCGGCAACATTATCACAATCCTTTTACAATGAAAAGAGGAATGGATTCGCAAACCGCTCCAATTGGTCGACTATTTCAAGAACCAATTTGATTTTCAAATTTGTTTGAAAATATGTATTCTCTCCCGCGGCCCTTCATGATGAAGTTTTTCGGTACTGGAAATCAATTGGTATGTAGAGGTAATGATGAGTCAAAAAACTGAACAAAGCACCTCAAGCAGCCGACGCTTTACCCTATCCCTGCCTTTGCTTTTATTTTTCGCTCTAGGAATTCTTGGAATTTATTTCGTAAATACCTGCCTACTCGACGACTGGCGAATGGCCATCTACTTCGACATGGACGCATTCGGATGTGTTAAGGGGCTAATATCAATTCTCAACACAAACGCATACATTCAACCCACTCATCCTTATGTAAAAGGATATGGCCAATTTTATTTTTGGCTTGGCATCCTAACTTTAAAAATTATGTCTTATTTCCAGACGCCACTAACTGACATTCACCTCTTTTTAGCAATGCGTTGGGTCTGTTTTATTTTTGGATTCTCGAGTTTGATTCTTTATTTTCCGATCCAAAAGGTCTTTAAACTCCCTCGATTTTTTCCCTATTTCGCCATTTTTGTAACTTTGACGACGCCTGAGTTTTTCTACTACCTTTTTTCACCGAAATCGCAAACGCTCTGGTTCTTTTTTTCAACACTTTCCATCCTCCTAACCAAGGTTTATTTAGACAACCCCAGCGTGAAACGCCTTTCATATTTGGGAGCGGCAACAGGATTAGCAGCGGCAGGAAATGTTATGGGCCTTTTTCTTATTCCAACAGTTTCCTTTGTTTTACTCTTAAGTAGATTCGCGCTGCGGACAGTAAAATTTAAAAAGATCTCGGTAGAAGTAGGGTGGTATATTTTGTTTTCAATTGTCGCCTTTTTGCTATTTACGCCCCGAGTCCTGATGAACCCTTTTGATTCCCTGCATTATTGGAATGGCATTCATTCGACTTCCTATGCAGCAAGCACTTACTTTAGCTGGGAATGGTGGCCGCGAATTCTTGACTTTGGTGTTGCAACAGTTTCTGCAAGTCTCCTCTGTTTTTTTATTCTTCTCCTCAATGGCAAAAGACGTTTTTTGAAAAATATTCAAGAATATCCCGAGATTCTTTTTGCTGCGGGACCCATTACATTTATTTGCGCGTTAGGCTTGACCATGCACAAACATTTTAATCATCGATACTTGCTGTGGACCTTGCCCATCATTTTAATTATTGGCATCAGGGGATCCATTTTTCTCGGAAAAAAAATTCAAGATTATTTTAAATTCAATCGACTGCAGACTTTCTCGATGGGATTTTTATTCTTGGGAATAATAGTTTTCGGCGATTATCAAAGGCTTAGATCAGACTTTTTAAAAATAAAGGGTATCATTTTTTACAGTAGTTCAAGTTATGTACAAGCAGGCTTATTCCTGAAGGAACACTATTCTTTTGATAAAAAAGTACTCTACTACTTTTACTGGTGGGTCCCCCAAGATTTCCATCAAGCTATTTCTTTTTACCCCAATGTCCCAAGTATTTCGGAAATAGAAAGAATTTCACCAGAAATACTTTTGTTGAGGGACAATGAGAATGTTGCCTGCGCGTCGATTATTGCAGCAATTGAAAATCATAGGTTACCTTTTAAATTAAGTCGCAGGATCAAAGACACCTCGGAACTTGGAAGTGATTTTCTGATTTTTGAACATACATGACCATTCCCCACCAAATTTGTAATCGTTGCATCATGGATACAAGCGATCCGAAGATTTCTTTTGATGCAAAAGGAATATGCACGCACTGCGCCCGCTTTGATCAACGAGCACGAACGATTCTTATAACGAAAGACGAAAAAAGAAGGCGCCTTGGTTCTCTTGTCAACAAAATCAAAACCTCTGGACAGAATAAACCCTACGACTGTGTCATTGGGTTAAGCGGCGGTATCGACAGCACTTACCTTGCCTATCAAGTAAAGAGTTTGGGTCTTCGTCCCATTGCCGTCCACTTGGATAATGGTTGGAATTCGGAACTTAGTGTTGCGAACATTGAGTCTGTCGTGAAAAAGCTGAACATCGACCTCATTACTCGCGTTTTAAATTGGCAGGACTTTCGCGACTTGCAATTGGCTTTTCTTGAGGCATCAACGCCCGATTCCGAAATTCCAACAGACCACGCCATTTACGCCGTCCTTCTTGAGGTAGCTCACAAGCAAGGCGTAAGATACATTCTTTCTGGAACCAACTTCAGCACCGAGTCCGTCATGCCATTTTCGTGGTCAAACGGACACCGTGATTGGCGATATATTCGGGGCATCCACAAACGTTTTGGAAAACGTTCAAAAGCGCTGGAGCAATATCCCCACTTCTCTTTTTTGGAATATGCATATTTTCGCATAATAAAGGGAATTCGTTTTGTGAGTTTTTTAAACCTTCTGGATTACAAAAAGGAGGAAGCCATCACCCTTATCCAGGAAAAACTTGGGTGGCGGAACTATGGGGGAAAACATTACGAATCAAATTACACTAAATTTTATCAAGGATACCTACTTCCCCATAAATTTGGTTTTGATAAACGCCGCGCCCATTTATCAAGCCTCATTCTCTCAGGACAGGTATCTAGGGAAGCAGCTTTGGTTGAAATAAAAAAGGCCGCTTACCCTGAAAATGAATTGCAGCGAGACCTTGAATTTGTGGCGAAAAAATTGGAGCTCAATTTTGAGCAACTTCAAGGCATTCTGGCGAAACCAAAAAAGACATTTGAGGACTACGATTCTTACGAAAAAAGTTGCTGGTATCGAATTATATTTAAAATCGCCGAAAATTTAAAATACGGGAAAGCCCTTTAAAATAAATTCTGCGAAATGTTAGCGTATAGATTGGCAACAGCACCACTTCGAAAATAAAAATCGCGTATTTTCGGATCAACTACAGATTCTCGTTTTTGTGACACAATTTCAAAAAGATTAGCAGGAGAATCTGCAAAATATGCATGCTTCAATCTAACTAGAGAACCCACCGTTTCGTGCGTTTGAAAAGGCAAAATGACTGTTGGAATTCCCAGCCCTAAAGATTCAAAGTGGCAGCTTGATGAAATACTCAGGTGAAAATTTGATTGCTGAATAATTTCAAACGTCGTGGGGCTTTCAACACCAGTTAGCACTTTTACACGAGAATCACCGCCAAACCGTGAAGTATAAATACTTTTATCTGACTCAAAAACCGGGTGCATTTTAAAAACCAACTCCATATTGGGAAGGGTTGGCCCTGATATCGCTAAAAATTCCTGCATAAACTTAATCAGATTATTGGTTTCTACGCCTTGGGTAGTTACTACCAGACGCAATGGGTCCTGATTCCTTGTGATATTCTGCAGGCGAAATGAATCAACTCGAGGCGACCCCACGCTAACCAATTCAGAATCCCAAAACCCCGAAGCGCTAAGTTCCTCTTTCCAAAATTCACCATAGAGCAAAATCTGATCTGGAATGGACATGCGCGCTTTAAACGGTGCTGCCGAATTTGAATAAGAGTATCCAAAGTGATGGCGATCTACAAAACCGTGCTGCAATTCCAACACACGACAATTTACCTTTTTGGCTGCCGCAATCATGGCATGATCACAATAACCGTTAATGGTCAAAAGCACCTTTGGGCGAATTTTTGCAAATAAGCGGCTATAAATATTTGTCGAGGCATAAAACCGATTGAGAATACTTAAAATTTTCTTCTCGTTGAAAGCATTTTCAGAAAATTTTGTCGCGATTAATTTTGCAATTTCCTGCGCAATCACCCTGCCCTGAGGAAATCCAAAGAACGATGCCTTGGCGCGCGCCAAAACTGCTGGAATAACCGTGGTCATAGCGCTCGCAATTAGTGCATTTTTACCTCTCGAAGCAAAAAGAACATTGTTAATTTGCTCCATTTTAAAATATTGATTGCTTGAAAAGCGTGCTAAAAGATCATCAAAATAGATGTCTTTAAACTGACCGTCCTGACACTCTCCCCGGGCAGACGAAAGGGTCACTACAATAACGTCTGATTTTGGAGGGTGGAGAAAAGTACCGAGGTCACCAAAGGCAAAACAAGATGCTTGCTTAAAATTTATCTGTCTTATCTTGGAACGCTCGTACTTCATTAAACTCAACATGAAAGGAAAACGAATGATCGGCCACAAAGCCCAGCCCTCGACTTCGAAATCAAAAAGATTTTGGCTTTGTTCAAACTCCACGACTTGAGCATTGATGTCAATCTCGGAGATTGGGGAAATAACTTCTTTCATTGTTTTCATCTCGACAATCTGCCACTTCAATTTTCCGGATACAAACATTATTTGCAATTGATTACCCAGATCGATACTTTAACGCATGATCATTTTGGCGCATGATTGGTTGGTGGGAATGCGGGGTGGCGAGTGGGTCTTGGATAGACTTGCGCGAATTTTTGGGCCCACGCAAATCTACACTTTGGTAAGGGCAGACACTTATCTGTCTCCTGCACTTGAAGCCTGTAAAATCCACACTTCCCCGCTTCAATTTTTTCCGAGGGCCACAAACGCAATGCGAAGGTATTACCTTCCCTTGATGCCATGGGCTGTTTCAAAACTAAAGGTGCCCGAATGCTCACTGCTTTTTTCGACGAGTTCTGCTGTTATTAAATCCATTCTGCCACCGAAAGACACCCCGCATATTTGCTATTGTCATTCGCCGGCGAGATATTTTTGGGATCAATTTGAGAACTACACCAAGGGTGATGGAGGTTTTTTGCGGTCCATTGGACTACGACTTTTTCGTAACCGTTTTAGAAAGTGGGATATCGATACTTGCAAAACCGTCACTGCCTTTATTGCAAACAGTCAGTTCACTGGGGATAGAATTAAACGTTACTATCAAAGAGATTCGACGGTAATCTACCCGCCTGTTCGAACTAATTTTTTCACACCCGCCTCGGAAATAGCCCGCGAAAATTGGTTTCTAATTGTTTGTGCCTTGGAACCATACAAGCGCATTGAATTTGTTGTAGACTTTGCAAATCGCAAGAAAATTCCGTTACGCATTGCCGGAACCGGCACGCAACTCACAAGATTGAAACGGCTTGCTGGACCTACCATAGAATTCCTGGGCCAGGTTCCAGATATTCAATTGCTCGATTTATTTCGACGCGCTCGGGCGCTCATTTTTCCTCAGATCGAGGATTTTGGAATTACCGCCGTTGAAGCACAAGCCGCAGGCTGCCCAGTTATTGCTTTTGCCGGCGGGGGCGCCCTTGAAATTGTATCGCAAGAAACCGGGGAATTTTTTTCAGAATATTCAATTTCGGCGCTTGAACAGGCGCTAAATCAATTTTCAAAACGATCCATTTCGGCTAATTTATGTGCGCAATCTGCCAAACGTTTTAGCGAGGCCAGATTTGATTTCGAGATCTCGCAATTTGTCGATAAACATATAAAAGCGAATGAACCCCGTTGAAAATTCTATTGCTGACCACCCATATCTTTTCCTCAAAACATAAAGCAGGGTTCCACTACCTGGCTGAAGAATTTCAAAAAATGGGACATGCGGTTTATTTCTGCACGGTTCCAAATACGCCCCTTCATTTGGCGATAGATTTGATCAAAAATCGCTCTCAAATCCAGGATAGAATTAGAAGTTTTTTTTCATGTATTTTCCCAACAAAACGCCAAGGCATCTTGGTAACGTCCTATGCTTCATTGGTTTTTAATAATCCGCGCTCAACCCTTCTTTCGAAGACAAAACATTTTTTGTTTTTAGCAGGATTTTGCCGACCGATTTCACAAGTGGTTTTCGATACAATTATTTTTGAGTCAAGCGCCTGCCTATTTCTGTTTCCCAGATTGAAGAAGAAGAATTTCAAAGCAAAATTTATTTATCGCGTTTCTGACCCTCTTTTTGTAATGAAGGCAGATCCCCTTTTGATAGAAATGGAGAAACACCTACTCAGTCTTTTTGACAGCGTCAGTGTTCCAAATAATAAAATTGCTGCCTATTTAAAGGGGGTGGAGCCAAAAGCGCGAATGCAAATTCGCCCACATGGTGTAGACAAAGTAAGTCTCGAGGCAGCCAAATCTAAACGAATCCCTTTCCACACTAAAAATAATCTGGTGTTTATTGGAATGTTTTTATTCGACCAAGATTTCTTAGAAATTGCTTCGCGCATTCGACCAGACTGTCACTTTCACATGATCGGCTTTTTTAACAATCGAATTGTTAGAAAAAATGTGTCTTATTATGGCGTTCTTCCGTTTGTAGACACCCTCCCTTTCGTTGCTCACTGTGATGCAGCACTTTTATGCCGACGGGCTGGAGAACGAACGGATATGATGGCTAAGTCCCTTAAATACTTTCAATATCTTTACTTTAGAAAAGCGATGATTGCTCCGCAGGAAATGCTCCTCAAAGAAGATTTTGTTTTTAGCTATACCCTTGACGAATCCTCGATTGAAAAGGCCCTAGAAGGGGCGCTTTCTTACAACTACCCAAAAAATCTTTCGCCCCAGATAGATGATTGGAGTAAAGTAGCGTCTGCAATCTTGGAATAGAAGTTTCATCAAGATTGCACTAACTAAAAAAACCATGCTTTCACAATTTCCATGCCCAATATGCCAAGGCGAAACCTGGGAAACCTTTCAAAGGTTTTCATACTTTGACCATGAACATTTAAAGCCGGCGCCGTGGATTATTAATCGTATTTTGACTGCGATTTTTAAGCTAACATGGTTTTTTTCGGTCCTTGCCTGGCCACATATTCGAAAAGTAGGGTCTAGTCGCTTTTCGCTAAATGCCTATTCTTGCCTGCGCAGAAGAGTACTATTCGAAATCTGGCATTTAGGAAAAAAACGGGTAGAGGTTACCGCAGACCTTTGTCTCAACTGTGGCTTTGTTGCGACCAATCCTCGGCCGCAGGAAGTTGATCTAGCCAAAAAATACTCCTTTTTAACCAAAATGACTGCGAATCCCAATTCAACCAAATCTCTTCCCCACATTTTTAATGTTACGCGCAATGCGAGATGCCGCCAGATTTTCGAAGTTGTTAAAAAGCATCAAGGAAAGAAAAAACTTGAGGTTCTAGACTATGGGGGAGGAAATGGGTCAATGCTGCAACCCTTTCTTGACGATGGCCACAATTGTTTTGTCGCAGACTATTATGACGGTCAGATTCCTGGGGTCGTTAAAATTGCAAATGATTGGAACGATTTTCCAAAGGGGAAATTATTTGACGTCATACTCTGCAATCACGTTCTCGAACATGTTTGCAATCCCCTGGAGGTCATCAAAAAACTAGGATCGATTCTTAAGGAAGGTGGTGTACTATTCGCAGAGGTGCCTTTAGAAGTGTGGGCTGGCATCCCTATTGAAAAGGAACCCGTTACCCACATTAATTTTTTTACGCACGACACCTTTCAATCCATGTTTGAAATCGCCACATACTCTATTTTGGAATCGAAGGTTCAAGAAAGAACCATCATGCCTTCGACCATTGAAGTCTCTTGGATATTGGCAGGAAATTTTGCGGGGGGGGCCACCAAAATCTCGAGAAGCTGCTTAAGCGCGACACGTGGAAGGCTGAAACCTTCGCGCCTTTGGACATTGAGGCGGCTTTGGAAAATCGATCTTCAACCCAGAATGAGAAACACCTTGAAAATTATTCTCCCGTTCAAAGAATGCTAAAGCTTTTCCAATCGACAGATACTTCCATATTGTTTCTGCCTGAACTGGCTCGAGAGAACTTGTTTTTCTGGATAGCCCTCAAAAACAATAGCGCCAATTTTTTCTAAGTATTCGGGCTTTATAGCCTGAACCAAATCGACTTCCGTACCCTCAGTATCAATTTTCACCAAGTCAATCTTTTCTTGCTTCCGCAGGATCTCAGACAAAACTCCATTAATTTCAACACATTCAACTTCAATAAATTCATCATGATTTTTTAAAAGACCGCCATAACGCCCAGTAGATTCTACGCCAAATCTGGCGCGGCCTGATTTTATATCGACAGCCTTTTGTTTGGGGAAAAAGCGGCCTTCATGTTTTTCTAGATTTCGCTTTAAACGAGCAACATTTTGCGGAACTGGCTCATATAAGTAGCACACTACCTCAGGGTCGCTGGTCAAAAAGTAGAGCGCGCTCAATCCAATGTTGGCACCAATATCCACCACTACCCTTGTATTCTTTGGCACCCGGTAATCCATTCTACAAAAGATTTCATTGAGGGTAAGCATGTCGTCAGGGGCGTAGAGCGTTGGCATTAGACACCCCAACTGACTCCTCACTTTTATTTTCGCAGGGTAATCTCCCGAGAAAAAGAGATAGCGCCTGAAACAATTCAAAAAATCTGGATACAAAAGTACCATATTGATCAGTGCAATATAATGGCGCTTTGCAAAGGGTGCTGAAAGTACCTTAAGAAATTTCCTTCCCCCAAACATCTTAAGTAGACCTTTATGTTGAAAAATGTTGAAATTGCGATCGGAAAAGCCAATAAACAGCCCCTTGGCCTTACCCTAAATTTGAATTCGGAATCAAAACAAATTGGAATTTTCATCCTCAACGCAAAGATTTAGAAACCTACCAGTTTCCAAATGGATTTTACTAGGTTTCATTTTTTTGGTCGGTTTGGGTCTTAGAGTATATCGCCTGCAGGCTGACCCTCCGTGGAATTTAACTTGGTCGCAAGGAATAGTAACCGACGGCTTTTGGTACACCGACAGCGCAATTTCAAACGTCACTGGTGTCATTGGACACCTCACAGACACGCCGTTCAACCAAAAACTTTATACCTGGTTTGCCACTATTTTTCTGACCCTGACAGGCGTTGGACTTGCCCAAGTTACCCTAATTTCTGTTGTTCCAGGAATTCTTGCCATTGTTCTTTTGGGGCAAATCTCCAAAAAGGCAATGGGAAAAAACCCCATGCTTTTAAGCTCTACCTTATTGACCTGCAATTATTTTTTTATTTTCTACAATAGGATCCCAAAAGTTTACTCACTCCTCGCCTTTCTTTGTGCGCTTGCAACTTGGCTTTTGGTACTTTCCGTATCACGACCGCTGGTTTTGTTTTTAAGCTTTTTGGTGATTCTTTTGACCGCCACATATCTTAAATTTTTTACATTGCTCCTTTTGCCCTTTGTAGTTTTTGCTGCTTTTAAAATTTTGCCTGCAGAAAAGCGGCCGACATATTTTAAAAATCGGGCGCCAATCTTCCTAATTCCTTTTTTGCTTTTTATTTATTTTAAAGCCCCGACCATTTGGGTCAAGTTTCATGGCTACCATTTTAGCCTCATTCCCAACCCCGCCGCGTTCACAAAAATTCCGTTATCCAATTGGATTTTTATTTACAGTAAAATGCTTCCGGAGGTTTTTCTTGCTTTTCTTTATCCAATTTTTTTTACATTTCGCAGAACAGACACCACGCCAACACGTTTTTTAACCGATGTTACAATGTTGGGGTTTTTTCTGCTCGGCAATCTGTCTCTTTTTCTTTTTGAATATTACCCACCGCGTTTTTATGTCTTTCTGATTCCGCCGCTTTGCTATCTCTGCACCGCAACCCTCTATGAACTTTTGAACCCCTCGCCTAAACGTGTGGTTAATCCCAAGATTGGGTTAACCGTTATGACGGTTTGGTTTGCCATCCTTTGCTTTCATTTGGCCTGCATTCTTTCGCAACCTTTTGTAAAAGTTTATTTTTATCCGGCGATTTTGGGGATTTTTGTTTTATCTTTCATTTTTGCTAAAACGATTCTGCATCGCAACCCTTTGCATCACCGCATTACCTGCCGACCCTTTTTAGTTTATGCGCTCATTGCCACCGCCATTCTTGGAAATCTCTACCGTTACGGCACTTGGGTCGCGCATCCCAACTATTCAATGTCACTCGCCGTCAAAGAAGGGAAAAGTATTTTGGGCGATCAGGCTCGGATCGTCGGACCTTTTGCCCATACCGTTGGATTTTTGACCCGCTCTGAAAAATTTTGGTTCAACTTTGAATCTGACTACAACCCGCCCGTTTACGAAATTTTTAAAAGGGAAGGCTACACCCATTTGATTGTCGATAGCGGCGGCACCTGGTTAACCATCAAACAACATTGCCCAGAGCTTGTTGAACACCTGAGTTATGTGCAAAGTTTGTTTATTGAAGGCTATGAAATTAAAATTTACAAAATTTTAAATGGCACACCCCTTTCGCCTTTGGAAAAGGCAGGTGAAGATTTTTCGCAAAAGAATTTTGACAATTTAAAGCGTGATTTAGAAATCATTCCACACGACCAAAATGATTTGCCTGAAGTCAATTACTGGCGCGGCCTTGTGGCATTACAACAATCTGACAAAATCGCTGCGAGGAAATTTTGGGAAACGGCCACCCGAATCAATCCACACTTTGCTCCTGCCCACTTTCAACTGGCGCGATTATTCGACACCGAGGGCGATCAAGCACAGGTCAAAACCCACCTTCACGAAGCCTTTCGCAACGTCGAACGCACGCCGCGTTTACTTGAATCCTGGGACCGGGCCTGGCAGCAGCGTTAGACACAATGACCGAAAAGATGGTCGCAAGGGAGTAATCGCTTATTTTTGGAAACATTGGCCCGGTCTTGGTGGGGGGTGGCTCAGGACATTGGCCTCGGGCACGCTCACTTCGTTCGCTCTGCAGCGGCTCGCCGAAAGGGCCTACGGCCCTTTCAGTTGAGCGAGCCACTGAGGTCCCGGGGCCAATGTCCTGAGCCACCCCCCACCAAGACCTATCCGAGGTTTCAGGCCGAAATGTTCTAACCCCATTGCGACCATCTTTTCGGTCATTGTGCCTAGCCGCCCGTCACCCCATCGCGCAGCAACCGCAATCCCCAAGCCACTGCCGCCTGACGAACCATTTCGCGATCGCCTTTGAACAGGAAGTGATGGGCGTTTATCGTTGTTGCGGTGGCCACAGCCATCCATACCGTACCAACCGGCTTTTCAGCGCTGCCGCCCTCAGGACCCGCAATGCCCGTGATGGCCAAGGCCAAATCGGCGGAAAATCGCCGGCGCACGCCTTGGGCCATGGCACAGGCCGTAGCCTGCGAAACTGCACCGTGTTGGCGAAGGATTTCCTCGGAAACGGCTAGGTCTCGCACCTTGCTTTCATTGCTGTAGCAAACCACACCGCCCAAAAAATATTTCGACGCCCCAGCCTCAGCCGTAATCTCGGCCGCCAACATCCCCCCCGTGCATGATTCCGCGACGGCAATCGTATGATGACCGATTTTGGTGCCAGGGGTGCCAGGGGTGCCTGGCACCTTTTGCAAGTGGGAGGCGGGGGTTTCGTTATCCTCGGCTACGATGGCCTGGCCTAGGAGATTGCGCACGGCGGTACTGGCGGCTTTTAGGTTTTGCTCATCGCCTTTGGTTTCCAAAACCAAAAGCACATAGGGAAAGGGTACCTGATAGGCGACCTCCACCCCTGGAAATTTCTCTGGCAGTTTCAGGCCGCGGACGGCTCGCGAAACTTGTGACTCGGCAATGCCCAAGACTCTGAAGGTTTTTGCAAAGTACGGCGCTGGACTCCGTAACTTGAAAAAATGTTGGCGCAACATCGGCACCACTTCGCCTTCGAACATCGCCTTCATTTCCCTTGGAACGCCCGGCATCACCGCAAAAACACACCTGTTATAACGAAAGTAATATCCAGCGGCCATGCCTGTTGCATTGTGAAGGTGGGTGGCGCCCTTTGGCAGCGATGCCATCCTCAAATGAGCTGGGGTTGCTACTTTTTTGCTGTCTTTTAGAATTTGCAGCACCCGATCGACTGCTGATTTACAATATACCGCACCATTACCCAGCATTTCCGTTATAACTTCTGTGGTTAAGTCGTCTTCCGTGGGCCCCAAACCGCCGGTAATCACTACGAGGTGTGAGCGTTTTGCCGCCAGCACCATCGCCTGACGCATGGTTTTGCGCGCATCCGGGCAGGCCGTGTGAAATTCAACATCAAACCCCAAATGTGAAAGCGCTTTGGAAATGAACGCAGAGTTGGTGTTCACAATGCGGCCGCGGGTAATTTCCGAACCAATGGTGAGGATCTCTGCTTTAAACACCTGCTTAATTTTTGGCGGCATGGGAAGGCAAGAAAACCCATTGCTTGCGCCCTGTCAACTGGGCCCTGCCCAGAGATAGGGTCACCCCGCAAACGGATCGCGAAAATATTCGAAGGCTTCTTGAATGTGCTGGCGGGCAATATGAGGGGCCGTTTCGAGGTCTGCCAGTGTCCGCGCAATGCGCAAGATGCGGTGAACCCCGCGGCCCGAAACTTTTTTCTGCAGTAAACTGTGTTGGAAAACCTCGCGAATTTCCGCACCCATCGGGCAGAAGGAATCCATCAAACTCGGTGGAATGTGGCAATTTTTACGAAACCCCAAGCCTTGATACCGCTCACCTTGAATTTGCCTGGCCTGGCGTACGCGCTCACGCGCCTTGGCCTCGTTGCCCACCCAATCGAAATTTGCATCACTCACCGCAGGAGAATTTTCAGAAAAAAAATCACTCACTTCAACCGGCTTTAGCGCCACTCGCAAATCAATACGGTCAAGTAACGGTCCGGAAATGCGCTGCACATATTGCCGCACACTGGTGGTCGAACATCGGCACTGCGCCGTTTCAACGCCATGATAACCACAGGGACAGGGATTCATCGCCGCCAAAAGTTGAATGCGAGCGGGGTAGGTCATCATGATTGCCGCACGCGATAAAAAAATGCTGCCGCGCTCCAGTGGTTCGCGCAACACTTCCAAAACATTGCGCTTGTACTCTGGCAACTCGTCTAAAAATAAAACACCTTCATGGGCCAAACTGATTTCCCCGGGGAGCACCCCTCGCCCACCACCAATTAAACCGGCATCGGACAAACTGTGATGCGGCGAACGAAA
>Ga0154020_10004887_pt1 | contig 15929 bp, 12 predicted proteins | sample Klosneuvirus_201_FD_109709 | JGI IMG/M metagenome (GOLD analysis project Ga0154020, IMG submission 109709) | Active sludge microbial communities from wastewater, Klosterneuburg, Austria - Klosneuvirus_20160825_MG | ecosystem: Engineered > WWTP > Aerobic digester > Activated sludge | place...
AGACAGATCAGGACCACTACAAACGCCTGCCGTTCTTTTGCCTTTGGAATCATGTCAGTTTTGACGCTTCACCAAACCCGACTCCGGAGGCGATATCCCCGACATACGCCGCGGATATCGCCACCGGTATCAGGTTGAATTGCGGGGCCATATCGAATTATCCTGCCAGCGCGCGATAGGCGATTCGATCCACCGCCATTGCGCCAAATAGAAACGCCAGATACGCCATCGAGTAGAGATACAGGCCAAGCGCGGCGGAACGGGTCGGGTCAGTCCGCACATGCCAGGCCCGCCAGATGAAGATCCCGCCGGCAACCGCGGCGCCGGCGAGATAGACCAGCCCAAACATGCCAAGCGCCACCAGCGCCAGGCTCAGGCCAATCAGCACCAGGGTGTAGATCCAGATCTGCCGCTGCGTTTCGGCTTCACCGGCAACGACGTTCATCATCGGGATCTTGGCCGCCGCATAGTTGCGAGTCTGCATCAAGGCGAGCGCCCAGAAGTGCGGGGGCGTCCACATAAAGACGATGACGAACAGGGACAGCGCCGTGAAATCCAAGCCATTTGCGACGGCCGCCCAGCCCACCAGAGCAGGAATCGCGCCAGCCCCCCCGCCGATGACGATGTTCTGGGGCGTGCTGCGCTTGAGCCACATCGTGTAGATCACGGTGTAGTAGAAGAATCCGGCCAGCGACAACAAGGCCGCCAACAAGTTGACGAAGACCGCAAACAGGACAAACGACATTGCGCCCAGCGTTAGCCCGAATGCCATTGCAACCCCCGGTGAGACGCGGCCGGCCGCGACCGGACGGATCCGGGTGCGGTTGCTCAGGAGCTTGTCGATGTCATGGTCGTAGGCCATGTTGACGGCGCTGGCCCCGCCCGCCATGAGATAGCCGCCCAGCATTGTCACCAACACGAGCGCCAGCGGCGGCAAGCCCCTGGGCGTCAGGAACATCGCCGCAAAGGTCGTGAACAGCAGCAACGCGACCACCTTGGGTTTGGTCAGCGCAATCGCGTCCGCCACGACCTGCCGCCAGCGCCGAAGCGGCGATGGGGCAGGCAAATCGTAATTCATGATGTCAGTTCGCGCAGCCTAGTGCTGCTGATCCTTCAGGCCGGTGCGCAGTTCCCACACCGGGCGCGCGCTCGTGACAACGGGGATCTTCTTGAAGTTGTACTCGGCTGGCGGAGAATCAGTCAACCACTCGAGGGTGTTTCCCTCAAACGGATTCTCTTCCGCCTTCGGCTGCCGGACGAGCTTCAGGTAGGCCCAAATGAAGACGAGCACGGAGAGCGCGATGACAAACGCGCCAATCGTGGCCGTCAGGTTGGCAATATCCCAGCCGCGATCAGAGCCATACACGGCAATCCGACGCGGCATGCCGAGCAGGCCCAGGATGTGCATCGGGAAGAAGGTCAGATTGAATCCGATCCACATCAATGCAAAGTGCAACTTGCCCAGGCGCTCGTCCAGCATCTTTCCAGTCATCTTGGGCATCCAGTAATACAGACCCCCGAAAATGCCGAACACGCTTCCGCCAAACAGCACGTAGTGGAAATGGGCGACCACCCAGTATGAGTTGTGGAGTTGGGTATCAACCGGAATGGCGCCCTGAATGACACCCGTAATTCCCCCGATGACAAAGGTCGACAGAAATCCGAAAACCATCAGGAGCGGCGTCTTGAGATTCAGCGACCCGCGCCACATCGTGGCGATCCAGTTAAACATCTTGACGCCGGTCGGGACCGCGATCACCATCGTCGTCAACATAAAGAAACGCTCAACCTCGGGGGCGATCCCGCTGACGAACATGTGATGGGCCCAGGTCGTGAAACCAAGCACGCCGATTGCGATCGTCGACAGGATGATGACCTTCGGCCCGAAGATTGGCTTGCGCGAGAACACCGGCAGAATCTCGGAGATCATGCCCATCGCGGGCACAACCATGATGTAGACGGCCGGGTGGGAATAGAACCAGAACATATGCTGCCACAGCCGCGCATTGCTCGTACTGAAGAACTGGGTGCCAAACTGCCGATCGGCGATCAGCATCACCATCGCAGCCGTCAAGACCGGGGTCGCCACCAGGATCATGCCGGCCGTCACGATGATCGACCAGGTGAACATCGGGATGCGCCACGCTGTCATGCCCGGGGCCCGCATCGCATAAATGGTCACCAGGAAGTTGACCGCGCCAAGCGTCGATGAGATCCCCAGCAGGATCACACCCAGCACCCACAGATCCATCCCGATCTGAGGCGAGAACTTCTTGGCCGACAGGGGCACGTAGGCCGTCCAGGCCGCGCTCGACGAGAACTGGGTGAGCTCGGGCGCCTGAACCGTATATCCGATCACGGCCAGGGTCACCCCCGCCATGATGACGATGGCGGCGAACATGAACAGCCACAGGCTGAAGGCGTTCATGCGCGGGAAAGCCATGTCACGCGCGCCGATCTGCAGCGGAACAAGATAGTTCCCGAAACCGCCCGTCAGGATCGGAATGACAAACAAGAAGATCATCCCCGTCCCATGCATGGTGAAGACCATGTTGTAGGCTTCCTGGGGCATGAACGTATTGTTCGGAACAGCGAGCTGGGTGCGAATGCCCAGGGCGAGCAGACCGGACAGCAGGAAGAAGACGAACGACGAGACGATGTAGGCGATGCCGATCTTCTTGTGATCGACCGTGGTCAGCAGATCAACCAGGCCGCTCAGGGCGCCGCCGCGGCGGGTGATGGGAACAGGAATGCTTGCCATTCGGATGACTCCTGCCCGGGTGAACCACGGCGACTGGCGCCCCGGCCCTCGGGCAATCGAACTACTTCAGCGTGAGCAGATAGGCGACCAGGTCAACTGCGTCGCGATTGGACAGCTTGTTGTTCGGCATCGCCGTGCCAGGCTTGACGCCAGCCGGGTTCTTCAACCAGGCATACAGGTTCTCCTGATTGATGGCCGCCCGAGGATCTGACGCCGGCAATTGGGCCAGCGTCGGGTAAGTGGCGAATTGGGTCAATTCGCGCGGCGCGACCTTGCCCTGGGCTTTGGTCCCCGCAATTTGGTGGCAGCTGGCGCACACGCCGCCGGTGAGAATTTCCTTTCCGCGCACCGGATCGGCCTTCGTGAAATCGGGCGGCAGGTTGCGCGCCACCGCCGTAGCCGAATACCACTGCCGGAACTCGAGCTCGGGGAGAACCTTGACCTTTGACAACATCAGCGCATGGTCCTTGCCGCAGAACACGTTGCATTGCCCGAGAAACTCCTGAGCCTTTCCGGTATCTGGCACGTTGAACCAGACATACGAACGGTCGCCCGGGTTCACATAGCGCATCCCGCCAAAGGCCGGCACCCACCAGGCGTGAATGACATTGTCCGATGTCATATCGAGCCGGATATTCTTGCCAGCTGGCACCACCAGATCTTCGCCCACGCCCGTGCTCAGACCGAACGCGCCCAGTCCGTCATAGTCGGTGTAGTCGTAGGCCCAGAACCATTGCTTGCCGGTCACCTCAACCACCAGATCGACTTTCTGCGCGCGCTCCACCCGCGACTGCGCCTCGCGATCGCCGATTGCGTGCACGTGCGAAATCGGATTGGTGAGCGAGCCGGATGCCGTGAGCTGCGACATTGTATTGACCGTCACGACAAAGATCACGGCGATCAGCAATGCTGGCAATACCGTCCAGGTCAGCTCGGCAAGATTGTTGCCGTGGACCTGAACCGGGCTGTCTGTCGCCAATCGGCGCCGATAGCGGACCGCCGACCAGACCAGCAAACCTTCCACCAACAAGAATGTCAGAATGGAAAAGATATAGATGAAGTTGTAGAGCTCGCCGATAAGCCGGGCGTCTTGAGTGATTTGTGGGAGCAGCATCCGTCTCTATTCCCTCGAATAAACGCGCGGGTCAGGTTGACGATTCGCTTTGAACCGCGCTCTGACCCACGGAATTTGAGCGCAGAGTTTAACACACGGGGTCTCTTTGACGCATGACATTCGTCCCGCGCCCGGGTGACGTTTCGGCCTGCCCCACAGCCTCGCGACCTTTGCTTAGAAGTCATCCTGAAAAGCATTGGCGAGATCGCAATCCCGCGCTTCGCGCGGGGATTGCGATCTCGCCGGATGTTTCCAGGACGGCATCTAGGGTCGCTTTGGCATGCGCTCGAGGGCGTCAAATGCCGGGCGCGGCACGCCATTTTTGCGAATCAGGCTGTACGAAAGTGAGCTGTCAACCGCCGGCGAGGTCCCCGCCTTGGCGATGTAGTCCAGATTGAAGACGATGGCCAGCCGAACCGTCCCGCCTGCGCGCATGAGCTCGAAGGCCCGCACGATCCAGGCTGCCTGCTCGGCCTCGGTGTTGTCGAGGGCAAACCCAAATCCCGGGGGCGCGCCAGAGACGCCCAGGTTGTCCATCGTCGGCCAGCCAAACTCCGTCACGCAGATCGGCTTTGGGCTGATCTGGCGATACGCGTCCAGGGTGCTTCGAAAGGACCAGGAATGGTGGGGATTGTCAAATGGCCCGCGAAAAGTCGCGGTCGGGTCGTTGTAGCCGGCGTCGTGGCGCTGGTCGGGTGGCAGGTTGAAGCCATTGAGGTGGGCGCCGACGCAGTCCACCGCCGCGAGCCCGCCGGCGGCGGCCAGCTCGCCCAGATAGACGATGTCATCCCTGGACTCGGGGCCGTTGGCGCCGGTGGGCGCCAGCCCGCCGGCGATGACGATGAGAGCCGGGTCTATGGCCTTGAGAGTTGGTCCAATAGTGTTGAGAAACGCCGCGAACTCCGCTGCGTCGGGCCGGCCGGCGGTGAGCGTGCGGGGGGTCGTCCATTCGCGGGCCAGATTGCTTTCGTTCCAGATCTCAATTGCCTGCGTACAGCCGCGGTATCGGCCCGCGAGCAAGCCAAAGAAGCGGACCGCCTCGCGAGTATCGTCGGGCGGCCCCAACCGGTCCGGATCGCGCGGGTCATAGGCCGACCGCAGGCCAAAGGGCGCGTCGACGACCGAGAGCAGGATATTCAGCCCGCGCTCGTTGGCGTCATTGATGAAGACGTCGAGCAGGGCGAATTTGTCAATTGCGTAGGACCCCGGAACGGGCTCAAAATCACGCCAGCGCACCTGGGCTTTGATCCAGTTCAACCCCAGCTTATCGCTGACCACCCGATTCCAGTAGCCGATATCCCCAACCGCATACTGCGACTGGATGCCGTATCCAAATCCGGGCGCTGGCGGCCGGGCCTGGCGGCAGGTGAAATCCGGGACGCCCTCCACCCGGGCAGTGGGCGGCGGGGCCGGAGTCGGCCCGACGACGATCTGGCACGCCAGCAGCAAGACTGCCGCCGCGCCAGTCAGTGCCAGGAGCCCGGTCCTTTTCATGAGGTGCATCGACGGGACTGTATTCTGAAACGATGTCCCCCAGCTCCGCTGGGGGACATCGTTTCAGAAGAGAAGTTCGGCACGCAGTCTATGGCTTGGGCATTCGCTCGATCGCGTCGAAGGCCGGCCGCAGGGTGCCATCCGTTCGAATCACGCTGTAGATCGCCGGGTCGCCGCCCGCCTCGTTGGGCTTCTGTCCGATCTTGCGGCTGTAATCCAGATTGAAGACGATCCCAAAGCGGACGTAACCCAGTTCGCGCAGGATGGTGAACCCCTGAGCAATCCAGTCGGCCTGCTCCTTCTCGGTATTGTCCAACGCAAAATCGAAGCCTGGCGGAAAGCCGGGCACGCCCAGGTTCTCCATCGACGGCCAGCCAAACTCGGTGACGCACATCGGTTTGTTCGTGCGCTGGCGATAGCCCTTGATCGTGCTCACAAACGACCACGAATGGTCCGGGTTGTCGAAGGGACCGCGGAACTTCGCTGTCGGGTCGTTGTAGCCGGCGTTCCATTCCTTGTCGGGCGGGAAGTTGAATCCGTTCAGATGCACGCCCACGCAATCCACCAGCCCGGCCCCGCCCGCGGCCACAAATTGGTCCATGTAGGCAAAGTCATCGGTGAATTGGCCGGCGACGGTCGCGCCGACCGGCGACAGGGCGCCCATGACCAGGAGCATGTTCGGATCCTCTTCCCGAATCGCCGGGCCCACGACCTTGAGGAAGTTCACATACTCGACCCCCGCGATGACGCCCCGCGGGGTTTGCCATTCGCGATCCAGGTTCATCTCGTTCCACACTTCGATAGCCTGGACACAGCCACGGTAGCGGGCGGTGATGCGCTTGAACAGACGGGCGGCCTCGTTGAAGTCGTCGGGCGGGCCGGCGTTTCCCCCCTTGAAGGACGTGCGCAGATAGTTTGGGGCGTCAATGACGCCGAACAGAATGTTCAGGCCCTTCTTGTTGGCATCGCCCACAAAGGCATCCAGAATCTGCCAGCGATAGGCATCGATCTTGCCGCGCTCCGGCTCATAGTCCTTCCAGCGGAACTGGGCCTTGGTCCAGGTCAGCTTGAGCTTTTCGGCCATGACGCTGTTCCACTCACCGATGTTGCCGACCGGCCAGTTGCTCTGGATGCCATAGCCAAACTTGGCCGGCGCAACCCGTGGCGCAGGGCAGGAGAAGTCCTTGATCCCGGCGACCTGGCCATCGGGATCCGGCGGTCCGCCGGCAACCAGCGTCGGCGCTGCGATTGGCGCTGTTGCCGCGGCAGTCGGCGCGGGCTTTCCCGGAATCGCGGTCGCGACCGGGGCGACAAATGTCACGCCGGGCAAGGGGGTCAGAAGTTTGACCACGGGCGCGAAGGGGGTCGACGTTGGCGCGCGTGCCCCGGTGCCTCCGGTCAAGGCCTGCAGGCCGACAATGAAGAGACCAACGCCAGCGACGAGTAACACCGCCGAGGCGATTGCGCCCACCACGACGCGGCGCGTCCGCATGCGCTGCTGACGCTCCAACTCTGGGGAAAATCGATATCGGCTCATGGCGTTATTGGCCCCGTGCTAGCGGCCCATCACCTTTCGGATGGTGTCGCAGGATGGGCAGCTCCCATTCGGGCGGAAGATGGAATACCCGACCTGTGGGTCATTCCCATCGAAGTTGTGGAAGTTGGCGTTCCAGACGATGACCATGGTCACCTTGCCGCTCGCGCGCGCGCGCACCATGGCGTCGGCGATCCAATCGGCCTGGTTCTGCAGGGTGATGTTTCCGCCCCACTCAAAGCCGGGTGGCATCGGCCGGCCCTGATCTTGCAGCGTGACGTAGCCCAGTTCGGTGAAGCAGATCGGCTTCTTGCCGCCAATCGCGGCAAATGTGGTGTTCAGCGTGCCGTAGAAGTACCACGAGTAGTGATCGCCGGTCGGGCCGCCGCTCGTCATCGACGGCGGATTGGGGCTGCCGTTGTAATGGGCGCCCTGGCAATCCATGTAAGCGGTTCCGCCCGCGGCGTTGACGCCTTCGAGGAAGGGCTGATCGTTGCAGCCCGCTGCGGTGCAGCTCCCAAAGTAACCCGTGGGCGCCGCGGCCCCGCCGACCACAATCGTATTTGGATTGGCGGCCTTGATGGCGATATAGGCCTCGCGCAGCATATTGGCATAGACCTGCGGACTGACGTTCGAGCCGCCGACTTCGCGATCCAGGTTGGGTTCGTTCCACACTTCGATCGCTTCGGCGCCTTGCCGGGCAAGGCTGGCCAGGGCCGCGGCGAATTCCTTGTGATAGGCCAGGTTGCTGAAGCGGTTGCGATCACCGATCGCGCCCACAAGCAGCTTGATGCCATTCCCGTTCAGTTGCGCCTTCAGGCCGGAGATATCCGGCGCGCCGCCGCCCATCACAATTTGGACCTTGGCCCAGCTCATCCCGATGCCGGCCATCTTGGGCAGATACCCGCCCAGGTTGTTGCTTGTGTTGACATGCGCGCCGATCCCGAATCCCGTCATCCCGCCGCCCACGGGCGGCGCAGCGGGCACGGCGGTCGGTTTTGGCGCGGCGGGCACCCCGGGAAGTGCGGTCGGTTTTGGCGCCGCAGGCGCGGCAGCCACCACCACTCGGGTCGGCGCGGGCGTCGGGCTTGGAGCCGGCGTTGGCGTGGGTGGCGCGGCAACCTGGACCGCAATGCTGCCCCGCCCGACCGACGATGCGCCCGATTCGATGGCACTGGCGATCGAATACGCGCCGGGCAAATCCGGCACCGTCCACTCGAAAGTCGGATTGTCGAGGCTGGCCTTGGTCGGCAGCACCGAGCCGCCGGGCGTCTTGACCAGGAAGGCTACCGAAAGCCCGCCCGCAATCGCTTCGGCCGGGACGTTCTTCTGGTAGGCGGTCAGCGCCGCGGCAACCGCGGGATCGGCCGGCAAGGTCATCCCGCGCACGGTCACCCCGCGCAGGTTGAACGGCTGCAAGGCATTCAGGCGCCGGCCCAGGGTCGAGGGGGTGCTCAGATAGACGACCGTGGCGGCTCCCGACGCGTCGGCCAGCGCGTAGCGATACGACTGGGTGGCCGCATCAAACTGGATCGCGCGCGGGTCGATCCCGCCGCTGAGGCGGAACTTGACCTTGCTCCCGGCCTGCAGCGGCCCGGTCACGGCTTGTTCGGGTGCGAAGGTACCCAGCGGCGCCAGCGCGTCTTCCTGCGAAATTGGGCTGACCTCGCCCGTGGCGCTGACCCGTAGGCTGCCGGCCGGAATAATGACTTGAAGTTTTGAGCGGTTGATCCGAGCCAGGGCCCAATCCATTAACGCGGGAAGTTGATCATCGCCAAAGGCGGCCGGGTTGGCGCTCAGGTCGAGCTTGACCGAGTCGGCGACATCGGCCAGGGCCCGCGTGTCATAGCCCACGCTGTTCCACATCGTGGCCGGATCGACACTGGCCGTGCGCTCGGGCGCCGGGATGACGATCGATAGGCTCTTATTCTTGGCTTTGAGCGCAGCCCCCAGGCCGGCCACGAAGTTCGTGTAGCCCGCGCTGCTGGCGGCGTCGACCCCGCGATAGTCGATCTCCACCCCGGCATACCCGCCAGTGTCGGCCAGCGAGGCCACATTTCGGACGTGCGCTTCACGGGTGCCCTCGGTGGCGAGCATCTCGCGCAGCAAGGTCCGGTTGATTTCGCCCTTGTCATTCCAGTTGCGCAAGGTCGGAATCGCCTTTGCACCCGCGGCGGCGGCGGCGACCTGGCTGCGATCGCCGGTCAGCATGCCCGACTCGCCGAGATACAGCCCAAACGGATAGAGTTCGGTCGCGAAGGACGGCGAGGCGCCGCCCGGTCCTGGCGCGGCCTCGGCGCCCACGATCGGCGTATTGGCCGCAACCTGGGCCAGCATGATGCTCTGCGGCACCCGAGCCACCTGCACGACGACGGAGCGGGTCAGTTCCTCGACCCCGCCCCCGACCCAACGCCATGCGCGGGCATTGGCGTCCCACGAGTAGAGGTCGAGTGTGTCTGATGCGGACAATTCGGCCGGCAATGACAGGCGAACAGTCGCCGTCTTCGGGTCGGTATTGCAGGTGGAAATGTTGTAGAAAGCGCTGACGGGCTTGATGGCGGCCGGCAACGCTGCGGCGGCGGCCTTGACGTCGGCATTCGAGGATCCAGCCGTGAACTCCGCCAGCGGGATCTTGTTGAGCTTGACCCCAAAGCGGCCGTTCAAGGCATCCGGGCGCACGCCGATTGTCAGAGCGTCGAGGGTGACGCTGGTCCGCGCGGTCGAAAACTCGTCGCAGTTGTTGGATCGCAGCGCATTGACTACGACCAGCCCGCCCAGCGAAAGCGCGACGAGACCGGCGATAACGCCCAGCGGGATGAGGAGGGTCTTGATGTTGAGCGGGCGGCGAGGCGGCGGTTGTTTGGGAACGCGCGCGGCTGGCCGGGGTGGACGCCCTGCGGCGGGTCGCGGAATCGGGCGCATGCCCCGTGGCAACCGATCAATCACCGGCGTCGTGCCGGGAGTGCCGATTGGTTCGTTGGGTGCCCCGTTTGGTTTCGCTTCGCTCATCCTATGGTTTTTCTCCAGTTACATAACACGCCCAATGTGAACGCTGAACGATTCTATCATCGGGAAATTGACCATAGAACCAATGTCGGAAACGAAACGCCCCTGGCTGCGCCAGGGGCGTTTCGTTTCAAGCAACCTTATCCGTGCCGCTTGAGGAAGCGGTGCATGCGCTCGAGGGCGGTTTCGATCTTCTCGTATGACGTGGCGTAAGCCATCCTCACGTAACCATCGCCGCCGTCGCCAAAGGCGCTGCCGGGGATGGTGGCGACCTGCTCTTCTTTCAACAGCGTGTCGCAGAACTGGTCCGACGTCATCCCGGTCTTGGCGATCGAAGGGAAGGCATAGAACGCGCCGCGCGGCTCGAAGCAATCCAGCCCGAGCGCATTCAGCCCGCCGACGATCAACTTGCGCCGCCGGTCGTATTCGGCCACCATGCGCTGGACGTGCTCCTCGCCGTGCTGCAAGGCGGCCAGGGCCGCAGCCTGGCCGGTCGTGGGAGCCGACATGATCGTGTATTGGTGCACTTTGCGCGCCGTGCCCAGGATCTCGGCCGGCCCGGCGATATAGCCGATGCGCCAGCCCGTCATCGCATAGTCCTTGGAGAACCCGCCCAGCAACAGTGTGCGCGCCTTCATGCCGGGCAGCGAGGAGAAGCACACATGCTGCGTGCCATACACCAGCCGGTCATAGATCTCGTCGCTGATGACGAGCAGGTCGTACTTCTCGGCCACCGCCGCGATCTCGAGCATGCGCTCGCGCGACATGACCGCCCCGGTGGGGTTGCTCGGGAAGCCGATCAGCAACGCCTTGGTCTTGGGCGTAATGCGGGCCTCGATTTCGGCCGCGGTGACCTGGAAGTTGTTCTCGACCTTGCAGGCAAGCGTCACCGGCGTGCCGCCGGCGAACACCACTTCGGGCGTATAGGCGACAAAACACGGCTGGGGGACGATGACCTCGTCGCCCGGATCGAGGATGGAGGTCATGCCCAGATACATCGCCTCGCTCACCCCGACCGTGATCAGCATCTCGGTGTTCGCGTCGTAGCGCACGCCATACAACTTGTCCAGATGATCGGACAACGCGTGGCGCAGCTCGGCTGTTCCGGAGTTGCTGGTGTAGCTGGTCTCGCCGCGCTCAAGCGAGCGGATGCCCGCCCGCAGCATCGGCTCGGGGGTGACAAAATCCGGCTCGCCGATGCCCAACGAAATCACGTCGGGCATGGTCGCCGCGATGTCAAAGAAGCGCCGGATCCCCGACGGCGGCACCGAAGCGACCCGGGCTGAAATGAAGTTGCGCATGACCCTACTCCTCGTCAAAGCCGACCACGCTCGAATCGCCGACGTTGAAGCGGCGCGGGCGGCCGGTCAGAATGGCGTCCCGGCCAATCAGCGAATTGGCCAGGACGTGGTCGCTTACCAGGGCGCCCGTGTCGACAATGCTCTCCCGAATGACGCTGTTGACGATCTGGCAGTTTTCGCCAATCGAGGTGTTTGGCCCGACCACGCTGTTTTCGATCCTTGCCGACGGATGTATGTAAACCGGCGGGACCACCACCGATCGGTCGTTGCGCCAGAGTTCGCTGTTGTCGTGGCCATGGGCCAGCAGAAAGCGATTGGTCTCGAGCACGGTCTCGGGCTTGCCGCAATCGAGCCACACATCAACCGTTTCGATTCGGAGCCTGGCGCCGCGGGCAATCATCAGGTTGAAGGCATCGGCCAGGAAGTACTCGCCCTTGGTCCGGATGTCCTTGCGCATGAGCTCGTCGCAGCACTCCATGAGCAGGCCCGCATCCTTGACGTAATACATCCCGATCACGACCAGTTTGTTGGCCGTGTCGGATGGCTTCTCGATAAAGCGCGAAATGAAGCCGTTCTTGTCGACCTGGACCACCCCAAAGCGGCGCGGGTCCTCGACTTCCTTGACGTAGATCACCCCGTCGGCGGTCTCACTATCCAACTGACTGAGATCGGCCTCGGCGATGGTGTCGACAAAGACGATCAGGGTCGGGCCGCTCACCGAGCTCCGGGCCAGCAGCACCGCCGGGGCCTGGCCATTCAACTCGCGCTGCTCGTGATAGTGGGCGTGGATGTCGGGATACGACGCCGAGACGTATTGTTCGATCTGATCGCCCAGATAGCCGACCACAAATGAGACCTCGCTGACCCCGGCGGCGACCAGTTTGTCGAGGATGTGGCCCAGGACAGGCTTCCCGGCAACCGTGATCAGGGGTTTGGGCTTGGTGTAGGTGTGCGGCCGCAGGCGCGAGCCGAAGCCCGCCAGGGGGATGATGACATTCATGGTCGTTGTGTATGGTACTCGGTGTCGCGTTGGAAGGCCGCCGCCGCACGCAGCACGGCCGATTCGCCAAAGGCCGGTCCCATCAGTTGCAGCCCGATGGGCAGCCGGTCCGCGTCCAGGCCGCACGGGATGCTGATTCCGCAGATGCCGGCCAGGTTCATGTTGATGGTGAAAACATCGGCCAGATACATCTGAAGCGGATCATCGACCCGCTCGCCGATCTTGAAGGCCGTTGTTGGCGCAATCGGGCAGGCGATCAGATCGACCTGGGCAAACGCTTGTTCAAAGTCGCGCTTGATCAGCGTGCGGACTTTCTGGGCCCGGATGTAATACGCGTCGTAGTAGCCGGCGCTGAGGGCGTAGGTGCCCAGCATGATCCGGCGCTTGACCTCGGGCCCGAACCCGGCCCCGCGGGTCTGGCGATACATCGTCACCAAATCGTCCGAGGGCACCCGCAGGCCGTACTTCACCCCGTCGAAACGGGCCAGGTTGGCCGAGGCCTCAGCCGTCGCGATGAGATAGTAGACCGGCAGCCCGAGCCCTGTGTTGGGCAGGCTGACCTCGACGATGGTCGCGCCCAACGCTTCGAGTTGGGCGATGCCGGCCCGCACCGCTCGCTCGACCTCGGGCTGGATGCCGGAGATGAAATACTCCCTCGGCGCGCCAATCCGCACGCCCGCCAGCGGGCGCGCGCTCGAAGGCGCCGCTGTTGCACTGACGTAGTCCGGCACGTCCAGGTTCATTGAAGTGGAATCTTGCGCGTCCCAACCGGCAATGACGCCGTTGACGATCGCCGCATCCCACGCATCGTGGGCGAGCACGCCGATCGAATCCAGCGACGAGCCATAGGCGACCAACCCGTAGCGCGACACCCGTCCATAGCTGTTCTTGAGCCCGGTCACCCCGCAATACGCTGCGGGCTGGCGCACGCTGCCGCCCGTGTCCGTGCCGAGCGCGGCGCAGCACAATCCGGCAGCCACCGCGGCGGCGCTGCCGCCCGAAGAACCGCCCGGCACGCGCGTCTCATCCCATGGGTTGCGGGTGACGCCATAACCCGAGTTCTCGGTCGAGGATCCCATCGCAAACTCGTCGGTGTTGGTCTTGCCCAGAAACACCGCGCCGGCCGCGCGCAGGCGCGCAACGGCCGTCCCCTCCCACACCGGGACGTAGTTCTCCAGAATGCGCGATCCAGCGGTCGTACGCAAGCCGCGGGTGACGAGGACGTCCTTCAACGCGATGGGCACGCCCAACATGGGCGTGTCTTCGCCGGCCGCCATGCGAGCGTCGGCGGCGGCGGCCTGGGCCAGGGCGGCCTCGGCATCGACCGTCAGAAAGGCATTCAGGCGCGGGTTGAGGGCGCTGATCCGATCCAGAAAGGCCCGGGTCAGCGCAACCGAAGTAAAGGCGCCGCTGCGCAGGCCCGCGCGGGCGGCGCGCACCGTGAGGGCGGGGAGATCGAAAACCATGTCAGTCAGCCGGCTCGCCGTCGCCCAGGGTGGCGGGCACCTCAAACGAGGCCCCGTCCGACGATGGCGCATTGGCGAGGACGGATGCGCGCGGCAAGGGCGCGCCAGGCGCATCGCCTGCCCGCATCACCGAGCGAATGGGCAGGACCGAAGCGGTGGGCGGAATGCCCTCCACGTCGACCCGCTCGAGTTCGGCCGCGTAATCAAGCACCGCCGACAGTTGCACCGCATAGCGCTTGGCCTCGTCATCGGTCAGATCGAGGCGAGCCAGACGCGCAATGCGCTCTACTTCTGCGGCGGTCAGCATGATCAACGGGCGTTTGACCAGAAGGGTCGTCAGGGGTTGACGATCTCGCCCGCGATCAGGGCATGCGCGGTGTACTTGGGCGCCTCGATCAGGGGCGGCTCGATATCGCCGTTCATGTTGGTCTGGCCGCGATGATAGGCGCCCTCGTTCAACAGAAGCGAATTGACGACCATGTCTCCCCAGTGCTTGCCGGTCTCGGTGATCTCGACCCGGTTGGCGGTGATATTGCCCTTCAGCGCCCCGGAGATCACAACATTTTGAGCCTGCACTTCGGCATACACTTTGGCGGTCTCGGCGATGATGAGGTTGCCGGTCGTCTGAATCTGGCCCTCGAACACGCCTTCAACCCGCACCCCGCCGTCGCTGACGAGGCTGCCTGAAAGCCGGCAATTCGCCCCGATCACGGTTTCGATCTTGCCGTTGCTGGAGGATGCCTGAGGGGCAGAGTAGGCGTTGCCCGCGTTTGTGGGCGCATTCGCGTACGGTTGCTTCTGCTGCGCGGCCTGCTTATCACGTCCAAACATAAGGTTGGTTTTCTCCTTGAACTGAAAGAGCGTCGCCCTTACTTGACGAACTCTTCCCACCATTTTCGGGTCGGGGGCGCCGTCGACGGCACGATCACCGTGTCACCCGGCTTTGCCCAGCGCAGATATGCCCTGGCATAGTATTCGACAAAGGTGTCGGTCCCAGCATGGTTGAGGGCGACCCTGACCTGGTCGCGCCGGATCTCGCTGACGCGGACCTCTTCACGCATGCGCACGACCTCTTGCAACATCCTGGTTTCGTTGCCGGCTCGCGAGATCAAGTTATAGACGAGCGGCACCGAAATAAACAGAAGGGCGAGAGACACCCAAATCAGAGGCTGCGGCATTGCCACGTCTGTGCGAGAGCGTCCAGCGCGTGCTTTGGGTATGTTGGTCATGGTCATTTATGAAAATAGGGGCAAAGCTTGTAGTACACGGCGCTATCGCGCTGTGCCGCCCATGCCTTGCCCCTATTCCCGCGCGCCTCTCGACGCAGATGCCGAAGCAGGGACTTGAACCCTGATGGGCGTAAGCCCACTACGCCCTGAACGTAGCGCGTCTGCCAATTTCGCCACTTCGGCTCGAACGTGCTAAATCTTACCATAGGGTTTTTTCGGAGGCGATGTCCCCCGCCCCGGCGTACGCCGGGGCGGGGGACATCGCTTCCAATCTCCGGCGCCCCTACCCGTTCAGATACCGCCGGGCCGTCTCGGCCAGCACGGCCGCGCCAGTCGATAGGATCGATTCATCAATGTCAAAGTCGGGGTGATGATGCGGGCGGGGCTTGTCGCCAATCGCGGCCCCGATGTTGATGAAGCCACCCTTCGACTTGCGGGCCATGTAGGCGAAGTCTTCGCCGGCCATCATCGGGAGGGCTGTCTCGACGTGATCGGCGCCGACCAGGTCGGTCGCAACGCCGCGGATGTAGCGGGCCGTCTCGGGGTCGTTGACATTGGCCGGATAGCCATACGGGTGATTGAGGACAAAATCGCCCCCCATCGCCCGCGCGATCGAGAAGGCCTCCTCGAGGCTCTTGTGCAACAGCGCCCGGGTGTCCTCCTCGAATGACCTGATCGTGCCGGTGAAATCGACCTTCATCGGGATGACGTTGTTGGCCGTTCCGGCGTGAATCGTGCCAACGGTGATGACGGCCATCCTGGTCGGGTCCAGCCGGCGCGGGATGATGCCGTAGATCGCCGGCAACACCTGCGATGCCAGCCAGATCGGGTCAAGCGAGCGATGCGGAAACGCGCCATGCCCGCCGACGCCCAGAATCGAGGCTGAGAATGAATCAGCGGCGGCCTGGATGGGACCCTCGCCCACCGAAATCACGCCCGCGGTCTCGCCGCTGCCGACGTGCAGGCCCCACACCCGCTCGACGCCGTCGAGCACCCCCTCCTGGACCATCAACAACCCGCCGCT
>Ga0154020_10004889_pt1 | contig 15925 bp, 18 predicted proteins | sample Klosneuvirus_201_FD_109709 | JGI IMG/M metagenome (GOLD analysis project Ga0154020, IMG submission 109709) | Active sludge microbial communities from wastewater, Klosterneuburg, Austria - Klosneuvirus_20160825_MG | ecosystem: Engineered > WWTP > Aerobic digester > Activated sludge | place...
ACTCGCTGCTGACGATGGTGGCGAAGAAATGCCGGCCGTCGCCTTCCACCTCCAGATGGGTGCAGGGCAGGCCGGCGGCGATGTAGACGCGAACGTCTTCGGGAGTGGGTTCGGACATGGCGGAGGACAGGGCGGTCGGTTTCAGTGTCGGATCTTGTAGCCGCTGGCGAGCAGCCGGATGGTGAGCGCAGACACCCCGGCCAGCGCCACGGCCACGATGCCGAGGCTCAGCCAAGGGGGGGTGTCGCTGACGCCGAAGAATCCATGGCGGAAGCCGTCCACCATGAAAAAGAAGGGGTTGAGGTGGGAGGCGGCCTTCCAGAAGGGGGGCAGCCCGTCGACCGAATAGAACACGCCGGCCAGCATGGTCATGGGCATGACGAGGAAGTTCTGGAAGGCGGCGAGCTGGTCGAATTTGTCGGCCCACAGCCCGGCGATGAGTCCAAGGGCCCCCATCAAGGCCGCACCCAGCAGGCCGAAGGCGAGCGCCCAGGGCAGGCTGGCCGGCTGCAGGCCCTGCCAGGGCACGAACCACAGCGCCACCAGGCCGACGCCCAGGCCGACCGCCAAGCCGCGCACCACGGCCGCTCCGACGTAGGCCAGAAACCAGGCGCGCGCATCGAGCGGCGTGAGCAGCAGGAACACCAGGTTGCCGGTGACCTTGCTCTGGATCAGGCTGGAGCTGCTGTTGGCGAAGGCGTTCTGCAGCACGCTCATCATCACCAGCCCCGGCAGCAGAAAGGTGCCGTAGGCCAGACCATGCACCTCGAGCCGGCCCTCGAGCACATGGCCGAAGATCAGCAGGTAGAGCACGGCCGTAAGGACCGGCGCGGCAATGGTCTGGAAGGCCACCTTCCAAAAACGCAGGATCTCCTTGCGCAGCAGGGTGCGCAGGCCCAGGGTGGCGCTCATCGGGTGATTTCCAGGAACACGTCCTCGAGGTCGGCGCGACCGATCTCGAGATCCTCGACCGGCACCTGGGCGGCGCGCAGGCGCGCCAGGATCTGCTCGACCTCGGCCGCGTCGTGCGCCTTGACCTGGGCGATGCGCCCGGTGACGCGCGCGTCCAGCCCGAGTTCGGGCCGCAGCACGGCGTCGGTCTTGAAGCGCAGCACCTGATGGCTGCGACCGGCCAGCAGGTTGCTGGTGCGGTCCAGCGCCACCAGACGCCCGGCCTTGAGCATGCCGATGCGCCCGCACAGCGCCTCGGCCTCCTCCAGGTAATGGGTGGTGAGCAGCACCGTCGTGCCCTGCTCGCGGTTCAGGCGGGCGATGAAGGCCCAGAGCTGCTGGCGCAACTCGACGTCGACGCCGGCCGTCGGCTCGTCCAGCACGATGACCGGCGGCCGGTGCACCAGTGCCTGCGCCACCAGCACGCGCCGCTTCATGCCGCCGGAGAGCTGCCGCATATTGGCCTCGGACTTGGCCGACAGGCCCAGGTGGCCGAGCAACTCGTCGATCCAGTCGTCGCCGGCCGGCACGCCGAAGTAGCCGGCCTGGAAACGCAGGGTCTCGCGCACGCTGAAGAAGGGGTCGAAGACCAGCTCCTGGGGCACCACCCCGAGCAGGCGTCGCGCGGCGGCGAAGTCGGAGACCACGTCGTGACCCATCACGCTGACGCGTCCGCCGCTGGCCCGAGAGAGGCCGGCGAGGATGCTGATCAGGCTGGTCTTGCCGGCGCCGTTGGGTCCGAGCAGCCCGAAGAATTCGCCGGCCTCGATGTCGAAGCTGACGTCCTGCAAGGCGGGGGTCTGGGCGCCGCGGTAGGTCTTGGCCACCCGCTCGAAGCGGACGGCGGGTGTCGCGGTCATGCGGCAGATTGTAGAAAGCCGCCCCGGGGCGGCGCGGCGGCGGGGTATCGTGCGGGCGCTTGCAGACGAAGCAGAACATGGCCGCCACGCAGAAAAAGCCCCGTCGCACCGCCGAACGCATCCTCGAGGTGACGCTCGACCTGTTCAATCGCTTCGGCGAGCCCAACGTCAGCACGACGCTGATCAGCGCCGAGCTGAACATCAGCCCGGGCAATCTGTACTATCACTACCCGGCCAAGGACGAGCTGATCAACTCGCTCTTCCAGCGCTTCGACACCGAGCTGGCCGACCTGCTGCTGGCCGCCGACAACGTGCGCAATGTCGAGGACGCCTGGTTCTTCTTCCACACGCTCTACGAGCTGATCTGGAAGCACCGCTTCCTCTACCGCGACCTGAACGACCTGCTGAGCAAGAACCGCAAGCTGGAGACGCATTTCCAGACCGTGCTGGCGCGCAAGCAGGAGGCCATGCGCGGCGTGCTCGCGGGCCTGAAGATCGGCGGCGCGCTGAAGATGGACCCGCGCGAGGCCGCGCCGGTGGCCAGCTCGATGGTGGTGCTGCTGTCCTACTGGCTGAGCTTCGAGTACGTGAAGGACCCGCGCCACGCGCTGGAGCCCGAGCGCGCCGGCACGGCGCTGATGCGCGGTGCCTTCCACGTGCTGAGCCTGCTGCTGCCCTACCTGGAAACCAACTCGCGCGAGCATCTGTTCAAGCTCGCCGCCGGCTACCAATAGGCCATGCCGCGCTGGGCGAGCTTCCCGTTCGACGCCCGCGCGTACCAGTACTCGCGCCCCAAGCTGCGCCAGCTCTGGGAGCGCCTGCACCGCAACGATGTCGAGCCCTGGCCAACGAGCACGGCCGTGCAGCGCGCCTGGCAGCTGTTCCACGCCGGCAGTTACCGCGAGGCGGTCGTCGAGGGACTGAAGGTCGGCGGCGCCGGGCTGACCTGCGCCAACAAGGCGCAGGCGCTCTACGCCAACTATCTGGCGCGCGATGAGCGCGATCGCCTGGCGCTGTGGCTGCAGGTGGCGGTGCGGGCGCGCGAGCAGCGCGAGGGCGACCCAGCCGCTTTCAACGCCTGGTTTCTGGAGGCCTACGCACTGGGTCGCTACGCCCAGCAGTCCGGCGTGGCGCAGGCGCTGCGCCTGGCGCCGCGCATCCGCCGCGGTTTCGAGGAAACGCTGCGTCTGGCGCCGGCCCACGCCAGCGCGCATGCCGCGCTGGCGGTCTGGCACACCGAGGTCATCGACCGCGTCGGCCGGCTGATCGCCCGGCGCCTGGGCGCCAGCGGCGCCGAGGCGGTGGCGCATTTCGAGCGCTCGCTGGCGCTGCACCCCGACAACACCATCGGCCTCGTCGAATGGGCCGGCGCCTGGCCGATGCTGGAGGGGCGCCGCCGCCTGCCCGACGCCGAGGCGCTGCTGCAGCGCGCCGTCGCTATCACGCCGCTCGACGCCACCGAGGCGCTCGAAGGCGCGCTGGCGCGTTCCACGCTGGAGGATTGACGCGCCCATGCCGATCGCATTCCTAGAATGCCGCCCCGTTACGAAGCGGTTACCTCGCTTCGCCGGCCGCCCCGACGCCCGCATGGCTGCCGTCCGTTTTTCAAACTGCCCCTGAAGGAACCCCGATGGCACTCGTCTCGATGCGTCAGCTGCTGGACCACGCCGCCGAATGCGGCTATGGCATTCCGGCCTTCAACGTCAACAACTTGGAGCAGGTCCAGGCGGTCATGTCGGCGGCCGATGAGGTGGGTGCGCCGGTCATCCTGCAGGCCAGCGCCGGCGCCCGCAAATACGCCGGCGAGAGCTTCATCAAGCACCTCATCCAGGCCGCGGCCGAGGCGTACCCGCATGTACCGCTGGTGATGCACCAGGACCACGGCACCTCGGCCAAGATCTGCCAGGGCGCCATCGACCTGGGCTTCGGCTCGGTCATGATGGACGGCTCGCTGATGGAGGACGGCAAGACCCCGGCCTCGTTCGACTACAACGTGGGCGTCACGCGCACGGTGGTCGAGATGGCGCACCGCGTCGGCGTCACGGTGGAGGGCGAGCTGGGCTGCCTGGGCAATCTCGAGACCGGTGACGCCGGTGAGGAGGACGGCATCGGCGCCGAGGGCAAGCTGGACCACAGCCAGATGCTCACCGACCCCGAGGAGGCCGCGGTGTTCGTCAAGGCCACGCAGTTGGACGCGCTGGCCATCGCCATCGGCACCAGCCACGGCGCCTACAAGTTCAGCCGCAAGCCCACCGGCGACATCCTGGCCATCTCGCGCGTCAAGGAAATCCACGCCCGCATCCCCAACACCCACCTGGTGATGCACGGTTCGTCGAGCGTGCCGCAGGACCTGCTCGACCTCATCAACCAGTACGGCGGCAAGATGAAGCAGACCTTCGGCGTGCCGGTCGAGGAGATCCAGGAGGCCATCAAGCACGGCGTGCGCAAGATCAACATCGACACCGACATCCGCATGGCCATGACGGCGGCGGTGCGCCGCTTCCAGGTCGAAAACCCCGACAAGTTCGACATGCGCGAGTGGATGAAGCCGGCGCGCGAGGCGGCCAAGGCGATCTGCAAGCAGCGCTACCTGCAGTTCGGTTGCGAGGGCCAGGCCGGCAGGATCCGCCCGCGCAGCCTGGTGGACATGGCCGCCGCCTATGCGCAGGGGACGCTGGCACAGGTGGTCAACTGATGGCTTGAGAATGCGCGCCGCCATGCTGCGCATTCCATTCCTTGCGATGTTGACGGCGGTCCTTGCGGCCGCCGTTTGCTTTGCTGCCCCCGTCGAGCCGAGCGCGCAGTACCCCTTGGGGGTCGAACTGGCGCGATCCTGGACCTCGCCCGAGCAACGCCAGCGCCTGCTGGAGCAGCTCAACGCCCTGCGCGCAGCCCATGGCCTGGGCATGTTGCGCGCCCAGCCGGCCTTGCAGGAGGCCGCCCAGGCGCACGCCGATTTCATGTCGCTTCATCAGCAGGTCGGTCATGGCCAACGGCGGGGCATGGAGGGCTTCAGCGGCGAGCGCCCTCTGCAGCGCGCCCGCGCAGCCGGCTACCCGGTGGACGCGGGCCACCGGGTGGTGGAACTGTTCGTCATCGGTCACAGCGACGGCGAGGGCGCGCTGGCCCATCTGCTTTCGGGGCCCTACCACCGCCACCACCTGCTGTGGGCCGCCGCGCAGGAGGTCGGCATCGGGCTGTCCGTGCAGCCCGGGCTGGTGCTCAGCCTGGGCGCCCCGTCCGATGCGACACCCGGCGCGACGCCGCCTGCGCAGTGGCTGTTGTGGCCGGCGCCGGATGCCCGCCAGGTGCCCGCCATGGCCTGCTGCGAGCGTCCTCGGCCGATGGGCCTGGAGGAGTTCGGCACCCCGGTCTCGGTGCAGGGTCCGGCCGGGCAACGCCTGCAGGTGCAGCGCTTCGAGTTGCTCGACGCCCAGGGCGAGCGCGTCGTCACCCATTTGCTGCAGGCCGACAGCGACGCCGCGTTGGCGCAGTCGCCGCACGTGGCCTACCTGCTGCCGCCCCAGCCCTTGCGCGGCGGCCAGCGCTACACGGTGGAGTTGGACGCCAGGGCCGGCGGCGAACGCCTGACCCGGCGCTGGCATTTCGAGACCGCGCCCTGAATCCGATGTCCGAGCATCAGCCCCCCGCCAGCCACTGCGCGAATTGCGGCCACCGCCTCGCGCCCTGGGACCACTTCTGCAGCCAATGTGGCCAGGACACGGCGGGCCACCCGCCCTCGCTGTGGGAGTTCGTGCACGAGTGGCTGCTGCATTACGTGGCCTTCGAGGGCAAGCTGTGGAAGAGCCTGTGGGCGCTGCTGGCCCGGCCCGGCTTCCTGACCCAGGAGTACCTGGCGGGGCGCAAGCAGCGCTATGTGCTGCCGCTGCGCCTGCTGCTGAGCTTCGGTCTGCTGTTCTTCGTCGCCCTGAAGTTCTCGCCCGACCTGCTCGACCAGGCGGTGCAGCTCGACGAGGCCGCGCAAGCGGCGGGCCGGGCCGCCTCGCAGCCGGCAGCGGCCCGACCCGCCGCCGCGCTGCCGCCGGCCGCCGCCAGCGCCCTGCAAGGCGCGCTGCAACAGGCGGCGCGCGAGACGGCGTCGGCGCCGGCCTCACCGGTGGTCATGAACGCGAAGGACCGGGAGGGTCTGCCCACCTGGCTGCGCGGCCCGCTTGAACGCGTCGAGAAGCGCTGGGCACAGAACCGCGAGGCGGCGACCCTGCAGTTCAAGAGCACCTTGCTGGCGCTGGCTCCCTACGCGGTGCTGCTGTCGCTGCCCCTGTTCGCGGGCTTGCTCAAGCTGCTGCTGCCGCAACAGCTGTACGGCGCGCACTTCCTGTTCGCCATGCACTTGCACGCCGCCTGGTACCTGATGCTGCTGTTGCTCGTGCTGCTGGGATCGATCAACGGGGTCGCCCTGGCCCTCTGGCTCTGGAGCAATCTGTACCCCTTGAAGGCGCTCCGGCTCGTGCATGGTTTGAGCTGGCCCTCGACCCTGTGGCGCGCTGCGCTGCTGGCCCTGATGCACTGGGGGGTGCTGTGCGTGTTGTTGCTGGGCTTGCTGGGCGCCGGCGCGCTGGCGCTTTGAGGCCGCCTTGGGCCTGAGCGGCTTCAGCCCGGCGGCGCTGCGGCGCTGGTTCGGCGAGCCGGTGCTGGCGCGCGCCGCCAACTGCCGCGTCGGTGCCATCGAGGTGAGCACGCAGGGTGCGCTGCAGCGCGTCACGGCGCGGGTCGAAGGGCACCGGCCCTACGCGGTCGAGTTGCTGCTGCAGCCGGGCGTCAGCCCACGCGCCCAGTGCGAATGCGCTTATGCCGGCCTGGGGCGCGCCTGCAAGCACCAAGCCGCGCTGGCCTTGGCCTGGCGCGCCGGGCAGGTCGGCGCGGCCGAAGAGGCCCTGCTGGTCATCGCCGAGTTCGAGTCGGAGCGGCGCCCACGCGAGGCCCTGGCCGCCGCCGAAGCCGCCCAGCGCGCCCACCCGGATCACGCCGGTATCGAGGCGCATTTGCTGGCGGCCTACGAGCGCGACGGCTGGGACGAGCAGGCGCTGCGCTTGCGCCGGGCGGCCTTTGAACGACAGCCCGGTCGCGAGCGCTACCTGGCCTTGCAGCGCGCCGCCGAGGCCGCCGGGCAGCGCCTCGACGCCCTGGCACTGTGGGCCTGGCTGGATGCGGCCCAGGGTGCCGAAGCGACCGCACGCCAGCTGCAGGCCTGGGCCGAACAGCGCCTGGCGCAGGCCCGACCGCCCTTCGACTACGAGCAGGCCCTGGTGCGTGGCGCGCTGGCGCGCATGGCGCCACCGCAGGCGCGGCTGTGGTGGGCCTGGCTGAAGCTGCAGGCGAAGAACCGCCCGGCGCTGCGCCAGGCACTAGCCCAGACCGCCCAGGGCATCCTTGAGGCGTGACACCTGCACCATGGCGCCGAAGGCCGCCAGCGCCAGCACGAAACCGAGCAAGCGCGCCTCGAAGCTCTGGCCGATCCGCAAGGTGAGGTTGGCGAAGCCGATGTAGGCCAGCAGCAGCACGAACTTGCTGAGCAACCAGGGATAGTCGAGCGGATTGAGGCCGAGCAGGCCCCACAGGCACAGCCCGACGAAGGTCAGCATGAAGTCCAGCCCACCGCCCAGCGTGCGCGCGCGGTCGTCCATGCCCCAGGCCGCGCCGGCCAGCGTGGCCACGCCACGGCTGAAGAACAGCAGACCGCTGGCGGCCACCAGCAGCACGTGCAGTTGCACCATCTCGTAGTACCAGAACATGCAGGGAGCTTAGCGACAATGACGGCCATGAACTCGACCGACAGCCTCTACGAGAGCCGCCTGCACTCCCTGCCCCTGCTGGCACGCGGCAAGGTGCGCGACAACTACGCGGTGGGCGACGACCGCATCCTGATGATCGCCAGCGACCGTCTTTCGGCCTTCGACGTGGTGATGCAGGAGCCCATTCCCGGCAAGGGCGAGCTGCTGACGCGCATGGCGCTGTTCTGGTTCGAGCGTCTCAAGGACATCGTGCCCAACCATCTGACGGGCGAGGACCCGCTGTCGGTCGTGCAGGACGACGAGCGCCAGCAGGTGCGCGGCCGCGCCATGCTGGTCCAGCGCCTGCGCCCGTTGCCCATCGAGGCGGTGGTGCGCGGTTATCTGGCCGGCTCGGGCTGGAAGGAATACCAGGCCAGCCAGAGCGTGTGCGGCGTGCCGCTGCCGGCTGGGCTGACCAACGCCGCGCGCCTGCCCAGCCCGATCTTCACGCCCGCCACCAAGGCCGAGGCGGGCGCGCACGACGAGAACATCAGCTTCGCGCAGACCGAGGCGCTGATCGGGGCGGCCCGTGCCGCCGAGGTGCGCGAGGTGGCGATCCGTCTCTATGAAACGGCGGCCGCCTACGCGCTGTCGCGAGGCATCATCATTGCCGACACCAAGTTCGAGTTCGGACTCAACGCCCAGGATCGCCTGGTGCTGATGGACGAGGTGCTGACGCCTGACTCGAGCCGCTATTGGCCGGTCGAGGGCTACCAAGCCGCCCTGGCGGCGGGCGCCAACCCGCCGAGCTACGACAAGCAGTTCGTGCGCGACTGGCTGGAGGCCCAGCCCTGGAACAAGAAGGCACCGGCGCCGCAGTTGCCGGCGGAGGTGGTGGCGCAGACCGCCGCCACCTACGCGCAGGCCCTGCAGCGCCTGGGGGTTTGATGACGGCGACCCCGCGTTCGCGCCTGCTGCTGAAGCTGGACGCCGAGTTCGAGGCCGCCGCGCGCGCCGGTGAGCAGCGCCGCGCCCAGGTGCTGCGCGCCCAGCGCGCCATGCTGCTGGCGCGCCAGGGTGACCTGCCCGCGGCACGCGAGGAGCTGACGCATCTGCACCAGGCCGCCTTTGCCAGCCCGCATCCCGAGTTGGGCGCCTGGCTGCATCTGGCCGAAGGTCTGATGACCTACTACACCGACTTCGGCACGGCCGCCATCGAGCGCCTTCAGCGCGCGCTGTCGCTGGCCCAGGTGGCCGGCGCCCGTGAGGCGCAGGTGCTGGCCTTGGCCTATCTGGCCATGCTGCACATGGTGAATCACCGCTTCGACGCACTGGGTCATTCGCTCGAGCGCGGTCTGGCACTCGCCACCGAGGACGACCTGCAGGCCCGGGCACGGCTTTACCTGGTCATTGCCATGACCCTGCACCACGCCGATGACGCCGAGGGCGCCGCGCCCTGGTACGCCAAGGCGCGTGCCTGCGCCACCGCCGCCGGTGACGACGCCGCACTCTCGGCCCTGCTGCACAACAACACGCAGTTCCGCGTGGCGGCCGTGCGCCGTGCCGCGCTGCAGGGCCGCGCACCGGCGCTGGCCGGCCTGTTGCCCGGCGTGCAGTCGATGGACAACTTCGACCACGCGCTGGGCATGCACGCGCTCACCCAGGTCAACCCCTTGCTGCGCGCCCAGGTGCTGGTGGTGACGGGCGCCTACGCCGAGGCGCTGCAACTGTTCGAGGCCCATCTGCCGCACGCCTTGGCCACCGGCCTGGAACGGATGGGCTCGAGCATGCTGGCCGACACCGCCTGGTGCCGCGCCCAGCTCGGGCAGCAGGAGGCCGCCTTGGCACAGGCGCGCGAGAGCGAGCTGGAGATCGACCCGCGTTGCGACACCGACGACCAGGCGGCCACGCACAGCCGGCTGGCCCAGGTGTTCAGCCATCTGCAACTGAGCGATGACGCGCAGCGCCATGGCGCGCTGGCCCAGCAGCGCTGGAGCGACTTCGCGGCCGAGCAGGCGCGTTGGCGCGAGGTGGTACGCGCCGCCTTAGAAAAGGGCCATTGAGAGCTTGCGCCGGTAGCTGTCCACCACCGGGTTGGCCGGCTGGGTGGCGGCATGACCGGTCAGCTGCACCTTGCCGACCGGCTCCTTGCCGGCCGCCGCCTTGGGCTGCAGCGGGGTGAGGATCTCGAGCAAGGCGACGTACAGCTTGCGCGCCGCCTGCTCGTTCCAGGCCTTGTCGCGCATCACGATCTCGAGCAGTTCGTCCATGGCCTCGGTGAAGCGACCGGACCAGGCCAGGCATTGAGCGAGCAGGAAGCGGGCTTCGAAATCGCGCTTGTTGGCAGCGATGGCATCCTGCAGCGCGGCCGCTGCGGGTGCGTCCTGTGCGGCTTCGCCACAGCCCATCCAGGCCGCCAGCGCGGCAAAGCGCGGGTGCGGGATCAGGGTGTCGGCCGCCTGCGCCGCCACCGGCGCGAAGGCCTCGCGCGCCGCGCCCAGGTCCTGGCGCTCCAGCAGGGCCTTGACGAGGTCGAAGCGCGCCACCTCGTTCTTCGGGTCGGCCTGCAGCGCCGCCTGCAGCTTGTCCAGCGCGGCATCGCTGTCCCCGCCTTCCAGCAGGGCCTCGGCCTCCTGCAATTCCTCCTCGGCGGCCAGCTCGCTCTCGAGCGGCACATGCTTGTCCAGGAATTGGCGGATCTGCTCGGCCGGCAGGGCCCCCACGAAACCGTCGACCGGCTGGCCGCCGGCGAACATCACGCAAAAGGGGATGGAGCGCACGCCGAAGGCCTGGCTGAGCTGGCCGGCGATCTCGGGCTGTTCGTCGCTGTTGAGCTTGGCGAGGATGAAGCGACCGCCGTACTCGGCCTCCAGCTTCTCCAGCACCGGGCCGAGTTGCTTGCACGGGCCGCACCAGGGGGCCCAGATGTCGAGCAACACCGGGGTGTTCATGCTGGCGGCCAGCAAATCGGCCTCGAAATTCTGGAGCGTGATGTCGATCATGTTCAGTGGTGCCCGGCCGCCCGAAGCCAGCGATCACCCCATCGGGGGGTGGCACGCGACAACGGGACTGGGGGCATGTGGATGGCAGGTGAGAGGGGCCACCTAAAATTCAAGGCTTCGCAACACCGGACTGCGCAGGAACGCCAGTGAACGAACAACAAGCGCCGCGCATCGGCGTGGTGATGGGCTCCAGCAGCGACTGGGAAACCCTCAAGGTGGCGACCGGCATTCTGGCCGAGTTCGGTCTGCCCTTCGAAGTCCGGGTGGTCTCGGCGCACCGCATGCCCGACGAGATGTTCGCCTACGCTGAAGGCGCCGAGGGCCGCGGTCTGCGGGCCATCATTGCCGGCGCCGGAGGGGCGGCCCACCTGCCCGGCATGCTGGCGGCCAAGACCGTGGTGCCGGTGCTCGGGGTGCCGGTGGCCAGCCGCCACCTGCAAGGCGTCGACAGCCTGCACTCCATCGTTCAGATGCCCAAGGGCATTCCGGTCGCCACCTTCGCCATCGGCACGGCCGGCGCGGGCAACGCGGCGCTGTTCGCGGTGGCCATGCTGGCTGCCGAGGATGCGGCACTGCGCCAGCAGTTGCACGCCTACCGCGCCCGCCAGACCGAAGCGGCACGCGCCATGAGCGCCGAGCTGAAATGAACGACGCACACGCAATCAGGAATCCCGCCGGCCTGCCGCCCGGCAGCTGGCTGGGCATGCTGGGCGGCGGTCAACTCGGCCGCATGGCTGCACATGCCGCGCAGCAGCTCGGTTACCGCATGGCAGTGCTGGACCCCGACCTCAACAGTCCGGCCGGGGCGGCGGCCGACGAACACCTGTGCGCGCCCTACGAGGAGCCGCGTGCGCTGCAGCAGCTGGCCCAACTCTGCGCAGCGGTCAGCACCGAGTTCGAGAACGTTCCGGCTCGCGTGATGGAGAAACTGGCCGCCGAGCGATTCGTCGCCCCATCGGCCGCCGCGCTGGCGGTCTGCCAGGACCGCGCCGCCGAGAAGGCGCATTTCGCCCGCAGCGGTGTGCCCTGCGCGCCCCACGCGGTGCTGAGCACGGCGGCCGACTGCGCCGGCGTGTCCGAAGCGCTGCTGCCCGGCATCCTGAAGACCGCCACGCTGGGCTACGACGGCAAGGGCCAGCGCCGCGTCGCCAGCCGCGAGCAGTTGCAGGCTGCGTTTGCGGAACTGGGCGGCGTGCGCTGCGTGCTGGAGCAGTTGCTGCCGCTGGCGGCCGAGATCAGCGTGGTGCTGGCGCGCGGACGCGACGGCGCCATCAGCCTGCTGCCGGTGCAGCGCAACTGGCATGAGGACGGCATCCTGGCCACCACCGTGGCGCCCGCCGCCGGGGTCAGCGTGGCGCTGTGCCGGCAGGCCCAGGCGCATGCACGCGCCATCGCCGCCGCCTTCGACTACGTCGGCGTGCTGTGCATTGAGTTTTTCGTGCTGGAGGACGGCCGGCTGCTGGCCAACGAGATGGCGCCGCGGCCGCACAACAGCGCGCACCACAGCATCGACAGCTGCAGCGCCTCGCAGTTCGAGCTGCAGGTGCGCGCGTTGGCCGGACTGCCGCTGCCCGAGGTGCGTCAGCACAGCGCGGCGGTGATGCTCAACCTGCTGGGTGATCTCTGGTTCGACGCCGAGGACCGCCAACGCGAACCCGACTGGGCCGCCGTGCTGGCGTTCAGCGGTGCGCATCTGCACCTGTACGGCAAGGCCGAGCCGCGTCGCGCCCGCAAGATGGGGCATCTGACGCTGACGGCCGCCACACCCGAGGCCGCGGCGGCACTGGCCAGGCAGGCGGCGCGCGCGCTGGGCCTGCCCTGCCACGCCTGAGCGCATCCGGTCCACATGACACCGCTTGAAGCCGCCGAGTTGTTGGCGCAGGGCCAGTTGGTCGCGCTGCCCACCGAGACCGTCTATGGCTTGGCGGCGCGCGCCGACGACGACCTGGCCGTGGCGCGCATCTTCGCCACCAAGGGTCGGCCTGCGGATCACCCCCTGATCGTCCACGTGGCCGACGCCAACGCTGCCGCGCATTTCTGTGCCGCGTTGCCGCCGCTGGCGCAGCGATTGGTCGAACGCTGCTGGCCGGGACCCTTGACCGTGATCGTGCCGCGCCGGCCCGGCGTGGCCACGGCGGCGGCTGGTGGGCAGGACACGATCGGCCTGCGTTGCCCGGCCCATCCGTTGTTCCACGAGGTGCTGACGCACGCCCGGCGCCTTGGCGTGCCTGGGCTGGCGGCCCCCAGCGCCAACCGCTTCGGCCGCATCAGTCCGACCACGGCGGCGCATGTTCGACAGGAGTTCGGCAGTGCGGTGGCGGTGCTTGACGGCGGCCCCTGCGCCGTGGGCATCGAGTCCACCATCGTCGACTGCAGCCGCGCCCAACCCGTGCTGCTGCGACCCGGGCAATGGGACAGCGCGGCGCTGGAGGCCTTGCTCGGTGAACCCCTGCGCCAGCGCGATGCCCAATCGCCGCGGGCCTCGGGTACGCTCGATGCCCATTACGCCCCGCGCGCGCCGGTGCGGCTGTTCGACCGCGCCGGACTGCAGGAGGCGCTGACGGCAGCGCCGTCGGGCGTGGCGGTATATTCGCGCGCCCCGCGGCCCGTGCAATCCGGCGCCTGGGCCGAGATGGCGGCGCAGCCCGAGGCCGCCGCCCAGGCCCTGTTTGCCACCCTGCGCAGCCTCGACGACGGCGGCGCCAGCCACATCTGGGTGGAAGCCCCGCCGGCCGACGACCCGCGCTGGGCCGGCGTGCTGGACCGCCTGCAACGCGCCGCAGCAGCAGCACCCTGACCCTTGATTTCCCGACCGAAGCGATCCATGAAGTTCAATCCCCGTCACGCCCTCGCCGCTGCGGCGTTCGTTTTGCTCGCAGCCTGTGGCGGTGGCGGCAGTCAGGTGGATCCCTTCGAGCCGCGCCGCTTGATCGTGTTCGGCGACGAGCACAGCATGCTGACGGCCGACGGACGCAATTACTCGGTCAACGGCCTCAAGCTGCAGGCCGGCCAGACCGTGGTGGATTGCGAGGCCAACCCGATCTGGGTGCAGACCCTGGCCAATGGCTTCGGTCTGGTGCTGGCCGGCTGCAATACCAACTCCAAGGTGGTGAACAGCCTGCTTTACGCCCAGCCCGGCGCCACGGTGGAACGGGTGCGCGCGCAGATCGACCAGCACTTCACCGGGGGCGGTGTCAATTCGCGCGACCTCATCACGGTGTTCGCCGGTGCCCACGACGTCCTGGAGCTGTATGCGCAGTTCCCAGCACAGACCGCTTCGCAGCTCAAGGCCCAGGCCGGAGAGCGGGGTCGGCAACTTGCCGAGCAGGCCAACCGTCTGGCGCGGGCCAACGGCCGCGTGCTGGTGCTGACCATTCCCAGCATCGGCCTGACGCCGCTGGCGTACATCGAGAAAGCGGCGCGCAACGACACCGACCGGCAGGAGTTGCTGAACGAGTTGAGCGCCGCGTTCAACCGCGAGTTGCGCCTGACGCTGATCAACGACGGGCGACTGATCGGTCTGGTGCTGGCCGACGAGTTGGCCGACGGTTTCGTGAAGTTCCCCAGCGGCACGGGACTGGCCGACGTACGTCAGGCTGCCTGCGCGGTAGCGGTCCCCGATTGCACGGTGTCGACCCTGGTGGTCAACGCCAACGCGGGCACCTGGATGTGGGCCGACGAAATTCGCTTCGGCCCGCGACTGCACGCGCAGATCGGTACGTCCGCGCTGACCCGCGCGGCCCGCAACCCGTTCTGAGCATCGACGGCGCTCAGCCGCCCCCGCTGCAGTGTTGCAAGGCACCCTGCGCCGTGCGGGCCGAACGCAGGCCGTCAGCCCTTCCGCACCGCACGGCGCATGCCGCTTCAGGCACGAACTCCGCCGTAACAGCGCTAAGAAAGGCGCTCGCTAGGGGGGCGATGCCAAGCATCACCGACCTACACTTTTGCCCATGTCGCAACGCTTTTTCAGAAACCATGGGCTGGCTGCTCGCGCTTGACGGCGCCACCGAGCACTTGGCTTTGGCACTCGTGGCCCCGGATGGGCGGGTGCATGCGCAGGAGTTGGCGGGCGGCGCTCAGGCCTCAGCCAAGCTATTGCCCTCGCTGAAGGCGTGGATGGCGGCGCAGAGGGTGCAGGCCAGCCAGTTGGCGGCCCTGGTGCTCGGTCGCGGACCGGGTGCCTTCACCGGATTGCGCGCCGTTGCGGCGGTTGCGCAGGGATTGGCCTGGGGCTGGAATCTGCGCGTGATACCGGTTGACAGCTTGCTGCTGCCGGTCGAGGCCGGAGCGCCGCCGCAAGCGCAACGCTGTGCGGCCATCGTCGATGCCCGCATGGGCGAGGTCTACGCAGCGCAGTACGAGCGCGTCGCGGACGGGGGCTGGCGCTGTGTACACGAACCGGCGCTGTGGGCGCCAGCTCGCCTTCGTGAGTGCTGGCAGGGAACGGACGCGCCACAGCATTGGCTGGGTAACGCCCACGCCATGCTGGGTCTGCCCGAACCGTCAGCGCTGCCGCCCGGTGCGCGCGCGGCGGCACTGGGACGCATCGGCTGGACGGCCTGGCGCGAGGGGCAGGGCGGCGACCCTGCCGCGGCCCTGCCCTGCTATGTGCGCGACAAAGTAGCGTTGACGACCGCCGAACGGGCGGCCCTGGCCGCCGCCGGCGCATGAATTCGCGCGACACCCTGACCGCCGTACGCAACTCCCCGGTGCTGAGTTGGCGCCCGGCCGTGCTGGACGATGTCGAGGCCATGCTGCAGATTGAGCAACGCGCCTACAGCCACCCTTGGACCCATGGCAATTTCGTCGACTCGATCGCCGGCGGGCACTGGACCTGGTTGGCGCATGAGTGCGGCGTGCTGCGCGCCTACTGGCTGGCCATGCCGGCACTGGACGAGTTGCATTTGCTGAACCTTGCCGTGGATCCCTCCCAATGGGGCCGCGGGCTGGGCCGGCAGGCGCTGGCGAAACTGCGCGAGTGCGCCATTGCGCAAGGCATGTCGGAAATCTGGCTGGAAGTGCGGGCCAGCAACCGACGCGCCCAGGACCTGTACCAGCGTGATGGCTACATGACCGTCGGGCATCGGCGCGCCTATTACCCCTTGAGCGCGAGCCGCCGTGAGGATGCCCTGCTGATGCGGCGCAGCGTTGCGTTGCGCAACCCACCATGAGTTGGGACGGCCGACAGACCGCCATGCTGGAGGCCATGGGCCTGGGCAACTGGCCGACCTGCCAGCCCGCAGAACGAGCTGCGCGGGCTGAGGGACCGGCTCCTGCTTTGCCTGCAGCGGCGACCGAAGCGACCGCCAACTCAGTGAGACGCGAGTGGTCCGACCTGGACGGTCTTCACGCGCAGGTGCGCAACTGCCGATCCTGCCGA
>Ga0154020_10004890_pt1 | contig 15924 bp, 11 predicted proteins | sample Klosneuvirus_201_FD_109709 | JGI IMG/M metagenome (GOLD analysis project Ga0154020, IMG submission 109709) | Active sludge microbial communities from wastewater, Klosterneuburg, Austria - Klosneuvirus_20160825_MG | ecosystem: Engineered > WWTP > Aerobic digester > Activated sludge | place...
CCGGCAGTATGGCCGCGAGTGCGCGAGGGCGGGACCCTAATCGCACTGGTCAAACCGCAGTTTGAAGCCGGAAAGCTTGAGGTCGACAAAGGCCGAGGGGTTATCCGTGATGAAGCCGTCCGGCAAGCAACGCTCGAATCTGTGAGGTCATTCGCCTTGGACCAACTCGCACAGTCCAGCCTGCTCGGTGTTATGGAGTCGCCCTTGGCCGGTGCGGACGGCAATCAGGAGTTTCTATTGGGATTGCAAAAACTCGCTGCGACCTGAATTCCCAAGTCCTCAATCTCGGGCGCCCGAGGCGCTCGAACGCGGTATTCCGAAGCCCTGCCCCTCTCCTCCATCATGTCTCCCCTGCGGACCCTGGCATTTGTCGTGAATCGGGAAAAACAAGGAGCGCCTGAACTCGCTCATTTGCTTCGTGAACTCGCCGTGACCGAGGGCGTGCAGGTGCGCACCACGGAAGAATTTCCGATCGCTGAATCCTACCTCGAAGGCTGCGATGCCTGCTGCGTGATCGGAGGAGACGGCACCCTTTTGGGCGTTGTTCGATCGGCGGCGCGCTATGGTGTGCCAGTCATCGGGGTTAATCGCGGCAGTTTGGGTTTCCTCACGACGTTCTCGGCCGAGGAAGCCCGTAACCATTTCGGAAGTTTGCTCAAGGGCGAGTTCGACGTGGCGGAACGTTCGCTCCTCGATTGCTCAACCGGGCCCGGACAACACGATCTTGCGCTCAACGATGTCTTGATCAAAGCGGAAGCCAACTCCCGTCTGGCCCAGCTGGAGGTTTTCGCCGATGGACACCTCGTCACTGAATACTACTGCGACGGCCTTATCTTTTCCACACCGACCGGCTCCACGGCCTACAACTTGTCCGCCGGCGGCCCGCTGATCCACCCCTCAGCGCAAGTGATTGCTATGACACCTATTTGCCCACATACCTTGAGCAACAGGTCGATCATCTTCCGGCATGACGTAAAGCTTAGGGTATTCAACCGGAGCAACAACGCCCGCTTGTTGGTCGCCATGGACGGTCAACGCAACCTCGTGAGTTGCGAAACCTCACCGGTGGAGATTTCAGTGTCGTCCCGCTCCCTCCGGCTGGCCCAGCGGCTCGACTATTCGCACTTTGCGGTCGTGCGGACCAAACTCAAGTGGAGTGGCGGCAACGAGGAGCGCGCACCGCGAAACCCGCAAGGCTATTGAAACGCCCAGCTTGGGCCACCCACCCATCGGCAGGTGGCCGCCTGCCGATGGCTGAGTTTGCCAGAGGTCAGTTCGAGCCGGGCTTTTCAGATGGGGCTCTCGCCGGCAGCGGTTTCGCGGCTTGAGCCTTCTCGCTCTTGTCCAGTTTACCGTCGTGGTTGGTATCGAACTTCTCGAGACGCTTGGCTTGAGCTTCGGCCCGGCCGCGCTGGACGTCCGCTTTCCAGGCCGCCTTTTCGCTGTCGCTCAACAGTCCGTCCCGGTCAGCGTCGTATTTTCTCAGGATCGCCGGAGGCAACGACTTCGCCTTTTCCTTTTCCGAGACGTCCTGAGCAAACGCACCCACACCGACGGAGAAGAAAGCCAGCAGAAACAAGCTGCCGCGTGAATAGGAATGAATTACAGTTTTCATGCGCGATCAGCTCGGCAGGCTTCCTTCTTAAATTCAATCGCAAACTAAATGCAATTAAGCCCTTTTCAGGGCTTTTCCTCCGCCTCTGGTGCTTCGGTGCGTGGTCGCTCCCTGCGGAGGTTCCGAGGCAAGGGTGGTAGGCGCATACCTCCGACTCAGGTCGGCCGCACCACCAATTGAACGCGTTTTTCGGGACGCAAATAGGAACGGGCAAAACGAGCAAGGTCATCGATGGAAACGCCGTCGATGCGTTGGTCGAAGTCTTTCCAATCGTTCACCGGGAGACCATAGAGGGCATTCAGTGCAGCCTGCATGGCCCGGCTCGCATTCGTCTGCATGGATTGCCGCTTGCCGGCCTTGAGTCGCGCCTGGCAGCGCTTCAATTCAGCGGGTTCCACGTGACCAGCCGCCACCCGACCAATCTCGGCATGGATCTCCGACAACACCTCGTCGACATGGGCCGGTGCGGTCCCAGCGTAAAAATAGAACAGCCCGCCCCGCAGCCCAATCACCCGACTGGACCGCACAAAGTACGCGAGCCCCTTTTGTTCACGGACCCGTTCAAACAGTCGGGAGGCCATGCCGCTGAACAACTCGTCGGCCACGTCGGCCACATACAAATCAGCATCCAGCGCGCCAGGACCGGGAAAGCCTTGGAACACCACAGCTTGTTCTCGTGGCTGCAGCTCCACTTCATCCAAGGCCTCTGCCGGTCCGGAGAACAGAGGAGGCACGGGGGGTGGCGAAGTTCGCGGCAGCTTGTTCAACAGCAGCTTCAACCTCGGCACGAGTTGCTTCGGAGAAAAATCACCAGCCACCGCCAGCACGGTATTTCTAGCCACAACGACCTGCCGGTGGAGTTCCTTCAAGTCGACCGGCGTGAGCGCACCCAGTCCGGCCGCTTCTCCGTGCGAGTCGATCGCGAGTGGATGGTCACCAAAAAAACGACGGCGCAAACGTTTCCGTCCGTAGGTCACCACATCGTCGGCATCTTGCTGTAAATCAGCCAACTGGGCCGCCCGCTCGGTTTCGAATGTCTGCTGATTGAATACCGGGGTGAGCACCGCATCTCCGAGCAGCTCGACCGCACGGACGGCGTCCGTAGGCAAAACCTCGAGCGACAGGCCCAGTGCATTGTTGCCGCTGAATGAACCAAACGCTCCTCCAACCTCCTCGATGCGCTGGGCCACCGCCGCCGCACTTCGGCGGCGTGTATCCTTGGTGAGAAGCGTCGCAAACAGCGCGGACGCTCCTCGTCGGTCGGCTTTCTCAAGGGCCGGTCCGCCAAGAAAAGCCATGCGCAGGTGCAGATTCGGAATCCGCGAATCAGGCTGCAGCAATAAACGCGCCCCATTCGGCAGCGCAATCTCCTCAAACCCCTTGGTTACCGCTCGAGTTGACGCCGCCGCACTCTTGACGGGCGCATCGGCCAGCGGGCTGATTGACACCGCAGTGCGGGTCTGAGCCACCAGATAGGTGCGAATCAGTCGGATCAAGTCTGCCGACGTCACCCGGCGGATCCGCTCAAAGTATGTTCGGGTGAAATACAAATCTCCCACCACCACCTCGGCGGCCCCAAGTCGCGAAGCCTGACCCGACATCGTCTTTCTCGTGTTGATCTCACCCACGGTGAGCTGCCGGATCGCCTTCTTGATCTGCGCCAGCGCGAAACCGGATCGCACCGCCCCGGCCAGCGCACGCTCGACGGCCTTGGTCGCCTCTTCTCGCTTTCCCGATTCGCAGGTGAAGGACACGTAGAACAACCCGGCCGTACCGGGGTTCCAGCTCGTTGCGTCGATCGAATGGACCAACCGCGCCTTCTCGCGAATCTCTCGCCAGAACAACGAGCTGTCGCCCGCGCCCAGGACCATTGCCAGAAGTTCCAGACCCGGTGCGTCTTCGTGGGTCAAACCTGGGATCTGCCAGGCCAGTCCGGCCCGTGTCAGTTCAACCCCCTCGTATCGATGGTCCTCTCGCGGAGCCAGCGCCCGGGATTCGTCGGGAACCTGCACCGGAGCCAGCCGTCCGCGCGGGAGCGTCCCGAGGTGGCTTTCCACCATTTTTCGCACCGTCTGGGGATCCACATCGCCCACCACCACGACCACGGCGTTGTTCGGAACGTATCTACCCTTATAGTACGAAACCAGCTCATCTCTCCCGACCCCCGAGAACACTTCCCGGTGGCCGATGATCGGCAGGCGGTAGGGGTGAACCTTGAAGGCAGTCTCGAACAGAGTCTCACCCAGGCGTTGGTCAGGGTCATCGCGCCCCATGTCGATCTCACGCAATATGACATTCTTCTCCCTCTCAACCTCCTCGGCGGGCAGCGTGGATCGGAACACCGCATCCGCGAGCACATCCACCGCCGTCTCCACGTGTTCGCTGGGAAGGTCGATGTAGTACACAGTCCGATCGAAGGTGGTATAGGCGTTGATGTAGCCGCCGTGCGCCTGGACCGTCGCACTGATTTCCCGACCGGCGCGTTTCTCCGTGCCCTTGAAGAGCATGTGCTCCAGATAATGCGAGAGCCCGGCTCCAAGCAGATCGCCTTCGTGGATCGAACCTGTTTTGACCCAAACTTGGACAGAAGCCAGCGCAGCGGATTGATCGCTTTTGACAATCACGGTCAATCCGTTCGGAAGGACCCAACGATCCACATGTTCCTTCCAGAACGCATCCAGCAGGTTGGAATCGGACCCTTTCGACAACGGTGACTTTGACATGGAAAGTGTGATCGGCAGACCAGAACACAAACGAAGCCTCTGCCTCGCCGCACAGGACGCTGGGTCTAGACGACTTCTCCGAAGGCCACTTTGGGCCACGCAGCGGGTCGTGGGTGTTTCGGGAGAAACGGTTTCACGAAGGCATCCTCAAATGTGTAAATATCCGCAAAGTCTTCGCGACGGTCGTTCTCGGTTTTCGAAAAAACGCTGTATTCGATCAGGCTGAAAACGATGTCGCCGAAGTCGGAACAGGATCGAATGCCCCAGCCGTGGAGAACCGTGATCGCGAGCGGACCGAATTGATCCAGCGCATACGCGCGCAAACCATCAAGCAACTCCGGACCGGTCACATGCAACGATCGCAGCGCCCGGTCGGTGTCGCGCTTCTTGAGCTCTTTCACAGCGTGATCAAGTCCATGACGAGTAAAAGCATACGCCTTTCGGTCAAAGCGCGCATCTTCCTTGCATATCAATTCGATGATTTCTTCAAAATCCAAATCCTGCATGGGCTGTCGGGGGAGTCTGCATAGCGTGCGCGCTTCCGCAATCATCCGCTTGCATCCAATCGCAAAGTTGACCTAGATTCCAATCGACGACTTTTCTTGTAACGCAAGTCATAGCAATTAATTACCCCTAATACGTAGATTTCCAATTTGCGTCGGGGCGGCGGTGCCGCTTTCTTTCAAACCATTAACCATGATCGATACTCCAGAAACAAACACCGCACTCGCCTCGGATGCTTCCGCTGCGGGTACGCCGATTGAAGTTGCCGTAGCTCGTTTGCGAGCCGCGGGTTTGCGCATCACACAACCGCGCATTGCTATTCTGAACGCACTCATTCGGCGGGAACAACCCGCCAGCATCGAGCAAATTCATAACGACCTAAAGGGTAACACGTTCTGTGATCTCGTCACGGTTTATCGTTGTTTGGCCGCCTTTGAGGAGCTCGACCTCGTTCGTCGTTGTTTCTTTCACAATGGCACGAGTTTGTGGCAGATTAACCTCGCGGGCGAAACCACCTATCATGTGGTTTGCAAGGTCACCAATTCAATGGAGCAGCTGGACCCGCAAACCACTGCCGAGTTGAACTCGGCCATCAAGCGGGTTGAAGACGTTCTGAAATCGCGCGGTTACAGTGACATTGGCCACATGGTCGAGTTCTTTGCCGTGAGCCCCGGAGCCAAAGTCGACGGCCCCGCCGCCTGAACACCGGCCTCCACGGCCCTGTCGGCGTTTTGATAATTAATAGTTGAAAGCCCGCCTCTTCGAAGGCGGGTTTTTTTTGAACGCAAACTTGGATCGAGGCAACGGCGGCTAAAGGCGAGCGAGCGCGTAGCGCTGGTCCACCGCGGTCCAGTTGAGCATAGCCCAGAACGCTTTTGCGTAGTCAGCGCGGCGATTCTGATAGGCGAGGTAATAGGCGTGTTCCCAGACATCGAGTCCGATCACAGGAAACGCCTGCTCGGAAAGGGGCGAGTCCTGGTTCGGGGTCGTCATAATTCGAAGCTGACCGGCCTGATAGACCAACCAGGCCCACCCACTGCCAAATCGCTTGAGCGCGGCGTCATTGAACTGCTCGCGCAGCACATCCAATGAACCGAAGGACGCCTGAATGGCCGCGGACAATGAAGGTCCTGGACTTTGGGTCCCGCCCGGCGCCAGCAGCGTCCAAAAGAGGGTATGATTGAGGTGGCCCCCGACGTTGTTGCGTACCGCGGTCCGCAGGGTGTCGGGAAGCCCGGCCAGGTCCTCCATCAAAGCTTCGCCGGTTCGAGTCTTCAGACCGGGATAGTCCTGCAAAGCACGGTTTGCATTTTCAACATAGGCTTTGTGGTGGCGGCCATGGTGAATTTCCATCGTCCGAGCATCGAGGCGAGGTTCAAGGGCCCCGAACGCAAATCCAAGCGGCGGCAGCACAAACGGCTGCGGGGTGCTCGGCTTTGCCAACGGCTCCGCCCCGACCCGGGAGGTGCCAGCCGCCGCCAGCACCGCGACACTTGCTCCCCCGATCATACGAAGTGCATCACGACGGGTTAGGCTGCCAGGGTTCTGCTCCGATGTGGGAATCATGCCTCACGGTGACGTCGAAAACCCTTCCGCGCAAGCGCAGGACAGGAAGCACGCCTACTTCGATCCGCCGATGCGTATCCTCGGATCGAGCCAAAGCAGCAGAAGATCACTGACCAGGGTGCCAAAAACTCCAAGCACACTCATGACCATGAGCATCGAGCCAGCGAGGTAGATGTCCTCGGCAAGCAGGGCATCCAACATCACCGGACCGACCATGGGCAAACTCAACACCAGGGCCACAATGGCACCGCCGGACACCAACTGCGGAAAGAGCGCGCCGAGTCCCGAAACAAACGGATTCAAGGCCATGCGAACGGGATACTTGAACAGGAGCCGCAGTGGCCGGACTCCCTTCGCCCGCGCAGTCGTCACATAGGGCTTTCTCAACTCATCGAGCAAATTGGCGCGCATGACTCGAATCATGCCCGCCGTGCCGCCAAACCCCAGGACCACGACCGGCACCCAGACGTGACGCGCCAGGTCCACCACCTTGCCCCAGCTCCAATCGGAGGTCGTGGCGTACTCCGGGGAAAAGAGCCCGGAAACGGACAGCCCCAGCCACTGATTGGCCACATACATCAGCACTATGGCGAGCAGGAAACCGGGCACCGACATGCCGAGAAATCCGAGGAACGTCAGTACGTAGTCTCCTATCGAATACTGTCGTACCGCTGAGTAGATTCCAGTCGGAAGGGCTAGAACCCAGGTGAACAGCAGGGTCGCCAGCGACACGATCACCGTCAGCACGATCCGGTCGCCGACCACTGAGTTCACCGAGCGGTTGTGCTCCATTGAAAGCCCGAGATTGCCCTGGAGCAGACCCGCATCTTCTGACTTGAAACCGAAAAACCAATAGACGCCAACCCAGCGCAGGTACCGCTTCGCCATCGATTCGTTGAGATGAAAATCATTCCTCAAGTCCGTCACCATCTGATCCGAAGTCGAGGTTCCCTGCATTTGCAGCTCGAGGATGCGGGAGTGGGCAAAGTCGCCGGGCGGCAGCTGGACGATGACAAAGATGATAATGGAAACGACCCCGAGGGTGGGCACCATCAGGGCAAGACGCCGGCCGATGAAGGGATGCCGAGCGGCCGCCAGAACCAGAACGAGCACCAACGAGCCCAGCAGCAGAAACCGAAGCAGGCCCGCCAGCCACGATCCGGGTGCCGGCGCAGCTCCGTCCGCCGCGCGCTTTCCTTCCCGGGCGAGGAGGATGGCCGGATCGCCTTCGACGCTCAACATGGCGCCGCGGGTGGCGGCGACCGTCGACGGAGGATCGTGAGGACGATCCCAGAAGTAGGTTTCCATTCCACCATTGGCGGGTGACATCCAGATCGCCCCGGTAATCACATTGCGGGGCACATTGCGAAAGCCGTCCTTGACGACGACCAGCTGTGGGGGCGACGTGGTTAGACTGATGTGCCAGACCTCCTCGGCATTGCTCGTCTGGATCTCCTGAAAGAGCGCGATTCGACGAACGGGGTCGGCCTCCTGGAAGATCTTTTCCAATCGCTCCATGTTTCTCCTCAGAGGGTGCCCCGGCGGGGGTTCCATCGATCCGGGCTTGTTCGCCCTCGGGTCGCCAAAGACACCGCCAAACTGATACCACTGCCCATAACCCGGGGCAAAGAACGACTCGACATACGTCGGCACAAAATTGCGCGACTCGACCAGCGGCATGGCCTCGCTCTCGCCGGTCCAAACCGTGAAGTCGTGCTCGAAGGCCGCCTTCTCCGCATAAAATAGCGGCCTCGCCCGCACTCGCTGGATGCAACGGATTCCGACCCGTGCCCAGTCATCCACCACAAACTGCGCAGGATCATTTCCTGTGAACTCAGTCATGTTCAAGTACCACACCATCCGCGTGCCGTCGGGAAATTTGCGAAAACCGTCACTGTCGCGCTCCGTCAGCCCCAGTGAATCGAGAATCGCCCCTGCACGGACCGGATCATGTTCGGTGAAGCTCTTGAACAGAGCTCTATTGTAGTAGTCCGATTGGGGACCGGGATCAATCTGGGCAGGCTCGCCCTGCCCATTGAACAAGGCATCGATGATATCCTTGCGGTTGATCGCCAGCGACAAGGCCTGTCGAAAGCGACGGTCATTCAGCAACTTCACCTTCCACACCGTCTCCGGGCGTTCGGGGTCCGCCCGACGGTTGATGACCGGATAAATCGTAAAGGGCGACCGTGTGCCCTGATACCAGTGATAGACCGAATACCCGTTCGGGCGGGCGGCGCTCATCAGGAGAACGTGATCCTCATACCGCATGAAGCGGTCCTGCATGGACAGCTGCCCGGTCGACGCAGTCAGGCCGAACAGGGTGTTCGGCCGGATATCCATCACCAGACGGTCGAGGTAGGGAAGCTGGTTCCCCGCTCCGTCAACCGCCCCGTAATAGGGATTGCGCACAAAAACAAAAGGGGCGTTGGCGGTGTAGTTTCGATAAACCCAGGGCCAGAGCCGCGGATGATCGGGGTTGTTCCACTGTCGGATTCGCTGGTACACGGCGCGGGTGCTGGAAAGCTGGAAGGCCTGCATATGGCGCTGAATGAGCGCCTGGTCTCCCAGTTGGGGATGGAACTGGCGAAGGTAGTGGGCAGGCGTGCAATACTCGGAATACTCGACTGGATTCTGGGCGTAGGAGGCCAGCCGCTCGATGAAAAGCGGGTTGGGCTGATCGAAGACAAATCGCACGGTGAAGTCGTCGACCTTCTCCACCGAGCCCTGCCCGGCTGCGTTTCGCAGCAGCCGCGGTGCGGCCTCAAAAAAAAGCACTTCGTCCCGGTACCAATAGACGAGATCGTCCGCGGTGAAGGGAACCCCGTCGGACCAGCGGAGTCCGCGCCGCAAATAAAACGTAAACGAACGGAAGTCGGGTGAGGCCTGCCACGATTTTGCAACGTGCTGAACAATTGGATACCCTTCCGGCGACCAGCGGACCAGATTCCCGCCGGAGAGGCGCCATGAGATCGTGTTGACATCGGCATTCGAAACCGCGAGCCGCTGCCAGGTGCCGCCAAACCTGCCCGTTCCTTCCACGCCCACGAGCACGACCGGTTCAGCCCCCACCCGGACCTCGACCGGAGGCAGCTTACCCTCATGCACCAGTTGCGCCAGAACCGGAGCCTCGCCCTTGGGCCACCACGGGGCACCGCGTCCGACTTCGTAGTCGACCTCGCGCTGGATTCGCGGCGGCAGGTCGCGGTTGAGGGTGAGGTTCCTCGACCGCTCGACCTCGGCCAGTTGTTCCGGATCCGGCGCAGATGGCGGTGTGGTCACATCGGGGCGGAATCCCAGCCCGAAAAGATAAAGCACGACGGTCAGGCCGATCGCTGCCAGCAGAAATCCAATCAGGGGCTTGATGACGCTCTTGCTCACGGGCTCAACGAAGGCAAACGCCCGCCCTCGCGCTGGCAACGCCCTTCGCCCGCGCCCCTGCTGTATGTTACGCTAGAGCCAAATTTCCTATCCGGACCGGGCTTGCGGTCGAACACTCGGTCCGGCACCGTTCTTCACGATGTCAAATCCGGTCACTCGCCGCCAGGCTCTTGTCACCCTCACCGGCGCCGTGTTAGCCACGGCCGCCTCATCGTCCCGCGCGACCCCTTCAACCCCCGCTCCCTCCATGTCCCCGATCCGCCATTCGGTTTGCAAATGGTGCTACCCCAAAATCCCCCTAGCCGACCTCGCGCGCGCCGGCAGCAAGTTTGGTCTGCAATCGATCGAACTGCTGGGACCCAAGGAGTGGCCGGTGCTGAAAGAATTCGGTCTAACCTGCGCCATCGCCAACGGGCCCAGCACCATCCCGGATGGATTTAATCGCCGGGAAAATCATGCCAAACTGGTGCCGGCGTTTCACGAGCGGATCAAAGAGTGCGCCGACGCCGGTGTTCCCAGTGTCATTTGCTTTTCGGGCAACCGTCGTGGTCAAAGCGACGAGGAGGGGCTCGAGATCTGCACGGAAGGTATCAAGAAGATCGCCGGTGAAGCAGAGAAGCTCGGCGTCACGGTCTGCATGGAACTTCTCAACAGCCGGGTGAACCACAAGGATTATCAATGCGACCGCAGCGCATGGGGCGTGGAACTCTGCAAGCGCGTGGGGTCGGAGCGTTTCAAACTGCTCTACGACATCTATCACATGCAAATCATGGAGGGGGATGTGATCCGGACCATTCAGACAAACCACTCTTATTTCGGACACTATCACACGGGCGGAAATCCCGGCCGCAACGAGATCGACGAGACTCAGGAGCTGTTCTACCCGGCGATCATTCGCGCGATCAAGGCCACCGGCTACACCGGCTTCATCGGCCAGGAGTTCCTCCCCAAACGTGACCCACTCACGTCGCTGGAGGAAGCGATCAAGCTGTGCTCCGTCTAGTCTTTGCTTGAGCCTGCAACCGGTGGTGCGCGCGGCGCGCCACCGGGCGGCTGGAATTTAGCCAGCTGGGATCCGAAGGCGCCGAATGGCACACGCTCTCTGTGCCTCTACGCCAGCAGGCGTCGCAAGGTCTCGTCCACCAACTTGGGGTTGGCCTTCCCTTTGGCCGCCTTCATCACGGGGCCCTTGAAGGCGTTCAGGGCGCTTTCCTTGCCCGCCTTGAAGTCGGCGACGGACTTCGGATTGCCGGCGAGCGCCTCTCTGCACCATTGCTCGAGATCCCCTTCATTGGTCACGGCCCGCAGACCGCGGCGATCTACGATCACCCCCGGAAGCTCTCCGGATCCGAACATTTCCGCGAACACTTCCCTCGCCGCCGGAGTCAGCAGTACTCCAGCTTCGATCATCTTGACGAGTTCAGCGATATGGACCGGGCGGAGCAGGGAGTCGGCCAGCGTCCGTTTTGCCGCGCCCAGTTCCCGCAGCAAGTCGTTCGCAATCCAATTGCCCACCACCTGAGCCCGCTGCACGCCGGCCAGGGCGACAGCTTCCTCGAAAAAGTTGCTCAGCGCCTGGTCAGGAATGAGCACCGAGGTGATCGTATACGGGATCTGATACTGGGAAAGAAAGCGCCGTTGTTTGTCAAAGGGCAGCTCAGGGCAGGTCGACTGCAAGCGCTGCTTCCACGCTTCATCGACTCTGACGGGCATCAAATCCGGATCCGGAAAATAGCGGTAATCATGAGCCATCTCTTTCGAGCGGAGCGATTGCGATGTTCCCGTGAGGCCATCATAGTCACGGGTTTCCTGGACGATCACCCCACCGGCGTTCACGACCCCGATCTGTCGTCGAATCTCGTGGGCAATGCCGTCGCGGACGAACGAAATGGAGTTGAGATTCTTCAACTCGACTTTCGTGCCAAGTTTGGCCTGGCCTGCGGGTCGGACCGAGATGTTTGCATCGCACCGCAGCTGACCTTTCTCCATGTCGCAGTCCGAAATCCCGGCATAAATCATCGCCAGTCGGAGTGAAGTCAGGAATGCAAACGCCTCGTCCGCGGAGTGCATCGCCGGCTCCGAGACAATTTCCATGAGCGGAGTACCCGCCCGATTGTAGTCGATCAGGGAGTCGAGCGCACCGTGGTTCAACTTTCCCACATCCTCCTCAAGATGAATGCGGGTCAGAGGAATGCGTTTGTGTTCGCCTTGCACGTTCCTCGCCGCCCCGGGCAGTTCGATTTCCACCGCCCCGCCCAGACATAGGGGCCGATCGTATTGCGAAATCTGGTAATTCTTGGGCGAATCCGGATAAAAGTAGTTTTTCCGATCCCACTTGCAGACCGGAGCGATCTCGCAGCCAAGGAGCAGTCCAGCCTTCACCACGGCGTCGAGCGCCGCTTTGTTCATGACCGGAAGAACTCCTGGCAGCGCCAGGACCACGGGATCCGTCAGGGTGTTCACTTCATGCCCGTACCCGGCCGGAGCTCGGGTGAACATCTTCGACCTGGTCTTGATCTGGACATGGACTTCTAGACCGATGACCGCTTCGTAATTCATGACGATAGTTCAGGTGCGTTCGAGGGCTGGGCTCACAGAAAAAGACGGACCGCCGGGCTAGAGCACCGGTCTTTTCTGCGCCCACGGATGATCGCGCTCGTAAGCGCGGGCGATGCCCAGCAGCTCCGCCTCACCATACGGCTGCCCGATCAACTGCATGCCGATTGGACGTCCATCCTGGCTGAAACCACAGGGCACGCTGACCGCCGGCAATCCCGCGAGATTCACACCAATCGTGTAAACGTCGCACAGATACATCGCCAGCGGATCAGCCTTGGCCCCCCGCCGAAAGGCCGGCGTGGGCGCCGTCGGTGTGATGATCGCATCGACCTCCCGATAGGCGGCGAGAAAGTCGTTCCGGATTAACGTTCTCACCTTTTGGGCCCGCAGGTAGAACGCGTCATAATAACCGCTGGAGAGCACATACGTGCCCAGAATGATGCGGCGTTTGACTTCGGATCCAAACCCTTCCGCCCGTGATCGAAAATAGAGATCCACTGCATCCTTCGCCTCCTTCGAACGGTGTCCGTAGCGAACTCCATCATACCGGGCGAGATTGGAGGAGCACTCCGCGGTCGCGATGATGTAGTAGACGCCGACACCATACTCGGTGTGCGGTAGCGAAACGGGCTTCACCTCGCACCCGAGCTTCTGGTAGTGGGCCACCGCACGCTGCACCGCTTCAGACACTTCCGGATCGAGACCTTCTCCAAAGTACTCCTTGGGAATTCCCAGCCGCCAGGGTCCCTTGCGACGATCCAGTTCCGCCCTGTAATCCGGAATCTCGGTGCAATAGGACGTGGAGTCGAGCGGGTCATGGCCGGCGATCGCCCCCAGGAGAATCGCCGCATCCTCGACGCTGCGCGCAAAGGGCCCGATTTGGTCCAGCGACGAAGCGAACGCAATCAGCCCAAAACGCGACACCAGTCCATAGGTCGGTTTGAGTCCGACGACGTTGCAAAACGCCGCCGGCTGCCGGATCGAACCTCCCGTGTCCGAACCCAGGGATGCAATCGCTTCACCCGCAGCGACGGCCGCGGCGCTGCCTCCCGACGAGCCACCCGGCACACAGTCGAGCGCGTAGGGATTCGCCGTCGCCTGAAAGGCCGAATTTTCCGTGGAGGAACCCATGGCGAACTCATCCAGGTTCAGACGTCCCCAGCAGATTGCGCCCGCCCCACGCAGGCGTTTCACGACCGTTGCGTCGTAGGGGGACACAAAATTGGCCAGCATGCGGCTGGACGCCGTCAGCGGCTGACCCGCCACGGCAATCACATCCTTCATTCCAATTGGAATGCCGTCGAGCGGACCCAGGCTCCCGCCTGCGGCACGCCGCGCGTCGGAGCTCCGCGCCTGCGCCAGGGCATCCTCGCGATCGAATGAATTGAAGGCCCGGACTTTGGACTCGACCGCCTCCGTCCGTGCAATCACCGACTGCATCAGTTCAACCGACGAGAGTTCACCGCGAGCCAGTGCCGCGGACAATGCGCCTATGCTGCGAAAAAAGGGTTCAGAAGACATACGGACAGGCGTCTATCAGTTGGGATCGGTTTCATCCGGGGACCTCATGCGACCAGGCCCACAGACCACGTCATCTCACTCCACCACTTTGGGTACAGCGAACATCTGATCGCGTTGAGCCGGGGCATTGCGCAACGCCAGATCTGCCGGCAACCCCGCGACCGGCACATCTTCCGCCCATACATTGTAGAGCGGAAATGCATGGGCCGTGGGTTCGACACCCTCCACATTCACTTCCTTGAGTTTGGCGATATGCGAGAGAATCTCCGTCAGCTGCGTGGCATATTGAGCCTTCTCTTCCGCCGTCAGGGCAAGACGGGCAAGGTTCGCCACGTGGTCTATGTTCAGATCGTTGGAATGTGACATGGCTTATTTCCGGATTCCGAATCCGGTGGCGGTGATCAATGACTCCTGCAAGGCCAGAAACACGCGGTTGACTTCCTCGTCGGTCAAGGTGCGGTCCTCCGCCCGAAACACCAGCGAGAACGCCAGACTCTTCTTGCCCGCGGGCAGCCCCTCCCCGCGATAAACGTCAAACACTGATACGCGCTCAATCGCAAAGGCCGGGCCGATCACGGCCCGAGCGGCCTTGACGAGAGCGCGGCGGGCTTCTTCGGAAGGGAGTGACTCATCCACCACCACCGCGAGGTCGCGGAGCGCCGCCGGAAACAAACCAAATGGCTTGTAGCGTCGATGTGTCCGCTCGGCTCCGACCTTCTCGGGCAATAGGATCACCTCCCCGGCATAGACACGCCCCGACACCCCCAGGGATTTGACGGCGGCGACGCTCAACAAGCCGAAGCTTGCCCGCCAGCCCTGCCCCAGGTCACCCGCAACGCCTGCGTGCCCTTCCTGCCACTGTCTGCACTCGCCGCCGACGACGGGCCGGGTGAATCGCGCAAGATCCAATCCAGCCAGGGCCGCCAGCGAGTGCGCATGATGCTTGGCTCCGAAGAAATCCGCCGGCTCCCGGTTCAGCCAACTGCGCTCCGACACACTTTCCGCCATGAGAAACGCCACCGCCACGCACTCCAGAAGCCGGCCTTCCCGTTCCAGGAACACCCGGCCCGATTCCGCCAGTCGCGTCACCGTAAGTCCGCGCGACTGATTGAGCCGCAGCGACTCCAGCAGCCCGCCGATCAGGCTCGCCCTCAGGTGGGACTGGTCTTCGACAAACGGATTCGAAAGCGCCAGCTTCTCCACCGTGGAGGAATCGACCGTGACCGCAGCTTCCCGCGCGGATCTCAACGTGTAGTTGACGCACTCGTGGAAGTCATGCCCCACCAGATACGCAAGGGCCCGCCGGTTGTAGTCGACGACCGGATCGTCGTTCTCCGGCAATCCGGGAGCGATCACCGGCGAGGCGGGGATGCGCTCCGTGCCATGGAGGCGCAGGATCTCCTCCACCAGGTCAATCGGGCGGTCGAGGTCGTCGCGCCAGCTTGGAATTTCAACGGTCCAGACGACGCCCGAAGCACCTTCCTCCTCGCGCGCAACGGTGAGCTCCAGCGACTCCAGGGCGGCCTTCATGTCGGCCGCCGGCACCGCAAACCCCAGGCGCTCATTGACAAAGTCCGGACTGAGCAGGATCTCGCGCTGCCACGGCACATCACCGCCCACCGAGAACTGCGGCCCCACCAGCTGTCCACCCGCGGTCTGGAGAATCAGGTTGACTGCCCGCCGCGCCGCCTCCGGCAAGGCGTGCGGATCCACTCCGCGCTCATAGCGGTACGATGAATCGCTCGACAACGCCATTCGCTTGGACGTGGCCCGAATCGACTGCCGTCGGAAATAGGCCGCCTCGAGCACAAGATCCGTGGTCGAAGCATCGACACCCGAATTCTCCCCGCCCATCACACCCGCCACCACGACGGGTTTGACCGCGTCCGCGATGACCAGCGTCTGGGAGGAGAGTGCGCGCGTCTTGCCGTCAAGGGTGACGATCGATTCTCCCTCGACCGCGCGGCGTACCACGATCTCCGGACCGGACAGCTTTCGCGCGTCGAAGGCATGCAACGGCTGGCCGTACTCCAGCATGACGAAATTGCCCACATC
>Ga0154020_10004891_pt1 | contig 15923 bp, 15 predicted proteins | sample Klosneuvirus_201_FD_109709 | JGI IMG/M metagenome (GOLD analysis project Ga0154020, IMG submission 109709) | Active sludge microbial communities from wastewater, Klosterneuburg, Austria - Klosneuvirus_20160825_MG | ecosystem: Engineered > WWTP > Aerobic digester > Activated sludge | place...
GGAAGCAAGTCAGGAGCAGACAGACAGCGCCAGTGGCGCGAACAAGACCGCCAAACATAAGGAGACCTCCCCAGAACCCAGGAACACCAAGCCCAAAGTCGAACGAGCGTTACCGAACGATGCGCCGCGGAAAGCAGAGCCAAACGTCTTCGCCGTTGCCCTGCGTCACCGGCTTACAGCCCCAGTTCGCGGGGCACTGCGCGTCCGTCACGCAGAAGTCGGTGCAGGCGACATAGAAGGTGGCGTCGATGGCAACGCGGGACAAACAAGCAGAGCCGTCGGGATAGTCATCCGCGACCGCACCCACCGCGCGAATGGGCAGAGGAACGGCTCCGGCCGGCACCACATAGACCAAAAGGCCTACAAAACAGGAGAAGGATGAGAGGAGAAGGAAGGACCGAAGCGACCGCGCCCCGAACCCCACCACCTTGGTCGACCACATGAGCGAGGGGACAACTCAGTCCCCCCCAGAAAACAAGACCTGGACGAAGCAATTTCGTCGCAGGCCTGACCCAACTCCCCGGCATCTTTCGAACGCGCACCATCCAAACCCAAACCCGAAGCTCCGGCGCGCAGCGATGGGCTCGGTCAGGTGGGAAGGGGCCCGCCGAATGGCGGGAAGGGTTCCGCACCGGTGAAACCGAGCCCAGCGCGGACCCGCCCAAGACGAAAGTTCGAGAGATCCGGTGCGGCCAAAGTCATGAGCACCACGAGCCGCGCGCGAACAAGAGATCCAGCGGCCCCGCAGCCCTCAGCGCTTCATCGCCCCCAGCCGCGCCAAGATCGCCGACAGCTCCTCCGGCCGAAGGTCGAGGTGCTCCACCACCCGCCCATAGAGCTCCGCGGTAGGAACATTGCGCCCGCCCCGCTCCGCCTGAATCTCCGAGAGCACCCACAGCACGATCCGATCAACCCGCGTGAGCCCGTCGCGGACGTCGGGGATGAGATCCTCAGGCCGCACCCACGTCTCCCTGGAAGGCGTAGATACGAAGCGTCGTACGGTACTCAAAGCGCACGAGGCCCGCCTCGGCATACCGAGCGAACAGCGCCGAGAGCGCCGCAAAGAAGCTGCCCTGCTCCGCCGCGCTCGCGTGCGCCACATACGAGCTCGAACGGGCCCGGCCGAGGAGCCCAGCCTCGTCGAAAGACTGCTGGTGCGGGAGATCTTCGCCCCACACGGGCCGGAGCTCCGGACGCAAGTCGAGCGCAGCGATCGTAGCGCCGCCCTGAGGAACCTTGGCGTATTCGCCGAGCGTATGGAGCAGCGCTTGGTAGTCCTGCATGAAGGGCTGCGAATCGTCCCGCAGGTTCCAAAACACCGCCAGGCGTCCCCCCGGCGCCAAGATTCGCCGAAGCTCGGGCAGCGTCTCCTCGAGCGCGAACCAGTGAAAGGCTTGCCCTGAGACGATCAGCGCCGCAGAGCCCGCCACAAGCCCAGTCGCGCGCGCCTCGCCCGCCACAAAATGCACATCGGGAAGCGGCTCGGCCTCCGCGCGCATCGCCGCGTTGGGCTCGACGCCGATGACGTGGTAGCCGCGCCCGGCGAAGAGGCGAGTGGAGAGCCCCGTGCCCGCGCCGAGGTCGACGATGGTGCCGCCGGGAGGCACCGGAGCGTGCTGCAAGATCAAGGGGACGAGCGCGGCGGGATAGCTCGGACGAAAGCGGGCGTAGTCGGTGGTGGTCTGGCTGAAGCGCGCTCTCGGATCGAGGCTCACCGCCAGCTCCGCGAGAGCGCGACCTCGGCGGCGATCACGATCGCGCGAGCGGCGACATCCAGCGGCTGATACGCCCGCGATCCGCCCTTGGCCAGCAGCTCATCGGGCGCCAGGTGGATGAAGCCGAGCGGGCCAAGATAGTCACCCCGGTGCAGCGCAGTAAAATACGCCTGATTGCACAGGTACGTCCCGGCGGTGGTGGACACCTGCCCGGGGATATCGGCCTCGCTCCAGGCGCGTTGGATCGCCCGCACCGGCAGCCGCGCGGCCAAGGCCAGCGGGGCCTCGTCCTCGATCGTCTGCTCCTCTACCACCTCGCCCTGATTGTCCGGACGCGGGAAGTCGAGGAGGTTCAGCGCCACGCGTTCGATGGAGATCAGCGAGCGATCCAGCGCGACCCCGGTGAGGAGCACCAGATCTGCGCGCCCAAAGGGCAAGGCGTCGATGGCCGCCTTGATCGAGCGCGTGGCCACCGGCAAGATCTCGGTCACCACCGGGCGCCCGTCGATCGTAGAGGGAAGGCGATCGAGCACCGCGGCCGAGGGATTGTGGTTCAAGTCGCCGAAGGGCTCAAAGCCGGTGATGAGCACGATGCCCCGCCCGCGCGGCGGCTCCACGGCTTGGGCGACGGTCGTCGAGCGGGTCATGGCGCGCTCCGCTTGTCGCCGATGAAGGCGACGAGGTCCGAGAGCACCCGCGGCTCGATGTGCCGGCTGCGGTCGCCGTAGCGCTCCTTGGTCGAGGTCTTGGCCTCCTGCTTGAGGAGGTGGTCGGTGTGATCGTAGGCGTAGAGCTTCACGCGGTCTTTCCCCGCACCTTTCTTGAGGTCCTCGACGAGCGGCTCGGCGTCGGCTCGCCAGTTGACCTCGAAGTCCTTCAGTCCCTGAAACACGGCGACCGGGACCTTGATCTCGGCGGCCAAGGCCTTGAGGTCGAGCCCAGCGAAGTCGAGGAGCAGCGTGCGTTCATTGCGCAGCGCGCGCAGCCGATCGGGGCCCACCTCGGCCGCCGCTGCGGGCTGCCCTTGCAAGGCCAAGAGCTCGAGACGTCCCCGGCGATCGCTCTCCCCCTCTTTGCCCTGACGGATCGTCTCTTGCCCGAGGAGCTCCGAGAGCGAACGGCGCGGCGTAGAGAGGAGCATCAGGCCCGCCAGGCGCAGCTTCGGCGCGACTGACAGCGCGACCCACCCGCCGAAGCCGTGCCCCATGAGGAAGATCCGATCGGGATCCACCGCAGGATTTCGGGAGAGGAGGTCCACCGCCGCCCGCACGTCGTTTTGGAGCAGGGCGAGGTTGATCTCCTCGCCGCTGGTCACCGAGACCGAAGCCCCTACGCCGCGATCATCCAGGCGCAGCACCGCCACGCCGTGATCGGCCAGGTGATCGAAGATCTCCCAGGTGCCGGTGTCGATCATCCCGACGAAGCCGTTTCGGTCGTGCTCCCCTCGGTCGGAGAGGAAGAACACCGCGGGCGCGCCCTTGCCGGCCCCATCGGGCACCGACAGCACGCCGCCAAGGACGCCATCGCGCACCGGGATGCGGAGCTCGCTGTCCTTCCAGCGCGCGCCGATCGGCCGCTGATACTCGAGCGGCTGGGTGTAGCGGACCTCCGGGGGCTTCGGGGGATGCGGGTCGCTGACGTAGACGCGCTGACCGAGCTCGAGGCGATCGATGTCGCCGCCTGGACCCAGCACGGCGCGCCCGCCAGGCAGCGAGACCACGCGCTGGCCAGTGGCGTCGGCGAACATCTGGACGGGCCAAGCCTCCTTGAGGAGACCGATCGGCGCGAGCACGTCGAGGACCCCGGTCGTGCCAAGCGTGATCCTCAGATCGTCGATGAGGATCGCCAGCACCATCGGGTCGTCGTCGGGCAGCACTGGGGTGCGGCGGCGCTCGCCGGGGATGCGCTGTCCTCCGCGCTCGCGGACGATCTCCACGCCGTCGCCCTTGAACTCCATGGCCGTGCGCCCGTCCACCGAGGAGAGCCGCTTGTAGCGGATCGGGCTCATGTCCTTCCGGAAGGTGGTGGCGTGCTCGACGCCGACGACCGGATCTCCACCCTCGCTGGTCTCGACGCGGGTCACGACCTCGAGATCGCCGTCCGCCGAGCGGTTGAACACGCTATAGCTGCGCCCAATGGGCTTACCGCCCTTGTCCTCGATCTTGTAGGCGCGGACCTCCTTGGGCTGAAACAGCGGCGTCCCAGGGGCACGGGCGGCGGGGGCGGCGGGCTTGTCGGCCGGCGCGGGCGGCGCTCCCCCACAGGCTAAGCTCGCGCAACACAACGAAGAGAGAAGGAAGGCGCGAGCAACGGTCATCCACTCACCCGTCGTAGCGGTAAAAACCGCGGCCCGACTTCTTCCCCAGCCACCCAGCGTAGACGTAACGACGGAGCAGCGGCGCCGGTCGATACTTGGAGTCGCCCAGGCTCTCGTGGAGGACCTCCATGATCGACAAGCAGGTGTCGAGGCCGATGAAGTCCGCCAAGGTCAGCGGCCCCATCGGCTGGTTCGTGCCGAGCTTCATCGCGGTGTCGATGTCCTCGGGCGTGCCCAGGCCCTCCTGGAGCGCCACCACCGCCTCGTTGATCATGGGGATCAGGATGCGGTTCACGATGAAGCCGACCTGATCGTCCGAGCGCACGGTGGTCTTCCCGAGGCGCTCGGCCAAGGTCCGCGTCTCCTGGAAGGTCAGCTCGCTGGTGCGCAGGCCCGGGATGATCTCCACCAGCTTCATCACCGGCACCGGGTTCATGAAGTGCATGCCGATGAAGCGCTCGGGCCGGCGCGTAGAGGCCGCCAGCTTGGTGATCGAGATGGAGGAGGTGTTGGTGGCGAGGATCGATCCCTCTTTGGCCACGCCGTCGAGCTCGATGAGGATCTTCTTTTTGACCTCCTCGTTCTCGGTGGCGGCCTCGATGATGATGTCGGCCTCGGCCAGATCCGAGAGCTCCTTAGTCCCCCGGATGCGCCCGATGGTGGCCGCCCGATCATCGGCGGTCAGCTTGCCCTTCTCCACCAGCTTATCGAGCTGCCGCCCGACGCCCTGGAGCGCGCGATCGACCACCTCCGGCTTCACGTCCCGGAGGAGCACCTTCAGCCCCGCAGAAGCGGCGGTCTGCGCGATACCTGCGCCCATCTGTCCGGCGCCGACGACGGCGAGAACCTTCGCGTCGCCCATGCTAGCCACGCTCCACGACCAGCGCGACGGCCTCACCGCCGCCGATGCACAGGCTGGCCAGGCCGCGCTTTTTGTCGTGGCGCTTGAGCGCGTAGAGCAGCGTGGTCAAGATGCGCGCGCCCGAGGCACCGATGGGGTGACCGAGCGCGATCGCCCCGCCATTCACGTTGACCTTGGCGCGGTCCAGCTTGAGGAGCCGCTCGTTGGCCACTGAGACCACCGCGAAGGCCTCGTTGAGCTCGAAGAGGTCGATGTCCGAGACCTTGAGGCCCATGCGCGCGAGCGTGCCTTCGATGGCCTTGGCCGGCGCGGTGGTGAACCACTCGGGGGCCTGCGCCGCCGAGCCATAGCCGGTGACGGTAGCGAGCCACTTCTTGCCGTGCTTTTCAGCCCAAGCGCGGGAGGTCACGACCACCATCGAGGCGCCGTCGTTGAGCGAGCTGGCGTTGGCGGCGGTGACGGTGCCGTTCTTGTCGAAGGCCGGCTTGAGGGAGGGCATCTTCTCGAGGTTGGCCTTGCCGGGACCTTCGTCCTCGCTGACCAGCGTGCTCTCGCCCTTCTTGCCGGCGATCTCGACGGGGACGATCTCGTCTTTGAACCAGCCGGCCTTCTGCGCCTCGCGGGCCCGGGTGAAGGAGAGGATCGCGTAGGCGTCCTGATCCTCGCGGGTCACGTTCATCTCTTTGGCCGCCAGCTCGGCGGCGTTGCCCATGTGGAAGTCGTTGTAGACGTCCCACAGGCCGTCCTTGATCATGCCGTCGACCAGCTTCTGGTGGCCGAACTTGAGGCCCGAGCGCGCGCCCTCCACGTAGTAGGGGACGTTGGACATCGACTCCATGCCGCCGGCCACGATCACCTCGGCGTCGCCGGCCTTGATGGCCTGGGCCGCGAGCATGACGGTCTTGAGCCCGGAGCCGCAGACCTTGTTCACCGTGGTGCAGGGGACGAGGTTTGGGATGCCGGCGCCGAGCGCGGCCTGACGCGCCGGGGCCTGGCCGAGGTTGGCCGGGAGCACCGTGCCCGCGTAGACCTCGTTGACCTCATCGGGGCGCACGCCAGCGCGCTCGAGCGCGGCCTTGATCGCCAGGGAGCCGAGCTTGGTGGTCGACAGGGCGGAGAGGCTGCCCTGGAACGAACCGATCGGCGTGCGCACGGCGGAGAGGATGACAGGGTCATTCGGCTTCATGGGCGGAACCTCCCCAAGGCCGCGGTCCTTGTCAACGGGGGAGGGACGCGAGGTACACCGCGCCCTGCGACACCCTAGATCTTGGGCTCTTCGGGCGGGAGCGAGGCCGGCGACGCGGGCTGCGAGGGGGTAGGCTTTTTCTCGACCGGCGCGACGTTGACGCTGACCTCGGAGTCCGGCGTGGGCGCGACCTTGAACGGGTTGTCCGAGGGCTTGAACTTGACCGAGGCGTTCAGCTCGAGCTGCACGCTGGTGAGGACCTTGACGACCTCCCCCGCCACGTCGACGTTGCGCAAAAAGTCGCCGACCTCGTGGGCCACCACGCGAAAGACCTCGCGGCGCCCGCGGTCGCCTTGCTTGAGCAGATACTCGAGCGCGTCCCGGGAGACGCTGCCGGTGGATCCCATCGTGTTCTCGATGGCCCGGCGCACGAAGTCGGAGACCGCGGGGCGGCTCCGGCGGCGTTCATTGCTCTTTCGGCCGAAGAGATCTTCGTCGCCCTCCTCATCCTCCGAGTCGAACGGGTCATCTGGACGCTGGGTCATGATCCCCCCTTTGCTGCCGGTGCGACGGCCTTCAAGCGAATCGTGGGGTGGTTGGAGACATTTCCCTGCCGATCCGTGAGCTGGAAACCAAAGTCGACCGTGTCCCCAGCAGCTACGTTCTTGGAGACGTCGACAGCGATCTCGAGCTGCGCCTGGGTGGCGTCGAGCGCGACGGTGGGGGTTTGGGCGGCGTAGATCTTGTCCACCGAGAGCTGGGAGACGTCGCGCCCAGCGATGTCGAGCCCCAGGGTGCCCAGGCCGAGATCGCCGTCGGAGTCGGTGACCCGCAAGGAGAAGCCGAGGGAGAAGGGCTGGTCGGGGGCCTGCGACAAAAAGACCACGGTGTCGATGCGCGGGCGCCCGGGCTCCCAGTCGTCGAGCCCGTTCCCGCCGCAGCCGACGGTGGCGGCCAGACCGACCGAAGCTGCCACGACGACCCGCGTCATCGGGCCATCCTACACGAGCGGGGCTCGCAAAGCGAAGCGGCCGGGCCGGCTCCGGGGCCGAATCCGTGGCTATTGGTAAAGGTCGATGTCCCGCGCGATCCGCGCGTCCGGCGCCACCTCGATCGTCACCGTCTTTTGCCGCGAGATCCCGGGGTTCTTCACCTCGATCACGTGCCGCCCCGGCACGACCTTGGCGAACTCCACCGGCGGCGTCAGCTTCCTCCCGTGGATGAGCACGATCGACCCAGCCAAGGGCTTCACGTTCACCGACACATAGCCAAAGACGTTGGGCTCAGGCTCGAGCGAGACCTTCACGCTCTTGCCCGGATCCACGTCCACCGTCCGGGTCTCCACCGCGTAGTACTGGCAGCTGACGGAGACCTTGTGGCTGCCGGCGCGGACCTCGAAGTCCGCGATCGGTGAGGCGCCCACGGACTGCCCATCGATCGTCACCGGGCAGCCCGCCGGCGCGCTGCGGACCTCGATGCGCCCAGGAGGGATCGTGCTCTGGTCGACGTCGAGATCGATCGAGGTGCGCACCATCTCATTGTCTTCGGGCATGACCTCCCAGCGCTTGGCCACATAGCCGCGCCGCCGCGCCTCGAGCTTGAGCTTGGTTCCCGCCCGCAGGTTGTCGATGGTCAGCGGAGTGGTGCCCTCGAGCTTGGTGCCGTTCATCCAGATCGAGGCGCCCGCCGGCTCGGTCTCGATGATCACGCTGCCCACCGCCCGCTCGAGCGTCACCGACACCTCCCGCTTACCTTCGCCCTGATACAAGGTGAGGCCCTCCTTGCGGGTGCGGTAACCGTCGAGGCTGAGCTCGATGTCGATCGGTCGATCGAGCGTCGGCTTGGCGAGCTCACAGGGCGTCACGCAGCCCGCGCCGATCCCATCGATCGCCACCATGGCGCCCGGAGGCTCGGAGGCCACGACCAAGATCGTGGGACGAACGCCCGCGTCGATCGCGTGCGGATCGAGGCCCGCCGAGCGGCGGAGCTCCCGCGCCCGCTCCGCCGCGCCGCCCATCTTGCTGGAGAGCCAGTCCGGAAGATCGAGCGCCATCGCCACCCCGGAGAGCAGCACCAAGGAGAGCAAGCTGAACCCGGCGATGTAGCGCTTCTTGTGGAGGGACCAGCTCAGCCGGACATCGCGCCAAAACGAGGCCAGGTTCTCGGCGAAGCGCACCCGGAAGGGCACCGCCGGCTCGGGCACCGGCACCTCGTCCTCGTTGATCGGGATCGACAGGGCCGGGAGCCGCTCGCTGGTGACCTCCAGCTTGGGCATCTTCGCGGAGTAGGCCTGGGACTCCTGGGAGACCGACAGCATGCGGGTCTCGTCGGGCTTGGGCTGCTTGGTCTCCTCGTCGGCGCTGATGCGCTCCGAGCCGATCTTGAGGGAGGCGCCCCGCACCAGCTCCGCCTTCACCGCGCCGGCCGGCGTCGGCTCCAGCACCGCCTGGGCCTCCTCGATCACCTTGCGGTGCTCGGGCTCGCCGAAGAGATCGTGGACCAGATCCGCCAAGCGCTGCCGCGAGGGCTTGGGCTTCTCGCGCGCCCCGAAGCGGACCAAGGCGTCGCGCATGTCTTCGGCCGTCTGCCAGCGTCGCGAGACCTCCTTTTCCAAGGCCCGCATCGTGATCGCCTCGAGATCGCGGGGGTACTCTTTGGACTTGTGGGAGGGCGCGGGGATCGGATCGTTGACGATCGCCGACAAGATCCCGCCCGGGCCCTCTTTGTTGAAGAGCCGGGTGCCGGTGGTGATCTCGTAGAGGATGATGCCGACCGAGAAGAGATCGGAGCGGCCGTCCAGCTCTTCGCCGCGAGCCTGCTCGGGCGACATGTACGAGAGCTTGCCTTTGGTGAAGCCGGCCTCGGTCTGCGTCAAGCGCGCGCGGGCCTTGGCCACGCCGAAGTCGATCAGCTTGACCTCGCCGTTGTAGCCGATCATCACGTTCTGCGGGGTCACGTCGCGGTGGGCGATGGCCAGGTGGCGCCCCTTCCGGTCCCGTGCCGAGTGAGCGTGACCGAGGCCCGCGAGCAGCTCGCCCACCACGAAGGCCAAGAGACCCCGGGGCAGCGCGATCTTCATGGAGCGGGCGCGATCGGAGACGGCGAGGAGGCTGTGCCCCTCGACGTACTCCATGGCCAAGAAGTAATAGCCGTCGATCTTCCCCTGCTCGAGGACCCGCGCGACGTTGGCGTGGTCGAGGTTCTCGACGATGCGGGCCTCGTCGATGAACATGCGGATGAAGCCCTCTTCGTGGGCCAAGTGGGGCAGGATCCGCTTGAGGGCGCAGATCGTGCCGTCCTTCTTCTGGGCCAAGAAGATCTCGGCCATACCGCCTTGGGCGATGCGGCGGAGCAGCGTGAACTCGCCGAAACGCGCTGGGAAGGTGGGCTGAGCCAAGGAGGAGAGATGATCGCGCGACGACGCGCTGTGGTCCAGGGGCTCAGTAGAGCTTGTGGTTGAACTTCCCGGAGAAGCTCTTGCGGTCTGGGACCGTGAACTTGAAGGGCTTGGGCGTCGCCGGCGCCAGGGCCCGGCCCTTGGTCACGTCGTCGGTGATCGAGGCCAAGACCTCGTCATTGTCGCCCACCAGGTCGATCCGGAGATTGACCGGGGTGACCGGCTTATCGCCGTTGTTCATCACCGTGCCCGTCACTTGGAGGAGACCGCCGACCGGGATCTGCCCGCCTTCGCCGTCGGGCTTGGTGTCGGGCTTCACCTCGAGCTCCGTGACCGTGACGTTGCTCTCCACATAGGCCGCGCGCTCCGCCGGGGTCATCACCACCGGCACCTCACCCGTGGGCGCCTTGCTCGCCGTGGCCGAGGCCTTGGGCGCGGTGACCGCTGCCTCGGGCTCGCGGCCCCACAGGAAGTAGCCGCCCAGGCCGAGCAGCATCACCACGCCGACGCCCAAAAACAGGCGGGAGGCAGCGGTCGGTCCCGGGCTTTGGGCCGGCAGATCATGGCGCTTGAACGTCTTCTTCTGCCCCTTCGCGGCGGCCTTGGCCGAGGGCGCGACCGGCGCTTGAACGGTCTCCGCCATATCCGGCGGCGCCTTGGACTTGGTGGTGAACGGCGGCTTCTTGTCGCCCGTGGCCTTGCTCATCGCTGTAGAACCTCGCCGAGCTGCGCGAGCACGCGGGCGTTCATGGCCTCGGTGCCGACGGTCAACCGGACGGCGCTGGGCATGCCGTAGGCGCCCATCCCGCGGACCAAAACGCCGCGCTTCTTCAGCTCTGCTTGCACCCGCTCTCCTTCGCCTGGAACGCGCACCACGATGAAGTTGGCCTGGCTCGGTACGAAGGACAGGCCCAGCTTGGTGAACCCGGCTTCGAGCTGGGCCATTCCCGCCCGCACCATCTTTCGGCTGCGCTCGACGTGGGCATCGTCCTCGAGCGCGGCGATCGCGGCGGCTTGAGCCACCGAGCTGACGTTGTAGGGCTGCCGGACGCGGTCGATGTACTCGACCAGCTCCGGATCCATCACGCCGTAGCCGATGCGCAGACCCGCCAGCCCGTGCGCCTTGGAGAAGGTCCGCAGCACCACGAGCCGCGCGCGCCCGGGGAAGTCGGTGAGCCCGCTCGGATAGTCGGGGGCCACCACGTACTCGAAGTAGGCCTCGTCGAGCACCACGATCACCGTGGGCGGGATGCGCTCGAGGAACGAGCTGAGCTCTCGCTTGGTGACGTAGGTGCCCGTCGGGTTATTGGGGTTGGCGATGAAGACCAGCTTGGTGCGGTAGTCGATGAGCGCGGCCAGCGCGGCGAGATCGTAGCGATCGCGGTGCAGCGGCGCGAGCACCGCATCCTTACCCGCGGCCTGCGCGACCAGCCGATACACCACGAAGGAAGGCCAGGCCGAGGCCACCAGCTCGTCGGGGCCGACGAAGGTGCGCACCAGGAGATCGATGATGTCGTTGCTCCCGTTGCCCACCACGATCCGCGCCGCGTCCACGCCGAGCTTGGCGCTGAGCGCGTCCTTGAGCGCGGTGGAGGCGCCATCGGGATACAGATGCGCACCGGCCAAGGCGCCTTGCGCGGCGGCGATCGCGCGCTCCGAGGGGCCGAGCACGTTCTCGTTGGCCGCCAGCAGCAGCACCTCCTCCGGAGGGAGCCCGAGCTCAGCGGCCAGGGCCCGCCAAGGCTTGCCCGGCGGATAGGCGCGCATCGAGTCGATCGAGGGGCTGACCAAGCGACCGTGCCCGGGCATCGCCGGGCGAAACGGGCTCGGAAGGTCGCCGGTGAGCGGCTGCCCGTAGTCTTGGTCGTAGCTGGTCATCGGCTCTCCCCGTCCGAGGCGTTGAGCGAAGCGATCGCGCCCGCAGGCGGGTTCACCCCGCCGGTAACGGGCCCTGACGCGTTGAGCGAAGCGATCGCGCCCGCAGGCGGGTTCACCCCGCCGGGCCCTGACGCGTCATCGGGTGGGGGCGCGGAGCTGCGCCGGAGCTCGGAGTTCAGCGCGAGCTCTTCGAAGGCGCCGAGCTTGCGGAAGCGGCGGTAGCGATCGTCCGTGAGCTGGGCGGCGTCGAGCCTCGCGAGGTCGCGCAGGTGGCGGGTCAGCGCCTCGCGCAGACGAGCGGCGGCCAGCTCATGATCGCGATGCGCGCCGCCCACCGGCTCCGGGACGATGTCGTCGATGACGCCCAGCCGCTGCAAATCAGGGGCGGTCAGCTTGAGCGCATCGGCCGCGCGCTCGGCGAAGCTGGCGTCCTTGAACAAGATCGAAGAGCAGGCCTCGGGCGAGATCACCGAGTAGGTCGAGTATTCCAGCATCAGGACGCGGTTGGCGACGCCGATCGCCAGCGCTCCGCCGCTGCCGCCCTCGCCGATCACCACGGCGACCACGGGCACGCGGAGACCCGCCATGTGCTCGAGTGATTCGGCGATGGCCAAGGCCTGGCCCCGCTCCTCGGCGTCGATCCCGGGGTAGGCGCCCGGGGTGTCGATCAGGGTGATGATCGGAAGCCCAAAGCGCTCCGCCAGGCGCATCAAGCGCATCGCCTTGCGGTAACCCTCGGGGCGAGCCATCCCGAAGTTTCGGCGGACGTTCTCCTTGGTGGAGCGGCCCTTTTGGTGGCCGAGGATCATGACCGAGTCGGTCCCAAAGCGTGCGATGCCGGCCACGATCGCCCCGTCGTCGGCGAAGGCCCGATCCCCATGCAGCTCGGTGAAGTCGGTGAACACCCGCTGCACATAGTCGAGCGCGTAGGGCCGGCTCGGGTGGCGCGACAGCTGAACGATCTGCCAGCGGGTCAGGGAGTGAAAGACCTGCTCCTGGAGCTTCTGGGCGCGTTTCTCGAGCCGCGCGATCTGACGGTCGAGGTCCGACTGATCGGCGCGGGCGGGGAGCGAAGAGTCCGTATCCGAGGGATGGACGTCTCCCGTCGGCGGGTCATTCTCCGCGGCAACTCCACTCGGTAGACGATCGATGCCGGCGGCGATCCGGCGTAGCTCTTCGATCTTTCGCTCGAGCTCCAGGACGGGTCGCTCGAAGTCGAGCTCTCGGCTCACCGGGTCGGGGTACACCGGCGCGGGGTCATCTAGCAACCAACTCTATTGGGCTCTGCTAACGCAACGCAGCATAACCGAGGTGCTCGGCGAGGACGGCCTCGAGGGTCGCCCGGTCGAGGCGCTCGTGGGCGCTCCAGGCCAGCCGCCCATCCGGATCGATCAGCGCGGTGAAGGGGACGTTGCCCTTGAAGCCGAGCCGAGGATCCACCGTGCTGGCGTCGTAGCTGGCGGGGACGGCGAGCTGCGAGGCCGCCGGCAGCGCGATCTTCGAGAGGAAGGCCTGGGCCTTCTCGCGATCGGCGTCGTCGTCGATGGTCACGGCCAGGAAGCGGCCCCCGCGCGCCTCCATGTTGCGGCCGACGTCGACCATGAAGCCCTCCAGTTCCTCGCGGCAGGGCGCGCACCAGCTGGCCCAGAAGTTCACGAGGCTCCACTTCCCTGCGCTGATCGCCTGGAAGGGTTCGCCGCCGGTGAGGAGCGTGGTGCGCAGCGTGGGCGGTGCCTCTTTTTGGGCGTGGGCCGGCGCGCTCTTGGCTTTGGCGATGGCATCCTCGAGGAAGCGGCGAAACTCTTCGGGGTGGTTGGTCGAGCTCGGAAAGGTGGCGACCACGGTGCCGTCGGGCCGCTCCACCGCGTAAAACGGGAGCGCAGCAGTGCCGAAGCGGCGGATCTGGTCCTCGCGGTTTTCGTCATGCACCGGCCGCTGACCATCGGTGTACAGCTCGACCAGCACCATCGATCCGAGCAGCTTCGTCACGTCGTCTCGGCTGAAGACGGTCGACTCCATGTAACGGCAGTTGGTGCAGGTGAAGCCGGTGTAGTTGGTGAACACCAGGCGCTCGTCCCGGGCCGCCTGCGTCCGAGCGGCCTTCAAATCCTCCAGCCAGGCCAGCTTGGGGCTGCGCTCCCCGGGCGGCAGCCAGCCGTCGATCCAGCCCATGGGCCGCCCGGTGAACAAGCCCAGCGCCAAATACAGCGAGAAGGACAGCACCGCCGCGCCCGTCAGCATGCGAGGGACCGAGATGGGGTGCCCTTCGTCGACCGACATCTCCTCGCCGAAGCGGAGTTTGCCGAGCAGGAAGGCCCCGGCCAGCAAGAACAGCGGCACCCACAGGGCCAGCGCGGCGTCGCGGGAGAGGATCCCCGTCTCGAGCACCAGGTCCGCGTTGGAGAAGAACTTGAGCGCCGCGGCCAGCTCGATGAAGCCGAGCGTCACACGCGTTACGACCAGCCAGCTGCCGCTCTTGCCGCGGAGCCGGCGCGCGGCCTGCGGGAACAACGCCAGCAGAAAGAACGGGAGCACGAAGGCCGAGGAGAAGGCCAGCATCCCGACCGTCGGCCAAAACCACTCGCCTTGCGCGGCCGCCACCACCACCACGCCCACAAAGGCCACGGTGCAGGTGAAGAAGACCGTGGTGGAGGTCATAGCCGCTACGCCCACCGCGACGTAGTCGGAGAGACCTCCGCCGCCCGCGGGGCCGCGCGCGTTCGGACCGAAGCGCCCCTCCAGGTTGTTGGTGAAGCTGAGCAGGAAGGAGGGGACCTTGATCTCGAACATCCCGAGCAGGTTCAGCGAGAAGACCACCAAGATGGTGGCCAGGGCCAAGTTGAACACCGGGTGGGCGGCGAACCGCTGCACCCCGGTGGCTCCGACCAGGACCGAGATCAACACGCCCGCCGCGGTGAAGCAGGCGACCATCGACACCGCGTAGAACGCCGCCAGCCGGGCGCCTCGGGCCACGCTCTCGCTGGCGAACTTGGAGAAGAAGGACACCGTCAGCGGGATCGCCGGGAACACGCAAGGCGTGGCCAACGCGCCGAGCCCCGCCAGGAAGGCCAGCAGGAGGAAGCTGAAGAGACCCTCGCCTTGGGGAGGGCCGCTCTTCGGGCCACCTGGGGGAGATCCGGCCGCTGGGCTGGGGACGGCGGCTCCGCCCTCGCCTCGCGCCGCGAGCTCTACGCCCTTGGCCGCCGCGGTCTTGAGCCCCAGGGGGGCCGCCATCAGCTCGAGCTTGAGCGGGACCTTCAGGCGCTGGGAGAGGCACTGCTCCTCGGTGCAGATCTGCCCTCGTACGTTGACCGGCAGCTCGAGCGCGCCCGCGGTCGCGGCGGGGCCCACCTTGATCGCCCGCTCGAAGGTCAGCGTCTCGCCCCCCTGGTATTGGAGGAGATCGCGCTGAAAGCCCTTGTCGTAGACCTTCTTGGGCGTGGGGCCGTGCCAGGGCCCATCAAAGGCGAGCGGTGCCTCGGCGGGCAGCACGATCGCCAGAGGCTGCGGGCCTTCACCCGGATCGAGGGCCCACAAGTGCCAGCCCGCGGGCACGTCGATCTCCACAGCGAGCACGCCCATGTCGCCCGGGCCGAGCTTGCTCGGGGACGCGATGGCGCGCGCGGTGATGCTCACGTCGTCGGCCAGCGCCGGGTGGGGCACGGCGAGGAGGGCGAGCCAAAGCAGCCGAGACATGCCGCTCAACGATGAACGGGCGCGCAGGAACCTGCAACCCTTCAGTCCAAATCCAGGATCCGCCAGCGGTCGTCCTCCAGGACGAGTCGCACCGCGCTGGTCGAGTCGTAGCGGATGAGCGCGGTGTCACCCTGAATCTCGGCGGCATGTTGGGACAAATCCCCGAGCGCCGCCTCGGCCCGCGCGATGCGTTTGCTCATGGAATTCAGCTGTTCCCACAGCACCGCCCGATCGGCGTAGCGGCTGCGATCGGCGCGGGGGACGAGCTCAAAGAGCGCCTCGGTGTCGTGTCGATGAAACGCCGAGAAGAACGCGGCCACCCTGCCAGTGGGGGTATCGGCCAAGAGCACCGAGAGCGAGCGGTCGGCGATGAGATAGCGCCCGCCGCGCTCGACCAAGCTCACGCGGCGTCCGCCCTCCAGCTCGAGCACGATGCTCTGGCCCACGACCCGGCCGTGGAGCGCTTCGGCCAAGGCCTCGACGGCCTCGGGCACCAAGGTGAGGCTGCGCTCGATCGCGTCGATGCTGGGGGCGCTGGTGCCGGTCTCCGCGGAGAGCCCGGAGAGCGCCCCCGCGTCTCGGTGGAGCAGCGCATGGCGATACGCCAGGAGCGCGTCTTCGGGCCGTTCGGGGTGGGCGCAGGCAAACAAGCCAACCAGGCCGAGGAGGAGCGCGCGCGGCCGAGGCGCGCTCACAGATCCTCGTGGGTGATCTCTCCGCTGGCCACGGTCACGACCGCTCGCCCCCGGAGCGGCTGGCCATAGAGGGGGCTATTGGAGGAGCGCGAGGCGCTGGTCGAGCCCGAAAGGCTCCAGCTGCGATCCAGGTCGATGAGGACCAGGTCCGCCGCCCCGCCCTCTTGAATCCGGCCC
>Ga0154020_10004893_pt1 | contig 15919 bp, 13 predicted proteins | sample Klosneuvirus_201_FD_109709 | JGI IMG/M metagenome (GOLD analysis project Ga0154020, IMG submission 109709) | Active sludge microbial communities from wastewater, Klosterneuburg, Austria - Klosneuvirus_20160825_MG | ecosystem: Engineered > WWTP > Aerobic digester > Activated sludge | place...
AGCGTGTCCGACGCGCAGGTGGAACAGAGCGGCGGCGCGCGGTTTGATGAAGCGGCGGTGACGGCAGTTCGCGCGTGGCGGTTTGAAGCTGCGCGCCAGGGCAAAGACCCCATCACGGTGCAAATCCATGTGGCGTTCAACTTTGCGCCACCGCACCACCTGGATTCCCCGCCCCGCGCGGTGCAGGCACCGGCGCGCCCCGCCCACGCGCCATCACCGCAACCGTTGTCACCTGGGGCTGCACGCGCTCCGGTGCTCATCACCCGCCCGCTCCAGGATGCCCTGCCCGGGGCACCAGCCAACCTGTCCCACGCAGGTGGTGCGTTGGCTATGGACACCATGCTTGAGGATGATGATGACCACACGCCCGCGCGTGAAGTGGTGGTGCGCGCCCGCCGCGTGACGGCACAACGCGCGGCCGGTGACTTTGTCATGTCGGCGGACGTGTTGGGGGCAGCACCTGCGCAGGACACCACCGGGTTGCTGCAAAAAGCACCGGGCCTCTACGTAGGCCGTGGCGAGGGAGATGCGGTGGCCGGCCAGGTGTACCTGCGTGGGTTTGATGCCGAACACGGTCAGGACATTGAGTTCACCGTCAACGGGATTCCCATCAACCAGCCCAACCACATCCATGGCCAGGGCTATGCGGACATTGGGTTCATCATCCCGGAGACGGTGAGGACCTTGCGGGTCACCGAGGGTGTGTATGACCCGCGCCAGGCGGATTTTGCGGTGGCCGGCAGCGCGGACTTTGACCTTGGCGTCCCGGAACGCGGCATCACGCTCAAGACCAGCGCGGGATCTTTTGGGACGCTGCGCCAGCTGGTGATGTGGGCGCCGCATGATGAGCCGGAAGAGACCTTTGGCGCGGTGGCCCTGCGCACCACCAACGGGTTTGGCCGCAACCGCGGCGGCATGAGCGGTCAGGCGTTGGGGCAATACGTGTTCCTGGCGCCGTTGGGGTTCCGCGGCACGGTCCTGTTGGGCGCGCACGGGGCGCGCTCTTCCTTCCCGGGCGTGGTGCGCGCGGATGACGTGGCCGACGGGAAGGTGGGCTTCTACGACGGATACGATGTGCCCTCGGCCAACAGCCAGAACGGATTCTCCGCGCGCGTGCAACCTGCGCTCAAACTGGACCACAAGTTTGACGGCGGGGGGTTTTCGTCGCTGCAGGTGTGGGGGCTCTTCCAGCAGTTCCGGGTGCGGTCCAACTTCACCGGGTTCCGTCAACGTGCCCGGCAAAATCCGGACTGGGTGGGCCGCGGGGACCTCATGGAACAGGAGAACCAGGACCTGGGAATGGGTGGAAAGTTTCTGTTCCGCACCGCGCACATGACCCTGACAGACTGGCTCCATGGCGACGTGGAAGTTGGCGCGCACTTCCGTTCAGACCTGGTGACCCAGGCGCAGGCGCTGCTGCAGGCCCCACAAAATGAGACCTGGGACCGCCGCGTGGACTCCACCGTGCGCAGCGCGGATCTTGGCGTCTACGCGGACTTCAACTGGCACATCACTGACCAGTTGCATGTGCGCGGTGGTCCCCGGGCCAACGTGCTCTACTACGACGTGGATGACCGGCTGGGGAACTTCATCCCCGCATTCCAGCGTCAGGACCACATCCTGGGATTCCGCCGCACCGCCATGGGGCTGGCGTGGGGACCGCGTGGGACACTGGAGTTTGAGCCGGTGGACTGGCTGCACACGTTTGTGTCCTACGGTGAGGGTTACCGTTCGCCGCAGGGCCGGCAGCTGGCCGAAGGAGAAAATGCGCCGTTTGCCAAGGTGCGCAGCTTTGAAGGCGGACTGAAGCTGGAATCCGGGGACGAGGGGCGCCTGTCCTTCACCACCGCGGCGTATGTGACCAGCCTCTCCAAGGACCTGGCGTTTGACCCGGAGGAAGGGCGCGCCGAGGTCATTGGCCCAACGTCACGCAAGGGCGTGGTGATGCACCTGGTGTCCCGGCCCGCGCCGGGGGCCACCGCTTCCCTTTCGGCAACGTACGTGCACGCCACGTTGGACGCGCCGCCGCCGGCCAGTGCCGGAAACCCCAACCCGCCCTACGCCCAGGGACAACAGCTTCCGTACGTTCCGCCCGTCGTCATTCGCGGGGACTTTGGCTACCGGCGCACGCTGGCCCGGGTGGGACGGCATGACCTGGTGGGGCGCCTTGGCGCAGGGGTGACGGCGTTGTCCGCGCGGCCGCTGCCCTACCGCCAGTGGGCGGCACCGGTGGCGTTGGTGGACGTGGGTGCATCCCTGCGGTTCCACGTGCTGGAGTTTGGTTTTGACATCTACAACCTGACCAACAGCCGCTACGCCGCGTTGGAATACATGTTCACCAGTGACTGGGCCAACCGTGACGTCCCGTCGCTGGTTCCCGCCCGCCACACCGCCGCCGGCGCGCCGCGCGTGGTGATGGCCAACCTCACCCTCCACCTGTGAGCATGCCCATGCGCTTGTCCTTGTTGTGGATGATGTTGACCGCAGCCACGGCGTGCACCCAGCCGCCGCAAGAACGCGTGGCCTTCCCGCTGGTGGGCCGCGGCTCCACGGCCGCCGGTTTTGTGGCGCGCGGTTGGGACGTCACGCTGAGCCGCGCGCAGTTGGGCCTGGGTCCGGCGTATTTTTGCGTCACCCAGGCGGACAAACCGGACCTGTGTGAGACGCCGTTGGTGGAGTGGGCCGCCACGGCCACGCTGGATGCGCTGCAGCCGCAGGACCAGGCACTTGGGACGGTTGCCGGTGTCAGCGGGGACATACGCAGCGTGCAGTTTGACTACGCCATCACCTGGTTCAACACGCAGCAGGCGCCCTCGCCGCGGTCGGGCGCGCCAGGTGGACACTCGGTGCAACTGGAAGGCGAGGCGCGCAAGGACGGCAACGTCATCCACTTCACGGCGGACGTGGACCTGCTCCCGTATTCGCAGGGTCAACGCACGGTGCTGGGCATGCCGGTGACTGCCGCCGTGGATGCGCGCACCACGCGCATGACCATCCTGGTGGACCCTGCGGCGTGGTTTGCACAGGTGGACTTTGGCGGCCTGCTGCCCGCCATCACCCCAGACGCGGACGGTGGCGTGACGCCGGACGCTGGCCTGCCTGGGCCGCAAGACATCCAGGTTGCCATTGAACAAGGCTCCCGCGCGTACAACGCGCTGGTCCTGCAAATGACGGTCAACGCCCGCCCTGTCTTTGGCGTTGAGCAAGAGAACTGAAGGAGAAGCACCATGCGCAACCCACAGCACATCCTCGTTGTTGTTTCCACGTCGCTCCTGCTGGCGTGCACCACCGGCGCCACAAGCACGTCCAGCTCCTCAGGGTCTGCGGCCACCGGGCGCGTCCAGGTGTTCTTTGAGGCCGAAGAAAACATCCGCTCTGGCCTGCTGCCGGGCACCGCGGATGAGAACATCAAAGACGGATGGACAGTCACCTACTCCAAGTTCCTGGTGAACATTGGAGACTTTGAAGCCACCCAGACCGCCAATGCCAACAACCACCTGCACAACCACGAATACCGCGTCCTCAACGTCCAGGCGCTTCCCGCCACCGGCTATGTGTTCAGCACGTTTGAAGACGTGGACGCCGTCAACACCTGGGACCGCGTGAGCTACGCGCTGGACCGCGCCACCTCCACCAGCATCAAGGACGCCACCGTCACCCAGGCGGATTACGACCTGATGGTGACCAACGGTTACAGCATCTATGTGGAGGGCAACATCTCCAACCCTGCCGGCATGTCCTGTCCCCGCGGCGCCAACTGCGCGGCACGCACCACGGTCAACTTCCGTTGGGGTTTTGATACGGGCACACGCTTCTCCGAATGTGGCCCCGAAGAGGGCGTGTTGGGTTTCACCGTTCCATCCGGCGGCACCACCGCCATCAAGCCCACGCTGCATGGAGACCACTGGTGGTTCACCAGCTACGCGCATGACGTGGCGGACCGCCGGGCCCAATGGCTGGCCAACAGCGATCTCAACAGCGACGGAGAAGTCACGCTCCAGGAACTGGACATGATTGTTGCCTCGGATGTGTTTGACACCCAGTTCTACAACCTCTCCGGCGCACCGGCGGGTGCCATCAACACCGCACTGGACTTTGCCAAGACGGCCACGCGTACGCTGGGTCACTTCCAGGGGGACGGTGAGTGCGAGGGCCTGGAAGTCCTTCACTGAGCAACAGCGGCCCAGCCTTCCTTGGCTTTTGACGCGCGCGCTGGCACAAACCGGCCATGCGCATGGTTCTCTTGGGAAGTCTGCTGCTGCTGGGTTGCTCCACCACGGCGGACACCGGCTCCTCTTCGTCCAGCTCTGGCACGCCAGCATCCTCAAGCGCGGAGACCTCATCCTCCACCACCCAAAGCAGCAGCGCCGGCGCAACTTCGTCCACCGCAACGTCATTGGGCGCGTCGTCTTCGGCCTCAACAGCGGCGTCCAGCGTGGGCGCGTCGTCGTCATTCAGCGCCTCATCTTCCGCGGCCGCCCCATCAACATCCGCTCCGGGCAGCAGCTCCTCCTGCGGCGGGTGTCCCGTGGACACCGTGTGCGTCAGCACGTTCCCCTTCCATTTTGATGGTGACACCAGCACCGCCGGCGCAGCTGTGTTCAACAACTACAGCTGCGCGCCCGGCACCAATGAAGGCGGCGCCGAAATTGTCTTCCAGGTCACCGTCCCCGCCAACGGGTTCCTTTCGGCCGCGGTGTATGACGGGGCCGGCGTGGACGTGGACGTGCACATCCTGAGCGCGCGTGATGCGCAATCCTGCGTGGACCGCGGGGACCTGCACGCCAGCACAGATGTCACTCCGGGCCTCTGGTTTGTGGTGGTGGACACCTACGTGTCCGGCGGAACGCCTCAAGCTGGTGCATTCACGTTGGACATTGGCTTCTTGCAGCCCAGCGCGGGGCCTTGCGCCATGGAGACCGGGGTCATGCCGCGCGTCAATGACAACGGGAACTCGCTCCCCATGCCGGCCACCGGCCCCATGGTCCTGGAGGCGCACCTGGTGACGCAGGAAGAACCGGCGCCCTACCCGGCCACCGCCACCGACGAGCTCCAGGCCCACTACGCGTTGTCCCAATCCCGCACCGGCCTGGTCATGCACCGCAGCCAGGACTGGGCCCCGTTGGAAGGTGGCTCGTTCTATGGCGCGGGCATTGGATCCCCAGACCTCTTCCCGGTGGAACATGAAGCCTGGTACGTCAACATGTACTGGCGCTCGACGTCACGCCCCGCACGGGGGACCCGCATGATTGTGCGTGAGCCTGGCGGCAACCGCGCGGTGGTGGTGGCGGCGGGTTATGAGACGGGCCCCGGCGACCTCTCACGCGTGGGCGGCACGCCGGAGGAGACCCACTTCTACATGGGCACCACACATCTGGATGACATGACGCTGGGCATTGCCACCGACCAGACGCTCCCCTTGGGGCCCCGGGTCTGCCAGTAGCAGCGGGTCACCGTCAGGTGGGTGGGCCCACGGTGATCTCCACCACCTGCGGGTCTGCCCAGGGATAGGTGGTGATGCGCAACAACAACGCACCGTCCTGGTCCAGCGTGAAGGTGCAGTCATCATCCTGCCCAAACACCGAACAATCCCCGCTGGTGATGGTGCCCGGCACAAACATGCCGTTGGAGTCCGCAAGCCCAGGCACCACGTCAAAAAGTGCGTACCCGCCGCCGTTGGGATACCGCAGCGTCACCCGGTGCTCCTGGCCGGCCGTCAGGGTGCCGGCGCTGAAGTACTGGTCCAGGTAGTAGGTGGCACACAGGGTGATTGTGGTGGCCATCCCCAGCGCTACAGCGCCCATGATGGTGTGGTTGCCCAGCGTGGTCTCACACAGGTCCTGGCCGCCGTCCGGGCGTGGGGCGGGGTCCAGGCGCATGCGCACACCTTCGGACACCACGTTGCCGCCGTAGGCGCGTATGATCAGTGGTCCCGGCTCCACCAGTTGCACCGTGCATGTCTCATCCCGTCCCTGGCCGCGGGCGCAGCTGCCTTCCACCAGCAGCGAACGCGGTTCACTGGCCAACCAACTTCCAAGGTGGAAATCCCAGTCACTGGCCGTGGAGCCGTTGGCAAACTCCACGCTGAAGCGCGCGCGCGCGCCCACGTCGGTGATTGCTGGGACAACCCAGTAATAGTCCACGTTGCCATTGGGCGCGCACAACACCACGTCCAGGTCCTGGCCCAACTGCATGACCGCGGCATTGGCCTGGTTCTGGTTTGGCCCCACCACGCAACCCCCGCTGGAACTGGAGGCCCCCACCGAAGACGCGCCCACGGATGACGACGACACCGCAACCGTGGAGGTTGCCGGCGCGGAAGACGACGGCGCGGAAGACGACGGCGCGGAAGACGACGGCGCGGAAGACGATGGCGCGGAAGACGACGGCCCGGACGACGCCGATGTTCCCGCTGCGCTTGAGGACGATGCGCTCACGCCGGACAACGAGGTCACCGCCGAGGTGGCGCTGGAGCCCGCACTGCTGGAGAGCGCGGCAGAACTGCCTGACGTGGCACTGGTGCTGGATACATTGGACGTTCCCGACACCAGCGAGCTTCCCGGTGAAGTGCTGCTGCCCAACGTTGCGCCCTGGCTGGAACCCACCGCACCGCTGGACGAACTTCCGCCGGCGCTGCGTGTGCGGCAGGCGCCCTCCACGCACGCTTCGCCGCCGGCGCAGTCAAAGTTGCTGTTGCACAGCCTCACGCACGCGCCGTCTTCGCTGCGCTCGTTGTCCCCACAACGGTTGTTGCAGCCGGACAGCCAGACCACCAGGCCCAGGGCCAGCGCCGTCACAAGATGGAATGGGGTTGGCCTCACGCGCTCAACCATAGCAGACACGCACCTGCCCGCCGCATTTGTTGCGGGGTGGGACATCAGCGCGGGGCAGGCGCAACCGGCGGCCCGTGCAGCAAACCGGCAAGGATCTCCACGTCACGGGCCAGGGTGGGACCTGGACGCATCAACACGCCGGGGGCCAGCACGTACAACCGGTTGTTCTTCACCGCGGGCACACTGGTCAGGCGCCCCAACAAATCCCGCGTGGCGTCCAGCCCTGCCGCGCTGCGGGCACCCATGGACGCGTCAATGATCACGTCTGGTTTGAGGCGCGCCACGGTCTCCAGGGACAACGTGGGATAGGCCACCGCACCTTCGGTCACCACGTTGATGCCGCCGGCCAATGGCAACACCCCGTCGGCAAAGCTGCCCTTGCCCGCCACAATGACCGGACGGTGGTCATAGAGAATGAGGACGCGCGGGGCTGGTCTGCCTTTCACGCGCAGTGCCACGGCATCCAGCTCCTGCTGCATGGTGGCCACCACCACGTCAGCCTTGGGACGCGCCCCCAGCTGGTCACCCAGCGTGCGCAAGGCCACAAACACGTCCTGCAGCGTGGTGTCCGGCACCACCAGCACCGGAACACCCAGCTCCACCAGGCGGTCCACCACTTTGCGGTTGGCCTCTGCAGGAACGCCCACCACAGCGTCCGGCTTGAGCGCCAGGATGGCCTCCAGGCTGGGATCCGAAAAGCCCCCCACCTTGGGCAACGCCGCGGCGGCCGCGGGCTTGTCACAGTAGCGGGTCACGCCAACCACGCGCGGGCCCAGGTCCAGCGCAAACAACATCTCCGTCACCGACGGAGCCAACGACACCAGACGCACCGGCGGTTTGGGTGGCGCCACCGCACGCCACCAACCCCGCGGCTGGTCCTGGGGCCGCGGCACCTGCGCCAACGCCATCCCCGCGCCGCACAACACCAACGCGGCGCAACACACGCGTGAAGTCCGGCCCAGGGTGGATTGGAATGTCATGGCGGCATCTTTCCATTGGCGGGGGTGCACGGCCAACCATGCTGGGACGCTGTCAAGATGGATCTGTTCCAGGTTTTGGATCTTTGCAGGGACCAGCGGTAGGGTGACCGCCATGAGCGTTACACACGCGTTTGCTGGAGCATTCAAGGTCATGCCCATTGACGTGGAGGCCACCGCCGTGAGGCACCTCAAGCCACGCCGTCGCGTGGACGGCGAACTCAGACCCGTCAACGTGGACCTGGAGCAGCTGGAGATCAGCGCGCGGGACGCCAGTGACGTGACCCAGAGCTATCTGGACCTCAAGACCGGCGAAGTGGTTTGTATTGTGAAGGGCGAGCCGGATGAACGGCTCCTCAAACAACGGGTGCGCGGTGAGCGCAAACGCTACTGCAAGGTTCCCGCATTTGGATTGCAGGAAGAGCGTACGTTGTTGCGCGCGTTTCTGGCCGAAGAGATGGACGGCCCCGGGCGTGCGCTGTTGATGCGCCTTGTGGACGAGCCGGGCGCATTCCATGCGTGCCTCACTGCGCTCAAGGCTGATGCCACGCTTTGGACGGGCTGGGAGCGGTTTGAGAATCTTGGCGTGCGCACCAGTTTGCTGGCGTGGATGGCCGGGCTGGGCGTTCGCCCGCAAACCATCACCAGCGCCCTGACGGATGACTGAACGCGCGCGCGTGTTAAGGTGTTCCCGATTTGTTCTGGGAGACACCGGATGCGCCACAAACCTGTTGTCACGTTGGTGTTGTTGTGGATGTTTGGAGCCTGCAGCGGGATGGGCCACGGCGGAGGTACCGCCAACGGCAGCACCGACCGCACCGCGGTGAGCACCAACGGGGCGTTCCGCGTCACCTACGCACCCACGCCGGACCCCATTCCCTTCAATGAGATTTTTTCCCTGCAGTTGACGGCGCAGGATGCCGCCAGTTCCACGGCTTTGTCCGGCGCCACCATGGCGGTGGATGCCTGGATGCCGGCGCACAACCACGGCATGACCACCCAGCCCTCCACCGTGGCGGGCGCCAATGGCGCCTTCAACACCACGGGGATGCAGTTCCACATGTCCGGCGCTTGGGAAATCCGCGTGGATGTCACGCACAATGGCACCACGGACCGTGCGCTGTTTGCGGTGGAGTGTTGCGGGGACTGACCCATGACCTTCTCCCGCCTGTTGGTCCCGTCTGTGTTTGGCGCGTGCTTCACGCTGCTGGGTTGCCCCAGGGAGGCAGCGCAACCGTTCTTCACCACCGCCGAGGTGAAGACCATCCAGTCCCTGGCGCTCACGCAGGACGCCACCCGGGATGACAGCAACGCGGTGAGCGGTGACGCGCGCGCGGCGGCGCTGGGGCAATGGCTGTTTTTTGACACGCGCCTCTCCAGCAACGGCCAGGTCTCCTGCGCCACGTGCCATGACCCGGCGCACGGCTTTGCGGACCCCAAGCCCTTGTCCCGTGGCCTGGATGAAACAGGACGCCACGCGCCCACCGCGCTGCACGCGTGGGGACAACGTTGGATGTTCTGGGACGGGCGGGTGGACAGTTTGTGGGCGCAGGCAACCCAACCGCTGGAGAATCCCCGCGAACACGGTACCAACCGCCTGCGCGTGGCCCGCCTGGTGGTGGATGATGCAGAACTGCGTGCGGCGTATGAATCCATCTTTGGTCCCGTGCCGGACCTGTCAGACACCGCGCGGTTCCCCCTGGATGCGCGGCCCATCCCGTCAGACACCACCCAGCCACAGCACGTGGCCTGGGCCGCCATGACGGCGGAAGACCAGGACACCATCAACCGCGTGTTCACCAACCTGGCCAAATGTATTGCGGCTTATGAGGAGCGTCTGACGTCCCGGGACAGTCCCTTTGACCGCTTTGCGGCGGGCATGACGGATGGGGACCACACTTCAAGCACCTTTCCTGACGACGCACGCGCGGGCCTCAAACTTTTTGTGGGCCGGGGACAATGCACACAGTGCCACAACGGTCCGCATTTTTCTGATTTTGAGTTCCACAACCTTGGGTTGGAACCGGTGGCCTGGATGGACAGCATGGACCCCGGCCGTATCTCCGGCGTGGACGCGCTGCGCGCGGACCCGTTCAACACCGCTGGCGCATACTCGGATGCGCCCGCCGGGACCCGCGCCCGGCAGTTGGCGTTCTTGCGAACCGACCATCTTGAGCCCGGCCAGTTCAAATCCCCCACGCTGCGCAACGTGGCGTTGACCGCGCCGTACATGCACGGTGGACACCTGGCCACGCTGGAGGACGTGGTGCGTTTCTACACGCGCCTTCCCGGTACCCCGCTGGTGGGTCACCGGGACCACTCGCTCATCCCGTTTGCCGCCGGTGAAGACGAAATCCGCCAGTTGGTGGCGTTCCTCAACACGCTCACCGGCGCGCCCCTGGACCCGTCCCTCACGCGCGCACCATCCCAACCCACGCCCTAGTGCATCAACAGGCCGGGCGGCTTCACCCAAACAACTCCTTGCGCGCGGTCCGGGTGATGGCCACCACCGCGGGGTGTTTGATGCGGCGCTCCACGCTGATGGCGTAGAAGCTCTCACGCACCTGCTCCACATCTCCCAGGGGGCGGACGTTGTATTGCTCCTCAATCTCCTTGCGAATGACGCTGGGCAGGCAGAACGCCCCCTCCCCCGCCTGACCAAAAACCTTCATGAGCGCGGTGTCATCAAACTCGGCGGTGATGGTGGGCCGTATGTTCACCTCTTCAAACCAGGTATCCAACGCGCGCCGCAGGGACGTCCCCTTGGCGGGCAACAGCACCGGCGCGCCATCCAGGCATTGCGGGAACGGCTTTTTGGACAGCTGGGCGTGCAGTTTGGGCGCGGCATGGAAGTGAACCCCGCAGTCACCCAGCTTGTGGGAAAATGCGCGGACGCGAACCTGCTGCGGCACCGGTGCATCTGCAATGACCAGGTCCAGCTGGTGCACGCTCAGCTGGCCAAGCAGCTCATCCAGGCGGTCTTCCTTGATGACCACGTGGACTTTTTCCGGCAACTGCAGCGCAGGCTCCAACAACCTGTACGCAATGAGCTTGGGCACCACGTCCACCACGCCCACGGTGAGCGTGAGGGGCCGGCCGGTGGGACGGTTCTTCACCACGTCCAGCAGCTCCCGGCCCAGTGTAAAGATCTCATCTGCGTAGCCAAACACGGTGCGGCCCACGTCAGTGAGGACCAGGTTGCGCCCAACACGTTGAAACAGCTTCTCTCCCAGCGCCTCTTCCAGCGTGTGGATTTGGGCGCTGATGGTGGGCTGTGCCAGGCGCAGCTTCCCGCTGGCCTTGGAGATGCTGCCTTCCTTGGCCACGGTCCAGAAGTAGAGCAGGTGGTGGTAGTTGAGCCATTCCATCAAAGTTGCCCCGGGAGTCCTGGACCTGGCTGGAGCGCCAGCGGGCGTATTAACAATTGTCCTGTGGCGTGCACAGGAATCTGCCTTGCCGCCGTGGACGGTCTGGCGGCGCAGCCCCGGTCCCCCGTGGTACGAGGGGAGCCTCCCGGTGGGTCCGGGATGGAGACGACGCCATGCTGCTGTACGAAGTGACCGTGGAATTCCACCAGGAACATGCCGCGCGCTACCAGGACTACATGCGCCAGACCCACATCCCAGCCATCTTTGCCACGGGCTGTTTTGTGGACGTTGCGTTCTGCGCCTCCGGGCCGGGCCGCTTCAAGACCGTCTACCGCGCCGCCCACCAGGCCGCGCTGGACGGGTACCTGGCAAACCATGCGCCCGCGTTCCGTGCGGATTTTGCGGCCCACTTCCCTGCGGGTTCGGCGGTCACGCGGGAAACGTGGAACGCGCTGCAGTCCTGGGGAGGCTGACGCGTGAAGCGTACGTTGTGGTGGACCCTGTCCCTCATCTTCATGGCCACCCCGGTGCTGGCGCAGGAGGAAGGTGCGGCACTGCCGCCGCCCGCAGCGGGTTTGCCACCGGCGTTGCCTGGCGTGCCCGCCCCCTCCACCTCCGGTCCCGCGTTTGACGCCGCTGGGGAGCCACTGCCGCCCCTGGACGGCGCGGCCCCCCTTCCCGAGGTCACCCCGTATGACCCACCGGGCCCCATCTTTGAGCCCTGGGAAGACGCAGACACCCAGACGGTGATGGCTGCGCGTGGCGGCATGGGCGTGTGCCGCGCCGCCACCATGCCGCTGCGGTTGATTCCCAACATTGGCCTTCTGTTGAGCATGGGCCTGGAGTGGGCGTGCATTGTTCCCGCCGCCGTGTCCGTGGACAGCGTGCAGCGCGCACATGGCACCCGCAAGAGTTTCTTGTGGGAGGCCCTGGTGTCCATGATGGTCATGAAGGTGTGGCGTGATGCCATGGACCTGCCGGTGCTGCTCAACCTGGTGGCGCTCACCACCGGCGTCACGCTGGCCACCGTGGGTGCGGTGGTGATTGCCGGCCTGGCGGCCCTGGCGGCACTCCTGGCGTCATGGTCGCTGCCGGGCAACGTACGCACGTGGTTGCCGTTTGCACTTTCTGCCGCGCCCACGGTGGTTGGCGGCGCGGTGACCTACAGCGCGTTGGTGTTTGTGCTGCTGGCCATCCTCAAGGACAGCGTGGGCGAATGGTTGTTTTCCACCACCTACAAGGGCCTGTCCGGTTCCTACGCGCGTCCGGGGGCACAATGGGAAGACCAACGGCGCGGTTTCCCCAGGCCCAAGCTCAACGTGTTGGAACGTGCCTGGCTGCTGGCCACGGTGGCGGCGGGCACCCAACCCGGCTTCAGCCTGTGGCACTTTGTTCCCCTGGTGGGCCCGGGCGTCAAAGCCTACCGGCGCAGCGTGGCCATGAAAGAGATGGTGCGGCGCGTGTCCCGGGATGACCTGCGGGACACGCGGGATCCCCTGGCGGATTTTGACGTGGTGGATTTTGTCATTGTGACGTTGTGTGCCGTGGAAGGTGCAGTGGGTGTTCTGAGCCACGCCGCACTGTTCCTCTCCATGGTGTTGTTCACGGTGGGATTTGCCGGCGTGCTGGTGCAGGCGTTTCCTCCCACGCGCAATGTGGTGGTGGCCGGTGCCACGGCAACCGCGGGCGCAACCGCAACGGCGTCCGGGGTGGTGGCTCTGTTTTTGTTGGTGCTGCGGGACGCGCCCGGCGCGCTGCTGCCCTTTGCGGTCCCCACCGCCTACGGCCTGTGGCCTCCGGCAGGGTTTTTCCCGGACCGGGAGTGACCCCACGTCATGCGCCGGCGGCCTGAACCTGTGCGGCCACGTCCAATGTGAGCTCGTCTGCCTCACCCATGGCCTCACCATCCACCTGCAATGCCCGCGGGAACGCCAGGCGCAGCGTGATGTTGCGCCCGTGCACGCCGCGCTGGTTGCGCGTGAGTTCCTCCAGCAGGTCCCCCACGCCCACCTGAAGCACGTCCGTCTGGCGCACCACGTAGCTCAGCACCTTGGAGGCGTACTCATTGCGGTCAAAAAGGTAGAGGTCCAGCCGCCCGTCATCCATGCGCGCCCCCGGCATGGGCAACGCACCGGCATACAGCGGCACGTTCATGATGATGGCGTTGAACACCCGTTCGTTGCGTTCGTTCCCGTCAACAATCAGGCGCGCATCCATGCTGCGCTGTTCCAGGGTCCGTTCGGCCAGGGCCGCGGCGTAGGAGAGGTATTTACCCATGGAGCGGTACTGCGCGCGGGACGCCACAATGTCCGCGTCCATTCCCACGCTCACACAGTTGACCCACGTGTATTCCGTCAGCGTGCCGCCTTTACCGGCCTTGAGCCGGCCAATGTCCAACGGCCGCAAGACATCCCCCGCGGCAATGCGCGCCTGCGCGGGGGCATCATCCATGGGCAGGCCCAGGCACTTGGCCACGTTGTTGGCGGTCCCAAACGGAATCACCGCCAGCTGGGGCAATGACGCAAGACCCGCGCGCATCAACGCGCTGGCCACCAGGTGCACCGTTCCGTCCCCACCAATGGCCACCACGCGGTCACACCCGGCCACCAGGCCCGCGGTGACCCAGCGGCGGGTCTGGGCGTCATCCGGCACCGTGTTCACCACCGTGAGCGTGTGACCCTGACGCAACAGCGGCTCCAGAGACGGCCAGCGTTTTTGCGCTTCAAAATCCCGTGCGCTTGGATTCATGACCACCAGCAGCCGCATGGCCCCTCCCGGAACAACAACAGGTTGCGCACCAATATAGGGCGCTTTTGCCGGCCGTCACCCTGGCGGGCTGCCTGGGGATGTGCAACGCTTGAACCCATGCGCGGAACACCGTGGAAGTCCCTGATGACGTTGATGGTTGCGGCAACACCGTTTGCGTGCAGCCCGTTTTGTGGCCCACGCCAGGCCAACACCCTGGAGTGCAACGGCCAGCGCGGCACCGGCCTGGGACAGGGCGGCGTGGATGGGGGCAACGCGCGCTGCAGCAACTTCTCAGAGTTTGGCCTCACCTGCGAGGAGGACTTCCAGCAGGTGGGCGCCTTTGACATCATCTGGGTGGTGGACAACAGCGGCTCCATGTCTGACGAACTGGCCGGCGTCAAAGAACACATCAACAAGTTTGCGCAGGTCATCTCGCAGTCCGGCGTGGACTTCCACCTCATCATGGTGAGTGAAAAGGGCCCCGGGTCCCTGGAAATATGCGTGGGCGAACCCCTGGCTGGTGGCAGCTGCGCGGACGGCCCCCAGTTCCTTCACATTGACCGGGAGGTAGGCTCCACCGACGCGCCGGACATCCTGTTTGAAGTGGCTGCCGGCGACCCGGCGTTCCAGGGTTTTGTGCGCCCCGGGTCCCGCCGCGCGGTCATCTTTGTGACGGATGACGACTCCACCACCTCGGCCAGCACCGTGCTGGCCGCACTTCCCGGCTTCCCCTCGCTGTCTGGCGCGGTCATCCACAGCGTCATTGGCACCACCCGGCAGGAGTGCCCGGACCTGGCGGATGAAGGAGACGAATACCGCATCATGTCCCAGCAGACCGGTGGCCTCATCCTGCCCATCTGCTGTGATGACTACGCGCAGCTGGTCAACGCGTTGGCCCTTGACGTGACCCAGCAGAACGGCCGCTTCACCCTGGAGCGCCCCGCGGTGGCCTCCAGCGTGCGCGTCTACAGCGTGGACAACACCAACACGCGCACCGCCATCCGGGATGGGTGGACCTATGACGCGGACCTTCGCGCCGTGGTCTTCACTCCAGAATCCCTGCCCGCCGCAGGGACGCAACTGGTGGTGACGTATTCCTCACGCAACTGAGCCTCAGTGGCCCAGGCGGGTGAGGTCCTTGTACACCCCGTCATCATTGCCAAACCCAATCCACACCGCGCCATCCACAAACGTCCCAATGCCGCTGGAGCGCCGGGGCGGCTGCCCGTCCGTCAACACGCTGTCCCAGCGCGCGGCCCCCACGGTGGCATCCAGCGCAAACAAGCCCACCGCGGTGGTGCGCCCATCAAAGGTCCCGCCAAAGACCCACAACCGTGGCCCGGTGGGGTCAAACACGTAGCTGCCGTTGCGCCGTCCGGCGGGCGGGTCGGTGGCTTCAATGGCCTGGTCCCACGTGGGCGGGTTGGCGCGCATGTCCAGGTACCAGGTGTCATTGGCAAAACGGTTGCCGCTGGTCTGCCCGGAGAAGAGCCAGAAGATGCCGCGCTCCTCATCCATGCCAAAAAACGGGCCAAAACGTCCCGCGGGGCTGATGCCTTGCGCGGCTGTGGCGTTCTCCCAGACGGCGGTCCCATTGGACAGCGTCATGAACCAGGTGTCCCCGTACAGCGCGTCCCCGCCGCCACCAAACAGCACAAACTTCTGGCTGCCGGGGTCATACCCAAACGCGTGCAACGCGCGGCTGGGCGGTGGGTTGGTCTGCGGGACGTTGGTGAACGTCAGCGTGTCCCCATTGCCAACCACGTGGATGAGCTCGGCGTTGTTCACCTGGCCCTCGGCGTAGCCGCCAAACATCCAGCCCTCCCCGCTGCCGCGCACACCCGCCAGCCGGCGTGACCCCGCCGCGGTGGGCACGTCCCCCATCAACGTGCACGGGCTCCACGTGGAGGTGCGCGTGTCAAAACGCCAACCATCCGCAAACACCTCGCCGTACGGTGAATACCCGCTTCCATCGATCACATAGATGCTTCCG
>Ga0154020_10004896_pt1 | contig 15910 bp, 23 predicted proteins | sample Klosneuvirus_201_FD_109709 | JGI IMG/M metagenome (GOLD analysis project Ga0154020, IMG submission 109709) | Active sludge microbial communities from wastewater, Klosterneuburg, Austria - Klosneuvirus_20160825_MG | ecosystem: Engineered > WWTP > Aerobic digester > Activated sludge | place...
CACAGTCTTGGCCGCTGCGTCTTTTCCCCCGCCCTCTCCCTCTCCTCCGCCTCGTCCGTCGCCTCTCCCCCCCCCGCCCCCCCCCCCCCCCCCTCTCCGCTTCATCATCCTCGTAGTCTTCTCTTCTCCCTGTTTCTTGTCGCTCCGTCTTTTCTCTTTGGTTTGCCTTATTCTTTACTGGAGGGAAAAGAGAAGTATTAAGACGTTCGCCCTAACACAAGAGTGTCACAATAGCACTTCCTTCTCCCTCTACTTAGTACTTCTCTTCCGTTTTTGTTCTCATGAATCGCTTTTTACGTTAACTATCATGTTCTCAGGGGTTGGGATTCGAAGTTCAGTTCCATGCCGTCTACTTTTATGGGTTCTCTCAGGACAATGAGCTCTATGGCTACAAGGTTCCTCGTCTCCCTCCGGCCATTTTCTCCCTTCGTTCTCCGTTCCCTTCTCCGTTCCCTCGTCCTTCTTCCTCCATATTTTCCTCTCCTTGCTCCTCCTCTGGTGTCTTTGCGCTCTCGCTGTTCATGTTCTTCCATTACAGGTGAGGCTAATGGAAGATCGCGATCTTCCTGTTTGTGACTCGCTGCACCGCGAGTGCGTTGGCGTGTCCAGGAAAAGCGAGGTGCTCTTGGCTTATGAGGGCCTCAATGTGGAGTCGACGTGTCCTCCCCTTGTCGCCCTTGACAAGGACAACACAATTGTTGGTATGTCACACGACATGATCTTCCTATTCTCCTCGCCCTGTCCTTTCCCTTCATCGGCCTCCTCCGGCTTTCTGTTCGATATCTTCTTGTCTTCGTTCTAGGGTATACTACGGGCCTCTTCATTGACGGGCATTTCATTGGGAGAAACATTTCCGTCATCAAAGCCATGTACAATTACGGCTCGGCTCTGATGAAGGAAGAGATCGCCAAGGCCGAATCCACGCCCGGAGCGGAACAGAAACCGTCGACCTACGTCCCTTCTCTCCACATCATTGTTGCGAAATATCCTGCTCTCGCCAAGTGGGCGATTTCAGAGGCGAAACTCAAGGCGCTGAAGCAAATGCTGATGATGTGGGAAGGCGAGCAGAGGTTCGAAATCGGTGAGGCCCTCGTGTATTGCCCTGGGGTCGGCTATTGACCTTATAAGTCCGTGCACGATTGCACCATGTCGGCTGATTGTGCCTTTTCGAAAAAGGTCAGAACTTGAAAGAGTTTTCGCGATGAAGATCCTTGACGGAGCCAACCCAGAGTCGGTTTCGTCGAGGCACTGCTCTGGAGATCTAGATGCGGAGAAAGAGAAGAGATCAGCAAGTCGAGAGCAAAGTGGAAGACTGGGAGGTGTAATTGAAGTGTAAGGTGGTAGTTGAAGTCGTAATCTAGGAATAATATCCATATCACATTAAGTCAGGCAGAATAAGGATTAAAAGTTGAATTACGAGTGATCACATATGAAAACGAGAGCGACAGGAAAGAAAACTTCATCCGGCAAACCTCGATCCTGGTCGCTCCTCGAAGTGGAGGAGGTGTGAATCGCTATCTTTCCTCCCTTCACGCCTTAACCATCAAGTTCCAAAAGTAATCTGCTCCTCTAAGAGATAGATTTCAACATGGCGAAAGCGATGGTCAAGATGAGAGTTTAATAGAAGTCCAAGGAAAAGGAGCTAGTGGAGTCGGGAACATCTTCCGAGCTAAAAACGAGGACACCTCCGAGGTCACTTGGAAACCGACTTTGGACAAAATTCCGTACAAAACAGGGATTAAAAATCAAATATGGGGTAACTCAACGAGAAAAAAATGGTGGCCGCATTGGCAAACTTAGTGTACGTCGGCGGAAAGGAGGAGAAGGAAACGTCAAGTATGAAAGCGGGCGTGATGACCCCACGCCTCCTTAGGTAACGGAGTCGTAAATAGGTCATAAAATTCGAAAAATATGATATTTGGACCCTATTAAGATTATATAGCATCTCAATCGGGAAAACGAACAAAACGAACCCGAATGCGGCCAAGGGGACATTGCGCCTCAAATTGAGGAGGACCAGAAGTCGCAAAAACGACACGATTTGCATCGGGGTCATTTGCTCTCCCCTCGAAAATTCCTCCGGACAAATCGGCTGAAAAAAATTGAACATATGAAACCAATTGCGGAGAATAAGGTGGTGGCGATTCCTGATTTTTTAAAAAATGGGGCAGGACGGGAAGAAGCGACAACGGGAGGAAATCGCCAAAACGGACCATATATCACGAGCCACCGAGTCGTAATACGGTCATAAAATCTGAAAATCGATTAAAATCGATTAAAAGCCCAAAGGAATCATAAAACTAACTTGTTGAGCGCAATTATCGGGATGTGGACGTCCTCGCATTGACTCCGTCCACCTTCATCTTCCTCTAACACACCTCTGAATCAAATCGCCGACACAACTAACCATCCGAGTACCAATGACCAAAGCAAGGGCAAGGAGTAGGAGTACCAAGGGTAATCACATACGCTGAAAACGATGGTGATAGTGCGAACGCTACTGAACGTGATATGACGCAAGGGAAAGGGGAATGCCACCTGTCCTCCGATGGATGGGTCAAAGGGAGGGTGGAGAGGTATTGGTCGTGACTGGGTCGTAATATGATATCAAAGGAAGAATTGGATCCCAAAAAGAAGAGAATAAGAGCAAAGTGAGCCCTCTTGGACAACTCAACTGAAGGGAGCAGGGAGGAAAGGGTCTCCCCCAAAAACTGCACCTCTCTCACTGACAAGGACACCCACAAGTGTCCACAGAACGAATGATACTCACTCTAACCATACACGTATCAAACTAATGAGTTGGAAGTGAAGAACTGACGACTATGGGAAAGAGGGGAGATATGACGGTCGAACAGCAACGATGAAAGCCAGGGAGGGCTAGAAGGGCGGCGAGTCGGATCCTCAGGATCTCAGCCAAGAGCTCGGAAATTGAGATATGACATCTAAGTATATTGCGAATCAATAATTGAGAGGACCGATTCGCGAACGAGAGGAGAAAGGGGGGTACAAATCGCCTCGGTCTCCGCTTCACTCTCCCACGTGCGTAGCAACGTCAGCAGCGACGGCTTGAGGGCTACAAAAGCAACGAGGATCAAACATCAAGTAATTGAAAGACGACTCGGAATAAGAACCTAAAAGAAGATCCCAGCGATTTGAATTCATTCAAGCGAAGGAGGGCATGAAGAAGGGAGGAGAAGGACGACGAAGGAAGGGAAAGGCAGAGGAGCGAGAAGGGACAGCGAAGGGACGGCGCTCGAACAAGGGCCACGGCTTTCCAGGGAGGAAACACCAAAGAATTACACAACCGCATAATATGATTCGAATCATTTTAGCACTCAAAAGACGGGGGGAAAGGCGGCAATCGAGGGCGAGGGAAGGTTGAGGGATGGGCGCGAATTTGTCGGCTCAAGTCGGCTCGACCGACAACACAGCACACGAGCTCACACTTCGTTAAACAATCAACAAGTACATAGATAAGACTCTCTCACGACCGGCAGTCCCGTAGGGCTCAATTGGACAGAGGACGACAAGTGCGGACGAAGTACCACATCGAAAGCGAATGGAAGGCGCACTTGTGGCTTCGTGCCTCCTCAGAATCCATCAGAAAAAATGAATGAAAGAATAATTATACTATTGCCTAATCTGTCGTATATTGGGTGATGGCCTGATTGGGGAGCAGGACAGGTTCGCGGACGGGACCTCGAATGCTGAGCGCGACTGAGCGAGAAAACGGCGGTTCATTCGGCTCCGTCGGTATGGTGGATGATTCGCCAATAGGTGCTCGCCGTGCGGCTTTGCCCTCCGTTTCTGCACCTTGGTATAGTATAACAAAACATTTGGCATTGATTTTGGAAGCGGGATTCGTTTCTATTTCCGATAAGTCCCCTGATGCATCGAAGAGTTGCGAGGAGTCGGAGGCAGAAGAGAATTCCGTAAATTTCCGTTCTGCATCATTACGACCTATTAAACGAGCAATAGCCAACATATCGGCAAGTATAGAGACAAGAATACAATGCGTTGACGCAGGAGAAAAGAGTTATGTCAACGACGCGGTGAGAAGGGATGGGGCGAGGTGGCCATGTGAGCTCGAGGGAAGCAGTGCAGGCGTCGCCGGTTCGTCAGGACTGGTCGTAGCGGGATCATCTTTGGCACCTTGCAGTTGCTCCTCGCTTTGATCCAATGGCTCATAGGAATTCCTCGGGACGGCGCCCTCCCTATCCCTCACGACGGCCCGCTGATTGCCACAATAGCGATGGATGACCACGAGAGCACCAAGAACGCCCGCGATCACCATCAGGACCCTATGAACAGAGATATAGGAAGGGAGTACGTTTTAAAGAGCGCCAATTAATCGAATACAATACGGCGGTGACAATGACATAGACCGGTTTGCTCTTTGGAGGCCCTCCAAAAGGACATTCGGCCGAAGTGCAGTCCAAACACGCCGACGCGTTGCAGTGTTGAGCTTCGGCGTAATGGATATTATCGCAGCAGATCTTAACGCTTCGCAGATCACTACGAACTGGAATATCAAAGCGAGGGAAGAGCGTGGGGATCAATGGGAGGATACCATTCAGTCAGGTTATGTGCGAATTTCAAGAAGCAAGTCGACTTCAGGTCGTTATGGGAAACATTTCTGCGGATGGAGCCAAGACGATCAGAGCGACAACGACGCATAAGGAGATGAAAGAGGCAGACATATTCGTAAGATTGGTCATGTTTGCAACGGAGGGGAGTTCGCCAGTGAAGCGATTATTGTAGAGGGACAACGTGCTCAAGTTGGCCATGCTGGCGATGCAGAGGGGCAGCGTCCCATGGAAGTCATTGCCGCCCAGATCGCTAGCAATACCGTTATCATCATAGCTGTGGCACCAAGGGAAGGAGATGATCATCGCATACATGGTATAGAGTTTGTCCATGTAGCACATCCATTCAGGGAACCTGCCCGACAGCTTGTTGCCAAGGAGTGTCCTACCATGGAGACTTTGATGATCAGTGGCTCAGAACTATTCAATGGCAACTCGTACAAGTTCATCAAATTGCGAAGCTTTGCAAACTCATCTGGTAGATGACCCTCCAGCCGATTATGTGAGGCGCCTCTGTACGTCACTAGTGTCATCATGTGACGGGAAAAGATACGCGAGTAATGATCGCACAAGTAATTCAAAGAGGACAGTTTTCCCAAGCTTGCAGGAAGGGATCCAGTAAGCTCATTCCAATCGAGAGCCCTAACAGGAGAGACAGCTTCATCGTAAGATAAACGCCAAACTATAACAGTAGAAACTCAAAGAGAGTACAAAACTTGCAATAATGGAAGGTCACCGAGCTCGAAAGGAATAGTGCCACTCAGTTGATTCTCATCCAAGCCCCTAACATCGTTTCTCTAAGCACAGCAAGTTGCTAAGATAGTTTCGGAGGAGAACGAAACGCACAAAACGGTTACTTGCTTCAAGTTCGAAAGGGAAGCCGGAATCGGGCCTGTTAAGTTATTTCGCCACAAGTTCCTACAAGAAATAAGGAGGGGAGGGGGGCAGAGAAAGAAAGGAGTAAGAGAGTATCAAGTACAAGAAGGTGACATTCACGAGATTGCCGATTGATGCCGGAATCGTCCCCGTGAAGTGATTCTGATCCATATATCTATTAGAACCCAATGGAGTCAGGCGAAGAACGAGCACGATCAGAGAGGAGCAAGAATAAGAGTACAAGAGGGTAAGCTTGGTGAGCTGGCCGAGCGAATCGGAGATGGTTCCGTTCAGAGAGTTGTTCCATAGAGAACTATCGAATATAGGAATGAGAGAGAAAAGAGAACTCGATTCACATAATACGAGGGAAAGAAAATGAAAGGTACAATTGATCCAGTTCTGTGAGGTTGTAGATCGATTCGGGAATCGAGCCCTCGAAAAAGTTGTTGTCGAGCCACCTATCGTAATCAGAGGGAAACTTGAGTGAAAGTTGGAAAGAAGAAGAGAGGGGAATGTGCGGAGGGAATCGCACAGCCCAGAGAGGTGAGATAACGATCCGAGCGTAGAGGGAATCGTTCCGACCATGAAGTTCTGTGCAAGGCTCCTAAGAGAGCAAAGCGGGGAAGGGCTCTTCAAACCAACGAGAAGCCTCAAGAAAGGGATCGACGTACAGATACCTAAGCGATCCCGATTGAGCGATCTCAGGGGGAATCGTTCCGTTCAACATGTTCGAATAAAGATTCCTGGGCAAGAGGGGGAGAAATGAGAAGGTAATGAGAGAGGAATCGACAAGAAATCGAGAGGTACAAGATTGACAGCGATTTCAACGCTCCAAGCTCCTTCATAAGCGTGCCAGATATCAAATTGCTTGCTGCAGAACTATAAATAAAACGATAGTGAGAGAAAACGAAGAAACTATATCGAGTCGAGAAAAGAGATAGAAGTGACGCACAAGTAGGCCAACTTGCTAAGATTCGACAATGACGCGGGGAGAGTGCCCGAGATCTGATGGCCCCACAGATCGCTATGATAAATGTAACATCAACAAATTCATTGAGAAATGAGAGAAAAGAGACTTTCGAGAAGATGTAAGCTTCGCACATGTAGGACAAGTTGGTGAGGTTGGCAATTGAAGCGGGAAGGGTTCCCGTGACGGACAGATTCCTCTCAACGAGCGCACTAAGCACGCAAACCATAATCAATTTCGTTTTCCATCACGGCAACATTCATAAACGAAAAGCTAAGAGAGAAAGCGAGGGCGGTACAAGCGAATGACGGTGTCCGAGGAGCAAGCGATGAACCTCCATGTTGCCATGGAGCCGTTGCAAGCCGCCTTGGCCGCTGACAGATCGGGACAATTCCACAAGCGACCTATACAAAAAAACCAATGTATTAATAACAAATTTCAATCGATATTTAGAGGAACAACAAAAAAGAAATACAAGGGAGCTCGTCGAGGACATCGACGACAACAGAATTGAATCTTCATGGCATTTAAGTTTACAACGCTCAAAATATTAATATCGTATTATTAAATATTATTATTATCAAATAGCTATGACAACTAATTGGGAAGTCAAGGGAGAGATAGAGAAACGCTTCGAGAGCGAGTTATGGCAACTTATCGGTACTTCCGTTGCTCGAGAGCGCATCGCAAAGGTCCAGCAGCGCGCTAGCCTCACTGTCTCTTAATTCGGAAGCGACAATATATAGGAGAGCCAGTGACACGCATAAGAGAAGGAGGGCGCGGCTAGTTGCCATCTTGGCGACCTGAGGCTCTCTCGCGCTCACCCCCACCTCGATCTGGCCCTTATCGAAAGCGATGTAAACACGCGATTACGCGAATCGTTAATCGTGGGACAGTCAGCATCATCTGGGCCGAGAAGAGGGCCAGAGGGCGAAGGTCTTGGCGGTTCGCCGATTTCGAGTCCCAGAATTCCCACATAACTCTCAGTCCCCTTTGCATTCTTCATGGTTCGCTAAACATCCTGCGCACGTCATTCAGAAGAGAGCAACCAGGATCGTCCTGCTCTTTTCGGCCGGCATTTCCATGTTCGACCGCTGACGGATAAGACGAGGCTTCCCGATTGGGCCAATGCTTCCGAAAACGATACCTTCCATTTTCAGCCGTCGCTCTCGAAGCGTCATCGCGTCCTCTGCGGCCTTCCACCAAGCTTTCTGGCTACTCACATCCTTGATCCACATCGATCAACACCTCTCTTCTTGACCTTACCTCGCTAGCTCCATCGCTTCGCTTTTTCTATCTGTCCGCTAACCCAGCTTGTCTTTATACCTGGCTCCGATATTCGACAAAACTACCGCCCCCAAAGATGTCCTTCGTCCGCTTCCTGCTGGTCACTTCACTAGTATTTGCTATTGCCAACACTGCCTACGGCCAGTTGACGTGCCCGTCGGTCGGCGGTAACCAGTGCAACCTCGAAGGATCCTGCATCTCCTACCCGAACAGTGATCAATATTGCGCTTGCCACTCTGGTTTCGGTGGCCTCGACTGCGCTTCCGCCGCCGATGCTACTTGCTCCTTCAACTCGGTCTCAGCGACTACTACCTCCAACATTCCCATTGCCGTTCAGGCTGGCTTCACCAACGACGAGCTCACCGTGACAGTCAAGTCACCTCTTGTCACTGAGCGCATCTACTCGACCATTGCCGTCGATGCCTCCGTCGCCAACAATCCGAATTGCACTTATCCTGGTACAGATTGTTGACTTCCTTTCTTTAACTCTTCTCCTCTGACATTTTATCCCGCAGGCAAGTACTGGTCTCGCCAGTTCGATGGGTGTGCTGATCAGTTCCAGGGCGTCATGCCATGGGCGCTCACCAACGACAATTGTGGCTGGGTCCTTGACTCGTCTGACCTCGAGTACTTCACCTACAATTCGGACATGACCATCCAGCACCACGACCTCATCGATCCCTTTAACGGACGTACTGGCCAGCAGCCCGTCGAGCGCCTCACCCAGCACGTCGTGCCTCTCCAGGTCCAGTTCCAGAAGTACATCGACGTGACCTCGGAAATCACAGTCCAATCGCCTGTCCGTCTCCTCGTGGCTGTCACTCGCCAAGAGGTCGCTGCCGACACCCAGACGGCCATTATTGAGGTCACGACCAACTTGCTCTACCCCTACAAGCTCTCGGCTGAGGACCTCGCCTCCATCCCCAATGCCACCTACCCCGGCATGCAGTTTTCCATCTCTGAAGTTGGCGATGTTGCCCTCTGTCCCAACGTTGCCGGCTCTGCCTGCACTCAGATCTTCCGCATCTCGATTGTGATTGGCCAAGGTAACTGCCAGATCACTGGCGCCTACGGCATCAACTGGGCCCTCAACTGCCAAGCCGACCCCAACAACGGCAACCGTGTCGCTGCCTGCGCTATTGAGACCGGCGCCTCTTCCTCGGCCGATATCTCGATCCTTTCTGAGGATTTCTGTGCCAAGGTCAGCGTGAAGGTTGCCATCTCGGGTACCCTCTCAGTCTATGACAGCAACGCCTACACCACTCCCAAGACCAACTTCCTCCAAAACCAGACTTCGTTCTTCCGCGCTGACATCACTTCTCCTGATGCTTCCCTCGAGTCGGCGACCATCCAATCTGTCAAGCTCGTTTCGGGTCAGCAACAGATTCTTCTCTTCTCCAATGGCTCCATCTCAATTGCCGCCTCCAATTTCGCGCTAGGCTCATCCGGCAGTGACTTTGCCGACTTCAACTTCGTCCTCCACTCGAGTTACATCAACGGCATTGCTGTCGATTCTTCGAAGACCTACCAGGTGATTGCTCGCGTCGATGTCACCTTCTCTGGTGTCCCTGGAGTGAAGCGCCTCGTACTCCAGGGCACCCTCAACAACAAGCCCCTCTCGCTTAACACCAAGATTGGCGTGCTTGCTCCCCTCGAGACTGGCACTAACCAGCTCCTCGATCAGAGCTCGGGCGATTCGCTCGCCCCGATGTTGCTCCTCGCGGGTGCCTCGAGCCTCGCTGCCTTCAGCCTCTAGATTAGATGCTGCTTAGTCACTCACTCGCTTGATCTGGGAAGTGAATCTTGTCGATTACTCCCGTCAAGCAATTTTGAAATAAAGTGATTCCCTTGCCTAAATTCGAGTCATACCTTCCCGCGATCTCTCTCCTCCGTGTTTAACCTTTTCCATATCCTTCCATTTCTTATTCCAGGCCCACACGACTGTACGGTAGGTAATTACTGCCTACCTCCACTGGTCACTGGAACTCAGAGACACCGGAAATCTGGTACGGAGTTTTCACATCTACTGTTCACGACGTCCAAGCCGATTATTTATATTCAACATCAGAATTCAGAAAAGAGTCAAAGAGTGTCGCGAACAATACCGACGAGTGGCAAAGGGATCACTACCGGTAACTTGAGATAGCCGGCGACTGCCAGCGCCGTCGAGAAGATCTCTTCGAAATTCCCTTCCGAATGAATTCGTATTCGTTCCTGCTGAAATCTGCCCAACACCCGGAAGTGGCTCATTCTTCTCATTATTGTAACTCGTGGCCTTCTCAGGAGCTGCTGTTGTCTACAAAGCCGTGCACGTGATCATCGTTCTCAAATGAAATTCTTGGCCGCTCTCGCTCTCTGCGTCGCCCGTCCGTCCTCTCCCTCCTCCCGCTTAATGTTAGGATTACTATATCTCATTGATGAAAATATGTTGATTATGGGCAGTGCAGAGGCTGAGTAGAGCGGAAATCCTGCTGTTCCTCTTTTCGAATCTCGTTTTTCGTCTCCTTTTCTCCTTGCCCCGCCCCAGCTGAGTGCCTTTCTGGGGCCGCCTGTTCGGTAATATTCTCTAATATTTTAATTGTCGTTTTTCTGCTTTGGATGGACTACCAACGCTTTTCTTCCGTTGGTTTCCATTCCTGTCGCTCGACTTTCGGCTTCTCCAGATTGATGAGGTCTCGTTCATCGATTCTCATTTATCTATATTTTGCAGTGGCTCAGGTGGCGTCGTGCACCGTGTTCATCTCGGAGGTGTTGCCTCACACGGACTTTCCCCTCGTCGACTTCGTCGAGTTCTACAACGACGGCGCCACCGCTGTCGACTTGACGAGTACGCTCTCTCGACCCTGACGCTCTTCCTTACTATTATGATTGCTATCCTCAAATATACATTTTATTGAATAATTTCTTGGTCTAAGATAGTTGTGTTTGAGGAGAGCGGGAGGGACCTCTTCCTCCTTGATCTATCCTTCACTTTCCATCTTGCTCTGTTTGACATTTACCATATTAGACTGGGGATTTTCGGACCGTTCCTCTAACTTGTTCAAGTACAAGTTCCCCGCGGGTGCCACCATTGACGCTGGAGGCTTCAAGGTCCTCAAGACGACCGACCCCGCTTTTGCTGCTTGTACTATCCCTTTGATTGGCGTGGTCCGTTCGCCTCTCTCTGATTCCTCTTTCTCCAAGCTGGCATTGCCTTGTCGTCGGTAGGCGAGACCGTTTACCTCACCAAGGCTGGCGACACCACGGCGAGCGACATCTTCCCCTTCCCCGCCTCGCGCAACTCGTGGGCCTTCATCCACTACGTGGGCATGGACGGCCGCACCACTCGCCCCACCGCCGCCAGGAGGACCGACGTACTTTGTGTTTCTATTTGAATAAAGATTTGTTCCCTGTCATTTCCTTCCCCCTCGACTGTCATGTTGACGTCTGTTTGTTGTAGGGTACTGCCAACTCCTACCCGTGGACCGCTGAGCTCGTCATCACCGAATTGTTGCTTACCGGCAGCGGTTCTACCTCGCCCTTTGTGAAGATCACTGCCACTAAGACTTATCAGGTACTTGTTTCATTTTTATCATTGCAACCTCCCCTTCTCTCTCATCTTCACTCGGCTAATGTCCGTTTGCGCTAGCTTTTCGACCCCGCCTACCCCACTCACATGCTCCAGATGGTCGGCCTCGCTACCGCCTGCATTCCCCCCAACGCCAACACTGCCGCCTGCGGTGGCGATTGGGCTGCCAGTTCCATCCTCACTGCTGGTTCTAGCATCTATGTACCTCCGTTTTTATGCTCGTTCTTTGTTTCGGGTTGTTGCTAATGTTTGCGGGGTAGTTCACTTCTGCGGACCCCGCTGCCTTCCGTACCCAGATGAGCCTCGACTCGTCCGTTGTCGTTAAGCAGATTACCAGCTGGAACGTGGGTAGCTCGGGCACCATTGGTATCTACATGCCCGACGTTCCCAACCTCGACGGCACTGTGCCGTATTATCCCCTCGATATTGTATGCGGGTCTTCCTTACCACGCAGACAATTTGTGTTGAAGATTCACATTTCTTCTGCAGATCGACTTCAAGAGCTCTGCCCCGTTCCCTGAAGTCTCTCCTGGTGTTTCGATGGTCAAGACCGCCACCGTTTCGTACTCCTAGGCTCCTCTGCTCCATCGTGCTTAGCCGTCATGCTTCCTTGCAGCTACGGTAACGACGGCACCAAGTGGCGCCTCTCGACCACTGCTGCCCCTACCTGCCAGACTGCCTCTGAATGCCCCGTCATGGACAGCTGCACTGTCGCCTCGTGCCCCACCCCTGGCTCCACTTGCGTCTACAGCCTCCGCGCTTGCACGGGCGTGAGTACGTAAGCCTTTTTCTTTCCATCCTCACCGGGCTCACCTTTGGTTCTTTCACATCAGAGTCCAAGGCTGATGCTGATGCCTACAACGTTTGCTTCCCTGCCGTCCTTGACGGTCAGACCCCGTGCGTCTACACTGCCCCCACCACCACCTCCCCCTCCACCACCTCCCCCGCCACTACCTCCACCCCCGGGCCCTCTAATACAGGCTCCAGCGCTGCCTCCGTTGCTCCCGCGGTCGCTTTGGCCCTTGCCGCTGCCATCGCGATCGTCCTCGCCTAAATGTGGCTCAGAGGCCATTTTATATCCGATCAATACACGATGAGTTGATTTGTTGGGCATCGGAGATCCACTGGCAGTGTCTCTGAATCCTAGGTCCAGGGAACGTCTTCATTTGCGATTTTTATTTTCTTTCATTTAGGGGTTCACTACGAGGGTATTAACATTCTTTTTGGCGGTGATGCATAACCGGGAAAGTACACAAACAAAAGGGGCTTAGAAAGAGGCGAGGAGATTCTTGGCAGAAACGGCATCGAGATTCTCGATGGCCGAGACGGTGTCGGCCTCAATGACGTCAAGCCTCTTGGAGACCTCTGAGGGGCTGGCGAGGAGGGAACGGAGACCCTCAACGTTAACATAGCGGGTGGCATCAAGACGGAGGATAGCACCGACGGCAGAGGCAATTTGCGCCTTCTCACGCTCAACGTTAGCGCGGCCAGTCTCGTCGTTGGCGGCAAGCTTGGACTCAGTTTCCTTGAGCTTCTTGTAGCGGGCCTCAAGAGAGGGGATGGTCTTATTGATGAAGGTCTTCTACACGAAGAGAGGGCTGTCAAGATCAGACAGACGAAGGTGAGGATGAAGCACCACTAAAGGATCTAAGGAGAAGCGGGAGCTTGGCAAGTCAACACGTACAAAAAACAACAACAACAAATCATGAAGAGATCCAAACGAATGTAAATCCAATAGAAAGGAATCCAATCAACGAAATAAAAAGAAAATCCGAGGGGCTCGACGAAAGTTCATGAAGACGCCCGGAGCGAACCGCCAGCTCATCCCGCCATAAAAAATTGGAAGATAAAGTAAAAAACTGTTGCATCAACAATTCCAAGACAGAAAGAGGCAGAGGAGGAGCAGGCAAGGGCAAGAAACAAGCGAGGCAGGAACCAAAGGGAAACAAAACAACGCGCTCGCCAGACGGCTCAGGAGCGCCGACGAGCAGGGAAACATAAAGATGAATTTCAAAAAAAAAATAGCGAACCTGAGCGTATTTCCAGACGACGGGGTTCTGGGCGATCAAGGGAGTCCTCTGGGAAAGCTCGTTGAAGGACTTCACGCGCTGGTACTCGACGCTGAAGGTGTAGCTAACGGTACCCTCGCGGATGGCAGCATCGCGGGCTATGAGGAAATATCATATTTTGGCATCACAGAGGAGCAGGATCAGAACAACGAAGCGGAAGGCCTGAGAATCGGATGGAGTCAGCTCCACAGGAACGCAACTCGAGGAGCTTTCAAGTCGCAAATCGACAAAATGATTCAAGAGAAAAAAATTGGAAGAATAGATGAGGCCGGAAGGCCCTGGGAAAGGGCGGTGAAGTACGCATGGGGCCATCGATGGTGGCCTTCACAGCGTAGCCACGCTGGCAAATCCTCGAGGCCTAAATAATCATTATTAGCAAAGTTTTCCAGAAAACAAGTCCAAACACGGGACAGAAGGACGCACAAGGGTCCGTGAAGGGCGCAAGAGCGACATTTTGTTGAGTTCAGCACAGTGACAAAAAGAACTGAATGCCTTGAAGCCCTTATCTGCCCTCCCCTCCATCCTTCGCGAGATGCATCAATCTGGGTCGTTGATATCGCGGCAGCATTTGGGACGGCGTATTTCGGGAGGAGATCGTTCTTCCGACAGAAGTCAAAACTGTCGCTCCCCTGCGGTCGCTTTTTTCTATTGCGATTTTTCCAGAGAACGCCGCGAAATTCGAGGATGTAGCTTACGCACCTATTGGGGTCTTTGGGGATGCTGCCATTGTGTTGTTTTGAAGGAGGTCGTGGATTTTTTTCAACGGCTGCTTTGGTTTACCGCCTCGACCTCGTTGCTGGCCCCTTCGCGATCTTTTCTGCCCCTGGAGCCTTGGAATGTCTGGAAATCATCGATCGAATATAGTTGATAAAAAGCGCAAAAGAGAGGACGTGAATACAGAGTGCGCTTCGTTGCTTTCCATTCTGTGAGCCCGCGCCTTTCCTCTCTTGCGCTGTTCCCTCCTTGCTCACCTTCGCCTCCTTTAGCCAAGACGTCAAAGAAGTCGAAGCCCCTCTAAAGAAAGCCAAAGTGGAGAAAGAGTTGGGCGGTGCGTGTCCATTCGCCTTTGTCAGCCTTTTCAGCACTTCTCGAGGTTGCCGTCAAACATTCGTCCTCGTCTCAGACCTGCCTTTTCTACATAGCCTCATATTGGAGTTGTTGAATGGCCTATCTTCTTGTAATATTATGATTTTGTCAGGCGTGTTTGGAGTGTTTACTGGCTTCTTCAAGAAGTTCCTGTCCTCGAAGACCTACGTCGAGCCCATGGACGCTGACGATTCCGAGCTCAAAGAGACTGGCGCCGAGGTCCTCTTCCTTTCCCTTTGGGTCTGTGGCTCTGTGGCTCTGTGGATAATAAAAGCATTCAATCTATTTCTTTGACTTGCGCTTCATTCTTCCCTTGTAGTCCTCGAAACCCGGAGCCCCTGTCGTTGCCCAACAGCATCAAACTCAACCCCGATCTCAATCCTCGTCATCGTTCCAAAGCCAAAGTCAACCCTCCCACACCCAAAAGCAAAGCGTAAATAATTCATCCAAAACAAATCCAAAGAATGTGAAGCAACCTCAATCACAGAGGAAGCCCGGGCAGGCGCATCGTTCTGCGAGTGCTCCTGCGTTGCCCGAGTTACACCAGAAGAGCCGCCTAGTACCCCTCTAATCTTTCTTCCAGAGGCATCGCCCACCCTCACATCGATTCCTTTTTAGAAATCTTCTCCACCTAAGCCCGATGTGAGCGGGTTTATGAATGATGGAAGCGTGAGCGCCTTTGGCCACACGCGGCCGACTCCTGTGAACTTCAGAGATGTGTTCATTCCTCCATCCAAGTCTGCCCGTGACGTCGACCATGAGCGCCAACTACATCGGAGGAAAGTTTTGGAGGTCCGATTTACATCTGCTCTTCTCACTCTGTTTTATCACAATCCTCCATCTGTTTAGTATGCGGATCCAGATGTTATGAGCGTGGAAGATACCGAGGCTGACATTATCAAGAGAGAGTCCCGTATTCACGACAGCGACAGCGAGGACTTCGCAACTTTCGAGAGCCAGGATGACCGCTCTTCCTTTTTGAGGAGTCCTGTCCCGAGTGCTCCGCAGTCCCGCTCTGTGACAGTGATCCACCCAGTTGCCACGGTCTCCCGCTCCGGCAACAGAAGGAGGCATTCATCTCCCGGAGACCTCCATGCCCCCATTGACGTGGATACTTTCCGTCCTCTTGCGCGCCCCAAAACTTGTGCGCGCCTTTGACATCTTGCCATTGATGTTCATCTGACCCTATCAATCTAGATTGGGATGAGATCATGCAGACGCAAGAGAGGGAGTTTCTCGGCGATTATGACCCTTTGTCCTTCCGTGACCCACTGCGGCGTCTCACCTGGTCTCGACGGTTGGAGCTCTTGCAGCCGCTGCGAAACATGGCCACTGAGTACGCCATTAAGAACAAAGAAGAGATTGAGCGGGTGCGGATTGAGTTTTTTCATTGAATCTGTAGTCGATGCTGATTGCGCAGATTAGATCAACGCGCAAGCGTTGAAGGATGCTCAAGAGCGTCTCGTGCGAG
>Ga0154020_10004897_pt1 | contig 15910 bp, 14 predicted proteins | sample Klosneuvirus_201_FD_109709 | JGI IMG/M metagenome (GOLD analysis project Ga0154020, IMG submission 109709) | Active sludge microbial communities from wastewater, Klosterneuburg, Austria - Klosneuvirus_20160825_MG | ecosystem: Engineered > WWTP > Aerobic digester > Activated sludge | place...
CTATCGATTCTATCGTCGCCCACAGCGAAGGGTACTCACTGCGATGCTCTTGCACCAGACGGACTGCGCGTGCTTTTACTTCAGGGGAATATTTGTTTAATTTATTCATGGCTCCATTCTCTCAAGATTTGGAGCCTCCTCAAAACCCGGGGCGATTCAGTTCTAATATGCTGCCAGTTTTCCGCAGGATAATCATAGAAGGCCAGCATGGAATCTTTATCCTTTGTCAGACATTCCATCGCCTTCGGATACTTCGGACTAAAACGTTCAATACAGTTATCAAATGCTTCATAAGCCTTTTCCCGTGTTTCCGCCTGCCAGATGTTATGCAGTACTTCCTTGACCTTGAGTTGCATGGCCTTGGGCAGCTTTTCCATTACATTGGCGGTTTTATGCACCCAGCAGCGCTGTTGACCGGTATCCGGCCAGCATTTGGCAACAGCTTTCCAGAATCCCAGTGCGCCGTCACCGACAGCCAGCTTAGGAGCCTCCTTAAGCCCTCAGTGATCATGCCCAAAATAAGCACCAACCAGCCACACTGTACCAATACCTAATACGATAAGTATTACCTGCTGAATGGTCGCACCAATCTCCGGACGTTTATGCAGACTGGGAATGAGGTCAGCCATCGCGACATAGGTCATACTGGCCGCAGCAAGTGCGAGTATGGGTGCGATCAGATGATCGAGTTGATTAAGCATGAAATAGGCCAACACTCCTCCCAATACCGTGGCCACACCGGATAGAAGGTTGAACCATAGTGCGCGCGCACGTGAGAAGCCTGAATTGAGTAATATAATGAAATCCCCTGTTTCTTGAGGAATCTCGTGTGCAGTAATTGCGATTGCCGTAACAATCCCCAACTGGATATCCGCCATAAAAGCTGCTGCGATTAGTATACCGTCTACAAAGTTATGAAACGTATCACCCAGTACAATCATCATGCCACTACGGCCATAATCATGATTAACAGGGATTGGCGCTATCTCAGCTGCCGCTTCATGCACCTCGCACTCACCCAAGTGGCAATGACGCCAAATCAGCAATTTCTCCAGGATAAAAAAAACAAGAATACCGCACAGCATCATTAGGGTTAACTGTCTGGGCTCAGATGAAAGCTCCAGCGCTTCGGGCAGCGCATTGAGAAAGGCAGCACCCAAAAGTGCACCAATTGCATAGGAAACCAATATCGATATCCAGGTACTACTCCGTGCATTCAGTGTCAGCAATGCGGCAAGTCCGATGCTCAGCAGCGCCCCCAGCACGCTGGCCAATATGATCCAGGTCAATACCGACATGTTATCCATTCGATGAATCTGACGTCATCCACAGCAGGGCAGCCATTCTCCCGGTTTGTCCATCGCGGCGGTAGGAATAGAATCGGTCAGCGTCACTGAAGGTGCATAATTCGCCACCAAACACCTTATCAACACCTGTTTTCGCGAGACGCTGACGCGCCAGCTGGAAAATATCCGCATAATACTTTCCCCGTTTATCAGTCTCTGTAAACGCATTTACTGACTGACTATCGGATTGGATAAAAGTCGATCTGACCTCTTCACCAACTTCAAAATATTGGGGTCCGATTGCCGGCCCAAGCCAGGCAATGATTTGTTTACTTGTTGAATACTGTCGCATTTCTCGAATCGTATTTTCAATAATACCGCTTGCCAGTCCCCGCCACCCCGCATGGGCAATGGCAACGACACTTCCAGCCTCATCACATAAAAAAACTGGCAAACAATCTGCCACCAGAATGGCACAGACAACTCCACTGCATCTACTGATAGCCGCATCCCCTTCAGATTTGATATTGCTTACAGTATCCACCCATATCGGTCTATTTTTATGCACCTGAGCCAACCAGCAAGGTTCTTGAGGCAAGTATTGGCATAACTGCGCACGATTTCTCTGAACCACATCCGGATTATCGCCAACATGATCACCCAGGTTGAATCCAGAATAGTTGCTACGCGGATTATGGTCAGATTCTCTCTTACGAGTAGTAAATAGTGCCTTGATATTATGCGGCGCAGGCCATTCCGGGACAATCCAATCCATCATGGTTTCGGTATTGCGAGGAGAAAAAAACGCATCGGCACATACAATAATTTTACAGATTTCACTCTCACCGAGAACTACTGCAATGTCAACGGATAAAGATCCGCGAACACATTACATATACGATCTATTTGTTCTGGCGTATGCGCGGCGCTGATACTGCAGCGAATCAGCGAACTGCCCGCTGGAGCCGCAGGTGGAAGAACCAGATTTACATATATCCCCTGATCCAGCAAAGCATTCCATAGCATTAATGCCTGCTGTGGACTGTTTAAAATAACTGCAACTATAGGTCCTGGTTGCGGACCCAGTTTATAACCATTCTTTTTCAGCATCGAGTAAATTTGATGCGCATTCTGCCAAAGCCGTTTTCGCAGAAGATACCCATTCTTCAACAAGCTCAATGCGGCTCGCGTCGACGCAATGGTCGCTGGTGAAGGGGATGCAGTGAAAATATAAGAATGACTAACATAGCGTAGCTGCTCAAGCTGAGCATGATTACTGACACAGTAGCCGCCAATGCCACACAGGCTTTTACTAAACGTACCAGTAATAAAATCAACTTCCTTGAGTAGCCCTGTCATTTCCACCAGGCCCTGGCCCGTCTCACCCAGCACACCCAGGGAATGGGCTTCATCAATCAATAAAGTTGCGCCATAAGTATTTTTCAATTGCACAATGTCAGCCAATGGTGCCTGATCACCCAACATGCTATAAATACCTTCCACAATGATCAATGTGTTCTGACAGCGATCCCCAAGACGGCGCAATCGTTTCTCCAGATCAGCTGCGTCGTTATGGCGAAAACGGATGATATCCGCACCACTCAATACACAACCATCATAAATACTGGCATGTGCATCCCCATCGATAAGCACCACGTCACCCTGGCCGACCAATCCCGAGATTGTGCCCAGATTTGCCTGGAATCCGGTTGTAAATACAATGCAGGAGCGACAATTATAAAATGCCGCAAATTCACTTTCCAAGGCACGGTGACCCAAGTAGTTGCCATTTGCCATACGTGAACCCGTTGTTCCCGTCCCTTCCTGATCAATCGCCTGATGAGCGGCTTGCCTGCATTCTTCAGCAAAACTCAAACCCAGGTAATTATTGGTTCCGAGCATCAAAATAACACGCCCGCCAATTCTGGCCTCGGTTGCCGATAAAATTTCCTCGATTGGGATACCAAAGGCACCCAACCCTTCTGGTAATTGGGCCTTTCTCAAGGCAGCAGCCGTATCCAGTTTCTCCAGCAGGTTCATTTTGATGTATTTTTAATTTTATAAATCAGATCGGCCAGATCCTGAACGGTCAGTACGTCTACGAGTGTATTAAGTGGCACTGAAATATCAAAATGATCTTCTATTTCCATCACTAAATTCAGCAACTTGACTGAGTCAATGGCAAGTTGTGTAATCAGATTGGTTTCAGCTGAGATAACCACTTCAGTCTCAACAAACTTTACCAACTGCTCGCAGAGCATCTCCGCAATTTGCGCTTGAGTCATTTCAGTCATAGCAGGTTCAATTTAAAATAAAATGAATTCGGACAAAAAGCACATATTCCTGATAAACCAGGATTAGGTTAGCGTGGGTAAAGCAACTTGCAGTGGCATCTTGGGGTGCCAGTTTTGTAATGCTTTCTGTAGGATAGTGATATCACAGGTCCAGTCAGGATATTGAAGTTCCTGAACTTTACCCGGTGTCAACATGGGTGCGTAACCCAGAACGGATGCCAGCCACAAGTTCAGGCTTGCCAGTGACGACAGTCCAATCAAAGGGATACGCACATGACGAATCTTTCTTCCTAATACTTGCTCTGCAATCGACATAATCATGGCATAGTCATAGCCACTTGGAGTACCGTCATCGATTTCATAAATACCCGATATAGGCGTCTCAATGCTCAACCAGCAAATCATCGCTTCCACCAGATCGTTAACATGTACCAATCCAAAACGATTTGTAGCCGGACCAAGAGCAGGTAAAACACCATATTGCATTGCCTGTAACAGAGGAGTTAGCACTTTGTCACCCGGGCCGTAAACTGCCGCCGGTCGAAAAACAGTCACTGCCAATTGATCAGCAACCATTGACAGTAATTGTTCAGCATCATATTTACTTTGCGCATACCATGACAGCTGTGGCTGTCTCGCAGCTAATGATGAGATATAAAGTAATCTGGAACAGGAACCTGTCTTGGCGACCGCCTGCAAAAGGTGCTTAGTACCGATAACATTATTGGATAAGAAACTTTCCCAGGAGTGTCCTTTAACCGCCCCAGCGCAGTGCACTACTGCATCGGCACCAGCCACCAATTCTTGCTGTATCTCAACACAGCTTAAATCACCAACAATCCATTCAACAGCAGAATGTATAAATGGGGCAGAAGCCTGCCGGGTAAGTACCCGAACCTTCCAACCCTCATCAATAAGCCGATCCAGCAGCACCCGTCCAATGAACCCAGTTGCACCTGTTACCGCAACAAGCTGGGGCATACGCAGTCGAATGAATTTGAACGATATTTATTAAACAGCAACTTGACCAGCTGATTTTTTGCAATTATTACGTTGCAAAAACCCTTGACGAGCAGCAAATCGAGACAACTTACCAGACGATGTTCTTGGCAAAGTATGAGGAGGAACAAGTTCTACCAGACAATTTACCCCAAAAGCCATATAAACCACCTGCTGTAGACGGTTGATAAGTAATTGACGGTCATCAGCAGAAGACAACCTACTCTCCACCACCAGCACTACCGAAGTTGAACCATTTTCATCGCTAACTCCAAAAGCAGAAGCCTCGCGCGTTCTGACTTCTGGTTGTTGCTCTGCCAATTCTTCTACATCCTGCGCCCTGATATTTCTACCATTGACGATAATGACATCGGTGCGCCGCCCAGTAATATATAGGTCGCCCTCATATAGAAAACCGATATCACCCGTATCAAGCCAGCCATCTTCTTTAACCACTTTGGCGGTTTCAATTGGATTGTTAAAATAACCTGTCATTACACTACCACCCTTAACCAAAATGCTGCCGACCATCATTGGGGGAAGTTCTACGCCATTTTCGCCAATTATTTTGATCTTGTGTTCAGCCAGCGGACGTCCACAATTTGCAAATTCATTAAATTTTCGCCCATCCGCCTGAACCCGAACCGCCATTTTCTTTTCAACCAGCGTCTTTGTATCCACACACAAGCTGCGTGCACCTTGACCAACACTTGGAAAAGAAACAGCCAAGGTGGATTCCGCCAGTCCGTAGCAAGGCAAAAAGGCATTCTCATTAAATCCAGCAGAAACAAATTTTGCAGCAAAGTTTTTTAAAATATCCAGACGGATCATCTCCGCACCCACCCCTGCGGCGCGCCAGCAACTCAAATCCAGTTCCTGAAGATCAGATTCTCGAGCACGCATCATGCAAAGTTTCAAACCAAATGGCTGACTGAACGCTATCGTGCAACGGTTGCGACTGATTAATCTGAGCCATTGCAGCGGCCGAATGGCAAAATCGCGCGTTGCCAGATAATCCACAGACAATTGTGCAGCCAATGGCGCCATCACTAAACCAACCAAACCCATATCATGGTAAAAAGGCAGCCATGAAGCACAGCGATCACCCTCTCTGACGTCCAGACCGTCGCAGACAATACCGCGCAAGTTGCTCATTAAAGCACGCTCGGTAATCACTACGCCGCGTGGCAGGCGTGTGCTGCCAGAAGTAAATTGCAGATACGCAGTTTCATCCGGCGTATTTGCATGAGGTTGTGTGTCTATCCCGGGCAGTTGCGCTAACTGTTCAGGTGTGCCACACCATCTGAATTCATTATTTTTAATATCAATCACGGCTTCTTCCAGGAAACCAATGAAATCAATCTCGGCCAAAGCCAGACTGGCCTGGCTACTCTCCAGCATACCCCGGAGTTGCTGCACATAAACTGCATGACTACCGAGATTAACCGGAACCGGCATAGCAAATGGCACCAATCCGGCGTAACGGCAAGCAAAGAAAAGTTCAACAAAAGCAGGTGTAGTATCCGCAATTAACGCCACCCTGCTGTGACGGGCCAATCCAAACCCTGCGAGTCTTTTGGCAGTGGATAAAGCGCGCTCGCGCAATACGTCATAAGAAACAACCGACTTCAGATTTCCTTTGGCATCATAGAAATTATAACCAGTCTCTCCTTGTGCTGCGTACTCAAGCGCTTCAATTAAAGTACTGAAATCTGCCCTGCGCTGATTTAGTCTATTTGCAGTAGGTGTGGCGGCTAATAGCTTTGATGCGGAAAGCAGAGAATCTGTGTTTTCTTTTAATACCGTAGTCAACTTGGTAATTGTCGAGCTCAAAATCTTCCCCTAGTAATATTCTGGTCAACTTGTTTAACAGGACGACGGCGCTCAATTTTGAGATGAGTACTGATCTGTCGATATTTGTATAAAAAGACAAATCCACTCGTATTGCCTGACGAGAACAAGTGTGTCATATTTGGTAATAAATGCGTGGACGCGAGCTTATATAAGCATGATTTTTCTGTCAAGCAATGACGGTGTGAATGTTGTTATTCTGCTACAGTTTTCATCATTTATTCATGAATACCTATCGAGGCAAAATTACCGAAGTCAGCTCTAAAATAATCCCAATACCTCTATCGGTCTGCACTCAACAGCAGACTAAAATCAGTACGCAGACTCGCTCATTTGAGGGTTTTGTGCATTCCACAGAAGAATCACAATAAAATTGATCACACTCAAAGTTAAATCTACCGATATAGATAAATGATGAAACCAAGCCCTATCCTTATTCTATTAAAGCTCTTCCTGATAGTTGCCCCAATTGATGCATTGGCTAAAAGCTGGGTACTTCCCCCGAATGATGTAGATATTTTTGGCGAGATCCAAATCATCGCGGCCCATCGCGAAGAAACATTACTCGACATTGCGCGACATTATGAGATTGGACAGGACGAAATGTTACTTGCCAATCCCAACGTGAATCGCTGGTTACCAGAGCAAGGCTCTGAAGTAGCGATACCTTCCCGTTACATTCTCCCTCAGGCACCGAGAACTGGGCTAGTCATCAATCTGCCAGAGATGCGCCTTTATTATTTCCCCAAAGCAACCAAAGGTGAAAAACCCAAGGTTATCACCTACCCCGTCAGCATTGGCAGAATGGACTGGAACACACCGCTTGGAAAAACCACCATTACCAGAAAACAAAAAGATCCGACATGGACACCTCCTCAGTCTCTCAGAGAAGAAGCGATGGCAAATGAGGGAAAACGCTTGCCGGATATCGTACCGGCAGGCCCAGATAATCCACTCGGACGCTACGCCCTATACCTGGGTTTATCCGGATATCTCATTCACAGCACGAATAAACCATTTGGTGTCGGCATGCGGGTTACTCACGGCTGTATACGCATGTACCCGGAAAATATAGAAGAATTATTTACAATCATTCCGGTCAACACGCCCGTATACATTGTCAATCAACCGATCAAACTGGGCTGGCTTGAAAAAAATCTGTATATTGAGCTACACCCACCGCTGGATGAGGACATGACTGATACTGAGCCTGTTTTGTACATGCAAGAAATCTATACTGCCGTTCAGTCTTTCTTACAAAAAACAGATACATCCTCTGACGGGAAGTCGATTCACAGCACTAGAATTAATGAAACAGCACTTGCTGAAGCTATTAAAAGAATAGATGGTATCCCAACACTCATTTCAACAGAATAATGATAATGAGCTACATACATACAACCTCAACCATTATCACTCCGGTATTATTTCCGCCGCGAGAGACGTAATTAATACCGAAGTTCCGCCCGCTAAAACATTATTTATGCATGGCACGTTTGAACATACGATCAATTTTTGTCTCAGTATCAATCGACCGCACATTTGCCTCATTAGCCTTATCCATGGCACGGTTCGCCATATCATTGGCGCTATTTGCTGCAGCGCGTGCAGCGGCAGCGTCTGACTGTGATTGAGAAACTCCAGCTTCAAGCGCATCTACACGAGACTTAAGTGAGCTTAATTCATCTGTCGTAGCGCAACCAGACAACCCCACAACCCCAACTATCAGCAATCCGAGAGCATTAGCACGTAACATCTTTACCTCCTTCACAAAATTAATAAAACTGGCGAGTTGTATTTAACTACATTTCCGTTTTTTTGCAAAGAGAATTAGTACATTAACATATTAACTCCTTAATCAAGCCAGCTTCCTCCACGCGAAGGCTCAAAGCTTGTCAATAATACTGCCATGCCCGCTCACTGGTCCATCGTTCGCTTTTATAGCGTTGCCACGCGGCTTCCTTTTTGATAGCAATGTTGATTGCGCTCAATACCGCATCAATATTAACTGGTTTGTGGGGAAGTTCAACTTGCCCAGTCAGATTAACATCCAGGTGCAGCTTACCTTTTTGATATAGCGACCAGATTTCACTGCCATAGTCCGTATAAGCAAGCTCGGGGGAAAATCTGCTGAGAAAAGCAGTAATATTCCTTACGTCGCGCCTCAGGATTGCCTCCGCACTGTTATTATGCGCGGCATGAACAGCTTGTGGAAAGTCAATGATAACCGGGCCAGCGTTCCCGATCAGCACATTGTATTCTGAGAGATCACCATGCACGATACCGCTGCAAAGCATCCGAACCACTTGCTGAATTAGAAAACCGTGATAAATTCTGGCTTGCTCCGCTGTCAAATCCAGTTGATTTAACCTGGGCGCAACATAACCGCTGCTATCCACGATCAACTCCATCAACAGCACTCCTTCAAAAAAATTATAAAACTTTGGAGTAACCACGCTGGCAGTAGCCAGCTTTCCCAGTGTATCCACCTCCACACTGTGCCAGGCATCATCCCGGATCGTACTTACAAAACCACTTTTGCTACGCATAAAACGAGTATGACGGCGATTGGTAATTTCACGTCCTTCCAGATAACAGGAGTTTTGTCGAAAATTTCGCTTCTGCTTTTCCTTGTATACTTTGGCACAGCGATATTCTTCCCCACACTTCACTATATAAAGCATCGCCTCCTTACCGCTCATGAGTTCGCAGACAACTGAGTCAATCAGCCCTTCTTCGATCAGTGGTTCCATTCTGCTAGGTGTTTTCATGGTTTTCATTCTCCTGTTAGCTGAGTCACTAATTTATCGAATCAGAAACGCGCCACATCGCTTCTACAAATTAATACTGCGAGAATCTGGTAGTTTTACTGCGATGCCACTGTGCATCGGGCAGTGATGAATCTGCTGTCCTGGTTGCTACTTTATTTGGATCAGTCTGCTTTTCCGCATCATGCAAGGGTTGGTTTTTACGGGTAAGCGAGTTTACGGGATGTTTTTTTACCTCTTGTAATGCTTTATCAGTCGATAGGAAAATCATTGCATGAACTCCTTTGGAAAGATCATCACGGCACTCCATATCCGGGATGTGAAACGTATTGTAAAGAGAAAAATATGATTTTGGAATGTGACAAATTGTCGCGCGACAATTTGTCACACCTTGATTTCGAGCTCGAATACCCTCTGCTCATTTAATGAAAACCATGTCTAACCTGCGCATTAGTGCACGATAGTCAATGGTTATAATATGGAGACACAGTTACACTCGCGTGACATTAGCCATTCTTTATGTGTTACCTCATTACCTAATCCCAGCCCATCAAAATCCATGAATAAGTTTTTATTTATTGCCACCCTATCGTTACTCACCCTGTTAACAATGACCGGTATCACATTGTGTTATGCGGACAAGCTCGACAACAAACTCCAGGCAATGCAGACAAAAATTGATGCGCTAGGTGAAGTTAATCCTGAAGAAGCGCCGCAAAAAAAAAGATTGCGCGAAATATTCAACGAACATTTGCAGATACTGCACGATCATCAGGATTATCTCGACAAAACAGCCACCTATTCCCAACAACTGGAAAATTATCCGCAGCAGATCACGACACTGAGGCAGCATCAAGCCCCGCCGGAAGCAGGAATAACTTCACAGCAACTTGCCAAGCTGACGCTAAATGAAATGGAGCGACAATTGGTTACTGCTCAGGCAGATCTGTCGGAATTAAAAAATCAGCGACAAAAATCCATTTCGGACCAGACACAATTACGTCAACGCATGGACAATATTCAGGAGGAATTGGCCTCTATCACCAATCAACGCTCCTTACTCAACGAAAAATCAGCGGTCATCCAAAAGGATGTCGATAAAAAAATACGGGGTGCACTTACAGATATACATGATGCTCAACTCCAAGCGTTAGCCGATAAAACCAGGATGCTCGAACTGGAAGCGCTGGTACTGCCATATGCCGCAGAAATAATCTCCCTACAGGAAGAACTATTGCTTGGCCCAAAAATTGAGAATCTGCTTCAGAAAATAGAACTGCTAGCCAGCGAAACCAACCTCAGACGCATGGCCGACACCAGGCAAGTCATTGAGCAATCCGAGCAGCTTTCTGACGAAAACATCCAGCAGTACCCGGAATTGAAACAATTAGCTGTGGATAATAAATTACTGGCTCAGAAATTGAATGACTATGCCAAACGCACGAAGCGGCTCACCAACCGGAAAACACGCGATGAAAATCGTTTTTCACTAATTACACAAAGCCACATAGCGCTGCAACAGCGACTCGAACTCGAGGGTGAAGATACTGATCTGGGCATACAAATCAGAAAGCAGTTCAAGAAAATCATGATCAAACCAAACGCGGCAAGAACAAAGCGTGAGCTGAATAACGCAAAACTCGATCTATATCAGCTGGAGCAGGAACGATTGCAAATTATGGATAGCATGAAAACTGTACAGCGCTTTCTAAAAAATGCAGAGATACCATCCGCTGACTCCATCGAATACAAAAAACTGACAGATACGTTTGCAAAACTGAAACAGTCTCGCGAACAGATCATTGAACAATACACCGATGTATTAAAAGGCCATATCAAGGAACTACAGTTTTATTTGTCCGCTCAGAATCAACTGACTGAAAAAATAGAACAGCACCAGGTTTTACTGCGGGAGAATCTGCTGGTTACCCGTAGCGCCAAACCCGTAACACAAGTAACCCCACAGGATTTTCGCGATGCACTTGGCTGGTTTAACTCCCCCCAAACAAAACGTAGTTTCACCAAAATAATAAGTTCTTCATGGCAGGAACTGGTGACAATATTTGGCACCTTTACCCTGCTTCTCACCCTGTTCAGGTGGTTATACTGGCCAGCTTATCTGCGCTGGGAAACAATTGGCAACAGTTTGCGCGGTAAGGTCCATCAGGACAGGCTAATCTACCCAGTAGGCATGCTGCTGAATTGTATTCTGGTGGCCGGATACTTTTCTTTGCCATGGCAATTGGCTGCGCTCATCATTCAGGATAATTCATCTTCAGAAGTCAGGCACGCCATGGTCGCCAGTCTGCAGGTTGCTGCCATTGCGATTTTCTGCTGGGTATTTTTACTGCTGCTGTTTCGTCCCGGTGGACTGCTCAGTCACCAATTTAAATGTGATGAGAAACTCGTCACTAAAATGCATCGTAACATCAAACGATTTGCTCCATTTATTGCCGCACTCAGCATCCTGATTGCCTTTATGGATACGCTGGATGATGATCTGGTACGCAACACGCTTGGCCGACTGACATTTGTAACACTTTGTCTCGTTCTGGCAATATCTGCACTGGGGTGGACAGGAATCAGTCTCAAAGCCAGGCAATTCTATCAGGGCATGGAATTCAATCCGGTATTGAATCCAAAATACTGGATGACTGCCTTGTTTCTGCTGCAAGGCTATATGATCGCGATGGCGCTGATCGGATATTATTTTGCTGCAATCTACCAGTATATTCTGGTCTTCCAGTCACTAAGCTGGGTCACATTTTTTACCTTGCTGTATTACGTCAGCTTCCGTAGCCTGCTGATTGCCCAACGGCAAATCGCATACCAGCGTGCCATCGAAAAAAGGGAGGAAATCCGCGCACAACGTGCACAAACAGACAAAGGCGAAGCAGACTGGGTTGATGAAAATTATGTTGATATCAAGACCATCAGCAGGCAATCCGCCACACTACTGAAAATCGGTATCTGGGGCTTGCTGATCACCGCATTGGGGGGAATCTGGATCGATGTCCTGCCAGCTCTCAGCTTTCTTGAAAAAATCACGCTCTGGCAAACCTCCTCACAAATCGATGGAGAAATCATCTCACAACCCATTACGCTCAAAGCGCTACTGGTTGCATTCATCGTATTTGGCCTCGCGTTTATTGCTGCACATAATCTGCCTGGCACACTCGAATTACTGGTTCTACGCCACCTCTCGCTCAATACCGGCACAGGCTATGCCATCACCACTCTACTCAGATACGTCATCGTAGTGGCAGGCGTTACTGCCACCTTTCAGACTTTAGGAATGGAATGGTCGAGCATTCAATGGCTGGTAGCCGCGCTCGGGGTGGGACTGGGATTTGGATTACAGGAAATTTTCGCCAATTTCGTATCCGGTGTCATCCTGCTTTTTGAACGTCCCATCCGCGTAGGCGATGTTGTAACGCTCAACACCACCACTGGAACCATCAATAAAATCCATATTCGCGCCACCACTCTAATTGATTTCGATCGTAAAGAGATCGTTGTGCCCAACAAGATATTTATTACGCAACAGTTAACCAACTGGTCACTGAGCGATCAAATAACGCGTATTGTATTACCAGTGGGAATCGCCTATGGATCAGACTGTGAAACCGCTCGCAGGCTATTGCTGGAAATCGCAAGCCAACATCCAGCTGTATTAAAAGATCCCGAACCTTCCGCTTTTTTTATGCGCTTTGGTGAAAGCTCGCTGGACTTTGAGTTAAGAGTATTTTGTGGGCTAATACAGGATAGACCAAAGCTGATTCATGAAATAAATATGGAGATCAGTCGTCTTTTTGCGGAAGCAGGTATCAATATCGCCTTCCCTCAACTAGATGTCCATTTACATAGCCTGACAACGATTTCGCCTGATAAGTTGAAATGGCGGGCGGATTCAAGAACGAACTGCAACAGTTAATGTTTAATAGTGATATTGACATCAGTCACTATTCGTCTGTGGAGATGAATATCTTATCAAGCCATGATCGAAGTTTGAAGATTTTATCGCCTGAAACGGGCTATTAACGCTGATTGGACTCAAAATATACATAATCTTCTTTGAAAGAATTAGATGTAATTTATTGTTTTTAAAGTTTATAGTTGGTTTTAGGGCAAATACTAAATAGCATCGATAAACAAAAAATACATAAATTTTCTTCAAAAGAACTAATTTAGTTTTAGAATGAAGCCGTGGGTGTAGAAACCAATCTTCATGCGGTAAAAATGATTGCTTGAGCGATGCTTAAACAAGAACCTGCTGAATAATAGCGATAAAAATAACTCGGCTAAACAAAAAATCCAAGTATAGCGACACTGGCTGCAAGCAATTACCTAACTTAAGAAGAGTTCATCGGGATTCTTCGTTGATTTATTTCAATCAGTTCGTTACTGGATACTATGGATACTTTCTTTCATGATATATCTGGACCAATTACCGTCTGGGTTCGCGGTGTCGGAGAACACTCGGAAAAAACTATCCATAAATTCGTCGACCTCTTGACCAAGCAGGACATCGAAGTACAAGATTATCGCACTCCCTGTAGTCACTCCGGTATCGTCTTTAGCAACAAAGTAACCCCGGAACTCTGCGAACAGTTATGCGAACTTAGCCACAACGGCCAAATACAAGTCCTTGCCTGCTGTCACGAAGCAATTTCAGGAGAAGCCATCTGGCAATTAATGGAAGCTGGCGCGTCTGATGTACTGGTTTGCACAAAAGATAATTTGATCATTCACGAAATCACCGCCCGCCTGCGCCGCTGGGAAGCCATCAATCGGTTACTCAATTCCTCGCTTGTTCAAAATGCATTAGTTGGTACAAGCCAAACACTGCAAACCATATTACGCCAAATAATCGAGGTCGCGCGCTTTACCAACGTATCGGTATTAATTCTCGGCGAAAGTGGCACAGGAAAGGAATTACTGGCCAATCTCATACACACGCTCGACAATCACACCGATAAGGGCGAGCTTATCATTCTGGATTGCACGACCATTGTGCCGGAATTATCAGGCAGTGAATTTTTTGGTCATGAACGAGGAGCGTTTACAGGCGCCACATCTTCAAGGGATGGAGTATTCGCACTTGCGAATGGCGGCACGCTTTTTCTGGATGAAGTGGGCGAATTATCTCTGACCATGCAAACTCAGCTTTTACGCGTAATCCAAGAGCAAACTTACAAGCGTGTCGGCGGTAATGCCTGGCAACGCACGTCATTCCGGTTAATTTGTGCCACCAATCGTGATCTCATGGCACAAGTTCAACGCGGTGAATTCCGCGCCGATCTCTATTACCGAATTGCCAGTTACATATGTCGGTTACCGCCTCTACGCGAACGATCTGAAGATATTTTGCCTCTAGCAAATTATTTCCTAAAAAAAAACTGCACGGACCACGATGTGCCCACCATTGATAAACCCATTCAAGAGTACCTGTTGCGCAGGCAATACCCCGGCAATGTGCGCGACCTCAAGCAGGTAATCGCGCGAATGTTGTGCCGCTATGCGGGTGAAGGCCCTATTACGGTCGGCTGCATTCCACCAGATGAACGGCCAGTTTTGTCTGAAGATTGGAAAGAATGGCGCGATATGAGTTTTGAACGGGCAATCCGCATCGCGCTTAGTCGCGGCGTGGGGCTCAAAACTATCAGCAAAAATACCGAAGAAACCGCCATTCGTATCGCGGTCGATGAAGCGAACGGCAACTTGCAGCGGGCCGCGCAACGTCTTGGTGTAACCGATCGCGCCTTGCAGTTGCGCAGAGCAGCGCAACGCCAGGAAAACAGCAAGTATTGATTACGCCATTTTTGTCTGCGGACTTTATTCGAAAAAAGCGAATTGCGCCGTGTTTAGCCGTTTGGATAAAGCGGATGGCCGATGTTGCCGCTCGGTAGGGATTAACTTTTTCAAATTAGTTCCCAAAATCAATTTTTCCTGCTGCGGTGAAAGACGTAATGCCTTGATTTTTGACAATTCAATGCCTGGATGAAGCCATGGCCCATCCGAACCAAACAAAATCTTGCCAGCTCCGGCGCGTTTTACCGCTTGCTCCAGCAAATCGAAACGCCGTACACCGGCAGTATCCGTATAGATATTCGGATGACGAACCAAATGATCAATGAGGCCCAGTTGTGCACGCCAATCGTCGGCAAAGCTGCCGAGATGGGGAATGATGAAGTTGACATCCGGATATTCTTGCGCCAGCAGCTCACAAACCGATACCTCTCCCACCACATCGTAAAGTACCGGCAAAGCGAAAGCCCTTGCCTCATCACAAATTTCACGGGTAATCGGTGCATCATGGCGATGCACTTTGATCCCGGCAAATCCATATTGTCTGACAGCGGTTTCGATCAATTGATGTACCCTCCCGCGGTCTCTGACCGCATGCACAAATGCAAAGCCATAAAACCTGTCAGGCTGGCTGGCTACAATCTTCGCCACTTCTTTATTGGCGACAGCGTAATCCGAATGAAATGCGGCAAATAAAACGCTGCGCTGAATTCCTGCCGCAGTAGCACGGCGCATATAATCCTCTAATGGAGCCCGAGTATCCCAGGGTCCAGTAAAACCATCGCCGCTTCCGGCATGACAGTGGCAATCGATGATCATCATGTCCTCAAAATGTTACTATGTTACGAATAGTTGCCTATTATCCCCATCTGACAAGACTGACATGCTGTCTCTGTCCTATTGC
>Ga0154020_10004898_pt1 | contig 15910 bp, 15 predicted proteins | sample Klosneuvirus_201_FD_109709 | JGI IMG/M metagenome (GOLD analysis project Ga0154020, IMG submission 109709) | Active sludge microbial communities from wastewater, Klosterneuburg, Austria - Klosneuvirus_20160825_MG | ecosystem: Engineered > WWTP > Aerobic digester > Activated sludge | place...
AGCCCGCTAACATCTTTGTGATCAAGCAGTCCGGCGCCGAGGTGGTGAAGGTCGTCGACTTCGGAATCGCGACGCAGACCAACGGCTCCCAAGGCAGCGCCCGACTCACTGCTCCCGGCATGGTGCTAGGCACCGCCGAGTACATGGCCCCCGAACAAGCCCAAGGCCTCCCCGTCGACCACCGCCTCGACCAGTACGCGCTCGGGTGCATTATGTGGGAAATGTTGACCGGGCGGGTTCCGTTTGATGGGGGGCATCCGACGGCGACGATGCTGAAGCATCTGACGGACCGTCCCAAGCCACCGAGTGAAGTGGTCCCGAGCCTGCGGATTCCCCCGGAACTGGACCAGATCGTCCTGCGCACCTTGTCGAAGGACCCAGCGGGTCGCTTTCCGTCGATGACCGAGCTGGAGGAGGCGCTGGCCGCCCAGTTCTCGCAGCTCAAGCAGCGCTCTCCGTCGACCGCTGGCTTGCAGCTGATTCGCATGGCGCCGAGCCAGAGCCTGACCGCCCGGCTGTTTGCGGCGGTGTCGCTGGGAGTGGTGCTGCTGCTCGGTGGAGCGCTCAGTCTGCGCTGGTGGTTGGTCAGACGGGCCAATCTGGCTTCGACCCGGCTGGTGGTGAAGCCCGCAAGCGTCGTTCACTGGCGTGTCACATCCCAACCGACGGGCGCCGACGTGATCAGTCTGTCGGATGGTCGCAAGCTCGGTGTCACCCCCTGGCAGAGCGATGAACCGATGACGGATGAGCCGCTGGTGATCGAGCTGCGCAAGCCCGGATTTGCGAACAAGCAGCTGACCTTGAGCAAGAAGTCCGATGAAGATCGCAACGAAGCGCTGGTGCCGCGCAAAGAGCCCAAGCCTGCTTCCAAGAAGAACGGCAAGAAGAAGCGGACCCGCGAAAACAGCCAGGTGGATCTGATCACCGATTAGTCCGAGTCGCCGCAATGAAGAATCAAACCATCGCAATCCATCGGCGAACTCAAATAAGAGTCATTTTCTATTCCTCTATTTTGGTGCTGCTCCTATTTCAGGGAGGAATCGCGCGCGCCGATGACTTTGATGGACTGTTTCAGCGCGGCATGACGCTCTACCAAAAGAGAGACTTCGAGGCCGCGATCGAGGCGTTTCGGGCCGCTTACAAAGTCCGGCAGTTTCCCCGCGTACTGCTCAACATCGCGCAGGTCTATCGCAAGATGGGAAATGCGCAGCAGGCGCTCGATTACTATCAGCAGTTCATGAAGGCCGAGCCGAAGCCGCCGCCCAAGATCAAATTCGACGTCGAGCAGTACATCGCTCAGACCAAGGCAATGCTCGAAGCGACGAGTCTCCAGTCCGAGGAAGATCGCCGCCGCGAGCCGGCTCCCAACGGCTTTGACAAACAGACCGGGAAGATGCTGCCTTGGTACACGGAGTACCGTGAAGCGCAGAGCAGCCGGAAAAAGAAGCTTTTGATTGGCATCATATCCGGAACCATTGCGGCAGGCGCAGTCATCGGCATCGGACTCGGGGTAGGACTTCACTACCGCAACAAGCTTCCAGACGGACTTACGATCTTTGAATACTAGGTGGTTCACCATGCCAAACCATGCGCGCCTTGCCTCGGTTGCGTTGGGACTCTGCTCCGCAGTCTTATTCAGTGCCTGCGGAGAGCACGTCGTGGTGGTCGACCTTATAAACCTATCAACGGAAGCCACCAGCATCGCTGCGTACTACCGCATTGACTCCGATTCCTATCACGCCAGCGCGCTACAGAGTGGCCAGTTTCAGATCGCCAGTCCCGCACTAGGAATCCGGCCACCAGCCTCGCGAGACGGCACCCTCAACGTCCAGGTCCTTGCGTACAAAAACAATGTTCCCTGCGCGCTCAACAAGGGCAGCACCGATGCCAACATCGGAACAAGCGGCAAGATCAGCGCCACGGCCGTACTGGACTCTGTGACCTTCACTCCTTGTCACGCCAATGACGCCCCAGTCAAGTATCCGCTCGAAGCCCGCGTCTGGGCCGGCGCACCGAATAACGCTTGGATGGTCGGGAAGGACGGCACCGTGCTTCGCTGGGATGGCGCGCTGTTTCGCGAAGTGGTCCTCCCAGCGAGCGTACTCGGCAGCAATGCACCCAGCTGGAAAGCAGTCCGCGGCGACAACCAGGGAAACGTATGGTTCGTCGGTGACGGTGACTCTGTAGTGCGTCTTGACTCAAGTGGGAATGCGACCCGCTTCGCGCTCGATTTCGGAAGCAATAGCCAAGTTCCCATGACCTGGACTGGCATCTATGCAGAGTCGGGCACCGCCTATCTGTCCGGCACCACCACCGGCGACTCCCAGGGGTACATCGGAGTCCTCACGCCAGCGACGGGAAGGATCGCGGTCAATCAAGTTAGTGCGGCACCGATCGGTCTCGCGGGAAAGTCCTACGGGCTCTATTCCGTCGATTGCAGCTCGCTCGCAGACTGCTGGTATGGCGGCGTGCAATCGGTTGTCATTCACTACACCGGCGGAACCAGCTACGCCAGCGTCCCCTTACAGAGTGACAAGAGCTGCTCCTCGGATAAGAGCTTTGTCAACGTAAACTCGATCTATGCGAGTGCCACACTCGCTTCCGTGAAGATGGTCGGCGGTGCAAACGATGGTGCCGGCCCCGGACTGTTTATTTCGTACGATCCGACGGGAAAGTGCTTCTTTGTAAACGAACAGGACGCCAGCACTGCGGCGACCCCTGGTCCTCTGTATGGAATTGCTGGTCGCCGTCCCGATGACTTGGTGGCTGTCGGACAGAATGCCGTGTACCGCTGGAAGACCACGGGTCCGGTGCTTCTCACGGGGACTCCGATCGGAGTCTGGCAGTCTGTCTCCGCAACTCCGAACGGCTTCTTTGCGACCGCGAAGACGGGCGAGCTCTACTACGCAGACCTGCCGTAGCATGCTCCCTAAAAGCGCAGTCCGGTTTCAAGCAGAGCGACGGAGAGGGCAAAGGCGCAGCGACTGCGGGTATCGATTCCGCAGCCAACATCGACGCTCAAGACGGAGGCGGTAAATCGTCCACGGACAAAGCGGAGCGGAGAAATTCGGGTGGTGATGGCTCCCGCAACCGGAGGCGGGACCGTAGGGTCGGTGGAGTCAAGGACCCGGATTCCTTCTCCCAGCACCAGCATACCGCCAATTCCTAGCTCAGGACTCCAGCTGCGATAACGAAACTTGCCAGTGATTCCCATCGTCAGCGATCCGAACGAGCCGGTGTAGAAGTTGGTTTTTCCTTCGGTGAAGATGCTCCAGATCTCGCCCAGATCATAGCGATAGCCGAGACCGCCACCAACGCCGACAAGCAGGCGACTGCCGCTCGAGAACAGTGTCAAGCCGACCGGAACGTAGATCTCTGAGTGCAGAACAAAAGACTCTGCATGTGCAGTAGGGGCCGGCGCTGCTGGGACCGGAGACAGCGGTACAGCGTCAAGTGGCAACAGCGCAGAACGGGCAGGTGGCGGGCCGTCTTCCGCTGCCCACAGAGAACCAACGCCCATCAACAGAGACAGTCCGAGCAGAGAGCCTAAGGTGGAGCACACCGACGACATCTTAGCCCTCCTCCGCCAGTGCAACGGTCGCTGCAACCACCAGCGCCGCATTGCGCGCCAAGAAGTCATAATCGAGCGTCTCGGGCAAGTCCGTACTTCGGTGATAGTGCGGATTCCGAAAGTTTGCGGTGTCCGTCAAGAACAGCACGGGGACTCCTTGCCGCCAAAAAGGAGCATGATCGGAGCGCAAAAAGGCCGCTGCCGCTGCATCGTGTCCATTCGCTGGCGCGATCAGACCGAGCACCCCGACCGGACTTGGGAGAGTCCGCGAGAGCTTGGTCACCGACGACAAAATTCCTGCACCAGGTGCACTGGCCAAGATTCCTAGGAAATCTCCCACGTCCCGCAGCGCGAGTCCTGGCGGAGCCGACTGACTCCCCGGCTTGGAAGAGGAATACCCCACGCAGTCCATGTTGATCATCGCCGTGAGGTGATCTCCTGCGTGCCGATTGGCGTAGCGATCGCTGCCAATCAGTCCCTCTTCTTCGCGATCGAAGGCAATGATCCGGACTGTTCGCGACAGATTTTTTTTGCGCAGAATCTGGGCTGTCTCAAGCAGCACAGCAACGGCAGAGGCGTTGTCGTCTGCCCCGAGGTGCCAGTTGTCGTAGTGCCCCGTGATGAGTACCAGATCGGTGGCATGCGCGGAAGTTGAAGAAGAAGGAAGATCGACATAGATATTCTCTGTGTCGATTTCATTCTGCCTCTCGCGCTCGTGAACGGGAGTCAGTCCCAAACCCGTCAGATAGGAATCGATATAGGAAGCCGCGTTGTGCCGTCTCAGAGGCATGCCGCCCCAGAACATCGACGCCACCGGCTCCTCCTTCTGCCGTTCCTTGAGCAGCGCTTCGATGTGACTGCGCAGCTGCGGAGCGCTGACTTCCCCCGCCGCAGTGACGGCCCTTTCCGTGGTGACATCTGAAAAGCTGGGACTGCTGTGACAACCAGCCAAAAGCGAAAGCACGGACAGCACTCCGGCACCTAGGTTCTGGGCTTGAAAAGCTGACATCAGAAGCTCCACTCCAACTGTCCGACCACAAGTTGCAGGCGCAGGGCGCGTCCCCACTGCGGCAGGTGCGTGGCGAGCTGTAGCCCCAGTGCTTGAAAAGTAAATCGACGAAGCCGGAAGCGCAGCGGCGCCAGCACGAAGCCTGCGTACACCGGACCCAGGGAGTCCTGCTTGCTCTGATACTCTTCCGGACTAAAGCCAGGATCGGTGCTCAGCGCGGAGGAAGACAGACTGGTTCCGCCCAGCTCGATTCCCACAAGCGGTCGCCATACTCCGATTTCGGGAGCCAGCTGAGCGCCCACAAAGCCCTCGATTCCGAAACCGGAAGGGAGTCGACTCGCGTGCAGGAAACGAAGTCCGGCAGAGAGGGAAACTCCGACGGAGAAGCGCGCCCGATAGAACAGCGACGCGCCCCCTGCGGAGATCGGAAGTCCGGTACTTTGATAGAGAAAGTAGCCGTAGTCTGCGCCGATCGAGTGTTCGAGTTTTTTGGGCGATGGCAGCTGAGCCCTTGCTAACTGCGGACAGAGTCCGAAGGACAGCGCAAGAAGCCCGAGTCCGACTGCATTCATGGCCGAAGACGTATCACGCCTGGCCTCATTGCGAAACTATTGCGATGCCGCTCCTTTGCTCTGTGCACGATTTGGCGAAGAGGGATTCGGCGACTTCAGGATCTGCTCAGCAGCCCACTCCTGGGCTTCTTGCAACGTACCCACCATGGAGTAGGTCACAGGCATCGGCTGAATGCCCGTGATGACACGCATGACTCCGCGAATCGCCGCGGAGGGCATCACCATCGCAATCCCTAAAAGTTTGGATTTCATCAGCGCCGCACGGTCGCGCATCCACTCCGCTTGCCGTCGCGCCTGTGAGAACGGTCCCATCTTCGAGTGGAGCACGTTGAGAATCACCACGTAGCGAACCGAGCGTGACGCCATGATGTGGTCAAACCGCGCTAGCGTCGCCTCAAAGTCCGCATCGCTCATCAGCGAATGGTAGTTCACAATGACAGTCCGCGGATGACTCTCATCAAAGTCGAAGGAATCGCTCATTGGATTTCCTTGCCAGAGATCGTACGCATGTGGAGCTGCCTTCTCGCGCTGTCTCTTAGGATTCCTAAGACCTCATGATGAGCCCTGACTAATACGGAATTCATCGCTCAGGGAGCCAACAGCTTGCGCGATATTTCCCGTCGACACGGGCGCCGCGCGTGGTAGCCAGATGACGAAGATGCTGCCCTGGCCTGGCTTGCTCTCGGCAGTGATTGCGCCGTGGTATTGGCGGATGATTCCGTAGCAGACAGAGAGTCCGAGTCCCACCGATCCGCTCGCGGCTTTGGTCGAAAAGAATGGCTCGAACAGCCGCTTCATCGTCTCCGCAGACATTCCGATTCCGCTGTCGGACACACGAATCTCGACGTACTCACCCGGGTCCAGTCCGTGGCTTGCGCCCTCCGAACCGAGCACCACGTTGCTGGTGGAAATGTCGATCTGACCCTCATGCGGAATCGCATCGCGGGCATTGAGGAGCAGCTGCACCATCACCTGTTCAAGCTGTCCTACGTCGATCGTGATCGGCCAAAGCCCATCGTCCAGATGCAGCGACAGCTTCACCTCATCACGAATCATCCGCTGCAGAATGAGGAAGATGTCGCGCAACACCTGATTGAGATCGCTGTGGCGCGGCGCACCGTGATGCCGACGAGAAAACGTCAGGAGTTGCCGCACAAGTCCCGCGGCCCGATCGGCGGCTTGCTTGATCTCTTTGAGATCCGCTTGACCGTCATGCTCTCTGGGCAGCGCTTCGGCAAGTAGCTCGGCATTGCCCGTGATCACCACCAGCATGTTGTTGAAGTCGTGAGCGATACCACCGGCGAGTCTGCCCAGCGCTTCGGTCTTCTGCGCCCGCACCAGCTGCGACTCGAGCTGGCGACGCTCGCGAATGTCCCGAATCACCGCCAGGTGCTGCGCGATCTGACCGTCTTCATCAAACTGCGTGGAGGCCGAGAACTCCAGCGGCAGCTCCTTGCCATCGCGCCCGAGAAACGTACCGCTCTCGACGCTCAGCTCTTCTCCAACGTGGCGCTGAAACTCTCGCAGGAATCCGCTTCCGGTCATCGACTCGAGCGGCTGACCAAGCAACTCCTTGCTCTTGACCTGAAACAGTCGCTCGGCAGCTGGGTTGAGGTAGGTGATGCGAAACGCTGGATTCACCGCGATGACAGCGTCGGCGATGTTGGTCAACACCTCGGCCTGAAACCGCAGCTTGCGCTCGGCATCCTTGAGCAGCGTGATGTCAGTTCCAGAGACGACCAGTCGACGCACCTGTTGGTCCTTGCCACGCTGTGGAACCGCCGTGATGAGCAGTCGCTGGTGCTGATCTCCGGAACGAACGCGATCTTCATTGTGCTGTGGCTCGCCCGTTGCCAGAGCCTTGCTCAGAGTCGGCTCCGTCGCTTGCAGATGAAACCCCGAGAGGACCTCGCGATGACGCTTGCCGAGGAGAGGTTCGGGCGGCAAACCGAGGAGCTGATAGACGCGCGGATTGAGCGCTGCCACCCGCAGCTCGCCGCGATCGTCGACGTCGAACACCGAGACGCCGATGTCGATGTCGCGAAACACATCGATCAGGAAGACCTCGCGCTCACGGACGATCGCCAGCAAGCGGTCCACCACCATGCCCCCAATCGCCACCACCACGATCCGAGCCACAACGTGAAGGAGGAGCAGCGGCGACGACATGGTGTGTACTTCATGGCCAATCCGACCGCTGCGCAGCGAAAAGTAGCCGCCCGCCACGATCATCACTGCCGTCGATAGAAACACCCCGCGCCGTCCGAACTGGAGGCCTAGCAGCAGCATCGGCACCACCGCCAGAAACTGCCACGAGTCCGACAGCGGCCCACCCTGAAGGCTCAGCGACAGCGACCCGAGGAGCCCTGCCGAGGCGATCATGCTCGCGTACTTGGCAGAGTGATGCTGAACAAGCAGCGCCACGACCACTGCGACCATCAGCACGACCAGCTGCGCCACAAACACCTGTCGCGAGGAGCTTGCGAAGGGATGAAACAGCAGCAGCACCAGTCCCATCACTCCCAGCAGCAGCAGCAAGAACAGACTCTGGCGAAACAGTCGGTCGACGGTAAAACTGGCAATCGGGAGTCCGTCGATGCTGTGGCTACGCTCGCGCGGCTTGGCGGCCAACCGCCCGCTGACTCCGCTCGGTGGTGAGACGGGAGGAAACGAGGCGCTCATGCCCAACGCTCCGACGGAATCGTCTCAAACTGCGGCGCCGGCGTGGCGAACAGAAAGCCCTGCATGAGGTCGCAGCCGAGGTCGCGCAGCATGTTGCGCTCCTCGACGGTCTCAATGCCCTCGACGATCACCTCGACCCGCAGCTCGCGACAGAGCTGAACCAGCGACTGCGTCACCGTCTGTCGCCGCGGATCATTGTGAATGTTGCGAATCAGGCCCATATCGAGCTTGGCCACCGTCGGACGCAGCTGCAAAAAACTGAGCAGTCCTGCGTACCCTGCGCCCAGATCGTCGATCGCCACGCCGAATCCAAGCTGGCGCAGCGACGCTGCGTGCGCTTCCAACTCGCGCCGACCCGAGATGTCCGCACGCTCGGTGACCTCGAGGATGACCCGCGACGCAAAGCTTGTCAGCGGTGAAGCCACAGCGATGATCTCGGGATCTTCCAAATCCGAGGGATGCAGGTTGACCAGCAGGCGCGCGTCACTCGGCAAAAGGGCCGCGGCCATGGCAGCAAGTCCACGCACCCGACGACCCAGCTCGCGGAGCTGACCCAGTCGCTCAGCGGCCTCGAGGACCGACAGCGGCGTCGGCAGCGTCGGGTCGGCAGTCCGCAGCAGCGCTTCATAACCCCAAATCCGTCGCTCACGCAGCGAAACCACCGGCTGGAAGTAAAGTCGCAAGCTGGCCAGCACGCGCTGAAATGTCATCTCCAGACCGATTCGATCGGAAGCCATCGGATGCCGACTGCCCAAGAGCGACATCGCCTCTTGCTTGAGCTCGGCCAGCCTGTGCAGCCGCGCCGCTTCGCGAACCGTCTCGACGAGCACACGGTGATCAATCGGCTTGGTTAGGTAGCGCATTGCCCCCAGCTCAACGGCCCGCACTGCGGTCTCCAGCGACGGATTGCCGGTCGCATAGATCACCTGTGTGGTCAAATCACGCTGCCGTACCGCCTCGAGCAGCGCCACGCCCGACAGACCCGGCATCGTGATGTCGCTCAGGATCACATCGAAGCGCCGCTTTTCGAGGATCGCGAGCGCTTCAAAGCCATCACTGGCCTCGGTGACTTCCATCTCGGCGCGACTAAGCAGACGAGTGAAGATGCGCCGCACCCCCGCTTCGTCATCGATTACCAGCACCCGAATGGGCGCCTGGGTCGTGCCCCCTTCGGACATGTACGCACCCCCCAACCTCTTATCGTAGAGGAGCATCGGGAGGGCTGACAAGTTCTCATTTCAAGAGACCGATCGGGCCGGTGAGCGAGTTTGTCAGCGGGCTGGCGAGCTGCTTGGCAGCTGGTTGGTCAGCCAAGTCGGCAGCTTCGACAGGTCGGCCCGCGCCCGCAGTTCCGAGAGATCGACGCTACTCACCGTATTTACGAACAGGACGCGCTTGCCGTCGAGCGCACCACTGTCCGCTTCCGCGAGCAGCGCCGCGAGCGTCTTGCCGGTATAGGTCGTCTCCAGCTGGAGCCCACAGGCCCGCGCCCGCGCAACGGCAGCCCGCGACGCCTCGGTGACCGCACCATAGCCAAAGCCTGGCCCGACCCAGCGACCGTCGACGGAGAGCAGCGGCTGCGGCTGCAACGTCTCGCCGCACAGCCGGTGCAGCAGCGATTGGGCGTTTTTCGCAAGAAGTCGCACGCCGAGCAAACTGGCAATCGGCCACGGTACTACCCGCACCCCGCGTAGCTCGCGCGCCGCCGCCCCGAGTCCCAGCCACAGACCCGCTGCCGTTCCGCCGGTCCCGATGGTGACGTAGACCACATCAAACGGCGGCGCCTGGGCCGTCGCCTGCTGCGCCGCAATCTCCAGTCCGCCCGCCACCCAGCCGAGCACGCCCGACACCGACGAGCCACCCGCCGGAATTGTCAGCAGCGGTCGCCTTTCACCCGCACCCTCGCCAAGCCACGCCCGCAGATACAGAAGCGGCAGCCCGAGATGCGTCCGCGCCGGCCACAGCCGTGCCTGCGCCGCCAGCTGACCGGCCAGCTGCTTCTGCACATACGGCGCCGTCTCGACGGTGAGCGGCTGCGGAAACAGCACCGTGTCGACTCGCAGACCCAGCTTCTGTCCATACAGCGCCACCGCCAGCGCATGATTCGATCCCCACGCTCCCATCGTCAGCAGGCGGGGCCGATTGGCCACCGCACCATCGATCCGCTCGTCGGCTAAGAGCAGCTCCAGCTTGCGCACTTTGTTGCCACCGTAGACCGCGCCCGCTTGATCCTCGCGCTTCACCCACAGGTCCACCTTCGGCGAACAGAGCCCCAAAAGCGGCTCGATCGCCGTCGGAAATTGGCCCAGCGGCCGAAAGGGCAGCCGACCGTGCAGACGCGGAAAGCGCTCAAACAAAAGTGACATGCGTCCATCCTATGTGTTAGACGCTGACAAGTCCTGGCCGTGAAGCCCCTTCGATGCAGTCCCCCGCAGTCGCTTCTGACAACCGAATCCCTACGTTCCCGCGCTCCTTTTGGGTCGCCAACGCGATGGAAATCTTCGAGCGCATGGGCTGGTACGGCTTCTATGCCGTCTCGACGCTCTACCTGACCTCGCCGATTGCCGAGGGAGGACTTGGGCTCAGTTCCAAAGATCGCGGCGTCATTCAAGGACTGTCGACCTTCTTTCTGTACTTTTTCCCGGCGCTGTTCGGAACGCTCGCGGATCGCTACGGCTATCGGCTGATGTTCGCGCTGTCGGCGGCGGTGATGGTGCCTGGCTATCTGCTTTTGCACCTGCCGCACTCCTTCTACGGCTTCTTCTTGGTCTACATTTTGGTCGCGTGCGGCCACGGCATGTTCAAGCCGGTCGTGCTCAGTACCATCGTCAAGACCACCAACGAGGGAAACGGCACCCTCGGCTTTGGCATCTTCTACATGATGGTCAACATTGGGGGTCTGCTCGGGCCCCTGATTGCAGGCATCGTGCGCGGCTGGAGCTGGGATTACGTGTTCTACGCCTCGGCGGGCTGGATTGCGCTGATGGGCGTGCTGTCGCTCATTTTGTATCGCGAGCCGCCGCACGAGCGCCGCAAAGAGTCGCTCTCGGTGGTGCTGCTGCGGATGGTGGCGGTGATCGGCAATGCGCGCTTCTTTGCGCTTGTCATCGGGATGCTCCTTTTGCTCGTCCTGGGCAGCAAGTGGTGGAGCTTTGCCAAGGCCTCTACCGTCGCTGTGCTGTGGCTCCTGTTTCACCTCGGATGGGATCTGCTGCTGCGCGTTAGGAAGACTCCGCAGCGCGCTCCCTGGTATCTGCAAAAGCTGACGGTGGGCGAAGGAAGATATCTGCTGTTCCTCCTCCTTTTGTCCGGCTTTTGGACCTGCGAAAATCAGCTGGCGATGACGCTGCCGGAGTACATCCGCGACTACGTCGATTCGCGCGACTTGGTAGAGACCTTTTCGCCGCTCGCCCGCTTCGCAAGTGACCAGCTCGGTCGACTCGGCATCGACACCTCAACCTGGTCAAAGGCGCTGCTCGATCACGGCAGCGTCAAGCCCGAGCACCTCATCAACCTCAACTCGCTGGGCATCATCTTTTTGCAGGTCGTGATCTCGTACGCGTGTCGCAAGCTGCCGCCGCTCGTCACCATCATAAGCGGAGTCCTCCTGACCGCGGTCAGCTTCCTTCTGTTCGTACCGTTTGGGACCCACGGAACCGGCTGGCTGGTGGTGATCGGAGTGCTGTCCTTTTCCGTCGGTGAAATGATGGCCAGTCCCAAAGCCAAGGAGTACGCAGGCCGCATCGCGCCGCCTGATAAGGTCGGCCTGTACATGGGCTACTTCTATCTGTGCATCGCGCTCGGCAACCTGTTCGGAGGGCTGCTGTCCGGAACAGCGTATGAACACCTGGGCAAGCGCGGCGCCAATCGACCTGATCTGCTGTTTGTGCTGATTGCGGTGCTAGCGGTGGGAAGTGCGCTGGCGCTGTGGCTGTACGATCGCTGGCTCCGGGCACAGCGCTCCTGAGCGGAAAAGCAACGGCCGGCGGCGCTGCCACCGACAGACACTGGCTACGCGGAGGGCTTGTTGATCTGAAGGGCCGAGGTCTGACCGTCTCGCACAGCGACGCTGTGGCAGCGGTGCAGAAAGTCCTCGAGCGCGCCGTACGTGATGTTGACCGGGCCGTCGATGCCGATCACCGTCTCGCTGATCGCGCCCTGGCTGCGCGAAATTCCGAGCTGCACCGTGGTGCGATCGTTGCGGTAGGTGCCAAGCAGGATCACGTCTTGGCGGATCTGGTTTTCGTCGATGTAGCAGTCCGCGTCGGGACCAGGACCATCCTTGACCCACACGGGCAGACGAAACGAGCGAAAGATCGCTTGATCGTCCATCACAAAGGAGCCGATGCGCAGCTGCTTGACCTCGTGGCGCGCCCACGCTGAGAGCAAGGCCCGCAGACCCGCAGGCGCCTCCATTTCCAGGTAAATGGAGAGGTGTTTTTCGAGAGAAGGTCGTCGTGGCCCCAGCTCGATCGCCTGCACGAGAGCTTCGATAAATGCCTGGGCCGGAGAATTGGACTTGTCGTTCATTGCCAGCCCCATCATAGATCGCAGCGGCGTAGCAGCCGAATACTTTGTCGCATATGCACAACTGCGCGCTGCCGGTTGCCGAGCGCGGCAGGCGTGTGCGACGATAGTAGAGATCCAATGTCGAGAGCCTTCCACCTTCGCAAGCTGCTTATGATCGCCATCCTGTTGCTGTCGCCGCCGCTGGTGACCGCCAAAGATGAGCCGAAGCCGACCCAGCCAACCTGTTCCGTAAAATGTCCAGAGGGCTACCGGGCCGCGCTGTTTAAGTGGGAGCTGCGCCCCGATCGCACCGTCTACGACGAAGCCGGTGTCGAGATGATACCGATCGACGGAATCTGGACCATCACCTGCTGGGCGCGCTGCGAACTAAAGGTCGAAGGCGAGCCCATCAAGATCGTCGAGACCGACAAAAAGCAGATCTGTAAGGGTGGGGCGGAGCCGACTCCGTACGTTGGTCCGTGGCGCCGGCTCGAGAAGTGGGATCGCGACTGCGCCGCCATCTACGACGATGCCTGCGGCTTCACCTGCTATCCGCCCAAGAAACTGGTCAAGAAGCCGCCGCCCCCGAAGAAGAAGCCGCCCGGCAAAGCCAAAAAGAAGTAGCCTGTATGCCTCTTATTGGAGCTACCTAGCGAAGCGCGCTTGCTGCCCACAGCTCGACGACAGTGCTTACTTGCCAAAGCTCGCTTACTGGGCGAAGGTGATGCTGATGTCCACCGGCATCTCGTCGTTGATCTTGACGAACATCAGGCTCGGGCGATCGATCTTGTAATCTTCCAGGCTCAGCTTGAGCTGCGCTTCCGCCTTGACCTGGGTCGCGCTCGTGTAGGTGAGCTTGACCGGAATGTCGAGGATCTTCTTGACGCCGTGAAACGACAGCTCGCCTTTGAAGGTGCGCTCTACCGTGGTCGGAAACGTCGCCGGCGTTGGGGCATCCCCCGCCGCCTTCAGCTCGACCATCGGAAAGCGCGCGGCCTCGACCGTCTCCTTCATATGGGAGTCGCGGTTGGCATTGCCCGAGTCGAAGGACTCGACCGGCGCCTTCACCATGACTTGCACCTTGCCATCGGGAAGAATGCGCGCCTTGGCCTCCGCCTGGGAGGAAACGCCGTCAAACTTATGCAGCTTGTGGATCAAGTGGTAGGTGAGCTTGCTCTCCTTGGCCGATAGGACGGTCGCAGCAGCCGCGGACGCTTGGACCGGTGCTACCACCGGCTGAGCAAAGGCCGGGGTCACAGAAAGCAAGAGCGCAAACAGGATTGGGGTTCTCATGAGCTCTCCTTGCAGCGAGTCAGACGTAAGCTCGGTCCGAAAACATCGGGATGCTTCGCTGGATTCTTCTCTCGCAGCAGCTGGTTCGTAGCTTAAAAGTTCTGTGCCCACAGGATAACGAAACCATCGGACTCGTCGGCAAAAATCTCTGCGCGCGCTAGCCCGATTCCGTGGCCGATGCTCTGGCCGATGCTCTGGCCGATGCTCTGGCCGATGCTCTGGCCGATTCCCTGCGCGCCCTCTTTGGCCGATTCCCTTGTCATCACCAGCGCTTGCGGGGTGCCCTCACAATATTGTCCATCTTTCGTCTAGGATCGGTCGTTGATGGCTACTGTGCTTTCGCTTCAGGGGGCCCGCATGCGGATGGGTCGCAAGTTCGGATGGTCTTCCACCAAGAGGCTTTTGCGCTCTGCTCTACTGACCACGTCGCTTCTGGCGTTGCTGCCTGCGACAGCATCAGCGGCGAGCGCACTCATTGTCGAACCGCAGTTAGAAGGAGAGCTGGCCGCCAACGATCCAGCCAACCTGCGGAAGGCCGCTGAGGCCGCGCTGAAGTCGCAGCAGCTCGGCCTCATTCCCGCGGCGGATCTCGATGCGACTCTATCGGGCGAGGCGCAGCTTCAGGGCTGTCACACCGAGCTCTGTTACGAGCGGATGGGTCGTCTGCTGGACAGTCAGCTCGTGCTCCGTTACCGCATAAAGCGCAGTGGTCCCGCCGGGAGTGGCGCTGCACCGTGGCGTCTCGCCGTCGAGATTCTGGACGTCGAGGTCGGAGCCTTCGGTTCCAAGCTCGCCGAAGACTGCGCAAGCTGCACCGACAAACAAGCCACCGAAAAGCTCGAGGACATGGTCAAGCGCGCCGTGGTCGGCTGTGTGGCCAAGCCGCGCGGTACCCTCGACGTCCGCTCCGAGCCCTCCGGCGCAGCTGTGTTTGTCGACGGCACCGAGCTAGGAATCACTCCCTACAAACGGACCACCTTTGTCGGCACCCACAAAGTCGTCCTCCGTCACATCGGCTTCCGCTCCGAACAGCTCGACGCCGAAGTCGTTGACGGTCAAAGGCAAAAAATCGAACGCAAACTAACCGTCGGCTCCGACCCCACCACCGGCCCTATGGAAAAAACGCCGGTGTACAAAAAGTGGTGGTTTTGGGTGGCGATTGGTGGGGCGGCGGCTGTGGCGGCGGGAGTTACGGCGGGGGTCGTGCTGGGCACGCGCAGTGCTGGCACAAACTCCGTCGACCGCACGCCTCCCAACAACACCTTAGTGTTTACGTTTTGATGCTCTGTTCTCGGTCGGATGCACCGTCGAGCACAAGCGACGGAATCGACTCTCTTAGCGTAAGGAGAATGCGCGATGGCAATCCATAATCGCTCGCACTTGCTGTCCCGATTCCGGAAGTTCGTACCGCTGGGACTCTGTCTGCTCTTGCTGACGCTCGTGTCGTGTGGTGACACGGGTACTTCGTCGACGATGCAGACCGAGGGGCCCTTGGTCCGCATCCACGTTGCTCCGATCGATCCCACCGTAACGCAGGCCGTCTTAACAGTGACGGCTTCGGACCCCGCAGGGATGCCCAAGGTTGGTAAAAGTACATTTACAATGGCTCCCTTTGATCTGCTCGGAACCCAGTTTCCTCTCGGCACACGCGGAGTGGTGACGTTCCAAGTTGATCTGCTCGACGCAAGCAATTGTCTGCTGTCGACCGGAACCGCAATGCTCTCCATCACCAGCGACGGCGTTCTGGAGCTGACCGTCAACGTGGCTCCGGTACCATTCTGCGGCAACGGCGCCACCTTGAGCATTCAGGTTGCCAACATTCAGGGAGCGGCTGGACTGGTCGAATCGACGCCAAGCGGAATCTCCTGCAATGGAAGTGGCAACGGCTGCACCATGACGGTCAAGAAGGGAACCCAGATCGTCCTCAAGGCGATCTTCATCACCGGAATCTTCAATGGCTGGTCGGGCGGCGGCTGTCCGACCACGGGGGACTGCTCGCTGACTCTCAATCAGGACACAGTGGTGCAAGCGGTCTTCACCACCTGCCGCGGCTGGTGCAAAGAGAGCACTCCTTCAGGTGTCACCGCCAACTTCAACGGAGTAGGAGGCACCACGCCAAGCAACGTCCTCGTCGTCGGTGACGCCGGCAATGTGCTGCTCTGGGATGGCGCCGCGTGGAAGACCATAAGCGCCAACGTGACCGACAATCTCCGAGCCGCCGCAGCCAAACCCAACGCCACCACCGTCTTCGTAGCCGGCGATAATGGAAGGATC
>Ga0154020_10004899_pt1 | contig 15901 bp, 14 predicted proteins | sample Klosneuvirus_201_FD_109709 | JGI IMG/M metagenome (GOLD analysis project Ga0154020, IMG submission 109709) | Active sludge microbial communities from wastewater, Klosterneuburg, Austria - Klosneuvirus_20160825_MG | ecosystem: Engineered > WWTP > Aerobic digester > Activated sludge | place...
ACGTATTGCGGCTACTGGCAGTTTTTTGCTAATGTCCACTTACACATTTGAGCGTTAACACGCAAAAAATTGCCAGTAGGTGCTGTTAGCGGGACGTGCCTTAAAGTTGTAATGTCAATTTAAGATGTCCGCCTAAACCTTGTTGAATAATTTTCATTAAAGTTGAAAGTCGAATGTCCGAAGCATTATTTTCGATGCGTGAAATGTAAGATTTATTAGTTCCACATTTGTCAGCAAGCTCTTCTTGTGTCATACCTAACTTTGTCCGAGCTTCTTCAAGCATAACGCCAAGCCTAAATGATTCGAAATCTTGCTCCCATTTGTCACGCTTTTTGGAACCACTTTTACCATACTTCTTCTCTAGTATTTCGTCTAGTGTCGTGATATTTTTATTTAACTTTTTCATTTTTATATTCCTCCATTATTTTTAATGCCTTATCAATTTCTTGTTTTGGTGTCTTTTGAGTTTTCTTCTGAAAACCATTACCCAACACAACTAAATTACCTTTGTCAAAGAATGAAAATATTCTAAAAATATTGCTCCCTACTTCAACCCTAATTTCGTAAAGTCCCTTTGTCCCAGTCATGTGATCAAAATACTTTTTGGGCACATGCGGAGTTACTTTGATTAATTGTAATGTCCACTCAATTTTAACTTGAACAGCGTCAGTTTGATTCTCATAAAAGTCAAGAAAGTACTTTTTATAGGCTATAACTTGTCTGTCTTTGCTCACAGGTCAAAGTTAACTATTTAGACAACAATTTCCAAATTTATTTTTTGCGTCTGATGTCCATGGGGGTCTGTCAGGCATGCCCGCTAACGTTTTCCAAGCAAGAGCCGTGCCTGTCGTCCGTAAAGTTAAATGTACGAATGTCCAGCGAAATGCCAAAATGCAAAATGAACAGGCATGGATTTTGCTTGGTGTTAGCGGGTCGTTGCGTTTTCTGTCAGATTAACGCTTGTAGATAAAATCGTATTTGTTTTGTCCAAGGAGTTGCTCGTCGGGTTCATTATATTTTCCTTCATTGTATTTTCTCTCGAGATGAAACTGTTGTTCAATGACTGAATTTATTCTTCCTTTTGAATCATAAGTAAAATACTGAACGGTTCTGTTGTCGATTTTGGATTCATACTCTCGTTCATTATGACGATGGAAAACAACTTGTTTTAATCGGGATGACTGAGGTTCGTACTCATAAATCAATTCTACCCAATATGGTCGAAACTGATAGCTGTGCTTTCCGCTAACATAGCGCGAAATTCTTCCCTGAGAGTCGTAGTTTAAGCTGTCGGAAACAAATACTGGAGCATCTGCTGTCCGAGCATATTTTGCATAATAGTTTACCTGTTCTGGACCGTTAGTACCATTGTTATAAATTATCAAGGATTGAATATCAATTGAATCTATCGATATTCTTTCATGAATTCCTGTCCTGATGCCAGTTTCAATAAGCTTTGTGTAAAGGTTTAAATCTTGTTCAGCAATTTTCCGATAATTTCCATCATAGCTAATTATCATTCGTGTCCGCCGCTTTTCATCAAAAAACCACACCTGGTGAGATTGTCTCGGTTGTTGATCATTTATGTCGTAATGAGTAGTAGTAATACGCTCAAGCACTCCGTGAGGATTATAGAAATATTCTATTTCGATGTTTGGTTTAGTTTCATTGTACCATCGGGTAATTTTTTTAAGCCGTCTCTTTTCATCAGCTTTCCATGTTTGATAGTTTGAATATTCTTGATCCTTAATTCTATTAATTGAGGAATAAGTCCAAGTTACTGGATCTACTTGGTTCCATCGATCATTATATGAAACTTCGAGTTCTTCAAGGTAGAAAGGGTGTGGGTTATTTACCCACTGTGAAAATCTGCGGTCATTCAGAATTGTACTGGTAAAGTCAAAATCATCAAGACAAGCACCTTCAAAAAAGGAATTAGCTAATATGGAATCTCTACAATGAAGTCTGAGGTAGTCTGAGTTTTTAAAAAATGGCATGTTATAAATGTCAGAGGCTGTTTTTGGCTGAATGAGTGGTATAACATTTCCTGTCGAAGTGATGTGTGGTGATAGGAGAATTTGTCCCTTTAATGTTATGTCAGAAATAGCAGTCAACGAGAGGATTAGAAATATTACTCTAAGACTTTTGGGCTGGTATTTTTGAGTTGTGTCCATAAATGTCATTAAGTGTCGGTCTGGTTGCAATGCCCGCTAACTAGTTTATATGCGCCATCAATCCATAATTAATCGGTTGTAAGCGCTTGCAAGCATTTGTAAGTACTTGTTTTCGTATACCGCTTTCTACCTCTGCCCATAAACAATGATAGAAGCCTGGCCCAGCACATTGGCATGGATATTAAACCCAATTAAAGCGCAGGGGGCGTTTTTATCAAGTTCGAGTTTTGTTTTTAAAGCGTATACCGTTATGATATAGTGGTGCGCCGGGCCGGGAGGAGGACAAGGGCCCATATAACCTGCGGCGCCCCCATCGTTCATCGCCTGTATGGCATTTTTTGGGAGTTTTTTGCCGTTTGGATTGCCTGCGTCGGTCTTCAGTTCAGTAGTTCCGGAAGAGATGTTATACACCACCCAGTGCCAAAAGCCTGAACCTGTGGGTGCATCGGGATCGTAAACCGTTATTGCAAAACTCTCGGTGCCTGAGGGTGCATTCTCCCAACTGAGTTGTGGGCTTTCACCATCACCGTTACAGCCAAAACTGTTGGCGTATTGTTTGGCTTTGAATTGCCCACCAAGGTCCTTGCTTTTTAAGGTAAAGGTTTGGGCGCTGATACCCACGCTGAATAACAACAGGCATAAACTGAATACTTTTGATTTCATAATTATAGATTTTGAAGGTTAGCCACGAACCCTCCTTCGCAAAAGCTACAGGCTGGCAGGTGACACGAATTTACACGAAAATAAATTATTCCACGAATGGAACCAGAAGGAAGGGAACTTGCTTCTCTTTTAACATTTACCTTTTAACTCATTCAATTAATTTTCTTCAGGATTTAACATTGCAGTAAAGCATTATCTTCTATATTCGTTTAACATTTAAATCTCCCTGCTATGAAAATATTAAAATGGGTACTTATTGTGATTGGTATTCTTATTGCAATACCTCTGTTAGTTGCCTTGTTCCTGCCTAAGGAGTATTCGGTATCACGTGAGGTGACCATCAACAAACCCAAAGAACTGGTGTTTGCTTATGTGAAGTCCTTAAAAAACCAAAACAACTGGGCCACCTGGAACCAAATGGACCCCAATCAAAAAAATGAATACACGGGTGAAGACGGCACCCCGGGATTTATTCATTCATGGGTAGGTAATCCGGATAATGTAGGTACAGGTGAGCAAGAAATCATCAAAATAAGCGAAGGGGAACGCATAGATTTTGAACTGCGTTTCACTATTCCCTGGGAAAGCACCGCTTCTGCCTGGATAACAACCGAAGGTAGCGGAGACATGCAGACCAAAGTTACCTGGGGCATGAGTGGCACCATGCCTTACCCCATGAATTTTATGCAGGTGTTTATGAACATGGAAGACATGATCGGCACCCAGTATGAGAAAAGCCTCGTGAAATTAAAAGAGATTTTAGAAGCCCAATAAACTATAACCATACACCACTAAGACACTTAGGTCACGAAGGGGCACTAAGAGGCTCTCTTCGTGTTACTTTGTGTTCTTAGTGTCTTAGTGGTTTCCTTCCCAAATTTCGAACCATAATTATTAGCATGATACCTAAATTTTACCCTGCCTTAAAAGGTCTAATCCTGTTCACGTTCATTTCACTTTTTTCCTGCGACGATGGAAAAATTACCGATGGCACCAAAGTGGTGCGTTTTAAAAACTCGGATAAAGTAAAACAGGAGATAGAATACAAAAACGGAAAAAAGAATGGGAGCTTCAAGGAATACACCATCAAAGGCCAGCTGAAAGCCATACAGCATTATAGAAACGATACCTTGTGCGACACTTCAAAGTTTTACCATGAGAATGGGAAACTTTCGGAGATACAAATTTTCGATAGCATGGGTTTGTATCAGGCTTGCTGGAAAAAATACAACAAAGCCGGGCAGATGTTTTGGGAAACCTGCTTTAAGGACAACCTGCTTGACAGCACAGCTACAGAATACACATACAAAACCGGGAAGCTGCTAAAACGATTGAACTACAGTACAGGTTTAAAACACGGCAAGCAGGAAGAGTTTTACACCAATGGCAATAAAAAGTACATCAGTTATTATGTGGATGGCAAACCCCAGCCAGGCACCGAGGAGTGGTATGAAAAAGGTGAAGCGGTTAACAATGATTTTAAAGTAAAGGTGATAGAAGAAAACAAGTTGGCCATCAGTTCACAACTAATCTTTTACCTTGAACCTGAAAATTTTCAAGGAACTGACGAGGCATACCTTATCCTTGATGGGCGGGTGAACGAGCTGGCAGCATACAGAGAGCTTGAAAAAATGAATGGCAAATTCAAACTTATCTATGATATTCCGGCAGGCGATTTTGTAATGGAAAAGGTACATTACGCTGTTTTCCGCAAAACCCGCATGGGCAATACCTTTATCAAAAAAGGCAGCTTTGTGGTGTCGGAAAATAATTTTAATTAGCTTTTTTACCTCAGATCTTCTGTTTATTTCTTATGGCAAACTTGTCACGCCGAGCCTGCCTGCCACAGGAAGGTGCAGTGGCAAAGGCCGGCGGGGAGAACTGTGTATCGAAGCGTGTTTCGCAATTTAATTCCTCTGAAAGTCCCTTCTCGATACGCTGCTCCTGCACACTTATTCCCACCTGCAGCACTCGAAGCGACAAAAAAATATTGGCAGCTAGAAAAATTATTTTAGCTACCCTTCTTCATCTCGGGTCTTCTATTTGCTTCTTATAGCAAACTTGTCACGCCGAGTGCAGTAGGGAGGGCTGGTGTGGGGCACTGTGTATCGAGGCGTGTTTCACCATTTAATTCCTCTGAAAGTCCCTTATCGATACGCTGCTCCAGCACACTTATTCCCACCTGCAGCATTCGAAGCGACAAAAAATAGTGTCGGCTATCCATACCTGTTTTAGTAACAAATAGAATTTTAGGCAAAACATAACTGATTTTATGGATTTTACTCGCAATAACAGGATTATTATTTAATCTGTTGTAAACGCCGCATCAAACCAAAATTTTCAGGGGCGTATTTGAGTCCTGTTTTCAGGAGTTCGCGCGAACGGGCCGTATTGCCTCTTTTATAATAAATTCCGGCGGCGGTTGCATAGGCCTTTTCTACAGAAGCACTGTAGGGCTCCACTGCTTTTTGTTTTTCACAATACAATTCAAATTCCCGTAAACATTTGTCGCCACTGGCGAGCGTGCTTACCATATAATTTTCATAGGCCCTTTCTAAAAGGGTGCTGGCATACAAACTACCGAACTGTTTGTGCGAATTTAAAAAATCAAAACTGCCTCGGTATTCTTCCAGGGTAAGCAGGGTTTGTTTTGTATCGCTATTCTCTTTTAAAGTGTTAGAAAGGTAGGCCAGAATTATAGCTTGCAGGTCAGCATGTCCGGGATGTATGGCATAGGCCTTTTGAAGATGTTCCATTTCATATTCCTTGTCCTTAGAGGAAAGATATCCCAGGCGTGCCAGTTCATAATGGTAGTTGAAAGAAATATCATTGATTAATGCAGTGTCTTTAATTTCTGCTTTCAATTTATTATACGAAACCTCACAATTTTTGTAATCCGAGGATTTGATCAATTGATTCTCCAATATCCGGTTAAACTGATTCAGAAGGTATTCTGCGCTCACTTCCCTATGGTCCATGTCGTGCATGCGGGCCAGCAACACCAGGTTATCCACTTGTGTTTGTTTTGAATAGTTGCCATCCTGAACACTTCCGCCCATGATAAACTTCAAATTTGTTTTTGATTTTTCATCCGCCTCAAAAAAACAGGCCCGCTTAATACATTCCGAAGCGCGCTCGTAGTTTTTGTCATCCACATTATAAATGGCGTAATTGTAATACTGCACACCAACAAGTGCTTTTAGTTCAATGGCTTTTGCTGAAAAATAATAACGGTCAACCAGTTTTTGAACTGAGGAGGTATCGAATTCGGCTTTCGAAACAATTTTTGAATTCACAAGGTATCGCACATAAGCCTCTGAATTTTTTTTGTTCAGCTCGTAGTAACCTTTCAAGGGATTGGTGGTTTCAATTACAATGCGGTACGTGTTGGGGTAAGTCACCAGAAACACATGATTGGGCGTTTCTTTGATCTCGTATGGGATACCCAGCTCATCAAAACAAAGTGCATACAGCGCTGAGGCTGAAACACAATTGTAAATGGCTTTATCAAAAATGTCGGAAAAGCTAGTTCTCAGTTCGTATTTGGCTAAAAATTCCCGGTGCAGGGATTCATAAACAATCTTAATCTTTTTCATCTCAGTTAAACCTTCCACCTTATTTTTAAGTGCGAAAAGATGTTCACTTAATCGGTGTTCGATCTGATTCAGATCCTTTGTATATTCCCCATTTACATTTTCAAGAAAATAATACAGATAATCACTTCGTTTTGTAAGTGACCTATGCGAAGCAAATGTGGTTTTAGTACCCTCAGAATTAAAGCCGAGTTTAGAAAAGGTCACCAAAGAATCTCCCTGTGCTGAAAGCGTTTGAAAAAACAGGACAACAAAACAGAGTCTTAAAAAAAAGAAAAATGAAAGAGTATGAATCATGAAAATGGATGGTTAGAACCTGCCTAAGCCAAAACTAATAAAATTTGTTTGTTTACAAAACCTTGTTGTTTTAGCTACGCATAACTTTCAAAACCATCAACCACATTCCTGAAATCCTGCCTCTATTGGTGCAATTCGTGAAACCTGTCCCCGTCCGAACCGGCACGGGCGGGCGCTGAAGCTTACTTCGGCCAACGCACTTGCTCGCTCAAACATCCATCGGATGTTTGCCGGAGGCGGGTTCGTGGCGCTTAGTTTGTAAACCTTCTAAACCATCAATGCATTCGTGAAATCTTTGCTCTATTCGTTTAATTCGTGTAATTCGTAGCGCATAGTTTGAAAGATTCCAGCATCTTTGCATTTGCATGGCCGTGATAAAAACCGATATCAGCGAATTTATAAACCTCAGCCGGGAGTGTCCCATTCTGGATGTTCGAAGTCCGGGAGAATATGCGCACGCCCACATTCCGGGAGCCCATTCATTTCCAATTTTTACAAATGAAGAAAGAAAAGAAATCGGCACCGCCTACAAACAAGTGAGTCGCGAAGCAGCCATTAAAATTGGCTTGGATTACTTTGGTAAAAAACTATCGGCTTTTGTTGAACAGGCCGATGCCCTGCTCAAGCAAAGTGCTTCCTCCTCAAAAACTGTAGCCATACATTGCTGGCGTGGGGGTATGCGCAGCTCTGCCATAGCCTGGTTGCTGGATTTGTACGGTTATAAAGTATTTCTATTAAACGGTGGATACAAAGCATACCGCAATTGGGTGCTTCAACAATTCGATATTCCATTTCGTTTAAACATTGTGAGCGGATTTACCGGCAGCAATAAAACCGGAATACTGGAAGCCTTAAAGCTAAGAGGAGAACGTGTTGTAGATCTGGAAGATCTCGCCAAACACCGTGGCTCAGCTTTTGGTCACATTGGTTTAGCCCCTCAGCCCACACAGGAACAATTTGAAAATTTATTGGCCACAGAATTGTCTGTTTTACACAAACAAGATTCTGAAGCGGCCGTTTGGATAGAAGACGAAAGTCAACGTATAGGATTGGTAAACGTACCGCCTGCCTTTTTCAAACAAATGCGCGAACAGGAAATCCTGTTTCTTGACATTCCTTATGAAGAACGTTTGAACTTCCTCGCTTCCACTTACGGTGTGTTTGAAAAACAAGAACTTCTTAACGGCATCTCACGCATTTCAAAAAAACTTGGTGGGCCCGAGCACCGCGAAGCCACTGAATTACTTGAAGCCGGAAACATACACGCTTGTTTTAGAATTCTCCTTAATTATTATGATCGTTTGTATTTAAAGAGCAGCCAGAAGCGGTTTAACGCTGAAAGCAAAATTTTAAGCATTCCCGCTAATAACAGTACTGCAAGTACCAATGCCAATTTATTGATGAACTATGTCAACACCCGAACCCGAGTTTAAACTCACACAATTTTCAAGAGGCGCCGGCTGCGGTTGCAAAATTGCTCCGCAAGTGCTCAGTGAAATTTTAAAAGGAAATGCCAATCCATTTGAAAACCCTCGTTTAATCGTTGGTAACTCAGGAAATGAAGACGCTGCCGTTTACGATCTGGGTGAGGGTAATGCATTAATTTCCACCACCGATTTTTTTATGCCGGTGGTGGATGATGCTTATGCATTCGGGCAAATTGCGGCAGCCAATGCCATCAGCGATGTGTATGCCATGGGAGGTAAACCGGCGCTGGCACTGGCCATTTTGGGCTGGCCAATTGATAAACTACCGGCTTCGCTTGCAGCAAAAGTTATGGCCGGCGCACGCGAAACTTGCACCAAGGCCGGAATTTTAATTGCGGGGGGCCACAGTGTGGACAGTGCTGAACCCTTGTTTGGACTAGCCGTAAATGGTTTTGTAAAACAAGGTAATTTAAAACGGAACAACACGGCAAAAATCGGGGATCTGGTTTTCTTAACCAAAGGCATTGGCACCGGTATCCTCAGCACAGCCATGAAACGCGGGGTGCTGGAAGCGGAACACAAAAAAGTACTTATTGAACACATGACGCAGTTAAATTCCCTCGGCGAATTACTCGGGCAAATTCCTGCTGTAAGTGCCATGACGGATGTGACGGGCTTTGGCCTTATGGGTCATGGTATTGAAATGGCCAAGGGCTCAGGTCATAGCATGGAACTGGTGTTCGGTGCCATTCCTCAAATAAAAACCCTTCAAGCGTATTTGGATTTGAACATATTACCCGATGCCAGTTTCAGAAACTGGAACGCTTATCAAAGCGATACACATCTTGAAAAATCGGTCGACATGAACTTAGCTTTTAAATTGCTCCCCGATCCTCAAACCAACGGGGGTTTACTCTTCACGGTATCTCCCGGGGCCGAAAAGGAAATTCAGGATGTACTTATCCGTGAAGGTTATACGAACTTTTCCTCTGCTATTGGCCGTATGGTAGAAAAGCAGGAGAAAGCATTAATTGTTGTATAAATCCCCTCGCATTGCAGTTTCTACTTTTGGGTGTGTCCCCGATGAAATAAAGTTCTGAAAAAATCCCCCTGCAAAGGCTTCGAAATAATTTTATCTTTGTGGTATGACCATTGCAATATATGCCCGTTCCGCCAAAAGCGACCACTCGGTGTATCTTGAGCACATCCTCAATTTCTTCACTGCCGAAGGCGTAAAGGTCATTATTCACGAGCCCTATTATAAGATCTTAAAAGCGGAGTTTGGTTTTGAGCTCAACATGGAAACCTATGCCGACTCAGAAGAACTGGTTTCAAAAGCCTATTACGTTATTTCGTTAGGTGGCGATGGCACACTTTTAGAAACGCTTACCCTTGTCAGAAAATCAGGCATTCCGGTATTGGGCGTTAATACAGGCCGTTTGGGTTTTCTGGCCTCAGTAAATAAAAATGATCTTCAAAAAGCCCTAAGGCAATTGCTCGATGAGAAGTTTACACTCGATAAACGGGAGTTGATTGAAATTCATGGCTGCAAGGATAAATTTACGGGTGTTAACTATGCTCTAAATGAGTTTAGCATTCACAAACAAGACAGTGGCTCCATGATCACCATCGATACGTTTATCGATAACGTATTTTTAAACACTTATTTTGCCGACGGCCTCATTGTTGCAACACCAACCGGCTCTACAGCTTATTCTTTAAGTTGTGGCGGCCCCATCATGATGCCGGATTCAGATAATTTTATATTAACACCCATTGCTCCACACAACCTTACGGTTCGTCCCTTAGTTGTTTCAAACAACAAAGAAATCAGTTTCAGAGTAAGTTGTCGCACCGGTGCTTATAATATTTCATTGGATTCACGTCACCAATTGGTTTCAGCCGAAACCGAGATCCGCGTAAAAAAGGCCGGCTTCCGTTTTAATCTCATCAATTTAGATGGCCAGCACTTTTTCAGTACCCTGCGCAACAAACTCATGTGGGGATTGGATAAGAGGCAGTGACAGTCTTCAGTTGGCAGTTAGCAGTTGTGGGATTACACCACTGAGACACCGAGCGCACTAAGAAACACTAAGAAAAAAATTGCATGTCTGAAGCAGGCAATCAGCGATTGGTAGTTCAGAATCTTTTAAACCTTCATGCCTTCTAAACTTTAAGCTATTTGTGTAATGGCTTTTTTCGTGCAAATTAGTGTAATTCGTGGCTAAGCTTCAAAATCCGCTCTTTTGTTGAACTCATTATTTCCCTATATTTGGTATTCACCCAAACAACCATGAAACATTTTATCCTTAAAACCTGTCTCACGCTAGTATTTTTCCTTTTTGTAAAAACAGAAGTGCAGGCACAACACAATTATTGGTCGCCTGTTGCCGAGCAAAGTATTCCTTTAAAAGGCAAGCGCCAGATCGTGCCTCAAAAATACCTTAGTTTACATCTTTCGTCACAGGCCTTTAAAGAGCAATTATTCTCCGCTCCTCATGAGAGCAAGGCTCAGGTCTCCAATGGGCTTATTGTTCTACTTCCTTTGCCCAATGGCAGTTTTCAGCGTTTCAGCGTGGTGGAAGCCCCTATCATCATGGAACCTTTGGCATCCAATTACCCCGACCTGAAAACCTTCAGTGTAAGAGGCCTTGATGACCCCAGGGCCACAGGCAAACTCGATTGGACAGAATTTGGTTTTCATTGTATGGTACGCTCGCCCCGCGGTGATTTTTTTATAGACCCTTATTGTGTTGGCAATACCGAAGACTACATGAGTTACTATACGGCTGATTTCAGGAAGGACCCATCCGCCATTATTCCTGAAAGCGGGCCTGAGCCTGAGCAAAAATCTTCAGAAAAAAAACCCGATGGCGCACAAGGTCAATTAAAATCAAATTCACTGCCTCCTGCAATTTGCGTTGGTCCTCAATTAAAAACCTACCGTTTAGCGGTGGCTTGTACAGGTGAATATGCGGTTGCAGCAACCGGTACCTCTGCGCCAACGCTTAATCAAACCTTTGCCAAAATTGTTACTTCCATTAACCGTGTGGATGGTGTTTACGAAACCGATGCCTCCATACGTTTGGTTTTGGTGCCAACACAAACCGCGGTTACTTTTACCAGTGCCGCCTCCGATCCTTTCACGGGAAATAACAACGCGGGCATATTGATTAGCGAAAGTCAAACTGTGATCACCAACACTATTGGTTCGGCCAATTTTGATATTGGTCATACCTTCAGTACCGGTGGCGGTGGCCTTGCCGGTTTGGGTGTGGTATGTAACAATAGTCAAAAAGCCAGGGGTATAACCGGGAGCCCAAGTCCGGTAGGCGATCCCTACGATATTGATTATGTTGCTCACGAGATTGGGCATCAATTCAGGGGCAACCACACCTTCAATGCCAACACCTCTTCCTGCAATGGAAACCGAAATGGCTCAACTGCCGTTGAACCCGGCAGCGGCATTACCATTATGGCGTATGCAGGTATCTGTGGCTCAAATGATATTTCCAATCACAGCATTGCCTATTTTCACGCCATCAGTTATGATGAAATCGTAAATTTTGCCCACTCCGGTTCAGGTGCTTTCTGTCCGGTTACCACAACTACAGGCAATCAGGCGCCGGTGGTGAATCCATTAAGCATGATTTATATTCCAAAAGGCACGCCGTTTTTCCTTACCGGAAGCGCTACAGATCCCGACGGTGACACCTTAACGTATTCCTGGGAGGAAACCGATGTGGCGGCAGCCGGAGGAAACTGGAATTCCGGAAACAAACCTTATTTCCGTTCTTACAATCCCGACACAATTCCTACCCGTTATTTTCCAAAAAAATCCGTAGTGGTTTCAGGGAATTACACCGGCACCAAAGGGGAGTACCTTCCTGCAACCGCACAGGTTTTGAATTTCAGATTAACAGCCCGCGATAACCGCATGGGCGGCGGAGGCGTGTGTTATGCCAACCAGCAGGTTACTATCGACGAAACCGGACCTTTTGCCGTTACCTACCCAAGTGCTACAGGCATTTTCTGGCTAACCGGAACACAACAAACTGTTACCTGGGATGTGAATGGCACCGATTTTATTCCAATCAATTGCGACTCTGTAAAAATTTCCATTTCCTATAACAGCGGCAATACCTACAGCGTTATCCTTTTGGCAGCCACACCCAATGATGGCAGCGAGGTCATTACAGTACCCACCGTAAGCGCAAACATTGGCACCTGCAAAATTCAAATTGAGGCTAAGGGAAAAAACTTTTATGATATGAGTAACAACAACTTTACCATTACTACAGATGTTGGTGTAAGTGCGGTTTCCAATAACAATCCTTTTGGTTTATCTGTGTGGCCCAATCCTGCGCACAACATATTGAATTTTACCTATTCAACCACCTCAGCGGAAGAAACCTACACCCTGAAGATTCGGGATGTGTTAGGAAAAGAGGTCATGCAAAAAACTGCAGCATCAAATAACAAAGCTCAGGATCAGATTTCCATCGAAAGCCTTGAGCCGGGCTTGTACTTCATTGAACTGGGCACTAAAGATAAATGCAGTTCACTTCGCTTTGTGAAAGACTAAACTGCTTTTTTCTTACTTTGCGCTAACCGTATCGTAATGAAAAAAATTACGTGCATACTTTTTGCTTTTTGTTTCAGTTTTTCAGAAAACCGGGCCCAATCCGGCTGGAGTGCTGCTGAACTGCTGAATGCATTACAAAAAAGCCAGCCCGACAGCGTACTGATTGACATTTACAATGAACTCTCATGGCCGGTATATTCCTATGACATTCCCGACTCTGCCATTTATTATGCTGAAAAAGCCATTGTGCTTGCGCAAAAAACTTCTGATCTGAAACGATTAAGCATTGCTCACCGCAGGTTAGGTATAGCTTACATCAATACAGGGGATTTCAAAAAATCCATTAGTCATCAGGAGGAAAGTTTAAACTTATCAGAACAGATTGGTTTTAACGAAGGCATCAGCAAGGCCCTGAATAACCTGGGCGTGATTTATCTCAACAACGAATTATTCAATAAGGCGCTGTTCTACTTTCTCAAAAGCCTGAAGCTGGCTGAACACAATGGCGATGAAAGCACGAAGGCCAGTTTGTACAATAATTGCGGCGTAATCTATTTGAGAACCGGGGAATATAAACAAGCTTCTCAGTTTTTTAACAGAGCCATAAAGTTTGGACTAAAAATCCAAAATCCCGACCAGTTAATGGACGTGTACACCAACCTTTCCGCCGCGTACAGAAATCAAAAAAAGCTGGATTCATCTTTGTATTGCATGCAGGAAGCCACAAGGTATTTGTCTGAAGAGAGCAATCGCAAGGCTCTGTTTTCATTTTACACAGGTCAGGGTTTGCTTTTTTCAAACTACGACTCCACAAAAAAAGCGCTCGACTACTTTTTATTGGCAAAAAAAGCCGCCACAAATAAAATTGACGAGATCACTGCCATCGTAAATATTGCTGAAGAACACCTGAAGTCTAAAAAATACGCGGAGGCCACAAAAGCGTTTAAGAGCGCCTTTCAATTGAGTGAAGATCTGAAAGCCTACCAAAATCTGACCTATCTAAGTAAAGTACTTGTTGAGATCAATGAAAAAACAGGCAACTACCCTGAAATGATTAAATACACCAAAGCCCATCTGGCTTACAGGGACTCGAACGACAAGTATTTGAAAACCCAACAGCTTCGCCAGCAACAATTGGAATTTGATTACGAACGAAAACAGGTGGCCGACAGTTTAAAATTTGCGCAACGTGAAGAGCTCAAAAACATGGAACTTGAGGTTGCCGAAACAAAACTCAACCGTGAAAAATTATTTCGTTTTGCCTTGTTCCTGCTTTTGGGTTCGGTGGTGTTATTGGCTGTGTTTTTATACAACCGTTTTTTCGTCACACGCAAACAAAATCACATCATTGCCCGGCAAAAGGAGATTGTGGATCTCAAAAACAAAGAGATTCTGGATTCCATCAATTATGCCAAACGTCTGCAATCGGCCATTTTACCACCATTGGAAAATATCAAACGACATCTCGATTTTGATATTTTTTATTTACCGAAAGACATCATTGGCGGGGATTTTTATTTTTTTGAAACCCTGGGCACTAAATTGTATCTCGCCGTTTGCGATTGCACAGGCCATGGTGTTCCAGGGGCCATCATGTCGGTAGTGTGTCATCAGGCCCTTAAAAAATCCATACACGAATTTGGATTGATCAAAGCCCATGACATCCTCACAAAATCAAGAGAACTGGTGATAGAACAGCTTCATGCTTCAGAACAAAACATAAAGGACGGCATGGATTGTTCACTCATCGTGATTGATACAAAACACAACACCTATTCCTGGGCCGGAGCCTACAATCCACTTTGGATATGGGAAGGGGGAAATTTTTCAGAACTTAAAGCCGATAAACAACCGGTGGCCTTTTATGAGAATGCCGGCGTATTTAAGGAACAGCTTGGTCAGCTAAGTGCGGATTCCTTTGTTTGTATGTTCAGCGACGGGTATCCAGACCAGTTTGGCGGAGAAAAAGGAAAAAAATTCAAACAAAAACAGTTGAAGGACTTAATCGGGAACTCCCTTCACAAAAGCAGCGAGGAACACATCCGTGAACTAAAATTTAATTTTATAAAATGGAAAGCTAACCTCGATCAGGTAGACGATGTGGCCCTTGCGGTGTTCCGTTTAAAATCCTAGTATTCCGTTTTTAAAGCCAGGTAGCGCAGAAATTCTTCCTTCACAGCCTGCTCTGCAAATTTACCACCATAAAAGGAAGTTACAGTGGCGGAATTATTGTCCTGCACCCCGCGGGAAGACACACACAAATGTTTGGCATCAATCAGTACAGCCACATCCTGTGTGTGCAGCACATCCTGAAGTTCCTTTGCGATTTGCATGGTAAACCGCTCCTGCACCTGTGGGCGTTTTGCAAAGTACTGCACAATGCGGTTCAATTTTGAGAGTCCTATTACTTTTCCGTTGGAAATATAAGCCACATGAGCCTTACCAAAAATAGGTACAAAATGGTGTTCGCAGTTGCTGTAAAAGGTGATGTCTTTTTCCACCAGCATTTGATTGTACTGGTAACGGTTTTTAAATAAAGCGATTTTGGGTTTGTTGGCCGGATCCAGTCCACTGAAAATTTCTTTCACATACATTTTGGCCACGCGTTCAGGTGTTCCCTTTAAGCTGTCGTCGTTTAAGTCGAGCCCTAAAGTTTCCATGATCTGACGAAAGTTTGCTTCGATCTTTTTCATTTTCTCCTCTTCACTCATTTCAAAGGCATCCGCTTTCATAGGCGTTTCAATGCTGGTAAACATATGTTCATCTCCGATCTCCTCGGCAGAAAGTCCACTCAGTTCGATGCGGTTTTCCTTAAGCAGGGTATTCAACAAAATTTCTTTCGGTTTCATAAAGTGTGATTTTTAGATCGTGTTTAGCATCAATTTTTGGGCGCAACAAATTGTAAATAACAATGGCGATGTTCTCAGCGGTTGGGTTGAGGTTTTTAAATTCTTTTGTGTCGAGGTTCAAATTGCGGTGATCAAAGCGCTCCACCACTTCGGCAAGGATAAGTTTACTCAGTGTTTTTGTGTCAATCACAAAGCCGGTGACAGGATCCACCTCTCCGGTAACTTTAACACTTAATTCATAGTTGTGTCCGTGGTAATTTGGTGAATTGCATTTTCCGAAAAGACGGGCATTTTCCTCCGCACTCAATGCAGG
>Ga0154020_10004901_pt1 | contig 15900 bp, 15 predicted proteins | sample Klosneuvirus_201_FD_109709 | JGI IMG/M metagenome (GOLD analysis project Ga0154020, IMG submission 109709) | Active sludge microbial communities from wastewater, Klosterneuburg, Austria - Klosneuvirus_20160825_MG | ecosystem: Engineered > WWTP > Aerobic digester > Activated sludge | place...
GAAAGCATCTAAGCGGGAAACTCGTCTCAAGATGAGTCTTGCCGGGGCCTTGAGCCCCCTGAAGAGTCGTTCGAGACCAGGACGTTGATAGGCCGGGTGTGGAAGCGCGGTAACGCGTTAAGCTGACCGGTACTAATTGCTCGTGAGGCTTGACCCTATAACTTTGACGAACGCTGGTGAAGCGTTTGGTTTGATTGTTCAGGTTATGCCGGAGACGCAATCTGCTGATTAGACTCTATGAATTCGCTGTATCGTCGGAAGACGCTGCGGCAACCAGTCAAGCCTGATGACCATAGCAAGGTGGTCCCACTCCTTCCCATCCCGAACAGGACAGTGAAACGCCTTTGCGCCGATGATAGTGCGGGTTCCCGTGTGAAAGTAGGACATCGTCAGGCTATTTACGATGCAAAAGGCCCAGTCAACCGACTGGGCCTTTTTGCTATTCTGGCGCCGCAGTGAATACTGTCGCGCGACGATGCGCCAGTGGGCGTGACCGTGCTGCCGCACGGTTTGCCGGGGGCTCCGGATGCCAGGAAACTCCAGGTGTCTGGGTCGAGGTCGTTCAGGTCGTTGACCGCAATTCGCGCCTGAGGATCTTGCCGACGTTGCTTTTCGGCAGTTCATCGCGGAACTCGATGTACTTCGGTCGTTTGTATGCAGTGAAATTGTCGCGGCAATAACTCGCAATGTCGTCTTCCGCCAGGGTCGGATCTTCCCTGACGACAAACAGTTTCACCGCCTCACCTGATTTCTCGTCGGGAACGCCGACCGCCGCACATTCCAGCACCCCGGGAAACAGGCCGACCACCTGCTCGATTTCATTGGGGTACACGTTGAAGCCGGAAACCAAGATCATGTCCTTCTTGCGATCGACGATACGGATGAGCCCCCGCTCATCCATGACGCCTACATCGCCCGATTTGAAGTAGCCATCGGCGGCCATCACTTTCGCCGTCTCGTCGGGGCGCTGCCAGTAGCCGGCCATCACCTGCGGACCTCGGATACAGATTTCGCCCGCCTCGCCCAGAGGAAGGTCCTGCCCCGCGTCGTCCCGGATGGTGATCTCCGTCGAGGGAATGGGCAGGCCGATCGTGCCCGTGAAACCGTCGATGTCCAGTCGATTGCTGGTTGCCACCGGCGAAGTTTCCGACAACCCATAACCCTCGACCACCGGACAGCCGGTCACCTTGAGCCACTTCTCCGCCGTGGCCCGCTGCACGGCCATACCGCCACCGTTGGACACCAGCAGGCCTGAGAAGTCCAGGCGCTGAAACTCCGGGTCGTGGGCCAGCAGGTTGAAAAGGGTGTTCACCGCCGGGAACATGTGGAAGGGTTGCCTCGACAGGGCGCGCACGAAACCCGCCGTGTCCCGCGGATTGGGTATCAGCAGGTTCATCGCGCCCATATGTGCGCCCAGCAGCGCGCAGATGGTCAGCGCGAAGATGTGATAAAGCGGCAGCGCGCAGACGATCGTCAACTGCCGGGCACCGACCCGGTCCAGGGTGGGCCTGAACCAGGCATCGCATTGCATGAGGTTGGCCACGACGTTGCGATGAAGCAATACGGCGCCCTTGCTGACGCCCGTCGTGCCGCCGGTGTATTGAAGGAACGCAATATCGTCGCCGCGGATATCCCGGCGTTGCAGTCTCATGCCGCCGCCCGCCTCGATGACATCGGTGAAACGCGTCACCGTGCGGCCCTCGTCCAGCGGCAGGCTGAACTCCGGCACCGCCCGCTTGACGTGACGCACCGCGAAATTGATGAAGCGTCCGCGCCAGAAGCCCAACAGGTCGCCCACCGACGCCAGCACGACGTGCTTCAGCGCCACCTGCTCGATGACTTCCTCCAGCGTGTGGGCGAAGTTTTCCAGCACGATCAGCGCCACGGCGCCTGAATCCTGCAACTGGTGCTGAAGTTCACGCGCTGTGTAGAGCGGGTTGACGTTGACGACCACGAAGCCCGCGCGCAGCACGCCGGCGATGGCGACCAGGTACTGCGGCAGATTCGGCATCATCAGGGCCACGCGGTCGCCCGGTACCAGACCGCGCGACTGCAGCCAGGCACCGAGCGCTGCCGAGAGCACGTCGACGTCCTGGTAGCGCAGTCGCTGCTCCATGCAGCACAGCGCGTCGCGCTGCGGGTAGCGTCGGAACGCCGCCTCGAGCAACTCGGCCACGCTGCCGTAGGCATTGACGTTGGCCTGGGCAGGCACGCCGGGGGGGTAGTGTTCCAGCCAAGGCGACGGCACGGTGGGCAAGCTCCAGGACAAGTCAGCCGCGCATATTGAACGGCCGCGGCGGGACCCGTGCTCGGTGCTTTTCCCAGGGGCCGCGGGCCTGGCCGTCTGCCGGCCCCTCGGCGGGCCCGGCGCCGGGCGGCTTCGGGGCGTCAGACCTCGACTGCAGGCGCGTCGGCCCCGGCAAACAGCGACGCCGCCAGCGCCCGCTCGCGGCTGGCGATGACGTTCAGGAAGTCGCGCGCACCCTGCATGGCACGAAAGGTGTCGAAGCCGCGTTCCAGAAAACCCTGCAGCGCCCCCAGGCCGGCGGCCTGGGCCGGACCGCGCATCACGCGCAGGCTGGTGCGCAGCAGTGGGTTGCGCGTGTAGCCCTCCAGGGCCTCACCCACGGCCAGCATCAGGGCGATCTGCCGTTCCCGGTCGGCCGGCCCTGCCACGCTGCGCCAGCAACGCCCGTAGCAGACCCCGTCGATCGCCAGATCGCCGTCCCCGTGCGGCCCCTTGGCGGTCCGCAGGTCGCGCCAGGCGACGGCCATCGCCGTGTCCAGTTCCTCCGACAAGGCATGCAGTTGCCCCAGCGCCTGCACGGTGTCGATGATGTCGCGTGGAAACATGCGGACCAGTCCGGGAACGATGCGGGCGAACTGATCGTCGCGGGACGTGAAGTCGCCGGGCCCATAGAGGTCCTCGAGGAAGAACAGCGCAGCGCCGCCGTAGCGTGGATGCGCCAGCAGGTCCGCATACGTCAGCATGAAGCGGCCATGCTGGTAAGCCTTCATCGCCTGCACATGCCGACCCAGTTCGACGTCCTGCCGACGCACCGCACGTTGTGCGGCGACGGCCTGCAGGCTGGCAAGGATGCGTTCACCCGCCGGATTCATGACCAGCGGTGCGACGGGGGGTGGCGGAAAGACATCATGATCCCGATCCTTGCAAGCACTCGCCTGCGGAGCTGACCCGCGGCAAGTGGGCCCAGGCGCGATGATGCAACACTGCCGTCCATGCCTTCGAGCCATCCGACGTCCACATCCCCGTGCTGGCCCGCCTGCAACAAGCGCTGACCTTGGGTGCCCTGCTGACGGCGCTGTCGTGGGCGCTGTACTGGATGCACGCCGGCCGGCCAGGCTGGGCCCTGGCCGGCGCGGCCGTCATCGCTGGCGGCTACGCACTCGTCCTGGCCGCGGAATTCGCGCTGCTCGGCGGCTTGCACGGCGACGACGCGGCACCCCGCGCCAGCGCCGCCCAGTTGCTGCAGGCGTGGTGGGGCGAGGCGCTCACCGCGCCGGCTGTCTTCTGCTGGCGGCAATCCTTCCGAAGCCTCCGCTGGCCCGACCACCTGCCGCCCACTGCCCGCGGTCGGCGCGGCGTGCTGCTCGTGCACGGTTTCGTCTGCAACCGCGGCCTGTGGAATGCCTGGCTGCAACGCCTGACGGCCTTGGACGTGCCGGTGGTCGCCGTCAATCTCGAACCCGTGTTCGGTGGCATCGACGAGCTCACGCACGGTATCGAGGACGCGGTCCGGCAACTGGAGGCCTGCACCGGGCAGGCGCCGGTGGCCGTGTGCCACAGCATGGGCGGCCTGGCCTTGCGCCGCTGGTGGGCGGAGCAGGGTGACGAGACGCGCTTGCACCATGCCATCACCATCGGCACGCCCCATCACGGCACCTGGCTGGCGCGCTTTGCGATGTCGCGCAATGCGCGCCAGATGCAGCTGGGGTCGCCGTGGCTGGCAACACTGGCGGCCCGTGAACCCGCAGGCCGCTGGCAGCGTTTCACCTGCTTCTACGGGCATTGCGACAACATCGTCTTCCCGCCGTCGACCGCCACGCTGGCAGGCGCAGACAACCGGCACCTGCCCGCCGTCGCGCACGTGCACATGGTCGGCCATTCCGAACCCTGGGCCGAATTGCTGCGCCGCCTGCAGCCCCGCGGCCCCGACGCCGATACGCCGCATTGACTTGGCTGCTGCCGCCGCCGCGGCCCGGGTTCGCCCGGTCTACAGCGGCGCGGTGCGCATGATCTGCGTCGGTGTGGGTGCGGGCCAGCCCGCTTCCTTGCCCACGCGCACCATCATCTCGTTGGTGTCGAAGTAGACCTGCCAGTAATGATCGGTGTGGCAATAGGGCCGCACCGCGATGACGGTGCCCACCAGGTTGATGTCGAGCAGGCTGACCTCGGGGGGTGGGTTCTGCAGCACGTTCGGGATCCGGCCCAACCCCTCCTTGAAGCGCGCAATGGCGTCCAGCGGGTCGACGCCGCCGGCCAGTTGCGCGGTGCGCTCGACGCGCCGTGCCGGCCGCGCCGAGTAGTTCAGGATGGTCTCGCCGAAGACGCGGCTGTTGCCCACCAGCGTGTGCACGTTGTCCGGCGTGATGATGGTGGTGCCGAACAGGCCCAGTTCGTGGATCGTGCCCACCAGGCCGCCGATCTGTACGAAGTCGCCCACCTTGAAGGGCCGCAGCACGAGCATGAAGGCGCCGGCGGCGAAGTTGCCGAGCATGCCGCTCCAGGCCGCGCCGATGGCCACGCCCGCGCCGGCCAGCATGGCCGCGAAGCTGGTGGTCTGGATGCCGAAGTAGCCCAGGATGCCCAGAACCAGGGTGATGTTCAGTGCGATCGCGATGATCGAGCCGAGGTACTTCGTCAGCGTCGGGTCGACGTTGTTGCGGTTCATCGCGGCCTGCATCAGGCCGATGACCTTGCCTATCAGCCAGCGGCCGACGATCCAGAAGGCGATGGCCGCCAGGATCTTGATCGCCAGGTCGGCGACGGTGGTGCTCAGGAAATTCTGCAGCGCGCTCATGTCCATGATGGGCTGGCCCTCCTTGCTTGGAATGGGTGTCGACAGGAAACTTGCCCGTGGGGGCAATGAGAACTATCGCACGGCTGCCGTGCCGTGCCGTGCCGCGCAGCGGTGGCGGGCCGACCCGCGTGCAGCGCTGGCGTGCGGACGCCGCGCGCGCTCCTGGCCCGGATGTTTCGCCAGGGCCGCTGTCTTGCGGGTCCCGGGCGAGGACAGACGCGTCGGGCTTCCTGGATCCATGTTGGTTTCGCGCAAGACAGGTCGACACCCTCAGCATCCCTGTGCCGCGCACCTGGCCGCACGCTGCTCATCGCCAAGGCCACGCGGCCTTGGACGCCTCGCATCGCCCGGCCATGCATCCCGGCACAGGGCGCTGCGGGCGTCGCCCTGGCGAGATATCCGGGCTAATCGTCCTCGGCGTCGATGTCGCGCAGCAGCCGCTCGGCGGTGTCCGGCGCGACGTTCAGCAGCGTCGCGACGTCGTGCAGATCGTCGGGCAGTGCCGCGTTGTCCCAATCCAGCGCGCTGTGACGCGCCACGCGCAGTGCCAGCTGCACATTGCGCACCTGTGCCGTGGCGTGGCGGGCGTGGCCGTCGCTGATCTGCACCAGCAACGCCGGCAGGCGCCACTTCAGCATCAGCGCGTGTTCCAGTTCCTCGAGATCCACGTGCAGCACCTCGCGCTGCACCGCGGCACTGCGCAGCGACGGGTCGGCGCGCTGGCGTTCCTCGATCACCAGCGCCAGCGCAGGAGCGCGCAGCCACAGCAGCAGCTCGGCAAAGTCGTGCAGCAGCGCCGCCTCGTGCAGCACCGCGGCGTCGTGGTCCATGCGGTGGACCGCGAACGCCATCGCAAAGCGCGCCGCGCGGCGGGCACGTCGCAGCACACGCCGGAAACCCGCCCGCGCCGCGGGCTGCCCGGCCAGCAGGTCCTCGGCGACCGGTGGTGACGCGAAGGCGCGGAAGAAGGGCGGGATGCCCAGCATCACCAGCGCCTCGGTCACCGTCTCGGTGTCGCTGCCCTCGCGCCCGCGTCGCAGCTGCGCGACGTGGGCCAGCACCTTGATCGTCATCAGCGGGTCGTCGACGATGGCGTCGGCCAGCATGTGGGCGTCCACCGCGTCCTCGTTCGCGGCCAGCTCCGCGAGGGCCTCTGCCGTGGTGGCCAGCACCGGCAACTCGGCGTGATCGAACAGCGCCGACCACGCGGCCAGGTCGCGCGGCGCGTGGGTGATGAAAGCAGGGGCGGTTGACGGCATGGCGGGTGGCGGCCCGTGGCAATGGCGGGACGTCGCCTCAAGGGTATCGGCGGCGCGGCGGTGGGCTTGAGCACCACCACGCCGCCTGGCCACTACAGCCTGTTCACGCCGAGCACATGCCCGACGAGCTTGCCGTCGACGTACAGCGCCCCTTCGGGTGCGCCGGCGTCGCCGTGGAACTCGAGCACGGGCTCGTCCGTGGCCGCCGCGTGGCGGCGCAGGACCACGCGCTGCGCCAGCGCGCCGAGGCCGCGGCTGGCCATCCACAGCGCCAGGGCCAGCACCTCCCGGGCGCGGCTTGCGCCGGGATGCGGGGTGTCATGGGACAGTTCTCTGATGGACATGAGGGGTCTCCGTCGGAAGCGCGGGCCCGGTGCGGGCGGATGGCTCCCTCTTGGGTTTTCAGGGCGTGGGAGGACGGTGTCGGCCGTCCAGAGGGTTCACTTCGTGGCGCAGGGCGCGCGCGGCCTGCTGGCGTCGCGCGCCGGCACCCGGGCGGTGGGCACCCGCCTTGCGTCGCAGGCTGGCGGCCACGAAGGGGTTGCGCGGCTTGGGGGTCTTGAGGCTCAGCTTCATCGGGGTTCTCCTTGGGGCGGCGGCGGGACGGACTTCAGGGGCCTGGAACGACGGGCCGGAAAAGCAAACGGCCCGGGTGCTGGTGCAACCCGGGCCGTGGTGGGCAGACGGTGCCGCGCCTAGGCGTGGCCCCTGCTGCATACCGGCACCCCGGGCGGAGCACCTGCGACATGAACACCGACGGCTGCAACGGCCCTGGCACGCTGCCCTGCCGCAGGGGTGCGGCACAAAGGCAGGGAGTTGATGGGCAGCAGGAAGCGCATGGGGGTTCGGTTGGGGTTGATCGGCTGCGACCGCCCTCCGACATGAGGGCTTCTGCACAGGCTTGCGCAAATGATAAATATCAAGTTATCAAAGCGCAAGTGATTTTCATCAGCCGCATCCTTCAAACGTGGGGTGCAGCCCCGCTGTCCGGCCAGGCCCACGCGGCCCGGGGTGGCAGCCGGCGGCGGCAGGGCTGCGCACGCCGGGCCCGGCGCTGCCGGAGTTGCTACTTCCTGCGCTTCAGCGGCGCCACGCCGCTCTGGGTGCGCAGCCACAGGGCGTGGGCGTCTTCGGCCGCGGGCGCCAGGGGCCGGGCGGCGCTGCCGCTGCTGATTGCGGTGCGCCGCGTCCCGGACGCAGGCGCTGCGGGGGCGGGGGACGTCAGCACCTCGCCCAGCAGGTCGAGCAGGCGGGTGCGTGCGCGCTGCGGGTGGCGCCGGTAGTAGGTGAGCACCAGACCGACGATGAAACGTTCGTCGTCGTCGCGTGGAGACGACTCGTCGGCCGCGGGCGCCTCGCGCTGCGCCGGCGTCGGTGCAGCACCGTCGGCCACCCCGCCCGGCCTGTGCGGCACGTCCATCCAGCCCGCGGGCTTGTGGCAGAGGTGTTCGAACTGGCGTGCCAGGCGCTCGCCGATCTGTCGGCTGCGGCTCTTGATCTGGCTCCAGTAGCTGGGCTGGATCTGCACCCGCTCGGCGAAGCGCCGCTCCAGCCCGCGCAGCGTGGCGGCGTCGGCGTGGCGTGCGGTGGCGCGCACGAATTCCTCGAACAGCGCCAGCGCGTTGTCCAGGCGCACCTGGGCGAGGTCCGGGGGGCTGGCTTGCATCGTCGTCGATGATAAATCTTCGTTGACCAGTTCGGGTCGATGCCGGGCCGGCGCTTAGCATCCCGGCATGGACGCTGGCGAGCCTTCCGGCCCCGAAGTGGGTTTCCCCAACGGCGAGCAGCGCCCGGCGCTGGGCCTGGGCACCTGGCGCTTCGGCGAAGCTGCCGACCGGCGCGCCGCCGAGGTGGCTGCCTTGCGCCATGCGTTCGAGATGGGCTGGCGTGTCGTCGACACCGCCGAGATGTACGGCGACGGCGGGGCCGAATCGCTCACCGGCCAGGCACTGGCCGAGGCGCAGCGCGCCGGCCTGTCGCGCAGCGAACTGTTCGTCGTCAGCAAGGCACTGCCCGAACACGCCGGCGCGCGTGCGCTGCAGGCGGCCTGCGAAGCCAGCCTGCGCCGGCTGCAGCTCGACAGTCTCGACCTCTACCTGCTGCACTGGCGCGGCGCCGTGCCGCTGGCCGAGACGGTGCGCGGCTTCGAGCAGCTGCAGCGGCGTGGCCTCATCCGCCTGTGGGGCGTGAGCAATTTCGACCTCGACGACATGCGTGAACTGGGCGCCGTGCCCGGCGGCAAGGCCTGCGCGACGAACCAGGTCTACTACTCGCTCAGCCAGCGCGGCGTCGAGCACGACCTGCTGCCCTGGCAGCGCGTGCAGCAGATGCCGCTGATGGCCTACAGCCCCTTCGACCAGGGTGAACTCGTCGACCACCCGCGGCTGCGGCCCGTGGCGGAACGGCACCGCGCCACGCCGGCGCAGGTGGCCCTGGCCTGGCTGCTGCGCCAGCCCGGCGTGATGGCGATTCCGAAGGCGGGCAACGCGCTGCACCTGCGCCACAACTGGGCGGCGCGGCAACTGCGGCTGACCACCGACGACCTGGCCGAACTCGACCGTGCATTTGCGCCGCCCAGCGGCCGCCAGCCGCTGGCGGTGCGCTGAGGCCGCGCATGAAGGTCCGCGAGGACCCGAACGGCTGCCGAAGGCCGCGCGGCGATGTCACGCCGAGAGGCTGAGGCCGCGCGCGCGCCGGTGCCCCGCCGCACGGCGGCGCCAGCGTCTTGCGGCGCGCAGGGTGACGATCCTCAGGCCGGTGGTCGCAGCGCCACCGCGTGGTTGTCCGGTGCCAGCGCCACCGGCCAGGCCAGCATGCGTGCGCCGTGCCGCACATGCCAGCGCGCGGCGCCGCGTGCGGCGTGCAGCGTGACCCCTGCGCCGCCGGGCCACGACACCAGCGCGCAGGGTTCGGTCAGCTCGGCGACGCGGGTGTAGGCCTGCGGCTGCGCGGGGTGCCACCACAGCCCCAGGCGCTGCTTCTGCGCGCTGAGGACGAAGCCGCCGCCCGGCCCGGCGGCGATGTCGCCGGTGTAGCCACCCGCCGCCGTGTCGGTGCAGGGCAGGCCGAGCGCCTGGCCGTCGAAGACCGCCAGCGTGGGGGCCTCGGCGCGCTGCGCGGCGCTGTCGTGCTCGGCCTGCAGCGCGATGCCCAGCAAGGGCTGCGCATCGACCGACCAGGCCATGTGGCGCAGGCTCAGGCGGGCGTCGGGCAGCGTCCAGCGGCCTTCGACACGGCCACTCGAAGGGTGGATGCGCACCAGGCAGGGCGCCATCTCGTCCAGCTGCCGCTTGCGGCCGCTGCCGTCGCGCGGGATGCCGCCGTTGGCCACCATCAGCTGGCCGTCGGGCGTGTGCAGCATCTGGTGCGGGTCGATGCCGCCGCTGGCGAACTGCGCCATGCGGGCCAGCGTGCGGATGTCGCGCACGCTGATCCAGCCCTGGCCGCTGGTCGGGTCGGTCTCCACGGTGTAGAGCCAGCGGCCGTCGGCGCTGGCATCGACGTGGCCGTCGAAGCTGCGCGCCGGCCGTTCGCTGCCGATGTCGTGCCGCACCGCCACCTGCCCCTGCGCGTCGCAGCGCAGCAGCCAGCGGCCGGGGCGCGTGGCCACGGCGGCAAAGCCGCCATCGGCCAGCGCCAGCAGGCCGTGGCCGCGTGTCGGCACCGGCGTGGGCTGCCGCAGGTGCAGCGTGCCGGCGTCCCAGTCGATGTCGACGATGCCGACGTGGTCGCCATGCGGACTGGCGTCGGTGGCCGCGTCCGGGCCCGCCAGGCGCCAGGCTGCGGCGATGCGCTGTACCGGCCCGCCGGCCGCGGGGGCGTCACCGCCCGCCGGCTGCGCGGCCGAGGCCAGCACCTGTGATGCGCCCAGGCCCAGCAGGCTGGTCAGCAGGCTGCGGCGATGGAAGACGGGGTTCGTCATGTGGCGCCCCGGGTTCAGAACTTCACCGCCGTCGTCAGCTGCACCGCACGCGGCTTGCCGGCGATGTAATGGCCGCGGTAGAGCGAATCGGCGTAGAGCTTGTTCGCGATGTTGCTGACGTTCAGCTTGAACAGCACCGCGCCGGCGTCGTATTCGGCCATCAGGTCGCCGGTGACGAAGCCGCGCGCGACGATGGCGCTCTGCTGCGGCTTGTCCTTGCTGCGCGCGTTCAGGCCACCGCCCACACGAAGCCTGGGCGTCAGCTGGTAGGTGGTCCAGACGGTGCCCGAGAACTTCGGCGTCAACCCCGGCCGCGTGCCGACAGGCTCGCCCTGCAGGCTGCAGTTCACGCAGGTGACGTTGCCGGCGTTGTTGACCTGGTCTGCGCCCTTGTCGATTTCGGCATCGGGCACGTAGGCGGTCGACACGTAGATCTCCCACCGGGGCGTGATGCGCCCGGCGACGTCGATCTCGATGCCCGCGGCATGGCGCTGGCCCGACAGCACGTAGTTCGTCGGGCTCACCGACTCCTCGTCGCGGTTGCGCTCGTTGGTCTTGGTGGCGTGGAACAGCGCCAGGCGCAGCGTGGCCTTGCCGTCGGCGCTGTCGATCTTGGCGCCCAGCTCGACGTTGCGGCTCTTCTCGGGCGGGGTGTTGCTGCCCAGCGCGTCGTACTGGTAGGCGTCGCCCGAGGTGTTGAAGCTGGTGCCATAGCTGAAGTGGAAGCTCGACAGCGGCGTCGGCTGCCACAGCGCACCCAGGCGGTGGCTGGCCAGGCTGTCGCTGCGGCCGCGTTCGGCGGTGAGCGCGCCGAAGCTGGCGGCGGCGGTGCTGAAGGTGCGGTAGCTGCCCTCGAAGCGGTCCCAGCGCAGGCCGGCCAGCAGCTTCCACGTCGGGCCGATCTGCACCAGGTCCTGCGCATACACCCCCAGCGCCTGGCTGCCGAAGTCGCGGTTCCTGTTGACGCTGCGCAGCGACTCGTCGACCCAGCCGCCGCCGCGGTTCTGCGCCGCCGTGAGGGTGGGCTTGAGCAGCGGCCCGCTGGCCGGGTTGGCGACGGTGTAGCCGGTGAAGGCGTCGTCGGTGTAGTCGACGCCGGCCTGCACCGAGTGCTTCCAACCCCAGGCCTGGACCTTCACGTCGACATCGCTCTGGAAGGTCAGCGAGTCCAGGTCCTGGATCTTCGCGCTGGTGCCCGTGCCACCCGAACGCTGGAACACCGTGTCGGGCCCGAAGACGAAGGCGGGGTCGTTGCTGGCGATGCCGCCGGGCTGCAGCGCCGCGGCCGCAAACCGCACGGCACTCGCGCGCTGGTCGCGTTCGTAGCGGCCCAGGCGCAGCGTGGTCTTCCACTCGCTGCGGTTGGCGAAGCGTTTCGTGTAGCCCAGCGTGGCCATGCTCGCGCTGCCCAGGCTCACGTCGCTGAGCGTGCCGTAATAGCTGCTCGGGTCCAGCGGCAGCATCTTGCCGTTCAGCCAGGGCAGGCCGTAGTGGACGCCGTTGTGGTTGTCCAGGTGGTACAGGCCCACCAGGAACTCGTCGGTCGTGCCTATGCCCCAGCGGAAACTGGGTGCGATGCCGGCCTTGTCGATGCGGGCGCCGTGGTTGTCGGCGAGGTTGAACATGGCGTTGATGCGGAAGGCCGCGTTGTCGCCGGTCTTCGCGTTCAGGTCGGCCGTGCCGCGCAGGAAACCGCCGCTGCCCAAGGTGACCGCCACCTCGTTGGCTGCGTACAGCGCCGGCAGCTTGCTCACCTGGTTGACCGCGCCGCCGGTGCTGCCGCGCCCGAACAGCATGCTGGCGCTGCCGCGCAGCACTTCCAGGCGGTCCCAGTTGAAGGTGTCGCGTTCGTAGAAGGCCGGGTCGCGCAGGCCGTCGACGAAGATGTCGCCGGTGGCCTGCAGCGAGAAGCCGCGCAGGCGGATGTCTTCCTCGCCGCCTTCGGCGGCCAGGAAGCTGATGCCCGCGGTGTTCTTCAGCGTGTCCTTCAGCGTGTCGAGGTTGCGGTCGTCGATCAGGCGCTCGGTGACCACGGTCACGCTCTGCGGCACGTCGCGCAGTTCCTGGCGGCCTTTGCCGACGGTGGTGGTGGTGGCCTGCACGCTGTCCTTGCCCGTGGCTTCGGCCGCGGCACGGGCGCGGACGACGGGCAGCACGGTGGCGCTGCCGGGGGTTGCGGCCGGCGCCGAAGCCGCCGTGGCGGGCGCGGGTGCGGCGGTCTGCGCGAGTGCGGCGCCGGCCAGGCCGAAGCCCAGTGCCAGGGCGGCATTCAACGGGTGCAGGGCGGGCGCGCGGCGGCTTGCGTGCCGTGTTTTCATGGGTCTACTCCTCGGGGTCGTGGTTCTTGCAGGCAAGGCCGCTCCCCACGGCAGCGCAGGGCGGCCGTGACGGCGGGGCGGACTGGGCTGGGCGGGGCGCGGCTTGCGCGGCTCAGCGGGCCTCGGGCTGGCTGACGAAGCCGACGCGTGTGAGCCCGGCGCGCGTGGCGTCGGCCAGGGTTTCGGCGACGGCGCGGTAGGCCGTGGCCGTGTCGGCCCGCAGGTGGATCTGCGGCGGTTGCGGCAGCCGGCCGGCGCGGCCGAAGCGCTCTGCCGCGGCCTCGCGCGTCACCGGTTCGCCGTTCCAGTAGCGCTGGCCGGCAGCGTCGATGGCGAAGTCGATCTTTCCGGGTGGTGGCGTGTTCGGCTGCGTGCTGATGCGCGGCAGGTCCAGCTTCACGGCATGCGTGAGCAGCGGCGCGGTGACGATGAAGATCACCAGCAGCACCAGCATGACGTCGATCAGCGGCACCATGTTGATCTCGGCCATCGGGGCGGCGCTGCGGTGGCGGTCGAAGGAGGCGAAGGCCATGGTCTGCAGTCCTCGGTCGTGTTCAGGCGGCCGGCTTCAGCGTGTGCAGCCGGGCCGTGGCCTCGGCCGGCGCGTGCGTCGCCGATCCGGGCGCGTGGCCCAGCGTGAGGAAGCTGTGCAACTCGAAGGCGAAGGCGTCCAGGCGCCCGGTGAGCACGCGGTTGCCGCGTGTGAAGGCGTTGTAGGCCATCACCGCCGGGATGGCCACGGCCAGACCCAGGCCGGTCATGATCAGCGCCTCGCCCACCGGGCCGGCCACCTTGTCCAGCGTGCCGGCGCCGCTCATGCCTATGGCCACCAGCGCGTGGTAGACGCCCCAGACGGTGCCGAAGAGGCCGACGAAGGGCGCCGTGGCGCCGACGGTGGCCAGCACGGTGAGGCCGCTTTCCAGGCGCATGGTCTCTTCGTCCAGCACCTTCTTGAGGGTGCGCGTGATGTAGTCGCTGGCCGTGCCGGCGTCGGCCAGCCGCGTGGCGCCGTGCCGGGCGTGGTGCGCCTGGGCATGCAGCGCGTGGGCGCTGAGGTGCGAAAACGGGTCGCGCGCGCCGTGCGTGGCCAGTTCGTGCTGCACCTCGTCCAGCGTGCGCGCGTTCCAGAACAGGCTCAGGAAGGCCTCGCCGCGGCGGCGGCGCTGCCACTGCGCCCAGCCCTTGACGGCGATCAGCGCCCACGAGGCGATGCTCATTAGCAGCAGCACGGCCAGCAGCGTCCGGCCGACGGCGTCGCTCTGCGCCAGCAGGTGGGCGAAGCCCAGGGTGGGGGTGGTGGGTTCCATGAAGTTCGCTTTCAGTCGAGCAGGTATTCGATGGGGGCGATCACCTCGACCTCGATCGGGGTGCCGTCTTCCGTGTGCGGCCTGAAGCGCGCCTGGCGCATCGCCCAGGCCGCCTGCGCGTCCAGGCGCGCATGGCCCGACGAGCGCTGAACCTGCACCAGGGCGGGCAGGCCGCGGGTGTTGACGACCACCCGCAGCCAGACCACGCCGCTTTCGCCGGCGCGGCGCGAGGCGAGGGGCACTTCCACCGGCGGCGGGCTGAGGTAGGTGACGGCGGTGGCATCGATGCGCCGCGGTGCGGGCGGCGCTGGCGCGGGCGGGGCGGGCTGTGCAGGGGGCGCCGCCGTGACGACGGGCGCCTCGGCGACCGCGGGTTCGGGCGCCGCCGCCGGGGGCGGCGGCACGCTGAAGCTCACGGCCGGCAACGGCGCGGGGCTGGGTGCGGCCAGCACCGGCAGCGGCTGCACCCGCGGCGGCGGCCGTTGCGCCGGCGGCGGCGGCGGTGTCGGCTCGGGGGGCGGCGCCGGAGGGGCCAGCAGTTCGATGCTCAGCGGTGCCGCGTCCAGCACGGCCTGGCGCACTGCCGGCACCTGCAGCAGTGCCCAGCCGGCGCCGAGATGCAGCGCAGCCATGGCCGCCACCAGCCACCGTGCCTGGCCACGCGAGACTTCGGCCGGCGGCCGCAAGGCGTGCGCCCAGGCGGCGCCGGGCGCGGGGGGCAGTGAGGGCAGGGCGGGCATGGACGGGGTGGGGGGCGAAGGAAGGCTGCGGTGGGGTCAAGAGCGGAGCGCATACTAAAGCGAATGCGAATGATTCGCAAACACAAAATATGATGAATATCGGCGAAACCTGAAAGCGGCACCGCCGCCGGTCCCTTTCGGGACGCGGCGGCGGTGGGCGGGGCGCCCGTCAGGGCGCCAGGGTCGGGCCGGGCCTGCGCTCAGCCGGTGCTGCCGTCGGCGGGCCGGGGCTCGATCTTCGGCGCCGTCTTCAGGCTCCAGACCATGGTCACCGCCAGGATGGCGACCATCACGCCCAGCGACAGCAGCACCGGGATCTTGATGACGTCGATGAGCAGCATCTTCGTGCCGATGAACACCAGTACCACGGCCAGCCCGTAGCTCAGCAGGTGGAACTTGGCCGCCACCGCCGCCAGCAGGAAGTACATCGCGCGCAGGCCGAGGATGGCGAAGATGTTGCTGGTGAGCACGATGAAGGGGTCCATCGTGATGGCGAAGATGGCCGGAATGCTGTCGACCGCGAAGATCACGTCGGTCAGGCCCACCAGGCAGATCACCAGGAACAGCGGCGTGGCGATCTTCTTGCCGTTTTCGACGGTGAAGAACTTCTCGCCGTCGAAGTGCTTGCCCACCGGCATGATCTTGCGCAGCAGCTTCAGCGCCGGGTTGCTTTCGAGGTCGGGCTCCTTGTCGGCCGCCCACCACATCTTGATGCCGGTGAGCACGAGGAAGGCACCGAAGAGGTACAGCACCCAGTGGAACTGCGCGATGAGCCAGGCGCCGAGCAGGATCATCACCGTGCGCAGCACGATGGCGCCGATGATGCCGATCATCAGCACCCGCTTCTGGAACTCGGGCGGCACCGCGAAGTAGGTGAAGATCATCAGGAAGACGAAGATGTTGTCCACCGCCAGGCTCTTCTCGATGAGATAGCCGGTCAGGAACTCCATGCTCTTGGTGTTGGCCAGCGCGGCGCCGTGGTCCTGGTAGACGGCCCACCAGAAGAGGCCGTTGAACGCGAAGCTCAGCGCGATCCACACCAGCGACCAGTTCACCGCCTCGCGCACCGTGACGGCACGCGCGCCCTGCTTGTTGAGCACGACGAAGTCGACGAAGAGCGCGGCGAGAACCGCGCAGACAAAGAAAATCCACAGCCAGAGCGGCGCGATGGTGTCCATGGACACTCCCGAAGAAGGGGTTGAGGTTCGCGCCGAAAGGTCTTGCGGGGGGAGGCCCCTGCGGTCCCGGGCCGCCGGCATTGCACCGGTGGCCGTATTGACGGGATGATGCGGCAGCGGGCGCTGCGTGCTAC
>Ga0154020_10004902_pt1 | contig 15899 bp, 10 predicted proteins | sample Klosneuvirus_201_FD_109709 | JGI IMG/M metagenome (GOLD analysis project Ga0154020, IMG submission 109709) | Active sludge microbial communities from wastewater, Klosterneuburg, Austria - Klosneuvirus_20160825_MG | ecosystem: Engineered > WWTP > Aerobic digester > Activated sludge | place...
GCCAGAATGCGCAAAACTTTCGCGGCAGGACGCCGCGACTGCGATTCGACAGGATGTCGCCACGCGCAACTACTACAATCCATCGGTCTGAGGCGAGCGGCGAAGCCGCGATGCCTCGCTAGATTCTGTCCTTCCAACACGCGTCGATCGTCTCAAGTGCGTGAGTGATCGTTTCGACCGTCAAAACATTGGTGAAAGGCAGCTTGCCATCCTGAAGAAATTGCCGCCGCAGGAACCTGAACTGCTGCGATGTTCGACCGTGACTGAAGCTTTCCATCCCTGGCCTCCTTGCCGTTTATGGTGCTGTCGCAGACAGCATCATACGCAAGAAATCGGCGGCGACGTATGTTGTTTTGCTTCAAAAACTTGCGGGATAACTAAGTGCCATTCGTCGATGTGACCGACGCATGCGCGGCCTGACGGACGACTCCTTGCTGCAGTTTGCCAAGTTCGACTGCGGGCTGGTCGCCGCCGACCTCAACGAAGGCTGGCCCATGGGAGCTCCGTCCTCAATCACACTTGGTGCGGCGGCCGTTTTTCTACTTGGCTAGATGATACTAAAGACTGGTCCAGACACCCTGGGAGTCTTTGAATTGCACGCCCCCAACGGCCTTTTTGAACGTCGTTGTCCGAGATGGATTTGGCGAGAGGCGGGGGAGTGGGCGGGCGGCGTTAAGAGTCTGCCTATGCCGACGGCAACTCAACTAGGGCTTCCTCTACCACCCGCAAATCGTCGCCGGTGAGCGATGACTTCAGGCTGCGGAGCAGTTCGGGTAGCCGCTGCAATTTCAACGCATGATCGAACATGTCAGTCGCGACAGCTGGGCCATGAACGCGGCCTCGGGCCAGGAGGGAGTCGTCATATTCAAGCACGAAGCGCATGATGGTGCCTCGCGATGTGGTCTTCAGCCGGCTGAGCACGCCGACAAGAGGTTCACGCCATTTGCTGACGAATGACTGCAGGCCCGGTGCTGGCGCAGCAGGTAGGCTTGCGGCTGCCCGAGCACCCGCCAGCCCTGCATTGCTGACGACAGTTTTTTTCTGCTTTGGATGACTGCCCTTGGCGGCTGCCCGAGCAGCCGCCGGCTCGGGTTTGCGGACGACAGTCCCTTTGTGCTTTGGACGATTGGCCTTGGCGGCTGCCCGAGCACCCGCCAGCCCTGCTTTGCTGACGACAGTTTTTTTGTGCTTTGGATGACTGCCCTTGGCGGCTGCCCGAGCAGCCGCCGGCTCGGGTTTGCGCGCTTGGTACATTCTGTGCAGTGCTGCATTCACGTCCTCCCGGAAAAGGTCGCGAAGAGCCTCATAGAAAGGCACGAGATTGGGCGTGAAGGGCAAATGCAAGCGCTCGTCAATGCGGCTGTGCGCGAGCGAGATAATTTCGTGCTGGCGTCCGGCAGCCAGAAAGATTCTAAGTTCCTCCGCGGTGAGCATGTCTTGTCGATCCATCCAATTCGTCAGATCGGCCTTGGATTGTGCCTTCAGCAGATCTTCCAGGAGAACATCCGCTGCCAGCGTCAGGAAGTTAGGGTGGGAAGCTCCCAGTTCAGCCGCAAGTTCGCGCAGCACGGAAGGATTTTTGCGCAGGTTGTGGTCGCCAGCGGTCGAGGCAGCTTCCTCAATGCTGGGCGAAGGGGGAGGCAAGCGCCCTTTACGCCCCTTGCGCTCCCAAGCCAGGCGTTGCAAGCGTCGAGCGCGGAGAAGAGAGGAGAGGATCAGAGTTTCATCGTTTGCAGCTTGGGCGAGACCCACGGCCTCTGCTGCCATTTTCTCGGCCGTGGGGAATTGCCCGAGGCGCTCATGAATGAAGGCGGCTAGCAACGCCAGATCCACCGTTGCGGGTTTGGAAACTTTGCGGCACGCCTCAATGCCTTTTTTGGCTACAGCCGCCGCCTGTCGCTCTTGCCCGGCGAAGAGATGGGCACGGCTTTCCATGGCATACAAGGGGCTGCCTGCCAGGCGTTTGGAGCGTTTGCCCAGAAGAGTGAGGGCCTGCTCCGGCTGATTACCAAGCAGCAGTCGCTGTACTTCGGTGGCGGTCTGCTGCTCCCAAGCTGCCTGCCCTATCCGGGCGGTTCGTGCTGTTTCCAGACCCACGTTCAGCTTGTTGGCCAACCAAATGTATTGTGCGGATCGAATCGGCAACTCATCCAGGGTGGAGCGCAGCAGGCGTCCGGCCTCGGCATCCCAGTGCTGGTTCAGCTTGGCGGCGGGCTGTCCCAGACGCAGGCGGTGGTAGAGTTCTTCCGCGCGCGCAAGGGGGCCTTTTTGCGGCTGCCACCACCCCACGGCGTTCTCGTGGATCTGACGCGCCTTGGAAGTCAGCTTGCCCTGCTGATCGCCGACCATGATGAGCCGAATATCCTGCCGGTAGCGCAGTGCCTCCCGCCCCTCCGGGGTTCCTTCTCTTTCAGGTTCCACCAGGGTGATCTCACGCCGCAGCTTGTCAAAGAGAGTCCAAGCTTGCGCTTCGCTGAGGCGGCCCAGCTTGCAGGGCCGGGCAAGGACATCCCGCACCACGTCTGGTGTGATGATCCGCACTTCCAGGCCGGGGAGAAGAAGCTTGTCCAGATCTTTATCGTGCAAATGAGTCACGACGCGGCTGATGAGCTGCTTTTGGCGCACATCTTCCCTCAATTTGGCGAGATTCCTGAGACCTGCCTTGCCTTGGGCTTGCAGCACCGGAGCAGCCAGCCGCAGCGTCAGCGGATTGCCACCGAGAATCTTTGCGGCGGCGTCTACCAGTTCCGGGTCAGGCGGTGTGACGCCCTGCAGCTGAGACTGTCGTTTCAGCAACTGCTCCAGCAGGACTGCGGCACTGCTCTGCGGCAGAGCCCGCAGCAGAAGGGCCTGAAGCGGCGGCTCAGGCAGCGTGAACACCTGCAGCGCCTGGCTAGTGACAGTGTCGCCTGCGGTGGAAGTCGGCTCGCTGCGTTCCTGTTCCTGTCTAAACTTTTCGACTGCGGGCGGCGGCACGCGACCAGCGATTATTAGACGCAGGCGAGGCTGAGCCGTGGTCAGCCGTATGGCCAGCCTTAGCAACCGTTCCGCCACCACTAGGCCAAGGAACTGGGCTTCTTCGAAGGTATCCAGCCAGAATGCAACCCGGTTCCCCGGCTGACTCAAGGTGCTGCCCAGGATTTCGGCGAATCGGTCTGCGTCCCTATCGTCGCTCTCCACGCCGGCTTCCAAGCGGGACTGATCCACGCTGCGGCGCAGTTGCTGGCTTTCTTGGCTGTACCGCTGAAGCAGGCTTTGCAACTCGGGATGGCTGCGAATCATCTGCTGTGCGGCCTGATCCAAAACGCTGCGGGGATGATTGGGATCAACCAGGGAGTGATCCATATCGACTCGCACCCAAATTTTGCCGGCTGCCGGCACAGTCTCCTGGCCGAGTTCGAGTCCCTCCCAATCCAGCAGGGCACGTGAGATGAGGGCAGACTTGCCCATGCCACCGACGCCCGATACAAACAGCAATCGCGGTTCTTCGCTGTTCAGATGAGCTTGGATGAGCGCTCGTTCGTCTTCGCGGCCCGTGAAGGTATCGCTAGTCAGGCGATTGAGCAGTGCACGGTCGCGGCGTCGTTCAATCAATTGAAGGAGGTGGACAGGGTTGGGCAAGGCGTTGCCGGGCTCCGTGTCCTGCAGCCAGCCGCTGATGGTGGCCAGGGCGGTAAGCTCCGCCACGTCCATTTGGTCTGGGTCAAATGGCGGATTCATCGCGATCGCCCGGTTCAGCAGTTTCTGCAGCGGCAGGTTCGGCAGAAGTTTGCCGTTAGCGGCCTGGGCCTCCCACATTTTCTCAGCGGTCTGCAGATCACGAAGGGCTTGGATGCGGGGGCCGGTGTCCAAGCTCCAAAGGCGGTCATCCATATTGCCATCCTCATCAAAGGGATTGCGGATCAGGTCGATCTGCAGGAAATCCATTGCTGCCGCACGGTCGGTCACCGGACCTTGATCGATCGGTTGCAATTTCTCCGGATTAAAGGCAACTAGCACGGCAGCGGCCCGGCGAAAGCGCTGCACGGAGTCGGCGCCATCGCCTGGTGCTGCGGTCTTCTTTACTAGGCGTAACTGGGCGAGTCGCTCGGCAATGGAACCGTCAGGATAGGGTTGTGGCAGATTCGTCGTAGAATGCTGTTCCTGCTCGGCAGCCGGCTGTGGGGTGGTTCCACCTCTTGTAGTCCCGATCTTGGGCTTCTTGGGCGGCTTCCAGAAGGATGCCCACTGACTTGCAGGCGCGGGGCTGCTGCCGGCGAAGGCCACACCTGCGTCTACCACGCGGGGGTCGCAAGCCAGATCATAGGTGGGGACGGCGTAGCTTCCAGAAAAACCGGTCGAGGCAAAACCGATGCCGATGACCTGCCCGCTGAGCACATCCAAAAGCGGTGCGCCCCCCGTGCCGGCACTAGCTACAGCGCTGGTCTCATAGTGCAATGCCGGGACATTTTGTCCATAACTAGAGATCGGCAATCGTCCCTTGGCCGTGCCAGGCACTAGGCGTTTGACGCCACCCACGTTACGAAGCACGGACATCTCCAGTTCCGCGCCCTTTTGTTGCAGCCGGTCGTTCCTGCCAAGCACTGCGGGGTATCCAATCTTGGCGATCTCGCGATCCTGCATTTCCTCAGGTGCCAGCACCGAAAGGAGCAGAGGTTTCACCCAGCGAGGAATGTGATCCAAGTCCATCAGCGCCATATCCCAGTAAGGATGCACCATTCGAATTCTGGTGATGCGCAATGTGCCACTCAAATCCATGGGCGAAAATCCCATTTCTCGGCCCAGATCAAAAACACTGGAACGACCCGACTTGAAGGTGAACGGGCCCACGCCTGAACCATTTACAAAGACCTCCGCGACGCTCCGACTCGTCATCATTAGCCTGTCACCCACGATGAATCCTGTCCCCAGAGGTTCGGCATGCGTGCCGTCATCCGCCAGGTATTCGACCCTGCCGACGGAAGGAATCGCAGCCACGATTCTTTCGCAGATTGGACCGCTATTGAAATGTTGCCAGGGAACCGGCAAAGCCTCGAATCTGCCGTCGACGATGAAGGCCACAGGGAACACTTCGCGCTGCACGATGGCTTCCAGTTCGACTGCCTCGGCATCCGTAATCTGGTCGAACTTGCCTTCCTGCAACTTGCGCAGAGCGCTGACTCCCTCGTCCCTGACATGCTCCAGGCCCACGCTTTCCAAACCGACATCAAAAGCGGAACCGGCGGCGAAGGATTCAAGGGATTTTGTTCCTATCCTGCCCAGAAGATTTCGCAGTTCGCCTAAGCGGCGGTGGTCAGCGCCCGTCAGTTCGCCTGCGGCACCTGATGATGAAGCTAATGCTTTTGGTTTCATCTTTCGCACATTTTGGTTAGATGACGCCGTTCTCAAGGATCAGTTTGGTAGCTTCCATGACGGCCCGCATCTTCACCTTGTCAAAGTGTCCAACAGCGCCGCCGGTGATTTCCAGCATGAGTTGTGTGTGTTCGGGAAGTGAAAGCTCGCGATTCTTGCTTGCCGCGTAGTTATGCAGGTAGCTGGCCACTTCCTTGTCGTTAAGCGGCTCCATTTCCTCTCTCAACACATAGGGGTCCATGGTCTCGTCACCGGGGAACGGGGCGCCTGCGAGGATGAGCACCAGCGGTGTCTTGGTGGACGCGACGGCGAGTTCCTTGGCGATCGGCAGCACCAGTTCCTCATGCAACGGAGCGTTGGTGCCGACCGCTGTGCGAATCTCATCCACCAGCAGGAGATGGCGCGGAGATCCTTTCTTGATGAGCGCGGAAACCAGCCAGAACGCGAATTTTTGTCCTGTTGTCTCAGTGGTGGCTTGATCCAGCAGCACGCTATGTTCCATTTCCGCTTGATCCAGCTCTAGGTCACGCGTGATGCGACGACAGGCGGCTTGAATGTTCTGGGTGCTCGCCAGCATGATAAGGGCCAGCACCATTCCTTGCTCGCGCGCGATATGAGCCACAAAGTGGCGTGACCAGCTCTTGCCGGTGCCCCCGTGTTCGCTCATGCAAATGGCTTTGTATGCGCTTCCCGGCTGGCTGATTAAGCGGAGGTTGTCGCGCAGCTTTCGGCGGTTGATGAAAGGAATGAGGGGAGCGGTGCCCGCCAGCAAGTCTTGGCATGGATCACGTTTGGGTGGTGGCTGAGCAGGGGACAAGAGATTGACGATGACTGCCGCTGGACCTCCCGGCTGAACTTCTACGACCGGCATTACCTGCCATTTGGACTTTAGCTCTTCCAGAATGTGGTCAATGGCCACAGCGTATTTGGCCAGGAGAGGATCCTTGGATGAACGATGCAGACCTAAAAGCACTTGGCTGGCATCGGAAAAAACGCCGCCCCCGCTCATCCCCGCACGCGCCTCCGATCCATCAAATACCAACATGCCGGGATGATCACTGTTGCGCACCTGCCTGAAAGGAAAGGCGCCGCACTCCACTAGGGCCAGGTTTCTCCAACCGGTGTTGCCGCCTGGAAAGCCCGCGATGCGGACTTCCTTTCCTTCCGTCCCGCTCGCCTTCAACCTAGCGGTGAAGGGAATGTCCTGAAAGTCTGGCTGATCAACATCCAGTAAGACCCAGTCGTTGGGTCCTCGCCGGTCCAATTCCGGCACGTTGTCCGCAAAACTCGCATGGGGCGAAAACTTGTGCACCTTGGCAAAATAAGCGTCTTTAAGCACGGTGCTACGACGCTCGTAGGTGTGCAAGTATCCCCTTCCGGGTTGAAAGCAAATGATCTCAGTTAGCAATGGTCCCCAGCCTTCCTCATTTTTGCCGTCGGTGGTAGCTCCTCTGACAACGTGCCCGCACGTAAGTAAGTACTTTCGTATTCTGGGTGGATCGTGCGGTGCCCCGTCCTTTTTAAAAGTTTCTAACTGCACCACCACAGCAGATCCCATTGAAGCAGCGGTGGGAGCGAAGCCCGGTGGTTGGACGTACGGCCGGGCTTCGATGTACCAGACCGTATTGAGGGGGTATTCCATGGAAAGACTCTCAGCGCTCAGCCTTGAAGCGCATCATGCGCCTTGCACCAGTCCAGAGTGACCCAGCCACGAAGTTTCTCCTGAATCTGGGAGATCGGTACCAAGTGCTCCTCCCACTCGCCAGGCAGCGCAAACTCCTCCCAGCGGACGTGACTCAGGTCCTGCTTGGGCATGAAGCCGAAAGCTTTCACGCCACCCTCGGTCTGCGCCACGATGATCTTCCAGAATCGCTTGGGAATCTGGACTCTGATCGGTCCAGCTTCCGACACACCGGCGAAGTTGCGGTCGTTGGATGCCAGCACCGCGCCGGAGAACAGGATGGCTTTCTCCGACTTGGTCTCTTTCTGTATCATGTTTTCCAGATCGCCCCAATTGAACTCGCCATGCGGAGCTTGATTGAATCCCTTGACCTGGGGCGAGCAGTTGGTGGTGTAGTAGGTGTCGCCATTGGCCATTTGAATGTCTTCAAAAGAGTCTCCCCACGTGACGTCATCACGGCGCACGAGGTGTCCCTTGTCGAAGGCCTGGCGGTCGCGCGTGAAAAATATGTCGGGTAGCTGGGCGTCATCGGGAATTCGGTCATCCGTCGCCCACATCTCCAGTACGCCTTCAGGAATCTCTGAGAGCTCGGAGCGGCTCGGTTTGCGACCGTTCACTTCGTGCCGTTCTTTACGCCAATCCAGATTGGCGGCCGTGAATACGGCGATGCGGCGCTTCTTGTGGATGACGACGGAGAAGTGGTGGTACTTCAACTCCGTCTCGCCGTTCTCCTGCTTGGCCGCGATCTCTTCGCCCTCGGCGGTTAACCTGGGCAGGGGAACCGTTTCGCCATTGGGCAATCCGAGGAAGTCAGGATCATATCCTTTGCGCTGGTCCATGCCATCATACATGGCGGGAATTTGGAAAGATTCCTCGCCGCCGACAGCGGGCGGGGCTTGCAGCAGCGCGGCACCTGCAGGGGTTCCTATGGAGACGGAGATGTGAATAGGAATGGTCCAGGTGCAGGAGCCATCTGCCCCGGGCACCGCGAGCGCGCTAGGTGCGTTGTTGGGTGTAGGTGTAGCGGGCATAGAATTGGTGTTAGGTTTGGAAGGAACTGGCCGGGGCATATTGACCGGAACCGAAACGTTGGTTGCTGTTTCCACAGTGCTGTCTCGCTGATTAGGGTTCTGCCACCAGGCTTCCCAATCTGAAGTTGGGGATGGAAGGTTGCCGATGAAGTTGAGCCCCGCGTCTCTCACACGCGGATCGCGCGCGAGTTCATGAAGAGGTACGGAATAGTTTGCCTGCAGAGTGATGCCTTTGAAGTGCAAGCCAACGACCTCGCCGCTGAGCACATCAATGATAGCTGAGCCCGAAGCGCCGGGCTGAGTGGAAGCGTCATGGACCATGGCAGGGACATAGTGTCCGAAGCTGACGGTGCGCTCCCTGCCTTCCAGTAGACCCGGAGCCAAGCGTTTGACACCCACGCCGCCGCCGAAGTATTGCTGCTCCAGCTGCAGGGCTTCGGGACTTTGGTCCCGGCCGCGGCCAGGATAGCCGATAGTCGCCATCTCGAGGTCGATCAATTCTTCCGGAGCCATCACGGACAGAAGCAGTGGATCGGCGCCGGCTGGCAGGGACTCCAGTTCGAACAACGCCATGTCCCAGAAAGGATGGATCATCTTTATTTTCTTGATCGCTAGGGTGCCGCTAAGATCGGTGGGGATAAAGCCTACCTCGCGACCAAAATCATAGCGTGCGGGCAGCCCGGGCTTGAACACCAAAGGCTGACTCCCCGCGCCGCGCACGAAGACTTCGGCGACATGGCGATTCGTCATCATCAGGCGATCACCGACGATGAATCCCGTACCGACATGGTCGGTGCGCCGCCCGGTAACTGAGAGTCGCTCCACCCGTCCCACGGATGGAATAATCGCATTGAGCCTGTCGCGAACCTTTCCCGAATTGAAATGAGTCCAAGGATGCGGCAAATCACCGAATTTGCCTCCGTCGATGAAGACCACCTGACGAAACTCGCGCTCGACGACGGCCTCCAATTGCATCCCTTGATCCAAGCGAATATCGTCAAAATCGCCATTAGCCAGCTTGTTCAGAGCTTCGGTCTCTTCTCCCCTTAAGACGTCCAAGGTCCCTTCATCGAGAGTGGTTTCCAAGCCGCGACTTGTGGGTTTGGCAGCCAATGATTCCAGCCGTTCTCCACTGGCAACCTTGGCTAGTTTCCGCTGCAGGGATTCAAGACGTTTCTTGGATATGGGTTGCGAAGGCATGGTGAAGGAGAGCATAGAAGGTTGCGGAAAAAAGCTCGGATGTGGTTCTTAGTCGAGAAGCGGCCGTCAACACCAAATACGGACTAAACAGCACCACGCATCGCTCAAACTAGGCGCCGCATCGCGTGGTGAGCCCGATGCGTCTATACCAACTTTATCATTAGCGATGTCCTGGGTGGTGGAGGCTTGTATCGCAGCCGTTTCATGGCCACTATACGCCAGCCTCGCGGGCGATCTTTTTTACGTACGTGTCCATCTTATGATCGGAAACGCTGGGGAAGAGACCCTCGAGGCTTTCCACGCCGTCCTGGCCGGTTGCAAGCACAGCTCCCTGGACCGCAGTCTCCACCGTGGCATCGCTAACCGACCTGCTTCCCTGCTGTGCACTTTCTTGAAGCAACTGGGCACGCATAAGGTTGAATTGTTCCTGGGTGAGCATGGGCGTTTCCTCCATGACCGGGCCCAGATCGATACCCAGCGATTCGAGTTCCGGTGAGTCGAAAGTGCGCTCGATCCCGTCATCCTCGCCGAAGTGGATCAAACGCCCCGCATGCCGGTAGAAAGGCGGCACCATGGGAACTACATCATCATCATTGACAAAGCGGAAGTAGATATCGCCGTACTGTTTCTCGATAAATTCCTGGAAGTCCCGCTTACCCACTGCGGGCTGGCCGCAGGTATGCACCCAGGAGACGTCGTGCTTCCCTTGCCATTCGGCAGCTGCGATTAGGGCAAGCGCGCCGCCCAAGCTATGGCCCGTGATGACGACGGGGCGGCCCCTGAATGGAGCCATAAGCGTCTCCAGTCTTTTCTCCACCACTTGGAAGGCGCCCAAGAAGCCACGATGCACTGTCCCATAGGTTCGTGTCGTGCTGAGAACATTTAAGTTAGCCAGCCAGTCACCCAATTCCTTTGTACCTCGGAACGAGACGATGACGGCATCCGGCGCGGTGGCAAAAAAGCACTGGGTCCCGTCTACGTCCACGAACGCATAATTGTTCAGGCGCCAGAGTTGGGTGACGGTTTCGTCAACATCCTCTTTGTTTTCGTAGGCAAGCCTGGCGGCCAGCGCCAGTGACAGAGCAGTGCCGTAATGGAACGAGTTGGCGACGAGTGAAGAGGGTGTGAACTTGTCGATGTGGGGAATTGCAGACGGGCCAGCGGTCTCAACTTCTACTTGAGCCAGTTCGTCCGCAGCCGGTGGTCTCCCCACCTTGAACCGCGTGGGGGATGCAGCCAACACTGGAGTTCCCAGAGTTACGCGAATCTGAAGCGGTAGTGTCCAGTTTTGTGTCATTTAAAACCAGAGTTATGGCGACCGGTCATGAATCCGGAGAGGAAAAGCGGACAAGTTTGATCTGTCGAAAGCCTGCCTTCACCAAGGTGGCTACGATGTTAACGCGCCCTTCGCCCAACCGCAAGTCGGGGGTACAGAAAATGATTTAGTCCGGGCTAGACGGATTCCATGCGGTCGCTTGGCAAGTGCTTCGGTCCGACACGCCGGAGCGGTTACAGGCGAATGCCGTTTTCGATTCGCAAGCGGACTTCTTCAAGGGCCTGCAGCAGAGCGGCTTCGAGGTGGTGGTAGGTGGATTCTCGCGGGGCGGTCACGACAACTTGGCAGGCGTTGTCGGCGAAGAATGTTTGCCGGACTGAATGAGCTTTGGCGGCTCGCTTGATGGGTTTCTGACGGACTGCGGCGGCGGCTTCGGCTGGCGTTAGATTGCCTTCCACGGACTGTGCGGCCAGTTCTTTTCGGTCGTCGTCATTGACTAGTCGGGAGAGTTCGTATGCAGTCCGTGCGGCGATCTGACCAGTATCAACCTGTTGTTGATACGCGGCAGGCAGATCAAGCAGTGCTAGTGAACGACTCACCTTTGAAGACGGAATCTGCAGGGCTTCCGCGAGCTGTTTGCCGTTCCAATTGTTCAGGTCCATCAGGGATTGAAACGCCTTCGCTTCCTCAATTGGACGCAGGTCCTCTCGCATCAAATTCTCGATGAGCTGCAGTTCAAGAACTTGACCGGTGCTGAGCGGCTGTTCATGGAAGAAGCAGTCAACGGTCGCAAGGCTGGCATTTCGAGCGGCTCGCCATCGGCGTTCGCCTGAGACAATCACCCAGCGTTCCGCTTCTTCGGACCAGCGAACATGAATCGGATGCAACTGGCCCTTGGCCTTGATGTTGGCGGCCAGTGATGAGATGGCTTCCTCATCGAATTCGCTACGAGGTTGTTTCGGATCCGGAATCACCTGATGAATGTCCACTCGGCCAAAGCCTCGAAGCGGTCGCCTTCCTATGTCGCGAGCATCGGGTACCGGACTAAGTCGCGGTCGGCTGTCAGTTGTTCGAACGCCCAGCGATTCATTCAGCTGGTGGCCAACATTTGCGAGTCTGTTTTGCATTGTAGCCATCAGGCGGTCACTGCCTCCGTGTTGTAGCCATTTGCGGCATGAATGTGGTCGAGAATCTCACGGCCCAGTTCGGAAGTCAAACAGGCCGCACTCGTCCGAGGGCTGTAGATTCCAACCGGGCAGCGGCAAGCCAGTGAAACCTTGAAAGCGGAGACCTCAGGGATGACGGTCCGCAAAACCGAGTTGCCATGAATCTCCCGGAGTTTCTGCTCATATGAGCGATGAACCGTCAGTCGCCTGTCGAATCGAGTGACGATGTGTCCAAGCAAACTCAGACGCGGATTAAGCAGCCGAGCATTCTCGATTGCCTGATGGACCACTCGCAGTCCCTGTGCTCCAAAGTCTTCTGGCGGGACCGGAATCACAACATGATCAGATGCCAGCAGTGACGACCAGCTGCAACCGTACAGATTCGGCGGGCAATCAATCAATGTGATGTCGAACGATGGCAGGGACTGCAGAAACTCCTGCAATGCGAATTGTTCCAGACCCAGCCGTTCTGGGTGAGGCACATTGAACCGCGTCAGACACTGATTGGCAGGAACGATCGAGATTGCTGGCCACGACGTAGACCGGACGGCCAGTGCAGGCCTCTGAAAAATGAAAGAGCCGTCGTAGGCACCGGCGAGTGTTTCGTCGGCTTCCAGCGTCTCTACCAACTGAGATCCAAAGAATCCCTGACTGAGCGAACCCTGAGGGTCAGCATCGATCAGCAGGACTCGCAGCCCCATCTGAGCAAACGCACCGGCCAGATGAAAGCAGGTGGAACTCTTACCGCAGCCACCCTTCTGATTGATGAGGCTAATGATTGATCCCAATGTTTCCGACCGGCTGAGTCGCGGCGATTGGCCGATTGCCACTGGCAATTCCGGCCAAGTCCGCGAAATTGTTCAAGGTGACTTTCTCACGCTCAGCGACAGACTGTCAATGAGGTTTCTTTCCGACGACTCCCGATGATTCTGCTGTCGTGAAATTCCTCATCGTGTTACGAGAATTCACGATGAAGCGAAACACGGCATCTGATCTCAACAAACGACTGAGAACTCCAGCAGGAAAGAAATTGCCACCGACTGGGCACGGCGTGGGGCAATTGACTCTGGCTGAACATTCTCTTTGCCCGCTGGATGCTCGTACATCACTGCAACTCGGACTGCTGCATCGCACTTCGTTTCAGTATTCGGATGAAAGGCGGCGACGAAAGACGGCTCACGTTGAAGTCTCCTGCCCGCACGGCCTTTCTGCACATGACGAATTCTACTTGTGGGGACTGCTGGCGCTGACGCTTAGTCAGCCAAAGCCGGGACCGGAGTTTCATGCAACGCCCCACTACTGCCTGCGGCAATTGGGGCTTGTGGATGCGAACGTTCGCCGAGGTGGACGCCAATATCAGCAGTTCGCGGCGGCCATCGAGCGACTCTCATGGGTGAAATACGGCTGCGATGCGTTTTACGACCCGATTCGCGCTGAACATTGCCGAGTGCGTTTTAGTTTTCTGAGTTACCACCTGCCATTAAATCCTGAATCCAGTCGTGTTTGGCGATTCCACTGGGATCCGGTTTTCTTTGAGTTCGTGAGATCGGTCGGCGGGTCGCTGTGGTTTGACCTTGAGCGGTATCGTTCGCTCAGTCCGGCAGGTCGCCGATTATTCCTGTTTGTGTCCAAAGTGTTTGCTCGATCTGAACAAACTCCACGGATGGAACTCAGGCAAATGGCTATCGATGTGTTGGGACTCTCCAGCCGTCTTCCGGTGAAGCACCTTCTTGCCAAGACACGCCGAATCTGCGCAGAATTGGTGACTGCGGGGCTCATCATGGATCAACACACAGGCTTCATTCAGAAACAAGCGGCAGGGCAATACGACGTCGTGTTACGTGCTGTCCCGGGTCTCGCCCGATTGACGCCAAGTCGGTCAATGAAGGCTGATTCTCCACTGATGGAACCGCTGCAGTCGATCGGACTCGATGCGGCTTGTATTGCACGAGTTCTGCGGCAATTCCCGCATGAATGAATTCGCGAGTGGATCGACATTACGCTCGCCGCAAAAGAGAGATTCGGCCCTTCGTTCTTCAAACGCAGTCCAATGGCGTACTTGATTGATAACCTGAAGAAATCCGCATCCGACGGTCGCACACCACCTGATTGGTGGCATGACATTCGGAAGGCCGAGGAACGCAAACGAGATACACTGGCACGTCAGCAGTCAATGACGGCAGTGGGATCGTCACTCCCTGTGAATACCGGTCGTCGAGTGTTCGAGCAAATTCGGAATGACCTTGTGGCGGCCTACGTGGCTTCGGGTCTCGATGACACAACCGCAATCCGTGAAGCGTCGCGGGAAGCGAAACGCCGAATCGCCGCAACAAAGCATGACGGTTCTGACAGCGTTCCATCGGTCAAAGACATTCTCGACAAACTTCCTCTCAAACTTCTATAGGCAGCCTCTCTCCTTTGCTGACAGATCTTTGAAACAGATCTTTGCCGGATCGCGTGGTTGTTCAGAAGACCGACGAAATCGTAATTGATGACTGTGACTTAGCTGCCGATGCGGTGAGCACATTCTTTGATGAATGGTCACGCAACCGACACGTCCAATGTTGAAAAAGTCACGCAAGCGACACGTCGCCGACGACGAAATGGTCACGCGACCGACACATGCTGCAGACTGTGATCGTGACACTTATCCACAGGAATGCGGGAACCGATGAACGTTTTAGTTCAGCGACTGCGTCATCTTCGCTGCACAAAGCATAGTCATCCGTCGATAAAGCTCCACTGTTGCTCGAACGTCCGCCAAGGCATCGTGCGCTTCGAATTGATTGAATGGAACACCAAAGTGGCAGCACAGCGTTCCCAGCTTGAAATCTCGTGGCGGCAACATCGATCGGTCTTCATGGAAATACCACATGGCTCGATGAAGCGTGCAGTAGATGCGGTAGGAAGCAGGGAAGAATAATCCCAGGCCTTCAAACCATTCGCGGAGAAAGACTCCGTCAAACTCTGCATTATGAGCCACCAGTTGAGCGACAATCAGTTGGCGACCATCCGCACCGCGGACGGTTGCCGAAGCATGACGCGAAAGAAATCTCGCGAAGTCACAGGCAACCGCCTTTGGACTGCGACCTTCTTCTCGCCATAGCCGTACGTCAAAATGCCGATTCGGCACCATAGACGGAACAAATTTTGACTCATCCAGGCGAATCTTGGCCTCGAAGGATTCCAGTTCTACCAGCGAACGCGAAACGGCCATCGCCGCAATCTGCAGGATGGCCCGACGTCGGCCCACTGGAGCCAATTCAATATCGACAAAGACCAATCGTTCTTCCTCGACCAGTCGTTTCCGTCGTAGTCGAGTTGCTGGCTGCAATGCTGATGAATTCCGGCTTGATTTCATTCCTGACTGAATAGCACGGTTTGCTGTAGAACGGCAAATCACCCTTCAGGAAGGCTGCAATTCTGTCGGCCAGCTTACGATTCATTTCAAATTTATAGCAGGATGCTTGCAGTTTCATGACGGTACGGTATGCACAGCACAGCGGTCGGGAATCGGATATCCGGACTGCGGCTGTCTTTTCGTCAACGTGTTGTTCACAACATCGCGGTCAATCCTGCGAAAGAAGAGCAACGGCAAGATGTCGCTTCGACACCAATCACACTTGGTAAACCGGAACTCACCATTCCGGCTAAGAGGCAGGATTCAGTTTTGTTTGATTACGAACAAACTGAAAATACCAACCTGCATGTGATTGGCCCGTAGAGCTGGGTGCATCGAGAGGTGCTCGCCCAGATCGACGGAGGCTTGCTGGAGTAATCCTGCAAACGTGAACGTGCTGCACTCGTTTCGCAGTCGTCCACTGTCAGAGTAATCCCAGCATTCTATCCGATGTTCTCGCAACGCCGAGTGTTGGCGTTGATTGGGGGCGATGCGGACATGCCCTGGCGAATTCGATTTTCCAGGGCGGTCATGTTTCAAAGCGGGTGATGCTCACTTACTCAGCGAGCGTAATCCCGTCCGTGGGGTTGTGGACTCGATCGCTGCGGCGATCAAGTTCGTTCAACACGGCTGGCGTGGGGAGCTTTCGGCTGGTGACAGTCGAAACCGGGTCTGACTCACTCGGCGATCGCAGGCAAATCCTGCGACGGTGAAAAGCTCAACCATGAAAGGCCCGTGAGGGCTTGTCAGTAAATTCTGCAGAAGACGGTGCCGAACTGCGAACGACTCTGGC
>Ga0154020_10004903_pt1 | contig 15897 bp, 19 predicted proteins | sample Klosneuvirus_201_FD_109709 | JGI IMG/M metagenome (GOLD analysis project Ga0154020, IMG submission 109709) | Active sludge microbial communities from wastewater, Klosterneuburg, Austria - Klosneuvirus_20160825_MG | ecosystem: Engineered > WWTP > Aerobic digester > Activated sludge | place...
AGTCGTCTTCGGGCTTCGGCGGTTTCTTGCCGACTTGGGTGAGCGTCGGCGGCACAATCTTACCCGTCGTTTCGCTCTTCACTTGAAGCACCTCTTCATTCTGACACATCAAACGTCAGAGACGACAAGGGGACATGGCCAAAAGAGGAGAGGGAGCGAACATGCTTCTTGGCCTCCTTGGAGGAGAGCTCGTCAGCATGCGTGCCAGCTATGGAGGCGCGGATGTCGTCGATCCACTCGCGACGGAGCTCCTCGCTTGGGGCATACAAGATGAATGATCGAGAGCGACAATGCAAACGAATCTCCTCTGCAGAAAAATGAATCAACCAAATAACCTTTCACAAGAGAGCAAAAAGACAGCAGGGAGTCACACGATTGAAGGAGGAATTGTCAATGTCCTCAACGGATACATAGGGAGAGCGCAGCGTGATGTGGACGCGCAGCCTACATAAAACATATTCTGATAACATTGTCAAAATTCCATTCTAAAATCTTCATGAAGGTTGGTAAACAAACGAAAGGAGGCTAAGACGGGGGCGGACCAGAATCGTTTGTGGCTCTCGCGCTTTGTCAAGAGCAAAATATCGTTGAACAAGAAGAAGTAGCGCAGCTGTTTCTTGCGCTTTTTATCATTCCAGACGTACAGCTCGCCCTCCCTAAGAATAAGAAGATCATGTCATTCACCGAGAGGAGACCTCGACGAGTCCCAGTGAGGAACCATCACCAGGCGCCAAGAAAATCAATCAAATTATATACAAAAATTGGGCCTTCATAACAATAACTATTTTAACATCCACGGAGAGGGTCAAGAAGGAGGGAAACCTCGAGGAACGTCTCCGACGTGTGAGGATACGATGGGAGCCAAAGGCTCCGAAGATCTCAAGCGGATCGTAGGATGGACAATCATATTATGTACCTTACGAAAAAGCGCGACGTGCTGATGAGGTCCTACGGGAGGAGAAGGGGCGTGAGGGCCAAGGCAAGGTGAGGAGGAGCAGAAGCGGAAAGACTTAGAAGTCGCTTCGCGAATTCCTCGCCACCCGCGAAGCTTTCACAGACGAGATATCCCAAGGGAACGCGAATCAATTGACGTACATCAGGTCTAGGATGGAGGATGGCGTGGATCTGCCAAACCCGCGTGAAATTGGCGCCGCTCATTTTCGACAGACGAGCACCAAGGTCAAAGGAATGACCGACGTCTAGCGCGCGCTCGGCAATCGCTCGACACAAAGATCTGATTCGTATTTGTAAATTTCTTTTGCCATCTGTCGCCTTGACAATTCGCTGGATTTAAGCTGCGGGGCGATGGAGAGTCAAGTTAAAATATTTTTCAAGAAGGGCGGGTGAATTTGGCGGGTGAAAAGCTGGGGGTCCTCTTGAAATAACAAGAAGTAGTTTGAGGTGAGGCACCAAGCCTAATGGTTTTGCTTGCCGAGGGCCATACGTTGCTTCTTGCGGCCGTCGCGCTTTCCCTGCTTCTGTGACGAGTCCACAGCGACCGCCTCATTCTCCTCGTCTGGTGCGGGTAGATTCGCCTTCTCGTTTGCTTTCTTTTTCTCCGTCTCCTTTGGCTTTGTCGCCATGTCTGAGGCATCAGTGACGCTCTTGGTCTTCTCCGTTGGCATGGGCGACCCGTCAACGATCTTCCTATTGGACAACGTGGGGCCGAAGACGTGTTCGACAAAACCTTCCCAGAGCATACACTCGAGCCTTGGGCAGTCTTCTTTGATGTTCTCGAGGTCGGCGGCATCGTGCGCAAGGATAATATCCGCCTCTTCCAGCGAACGCGCCTCGTACGCCCCACCGGCACCAAGGACGGTCTGCAGGTTCTCCTTCCTCAACTGCGACTGTTTGAGCTCAAACTCAGGCGACATGGCAACGGTGCGGTGGAGTAGAACGTTCTCACTGGCTCGGTATCCGTTGCACTCCTCCTCTACAACAATGAAATGATCATCAAGGCTCTTGAATCATCAAGGGATCATCGAGTGCGCACCATTAGCCCATTTCTTCAGACTGGCAGAAGTGTCGACCCACTCTCGAGGGAGAATCCAGGCACCGGTGAGCGTGGCGATCACAGCCTTGAGAGTCTTGGGCTTGTCGTTGAGAACCAAATGGGTGGCCTCCACTGGAGTCCTTGACAAGATCACCTTGCCACCGAGGGCTTCGATCTTGCCCTTCATGTCTTCAACCTGGTAATAGAAGGGATGAGCCAAGCCCACGGAGGAGGAAGATGAAAATAATCAGCGCACCTTGTCGTCATTGAAGCCAGAGAAAGCAACAATCACTTCCCGGGGCACCTCGGGCTGCGGCTCCTGTTGGCGCTGTTTTTTGGCGGCATTCTCCTCAGGACTCGGCTCCTCGGCCTTGCGCTTTGCCTTCTTGGCGGGCTGGCTCGTCGCATCGCTCAGTTCCTTCTCTCTCGCCTTTTTGCTTGTCTTTTCCTCCTTATCGGGCTTCTTGTCTTGCTCATCTGCGTCAGATATCAAGTCGAGGACGGGCATCGCGGGGACTGCTTCTGCGACGGCCGACTTGGGAGGGCGGCCGCGCCTCTTCTTCACGTGGTCGACCTCAACCAACACCTCACCCGCCTTTGACGCCAGCTGTGAGGAGGATTCAGCGGCCTCAGTCTTCTTGGTCTTGGGGGCAGCGTTAGCAGCATCTTGGTCCTTCGCAGAGTTGATGCGGCGTCGCTTCGCTTGCGGCTGCTTCGATACATCGTCGCCTTCGAGTTCACCAGATTTCGCCTCATCCGCCTCGTCCTTGCGATCCTTCTTGAGCTCGCTCTCGTCAACTTCCATCTTATCGACATGCTCGTCCTCAGTATTCTTCGAGATCAGCGATCGCTTATTCTTCTCGACCAGGAATTGCTGCTTGATTGGAAGTTCAGCACTCTTGTCCTCGTCTTCCATTTCCTCGGCTTCTTTATCGTCTGTCTCGGCGTGTTCAGCCTCTTGCTCTGCACGCTTTCTCTTCTTTGACGCTGAGTGAGGGGAGGGACTTGGCTCGTCATCGGCAAGGTTAATGAAAAGCTTGCTCGAAGATGGACTGGCAGGACGCGGGGAAGGAGCCGCCTCCTTCAACCGGGAGCTTCTCCTCTTTCCCGCTTGGGACGGCGAGTCATCTTCTACCGCTGGCTTTTCCTTTTCCTCCTCATGTGAGTCCTTGCCTTTCTTTGGTAGAGATTCCTCACGCAGGCCCCTCGCCTTGCTATTTTCGGGCTCCTTAGTTACCTCGTCTTCCCGGCGTTTTCCTACCTCCTTCTGAATCGAGTCCGACTCCTTCTTCTGGGGAGTGGACAGAGATGGCTTTGACGGAGAGGGTTTGGGAGGAGACGTTACATGTGCCGACTTCGCCGAGGAAATCTGAGGGCTCGCCTTCGGAAGCTCCTGAGAACTGCTTTGTTGGGAGGCCGAGACTTGCTCAAAGTCAAGCTTCCTCGGGACGGTGGTATCCTTCTCGGAAGACAAAGGCTACAATTCATGTAATGAGGAGACAATTCAATAATTACGATAAAAAAAAGAAGAGTAAAGCGGCGGCAGAGTAAAGCGGCGGCAGTACCTTGGACTGGCTATTCGAGGCAATCAATCGAGCCGCGCGGAATTGAAGATTCTCCTCAGTCAACTCACGGTTCTTGGTCTCCCAGATTTCAACCATGCTCTTGAGCTTGCTAACTTCTTCGACTTTGATCGATATGATCTCGTTGAAGCGCCTAGAAAGATATATCAGATTTACATGATTGAGAGCAGCAAGAGGTTGAAAAAGGGCGTACATCGTTTGGTTTCTCTCGTTACTCTCGAGCTCTTTGAGTTTCGCTTGAAGCTCGACGACCTGCTTGGAGTTCAGATCAAGCTCTACAGTCTTCATGGCAAGGTCCTTATCCAGTGACTGAATCTTCTCTTTGGCCTCGGCGTGGCCGATCATCTCCTTGGTGATATAAGCAATCATCGCCTCCTTCTCACCGACGACTGCTTTGGCCGACATGAGCTCCGCTTTCACTTGAGCAAGCTCTCGTGTGAGCACGGCATTATCGGACTTCATCTCATTAAATTGCGCCTGAACCTGAGCGAGCATTTGGTCCTTCATTTCGACCGCTTTTTTCGACACCTCGCCAAGGATTCGACTCTGCTGAACGCGCTCCACAATGTCGTCCATCTCTTCCGCGAAGTGACTCTGCGAAACGGAGTCCTTCGCGTGATCCTCGCTTAGATCTTCCACTTTTGGCTCCTCGACGGGTTCCTCGACCTCAGGATTGCGAGTCAACGAGGGCGATCGCTTCTGGGTCGCCACATCGAAAGAAAGATCTTCGCTATCGCTGCTTTCTACTTGATCGTTATTGTTTGCTTTCTGTTCCTCTTCTTTGTCCACGTTGGCGGCATCTATATTCTTTTCCTTACGTTCTTCCGCCTCCACTTCTTCATCTTCAATATCTTCATCTTCAATAATAATGTCAATTTCTCGAATTTGGGAGCTGTGAGCAGATTGAGAGGCGGAGGTGCTGACCGCAGGAACCTCTTCTACTTCAACCGGACGCGGCAGATTCTCAGCTTCCATGGGGTCGTCCTCAGAAATTACTTTCTTAACATCATCTTCCTCAATACTTTCAATCGTAGGCTTTTTCGATTTCGTCGGGCTCGAGACAGTAGGCGGCTTCGCAGGCAACGGAACTGATTCAAACACGAAGTCAGCGGGAAGGCTGTCAAGGTGAGGATTCTGCGCAAGCAATTGCTCAAGTTGCGCAATATGCTGTTGTAAGGTTTTCACGTCGTGTTCAATTGCTGCGCAAAGAAGGGGAAATTCAGAAGGAAACGACAGCAGGAAAGTGGCGCGAAAGAGGTGGAAGGAGGCGTGTACCCGGAAGCTCATTATCTACCGCGACACAAACTCGCAACTGCTTGGCTACAAAGAGGATATATCAATATTTGATGAATTCACGGCCACCCCGACCAAAAAGCTCGATGAAACTCAAAGCGGCGAAAAGAAGCTCAAACACACAAGCAGAAGACCTCGAGAACAAAAATGGACGCATGAGCGCTCTCAAGCCTCGGCGGCAACCAATAAATTTTAGCATCAAATATATAATACACAATTCTATCATGCAAGGACGATCGTGCAAAACGCAAGGGCAGAAGGGCGCGTGATGTCAGATAACGAGCGAGAGCGGGTATCGAGGAAGATCGAAGACTGTATTTTGTCTCATAAAAGCTGCGCACATGAGAATTCTTGGCGCTTCGCCTCTAAAATATCGGCAACGGATTTCCTCGCTTCCGCCATGAGCTGGACCGCCTCACAAGAGCAAGACACCTCGTCGGATCGAAGAAGGCCCTCGAGACGGCAGGAGAGCGTTTGTTGACCTCGCTTTCACAAGACGCACACCAATGAGTGACCTACCGGCTACCGAAAGGCGCAGCGTGCTCAGCACGAAAGGAAGCGTCCACAGCACACGCCGAACGAAACATCGAAATTCTTCGAATTGCGACAACCGTTCCATAAGTGGATATTACTCTTCAAGCCGCAATTCCGAGTCGTCATCAAATCATTTAATTCTTATAACTTAATTAAAGGCCAATCCATCGTGCCTGGGCTGCATGGAGGTGACGATCGCGCTCGACGGCGCGAGCAAGTCGACCCTGGTCGGCCTGCCTCAAAGCCTGGTGGAAAGAGCCGACCTCAGCGTATTCCCAACCTCCTCCCCTCGCTCCACTCAACTATACTTAAGTTTAAAATAAAATGCTTTCTTTTATTTATCAATTTTCGGGGTGAATCATGCCTTCTCTCTCTCCGCGTTCGACCTCGACGTAAAAATTTTCGCGAACTTTCCAGTACACTGGATTTCCGCCGGACAAACTCTTACCTGCTTTAATTTATAGAAATACGCCGGCAGACTGTTATCTCATATTGTCTTTGATTCTCCCTATCGCGACGTGGTGGTCGCATGGAGCGGCGAGGTCTCTTTCGGCGACGAAGTGAAGGTTCCTCGACCCCACTCCCTCGCCATTTCATCGAGCTGCTCCCGGATCTAATATCTCCATTTTATAGTTTCCTCTCAAATTGGCAAGCACATTCTCCATTTCTGACGGTTCTACGGCCCATGCGAAGCTCTTCTCGCCTGCTGAGGTCGACGCCTTGCCTATCGTTACCTCCATCTCCGTCGAGCCCGTTTCTTCTGGTACAACTTTGCTTTTCTTTCTTCACTTTCGGAGGCCCCACGACCCTTTCAATTCGATCTGGCAATGTTATAGTCTTACCGTACTTCCCTTGTAGATGATTGGGAGATACTTGAGAACAACGCGGCGGAGGTCGAGCTCCAGTTTCTTAATCAGGTCGCCATTGTCACTCCCAATTCTGCGCTGCCCTTCTGGCTCCACGGCAAGACGCTTATCATGCTCAAAATAGGTAAATGAGGGTTTTGATGAATTGCTAAATATTGCTCGCCTCCTTCCTACGTCTTATGTCTCTCTTCATTGCCACCTTCATTTCTAATCTGGGTAACCTAAATCTGGTGTCTTTTTTCTAAGTTGAATCGAACCCAAAAGCGCCAGTGCTACGACTGATGCAAGGGTCCGAGGTCTTTGTCGCTCCAAAGCCGCGCGCCAAGGTCATTGAGAAACCCGTCGACCCGAGTGACGCCAAGAAGACCGCAGAAGTCAACAAGAAGTCAGACCAAAAGTTGCCAGTGAAACGCGCCATTACTCGAATCTTCGCTTTGGCAAATACGTTTGAGTCAGAGCTCCACGCGCCACCAAAACCCGATCTCATGGCCTCCCTTGATGACGAGGAAGAAGAGGATGCCGATCTATCGGGTAGAGGCCATGGCAGCCGCGATGCGGGCACCAACGGTTCTCATTCGAATCTCCAAGGTATTGGTAAAATCGATCTCTCAGTAACGAGAAAAGCGAAACCTCGTGTCAGCTCAATCTTGAAGCGGCCGCTTCTTCCTTTTGAGATCATGATGAATGAAGTTGACTTGAAGCGCCTCAATTGGAAACAGGTACTCCCCATCATGCTCCTCGTTCGCGAGAGTTTGCTACAAAATCTTGTTTTAGGAGGATACTATTCGGATATCTCGGCGCTTCGATCTCCTACCTAGTGATTCAAAGGCGACCGAGAAGGAACCGAAGCGTCAGTTATCTACGACGGCGCAGGTTCAAGTCCGCTCGGTCTCATTGACTCGTCTTCCCTTGGGTCATGTCATTATTTGTACGACATTAGGCCTTTCCTTGCCTTCTTACGATTGTATGACTTCTTTTTCTTATAGCGGAATCCTTGGCTGCTCAAGTGGGACTTGAAGTGTTCGAGAGCATAGTGATGGAGTTTTCCTCCTCAGCGCGCGCCCCTCCCGTGGAATCATTCATTCTCGAACCCCTTTCGACCTCTCCCCCATCGGATCAGATTTCTGTCTTTGGAGTGAATCCCGCTTCCGAGGACCTCAAGGCGAGCTTGATGAGCTGGATGAGAAAGACTGCCTTGCTTCATTCGAGTTCGACTAACTCGCAATCCCGTGAGCCAGTGATTTCTCTACTGAGGTTTGGCGAGATCATCAAGCTCGATGGCAAGTTCTATCGAGTGTTGATCAATGTGAAGCCGAGCACTTCGAGTGCCGCTACGAGTGGAGGGAAGAGCACTTCCGAGTGGCTCACTGACGCGTCCAAGAGCCTCGCCCCTCTCTCACAGCATTTAGTTGGTGTCGACATGGTGCGCGATACAGCCTCGATTGCGCAATCCATTGACAGGATTCGCGGCCCTCCTGTGGCTCCCGAAGCGACCACAAGCAGCTTCGCAGATGAGGTTGCTAAGGGTGCGAGGGACGGCACTCTTTACCGCTTGGCCAAGTCGCTGAGCGATCTCAACGCGGTCTTCAAAGGCGTCTTGTCCAATTCGATCCCTGGCTCATGGATTCCTGAGCGATTCACTGTTCCCGCTTCGTCGCCATTATTGAGCGAGTTTTTGTTCGATGATGGCGCCGAGAAGCTTCCTCGGAGGCTCCTCCAATCACTTCAGGACTTGGGCGGAGTTGTTCGTGCCCCTCATTCCTCGACTTCTCACCCCCTTCCTGATTGTTTGCTTGGATAGGATGCTCTCTTGGACTCGATCGTGGGCGCCTTGTCATCGCTCTTCATAGCGCCTAGCGTGCTCGCAGCGCTCCATAAGCCCTTGTCAGCCAGTGGCGTCCTTCTTACCGGTCCGCATGGCTGTGGCAAGTCCGTCTTGTCCCTCGCCATTGTGCAGCGGCTGCGCGCCATGGCGTCGATTCCCATCAATGTCATTTTCGTCGCTTGCTCTGATTTCGCCGCTCTTCGCGTTCGCCAAGTGAGGTCAGAAGTTCTCCATTTGCTATCGTCCATTGGCAAGATTCTCATAAATTATCCTATTAGGCATCGGTTGTCGAATATCATAGCGAGTGCCAAGCAGTCGCAACCGACAGTGATCATCTTGGATGATCTCGATCTCATTGCTCCACACGTCGAACCCAATTCCCCTTCGAATCTTCCCGACCAGACCCAAGCGCCCATCGTTGCCAATATGGTATTCGCTTTGAATGACACTCGCGACCCTTGTATATGGTTTCACTTCATTATATTTTAAGATTGCGACGGCATTGCGAGATTTCAAGACTTCAGGCGACCTTGTGGCGGTGATCGCAACTGCTCAGGAGCTTCAGAAGCTTCACTCCCTACTCCTCGCGGCCGACCTCTTAGCGAATCGCTTCGCCTTGAGTGCGCCCGACCAGGACTCTCGCAGGGCGATTCTCCACCGCCTCCTTTCTGCTCGTGCCCTCCAACTTCACCCTGACCTTGATCTTTCTCTCCTGGTACGAAATCGTCATTCGATGGTTATCATTCACCATCTTTTATTGCTTTCTTTTCTAGAGCTCACGGTGTCAAGGGTTCTCTGCGAGCGATCTTGCGCAGCTTGTCGATCGCACTCGTCACAAAGCGACGATGACCTTCCTGTCGCAGCATCCACACTCTCAGCGTCTCCCGCAGTCGCTCGAGCTTACTCAACAATCATTTGATGAAGCCTTATTGGCCTTCACTCCTGCCTCGCTCAAAGGCGCTGGACTCTTTGAAAGCTCGGTCGCTTGGGGCGACATAGGCGGCCTCGATGAAGTGCGCTTAGAATTGAAGAAGACCCTTGAGTGGCCCTCGAAGGTTCGCCCTCCTTTTCAATCATTTTTGAAACTATTTCCTTACTTGATTCGAATTCTAAATTGTTTTGTTTTTGACTATTAGTACTCGTTCCTCTATCGATCGCTGCCATTGCGGCTGAGGTCTGGCTTGCTCCTCTACGGTCCTCCTGGGTAGATCTTTCTGTTCCATCCTTTGCTTTTCCACATCCCCCTCCTTATTTTGTATTCAATCTTGTCAGGTGTGGTAAGACGATGCTCGCTTGTGCTGCTGCGAAGGAATGCGGCTTGAATGTCCTCGTGGTGAAGGGCGCTGAGCTTCTCAACAAATACATTGGCGCCTCCGAAGAAGGTCCCACGTTTTCATTGTCAAGTTATCCTGAAATCTATAAGTACTATAGAATTGAGATTACTGACCACATTATTTCCATTTAGCGGTTCGACAGAAATTCGCGCTCGCTCAATCGGCAGCGCCGTGCATTCTCTTCTTTGACGAGTTCGACGCGATTGCGCCACGCCGTGGCCACGATAGCACGGGCGTCACCGATCGCGTTGTCAATCAGTTTCTCACTGCTCTTGACGGTGTCGAGAAGCTCGAGGGCGTCTTCGTTCTCGCGGCCACTTCGCGCCCAGGTAGGACACGCTAAATTAGCAGTATTTTTATGGTGGACCCTCACAGACGATCATCTCTAGATCTGATCGACCCGGCTCTATTGCGGCCCGGTCGTCTTGACCGTGTGCTCTATGTGGGTCCGCCTTCTGAGAACGAGTTGATCGATATTCTTAATGTGCAATCGCGGACCATGTCCATCTCTAAGCGCGTCGATATGGTGGAGTTTGCTTCACGTTGCTTGGCGCGAGGTTTGACAGGCGCCGACACGCAGGCGCTCCTCTACAACGCGCAACTCGAGAGCATTCACCGCAGCGGCATCACTTATGCCGCTGTGAGCAACTCCAGCAATAATAAGAACGACAAACCAAATGTTTGTTAGCTCCTTTCTTTCTCTTTTGTTCTCGGTGAAATTACATGTTCTGATCGGACTTGCGCACAGGAGGAAGCGGGAGAGTTCGCCCTTGTGGCTACCAAAGGCGAGAAGCAAGCCAAGCAGCTCACCAGCGCCGAGAGTGCTCAGCTCGCACAGCGACTTGGTGCCATGAAGGCCAATTTGTTGAAGTCGCTTACTGGCGGTTCATCGGGTGATGCAAGCGGCAAGAGCGCCTTGGCTGGACAGTCCCAAGTGGTCGTCGAGCCCGAGGACCTCGACACGGCCTTGCGCGGTCTCAATCCATCTCTGTCGCCTTCTGAGCGGGCTCGCTTCGAAGACCTCTATCGCCACTTCCTATCGTCGCATGACGGTACGTTTACAGATACCGCCAAGGAGGCCAAGAAGACATCACTAATGTGAACCAATCGAACGAGTTTAACAAACTCATGCGTCCGCTGTCAAGGGCTCATGCCTTCTGTAATGCGCGCAATATACTTTGCCTATTAATCGATCGATTGTCCTTTCGTCTGCTTGCCATTCTCCTTCCCATGTACTTCAAGCCGTTGCGGAAGATCGTCTCGCGATGGGCCCTTGTGGTGTTGTAATTCCCGTTTATATGAAGTGAACACTGAATTATCAAAATTGCGTGCACTCCCAAGCGATGATTAGAACTGCATCTCATCCTTCTCCACCTCATTGTCGAGCGTCTCCTGCATGAAGCGCTGAGCGAGCGCCTTCCAGCGCTTGTTGACCTGTCGCAGATGCTCGATCTCTTGTGACATAAGTTGATTCTGCGCGAAGATATTGTCACCATTGCCAGTGTCGGCCTCCTCCACCTTGTAGGCGCTGAGCACGTCATCGACCAACTTCAAGGCAACCTCTTGCTGGTCCGCAACGCTGAGGCCCAACTCTTGTGGCACAGGTGCCGGGCAGATCTGCTTGAATGCTATCGATTCGAGGCCTTGCTTACTACAAAAAGAAGAACAAAAATCATCTTCAGAAGATGGATTGATGAGTTAGAAAGCGTACTCGTGCTTCATGTTCGAAAGAGGCTGGAGGGCTGGCAGACCCTTCTTGTCTTTGGGCGTCGCGGTGCCCAGGATGCGCGATGCCGGCATCAAGCGAATACCAACGTGAATCACTGCGCCCTTGTGGTCCTCAATCTTGTTCACTAGTTGATAAGTATTCGCACTCCAAATGCGCACAACACCATCGTCGTAGCCGCTGACAAGAGTGGAGCCATCGATATTGATGGCGAGGCAGCGCACAGTCGAGTTGGCGCCAGTGAACACGTCCGGGATTGACTTTCCGGTATCGATGAGTGCGAAATCACGCGATTTCACTTGCCATAAATTCACCTACATGACGGAAAAATTAGAGCTATGACTCGTTCCGAATAGACAATCAATCGTGCCTTGTAAATGTTTCCGTCAGTGCCGCCAACGTAAAGAGAATCTTCAGAGCTTGGGACGGCCAAGCACGTCAGAGTCGTAGGGAAGGAGATGGAGCACAACAAGGTCTTGCTCGGTATATCCCAGATCTTTGCAGTCTACAAAAAAAGAATGAACAGATGATCAGATACGGACCCGATGAATATGAACATATGATAATAGAAAGAGAATCCAAGGCCATGGAGAGCCAGCGAACCTGATCGAGTGACGTCGAATAAAAACGATTTCCACTTGTAGAAAAATAGAGATCCCTATCAAAAGAACAATGGATTGTGAGTGTTTCCTCGATCGAAGAGACCTGCAAGAGAATGTAACGCACGTAATGGCAAGGGCATGGTGAGCATATCCTGACACGAGCGACGTGGTGGGATTGTTTGGGGAGGCGAGCAAGAGGGGGAAGTGGATCAAGTAGATGAGGCCATCACCTCCGCCTAGCAGCAAGAGATGCCCCCGCACATCAAACTAGAAAGGGGAAAGATGAGGGCGGGGCCCGATTTCCACACCAATAACAATATAACGCACTTTCAACACGGTAACACTAGTAACGATATGAGGACATTGGACGATCATTCGACCAGATGCGGCATGCCACACGTGTAATGATCCCTATGACAATAATGACGAGCAAGGAGGAAGAAGGAGGGCAAGACAGGGTACATCTGCAGTGCCCGCGACAACGTATTGGCCGTCCGTAGTGCAAGTCACTGCTGTTACTGATCCTGGCACAAAGTTCTGGCTATGAATCGCTTCCTACAAATGAACGAGCGGTAAGCGAAGAATCACTCAAAAGGCGGACGAGGTGAAAGAGTCTTGAGGAGGAGAAGAACTTTGGGTCAAAGAGAACGAAGCACCAATGAATGAATGAATCAAAAACGACAAATGAGTTTCTAGCTCCACATTGAACACGAGACAATTTCAAGCGAATGAGGGAAGGGTACGCTATCCCAGGCGTAGGATAAGATGCGCGAGCTGTCGACCTGCTTCACTTTCTCGCCCTCCTTGCCAGTCTTCAGATTCGACATGGTCACAAAGAAATGGTCACCCAGCTCGCCCACACAATGCCTGATCATTGGAGGAGTCTAAAATCAATTTTAGTAAGCTCCTAGAGTAGCGAGGAGGGAGAGCTGGAGCTCGAGGAAACCAAGCTCGCGAAATTTCGCGAGGGCGAGGACAAATGAGGCTCGAGCCATACAAGCAAATGCAAAACAGGGACTCTGCTCGCTGAACTATATAATATATAATATATGTTAATATTAGAATCACTCCATGGAAGAATGAAGGTGAACAAGGGAGAAGGAGGGGGAGAAAGGAGGGACCTGGCGATAGTTCTTCACAGCGACGGCGCGCGCCAAGTCCCAGAGCGCTACTGAGCCCGGCTGCACTGTAGCCGTCAGAACGACTTCAAGCATTGTGAGTATTAGGGTCTCAAACAAACTTGGGTGAATGGAAAATGATTTGCATTTCGTAATTTTCGTTGAGGGCCGCCGAAGCCTCCGAATAATAAAGGCGGTCTTCCGCGGGGATCGTCGATTACTTTCCTCTTCTCGGCCGGCTCCCCGGCCTCCACGCAGTCATTCCGGTGTGAATATCGGATATATTACATATAGAGTATTTATGAGTACTCCATCGAGCGCACAGGGCCAGTCTGGGCCTCTGGGAGCGCTCCATCCGAGGTCGAGCGACGCTGAGCCGACGCACCAATGCTGCTACTGCGACTTCCCCATCCAAGTCTACGGCCGCCTCGCGCCCTGCTCGCACTTCTTTGTACGATAATATTAAATCGTCATTATATTCTCTCTTTCTCGTTGGCCATCGAGTGTGTTTGGCGCCCCTGTCGCGAGGAGAAGGGCGAGGTTCCTGGTCCTCGCCGATTGCAGTCGATGGTTCCCCTGCGCTCTTTTCTCCGCTGCCTTTCTCTGATTTCACCGTGCAAGGTTAAAATATGTTTTTATCTATTTATACTTGTATTTTATCTTCTCTGATGGTCTCCCGGTAGTGCTTGGATTGCACGAAGGACATGAAGACGTGTCCTCTTTGCCAGGCCGAGGTCACCAAGGTCGCCACTGTTGGTTATCGGCAACAGCTCTACGCTTGCCTCTATCCACAATGTTACAAAGGGTACTTATATCAACGATTATTTCATGGTGTTTAATTGTGTCGAGAGAAAAACAGATTCGACCTGGTCGTGTGGGTGAGGAGCGCCATGCTAATCTCTCTCCTATGTAGATATCTGTCAAAGTTCAGTCTGAACGAGCATCAGCGCTTACGAAATCACTTTGTCTCAGCGCCTCCACCTGCTCCAATTCAGCCGATTGCAACGCTGCCGCTGTCCATGGCGCCTCCTCTTTCTATGACCACCCCTCCTCCATCCTTCCCATCCCAGCCCTCACAGCCAATTACGGCGTCGCCTCAACCATTATTTTCCTCTCCTCCTCCTCCTCCTTTTGTACCTGCCCCGGCTCCATCTCCCTCACCAATACCCCAATCATTTGCCAATCAATATCCACCACCTTCCGCGCCCAATATCATGCCGTCCCCCGTGGCCGCGATGCCTCTCCCTAAACCTGCCCCTGCCCCTATGCCCTCCCCTGCACCGGCACCAGTTGTCCCGGCGCTGAACCCCCAATTATTAAATTCCGCCTTAATGCAATTAGCCGCCTCAGGGCGGGCACCGAGCGAGCAAGAGCTCTCAGCACTCATGGCACAACTTGGCGGAGGCAATCTGGAGGCGAGTCTCGCTCAGCTTTATGCTCAACAACTGCAACCTCAGTTTCAGCAGCCGCAGCAGCAACAGCAGCAGCAGCAGCCTCAGTACCAGCAGCAGCCACCGCCGCAGCAATATCAGCAGCAATCGCCTTTGCCGCAACAAATGCAACAACAACGCTACCCACCACCACAACAACATCAATCCTATGGAATGCAGCCACAGTTCCAACCACCACTTCAGCAGCAGCCGCAGCAGCAGATGCCACCGCCACAATTCGGTTCGCAGCCGCAGATGCCTCCACAGCAATTCGGTGCGCAGACGCAGATGCCATCGCAGCAATATCAGCAGCAACCACCACAACAATACCAAGCGCGCCAAGACCCACGGTTACAGCAGCAGTACACTCGCTACTGAAATCGCTTCCATCGTGATCTTGGCGGTCCCCCAGCTTGAAATAAATTTCAACTGATAGGACATCGATTGTCTGCTTTGTACTTATTCATGGCAACCAAGAGTCAGTGGAATGTGTATGCAGTCAAAAATGAAGGGGCCAAGGAGTGATGCTGCTTCTACTCCTTGGTGAAGTGGACAATTGCCTTGTAGAAAGCGTTGAGGTCGAGGAAAGACTTGAGGTCCACCCTAAGATGAAAAGAGATGAGAGAATGGACTCAATCGAGGATGGAGGTAAATCGAACCTGAAGTTAGTGAGGTTGGAGGTGAACTTCTCGCGGTTCTGTGGCTCGAGGTTCATTTGCACATCGCGCGACAGCTCGCCAAAAAGCTCGTTCAAGTGAGAAGCCTTGGAAGCATCCACCGAAGCTTGGCTGGAAATGCCAATGCGATCAGAAAATGAGAATCGAGGAGCAAGCGAGAAGAGGAGAGAAAACCTTTCGATCATGATTTGCTGGATCTGTTTAAACTCGTTCTGGCTGATGAGGATGATGGGCAGAAGGGGCTTGCTCACCGACCAGTAGACGCCCTCTACGTTCACGGCGAGGTCAAACATTTGGAGGAGGACAGCGTTGAGGAGCTGACGATTCTGCGGATGGTCAATGTGGCGTTGCATTCGCTCCAACTCAGCCGAGATGCGCGCGTTCAATCGCCCTGGCAAGCGCTCACTGAGAGAAAAGAGAGCAGAATCAAAGTATGGAGTAAAGACATACCTTGCTGCCCACGAGTGAAGTTGTTGAGATGACGAGACAGCAGTTTGTCTACCGCGACACAGCACGAGTTCATCACGTTCTTGTTGCCTAAGATACTATCATCAACGAAAAAAAACAACTTGTAGTCGGAGAAGAACGCACTCTTGACTTGGAGACCTCGGAGGATAATGCGGAGGAGCTGGCCAAACATGCCGCTCTGAGGGTCAATCGCAACGAAGAAGTCCGAATGCTGGTGCACCATGATCTCAAGGGTCGCGTACACGAGCTCTTGGACCTTCACGTACATCTAAGACACGACAAAGTATGAGAAGCAAGCAAGAGCATCAAGGAAAGGAGTCGAGAGTACCTCGAGCTGGGCGAGATCCATGTTGAACAAGAGGGTGCAGCTTACTTTCAGGAGCTCCGTCAAGGTGTTATCGTTGTAGAGCTAAACGCGATAGTATCAGTGGAATGTTTCCGACAGAAT
>Ga0154020_10004904_pt1 | contig 15890 bp, 9 predicted proteins | sample Klosneuvirus_201_FD_109709 | JGI IMG/M metagenome (GOLD analysis project Ga0154020, IMG submission 109709) | Active sludge microbial communities from wastewater, Klosterneuburg, Austria - Klosneuvirus_20160825_MG | ecosystem: Engineered > WWTP > Aerobic digester > Activated sludge | place...
CGACGAGGCTAGTGTGGGGGATCTCTTCGCCGAAGTGCCGCGGCTATATGGCGGTGTCGATATCGTGATTCCCAACGCCGGCATAGCGCTTTCCAAGCCCATCGTCGATCTCAGCGCCGAAGAATTCGAGCGCGTGCAACGCGTGAACTCGAAGGGCTATTTTCTTGTGCTGCGCGAGGGCGCCAAACTCCTGCGCAAACAAGCCACGGGCGGTCACATCATCATCATCGGCAGCAAGAACGTGGCAGCACCAGGCGCAGAATTCGCGGCCTACAGCGCCAGCAAAGCAGCGCCGCACCAGTTGGCCAAAGTAGCCGCACTGGAATTCGCCAAAGACGGCATTCGCGTGAACGTGCTCGCACCCGACGCGGTATTCGGCGACGACAAGAACCCCAGCGGCCTGTGGGGCGAAGTCGGGCCTGCAAGGGCCAAAGCCCACGGTATTGACCCGTCAAGACTCGAAGACCACTACCGCGACCGCAACTTGCTCAAGGCGCGAGTAACCGGAAGGCACGTCGGCAACGCCGTAGTCTTCCTCGCCACGAACCAGACGCCGACAACAGGAGCCGTCTTCCCCATCGACGGCGGCCACGCGCAGACGTTTTCGCGTTGATCAATCGTCTCGTTTGTTGGCGAAAGTGGAGAATTGTGAAGTGGCGAAACCAATTCCGAACCCGCTGACTTCGGTACTCGAAACTGTCAGGAATCGCGTTGTCGAGAATCCTGAGCTTCGCGGCCAGCTTGATGTCCTGTCCAAGATTGCATCGCAGCGAGACATCCGCCCATACAAGGCATCGACCTCTCACTGGGATGTTCAGATCTACAAGGAGCGACCTGCTGGGGCGCCCGAATTCGAACTGGGCCGTTGCCACCTGTTGGCCATAAGCCCGAGTGGGTACTTCAATAACCTGGCATTCATTAAAGTGTGGACAGCTGTCGGCGAATCCGAGGGCCGCTCAATGATCCGCGGTGAGGACGAAACCTGCACCGTTTCGAACGCGCTTGAAGTCTTTGATCGCATGTTCAACAAGCTCCGCGGGAATACCTAAACTGCGCGCGGTGGGCGCAGTCTGGAAGATGAAGTTGTCATTGCGATGTGTAACTTATGCCATCGGCTGCGAGTTGATTCGAAAGAACGCTGCTATCTGCTGCTTGTCCATTTCAGACTGAGCAGCGGCCAGGACAACCTTCTCGAATTCTTCCTCTGTGGCCGTCAACGTTTGCCCATTCAAGTGCAGAAACGTAAACGCGGCCATCGAAGCTGTGCGTTTATTGCCATCGATGAACGGATGATTCTTCGCAAGATGGAACAAGTAGGCGGCGGCCATTTCAAAGATGTCCGCATGCAAATACTGCCCACCAAAGCCCGCCTGAGGCATGGCAATTGCCGACTCCAGCAAGCCGAGATCGCGAATGCCTTCGCTGCCACCGTACAGTTCAATCTGGTTACGATGAACCTCCAGCACTTCCTGGATGTGCAGAAATGTCGGAGGCATGGCTATGCCAGTCTCTTGAGCATGCGCCCATAGCGCTTATTGCCCTCAGCGAGTGCCTTCTCGAACTTCTCGCGGCGCTTGGGATCAGCCTCGGGAGACATAACAAGCGCGTTGCCATCGGTCGTGATTTCCAACGGCGTTTCGGGCGTGATCTTGAGCAGGTCCATGATCGGCTTGTCGATGATCAGCGCGTAGCTGTTGCCGTGTTTTACGAGGGTCTTCACCATGGTGGTTCTCCGTTAGGCCAATCACATTGTAGCTACGGTGTAGTAACGCGCAAGCCGAGGCAGTCCGGCTGGTTCCGCGGAATTCATGGGCCGGCATTTCCGAAATGAGTTGCCCCCTCGTTACCGAGGGGGCTCTGAAGGTATTTTTCCTAGGCGCCGAAGACTTTGAGCAGATTCTTGAACTGCGGGCGGGTTTCGAGCTTGGCGAAGGCTTTGTCGCGCAGGCGCTTTCTGTCTTTGAAGCCGTTTTTCACGGCGCGCTCTAAATACTCCATGCCTTGTTCGGGGTCTTCGGGCGTGGCCAGCACTGCCAATAGGAAACTGGTTTCGGCGAAGCTGGGGTTGAGCGTGAGCGCTTTGTCGAGCAGTTCTTTGGCGCGCTGGCGCGGCTCCACTTTGTCGTGTTTGTCTTTGAGCGTGGGATTCTCGATCAGCAGTACGGCGAGTGCCACGTACCCTCGCTCGTCGGCGGGCACGAGTTCGATCGCTTTTTCGTATTCGCGCTTGGCACCCGTGAGCGCTTTGCCTTTTTCGTAGATCTTGCCCAGCGAAATGCGCGCCTCGACGTTCATGGCGTCGAGCTTGAGCGCGTGCATGATGTTGTCTTTGGCGCCCGTCAAATCGCCCATGATGCGCTGCAGGCCGCCCAGGAAAGCGCGGGCGCGCGGGTCGTCAGGATTCAGCTCTACGGCGCGCTTGTAGTCGTCCGAGGCTTCCTTCAAGCGGCGCTGTTTGCGGTAAATGTGGCCGCGCAGGAGCAAGGTGCGCTGGTCGTTGGGCCGCATCGATAGCGCTTTGTCCACCTGTTTCAGCGCCACATCATAACGCGCGGCTCGCACGGCCTTCTGGGCATCGCCCGTGGCGGCGTCGGCTTGCGTGGTGATTGAGAGAATCGCCAGCTCGACCGTTTCGTGCCGATTAAATTCTTCGCTCGCCGCTTCTTCCGCCTTTTGCGCCATGCGATAAATGCTGCTCTGGTCGCTGCGCTTCATGCTCACGGTGCGGCGGCGTGTGTCGCGGATCATTTCGCCTGCGGCTTCAAGGTCTTCGGCGAGTTCATCTGACGTTTGGTAGCGCTGCTCGGGCGACTTGGCGAGCATGCGGCTGGTGATGCGCTCAAGTTCCATGGGCAGGCCGGGCCGCAGCGAGGTCAGCTTCGGGTATTCGTCCTGCTGGTGCATCAGGATCAAAGCCTGCGGCGTTTCGCCCAGGAAAGGCCGGCGCCCCGTCAGCAACAGATAGAGCGTTACGCCGAGCGAGTAAATGTCGCTGCGGCCATCGACCTGCTCGCCGCGGCATTGCTCGGGGCTCATGTAGGGCGGGCTGCCGGAGTGCCCGCCGCTCAGTACCGTGCCAAGCGCCGCCGCCACGCCAAAATCCGTGATCTTCACGCGCCCGTTGCTCGTGATCATCAGGTTGTCAGGTTTGATATCGCGATGAATCGTGTTGTGGCGATGGGCGAAGGCCAAGCCGCGCGCGACCTGAGCCGAAATTTTCACGGCCAGTAGTGCATCGACGCCCTGGCGGCCGACCAGGCGCGAGACCGGAACGCCGTCGATCAGCTGCATAACGATGTAAGGCTGGCCCTCCTGCTCATCTACGGCGTAGACGGGCATGATATTGGGATGCTCAAGCTGGCCCGCCATGCGCGCTTCATTGAGAAAACGCTCGCGCAGCACGGGGCTGGAGCAAAGCTCGCGCGGCAGCACCTTGACGGCCACTTCTTTGTCGAGGCCCGTGTGTTTGGCTTTGTAAACGTGGCCCATGCCGCCCTGGCCAATGCGCTCCAGGAGCTGGCACTGTCCAAACGCGGTACCGGAGAGATCTTCGATGTCGTCGCGAGAGCCGGGCATGGGGAGGATAATAGCGCGCGGTGCCGCAAAAGCGAATGTCGCTCCAGCGCTGGATGATTCACGACTTCCGAATGCCGATTTTCATTTGAAGGGCAGATGCCTTGTGCTGTTAGGATTCCGCCCATGCTCTCGACTTTCATTTCAGTCAAGACGCGCATGCCGGATCTCTGCGCGGACGTTTGGAACTACGCGTTCACTCTGCGCGGCGCTTCCGAAAAGCCCGAAACGGTCAAGGCGCGCATCGCGCACCTTTACCGGCTGCTCGACAAACAGGCGCGCATGGCCGGTGCAGAGCAGGCCGATGTGCAGCAGGCCAAGTTTGCGCTTTGCGCCTATCTCGATGAGATTGCCATGGCCGGCCCGCTGGCCAACGCGTGGACGCCGCTTTGCCAGGAGTATTTCGGCGAACCCAACGCGGGCGAGAACTTCTACACGCGACTTGAATCGCTTCGGCACAGTAACGAGACGCGCAAGCGCGACCTGCTGGAAGTGTTCTACCTCTGTATGGCGCTGGGTTTTCAGGGATGCCTGGGCGATACCGCCGGTGTTGAGAAGCGCAAAGTGCTGATGGATGGCATCTGCCGTGAGCTGTGCGGCGAGGGCGCCAAGAAACTCTCCGTGCAGATTGATTCGCCCGACAAGTTGCCCCGGCAGCGTGGCGCGTGGCCCGGCTGGCTGATCCCCCTTTGCTGCATGCTGGCGCTGGGCGCGCTTTACGGCGGCCTGGCTTTTGCGCTTGCGAGGCTGGCACCATGAGTTTCCGTGCTACAGCCGCGGCGTTTGTCAAGGAAGGCGGCATTGGCCTGGCCGTGATGGTGTTGCTCGTGTTGTTGGTCTGGTTGGGCGGCGATTACCTGTCGCTTGCCCCAGTGATCAGCCAGGCGATTATTGTGGGCATTGTTTGCGTCGGCGTGGCCCTGTTCGTTACGCGCCGCATGCTGGCGCGGCGCCAGGCCAAAAGGCTCGCGACCAAGTTCCTTGAGCTTGCAGCCGAAGACGCCGACTCCACGCTCGGCGAGCGAAAAGCCCGGCAGCAGGAAATAGCGGCGCTCTTGCGGGAGGGCGTAGCCCACCTGCGCGTGTCCGCGCACGGTGAGAACGCAGTAAGCGAGCTGCCCTGGTATCTGGTGGCAGGCAGCGCCAGCGCCGGCAAGAGCACGCTGCTGGAGTCCAGCGGCCTCGGCTTTGCCCAGATGGGCCGCCCGCGCAAACCGGTAATCGAAGCGGGCACCACGCGCGACCTCGACTGGTGGCTCACAGACTCCGCTGTTTTTCTTGATGTACCCGGCCGGTACATCTCAAGCGTCGAATCGCCCTTTGAGTGGCCGGCATTCGTGGGCGCGTTGAAAGAAGCGCGCGCACACGCGCCTGTTTCCGGCGTGATCATCGTGATTTCCGTGCCCGAAATCCTTGAACTCAAGAACGAGGAGGTCGAGCCCTACGCAAAGAACATTCGCGACCGCCTGGATGAATTGAGCGCGCAATGCCGCTGGGTCTTCCCGGTTTACGTTGTGTTCTCCAAGTGCGATGCAATCTGCGGCTTTGCCGAAGCCTTTGGCAACCTGGCCGAGGAAGAGCGCCGCCAGCTCTGGGGCGCGACACTGTCCTTCAAGGTTGACGAAAACCGCAACTACCGCACCATCTTCCATGACGAGTGCAACCGCCTCGCGGAGCCCTTGCGCGAGCAGATTCTCGCCGCGCTTGCGCTGGACGCGCCACCGCCAGTGAAGGAACAGACGGCGCTCTTTCCGCGCCAGATCTTCCTGGCCCAGCGGCGCATGGGAGAAACGCTCGGGGCAGTTTTTCGCCCCAACCCGTTCATCGAAACCGGTCTGCTGCGCGGCTTCTATTTCGCAAGCGCCACACAGGGTGGAGCGGCGCACGATCTTGTCCGGGAGACAAAGGACGAGCAACGCGTGCTTGAGCGTGCGCCCTATTTTGTTTCACAGTTGTTTACCCGCGTCCTGCCGCCTGACCGTCATCTTGCAAGGCTTGCCATCCAAGAGGCCAAGCGGCGTCGAGCGTTGGCAACGGCCGTGGGCGTGGCTTCAGTGGCCGCCACCATCGCGTTGAGCACGCTTATGCTGCTGGCGTATTCCGATCATCGGCAGGCCATGGCGGGCGTCCAGGCCGCGCGCGAACATACGGACGAATTTGCGCGCATGGAGGCATTGCGGCAGGCTCTGACGGCGGCCGATGCGCCACGATCGCTGGCGCGCGCCGTGCCCTTTGCCGGCGCCGAGACCCGGCTGACTGAAGCTGCCCGTGCCGAGTACTACATTGGCGCGCCGGCGCGTTCTGCAGCCCGCCGTGGCCGGAATCGAGCGCAACATGCGCGAGACCCGTGAGCGCGGCTATGTGTCGATCCAGGACTACGACGCGGCTCTGGCCGCTTCGGTGGTGCTGCACATGCTCGCGGGTCACACGCCCGCCAGTGCCGATGCGCTCCGGCCAGTGCTCAGCCAGGCCGCGCGGCAGATTTCAACGGGTGACGGCGCGAGGCAAGCACTCTTGTTTGCCCAGGTGGATTACCTGCTCGCTGACGTGAACCGACTGAAGCAGGCCGTGCCTTTGATGGACACCGCGCTCCTTGCACAGGTGGATGAGGATCTCAAGGGGGCGCTTTGGGTACAGGCGGCCTATCTCGACCTCGTGCGCGACGCACCCAACTTGCCGCCCGCAACGTGCGATACGCTCGTCCTCGGCCCCGGACGCGATTACATCTCACTGGGCAAAAACGTGCCCGGCATGTTCACGCAGCGCGGCTATGACGAATACGTCGGGCCGGCCATTGCGCGGCGTGCGCAGGAACTCGCCACGCGATTTGCGGCCATGGGCAAGTCCAGGCCGATGTGGTCACTCGCGGCCGAAATCACCGACCGCTACGCCGACGATCACGCCGCGGCCTGGGCCGCGGCGCAGGCCAGCTTCTCGATTGCGGATGTGGACGGACTGGAGCAAAGCGTCCTCGCATTGAAGAGCCTGTGCGGGCGTGAATCCGCTTTGCGCGAACTGCTGAACTCACTGCGTGATGCGCGCTCGTTGAAATTGATGAACGGCACGGTCCGCAATGCGGTCACAGATGACCTCAAGTGGCTCGATGCCGCGCTCGCGCCGCTGGCCAAGATTCCCGCCGAGCTTGAGTCCATGCTGCAGGCGACGTCAGACCAGAGCCCCGTGCTGGAGTATCAGCGGCAGGGGAAGCTCGAATTGCTGGCGGGTACGTTCAATCAAACTGCGCGCGCGATGGATGACGCTTTGGCGCTTGCGCCCGCGGAGTTACGCGCGCATTACCAGACTGTCCTTGACCGCCTTCTGGAGGGCGTGGTGAATGAACTGCGTCAGCAGTCGCAGCTTGAAGCTCAGCGCCTGTGGCAGGATGCGATGGTCGGGTTCAGCGCCGACGTTGCCGGGTACTTTCCGTTCAATGCCCAATCGCTCAGGGAAGCGCCCGTCGATACCGTGGCGCGGTTGCTCAACCCGAAAAACGGTTTGTTGCAGGGCGTGATCAACCAGTTGAAGACGCTGCGCGGCCTGGAGATCACGGTCGGGCACATTCCTGATGTCCGGCGCATGAGGTTGCTCGATTTTTCGCGGGAATTCGAGGCCGCGCTGATTCGCCTGGGCACACTGCAAGCCGCGCTGTTCGGCGGCGGAGAAACCCTGGGCGTGAAGTTCGGGATAGTGCTGGGGCACACCCCGGGCGTTGAAGACGTGTACTTCGCAACGGGAAGCGGCAACCGCGGCCTGAACGATGCGGGCACTGGAGAACTGTCCTGGACGCAGGAGAAGCCCCTGGGCGTGAAACTGCAGGCGCGGCTTGGTACATCCTGGGTTGCGCGGGACTATTCCACTCAAAGCTGGGGTCTGCTGCGCCTGCTGAGCGAAGCCACACGCACGCCGCTTGATGGTGCGTGTGTTAAATACGCCTGGAAGTTCACGCACGAAGGTAAAACCGCCCAAGCCGTCGCCGAGCTTGAATTCCGCAGCGGCTCCGTGTTTGAACTTGAGCTGTTCAGCAAACTCGCGCTGCCGGAGAAGGTGGGGCCCTGAACGTCTGCTACGGAATCACCAGCTCGCGGGGCACGATTCCCTCTTCAGCGCGAATGCCCAGTTGGCCGGGCTGGAGGTCAATCACCAGTTCTTCATAGACCCAAACCGGGGCGCCGGCGGCATCGAATTTTGGTTTGCCGCCTTCCAGTTGGTGCACGAAGTTGCCCGCGTCATCAAGCCGATAGCGGCGCACCTTCAGCGCATAGGGTGCCTTTTGTTTGACGAGCGCCGCGCGCAGCTCATCAAAGTTGCTGATTGCGGTATCATTGATCGAGTGGATCACGTCCCGAGGCTGCAACCCGCGCGCCTTGGCCTGGCCGCCTTCGGCAGTCCAGGTAACGTGCAATACCGGCACGGGCAGTCGCGCTTTGAGCGCGGCCTGGATGGCCGGGTCCGCGGCAACATCGCTGATCTTCTTCAGGTTAGCGGGCCACTGCGCCAGATTGCGAAGTGCGAGGAACTCGGCTTCGTTCTGCACTCGCGCGCTGTCGCCCAGGCCAAGTTGGGCGGCGCGGGAGAGCCATGCAAGCGCCTGAGTGTAGGCGTCTTGCGTGAGGCGGTCGCGGTCTTCCTGCGGCTTGCCGTTGGCTTCAGATTCCAGTTGGGTGCGCTTGCTGTCATCGCTGCCCAGCAGTTGCAGGTGGCCATCGCGGCGCTGGGCGCCCAGTTTCATGCAGATTCGTGCGGCGAAGTAACAATCCTCGAAGCGCAGCAGTTTCAGGTTGTCGGCGACTGCCAACGCAGCCTGGGCATCGGCGGCAAAACCGTCCGAGAACAAATTGAAGGCCAGCTTGCGGGCGACGGCGGCAAGGTGCGCGCGGCTTGCCTGATCAAGCGTGCCGTCCGACCCGAGCTGGTGCAGCAGTTCCAGGGCGCTTCTTGCGCTTTGCAGGTCCCGGGCGCTTGCCAGGTTGGCCAGACCACGGCATTTGAGCAGACGTGTAGACAGATCGGACGAGGACGCGGAAACGGCGAGGGCCGCTTGTGCATCGAGTTCCATGCGCCACACATCCTCTGGAAACACCTTCATTTCCCGGGTGGCGCCAAATGGCAGCAGCCGGCGTACGCGCCCGGCGGCGACGACAGTTTCTTCCCACAGCTTGAGCTGGCGGGCGGTTTCGGCGAGCAGGTACCAGCACGTTGCATCTTCGGGCGAAAGCTGCGAAGCGCGGCGCAAATCCGCGAGCGCTTTCTTGCGGCTCGCGTCATTTTCAGCGATGCGCAGGATCGTTTCGGCGCGCACCAGCAGCGAAGCGACATCGTTGGGATCAAGCGAGAGCGCCATGTCGGCATCGTTGACCGCGCTGGCCCACTCCTGGAGCACGGCGTGCGACTGCGCGCGCGTGTGCCAGCAGCGCCAGTCGCGCGGATTGAGTTCAATGGCGCGCGTCAGATCATGGATCGCTTCGCGCTGCAGGCCATTGGCGCGGTTCATCATGCCGCGCTTCGCCCAGGCGTCCTGGTAGTACGGGTCGATTTCCAGCAAACGCGCAAACACAGCATGGGCTGATTTCAAGTCTCGCTTGGCTTCATGAACGGAGGCCACGCCGATCAACGCATCAAGGCGCCACGCATCAGATTCAAAGGCGCGCGTGAAATCAGAGGCCGCATCGTCGTACTCAAAGATCGCAAGGCGGGATTCGCCGCGTCGAATCAACGCTGCGGCGTAGTCGCGCTCTCCGGCCAGCGCGCCGGAGTAATCCAAAATGGCCTGCCGATGGAATCCTTGACGCGCCAGCAATTCGCCGCGGGCAACGCGCATGCGCGGGTTCCCGGGCGCAAGCGTGATTGCTGATTTCATTTCCTCGAGGGCGCTCTCCCTGTTGCCGGTGCGTTCCAGCGCGATCCCTCGCAGCAAGTGGGCTTCGGCGCTGGCCGAATCAAGCGCAAGCGCCTGGTCGCACGATTTCAAGGCGCCCCGCGCGTCGGCGCGTGACAGCAACAGCACGGCCAGTCCCAGGCAGGAATCAAGATCCGCACCCCGCCGCAAGGATTCAACCACCGGCAGCAGGGCCAACGCCGATTCAAGCTGCCGCCAAAGGTCAAAGCCCGGGTCGCGCACAAAGCGCGCCAGCGGCACGGAGGCTGCGGGGCTGCGTGTTTCGCACAGCGCTTGCGCGCAGGCCAGGCGCAGCGGTGCGGGCGGGTTAGTCAGCAGCAGTTCCAGCAGCGGCGGCGCGGTTTCCGTGGGCAGCTCCAGCTTTCCAAGTACGCCGCAGGCCAGAATGCCGGTGTCAATGTCGCTGCGCGTCCATTGTGTGCCCTTGGCCTTTGCGCGCGCCGTTATCGGGGCCAGGGCGGCCGTGAGCAATTCGACGGTCTGGCGTTCGCGATAGCCCTTGAGCCGCTCGATGTATTCATGAAGCCCCGGGCCCGTGCGACCTGCCCGCAGCAATCCCTGCTCGACGTCGGAAAGGGCCGCCCGGATGTTGGTGCGCTGCACGCCCAGCATGGTGTCGCGCGTGCGGTTTATGGCCTTGCGCGCGGCTGATATGCGCGATTCGTCGGCTTCGGTGCCGGCCAGCAGCAGCTCCGCCTGCCCGAAATCCGAGTTGTAGGTGGCAAGGCGTGCGGCCAACAGTCGGGTTTGTGCCAGCGTGTCGCGCTGGCGTGCCAGCTCGGCGGCGAGCAGCGAGTCCGGCGACTCGTCGCCGGAGACTTGCAGCGAAAGGAGCGATTCCTGGGCGGCGAAGAAGCCCAGCGCGGACATGAGCAGATTGGCGTTGCTGGCGCGGTCGGCGGGTGGAACCTCAATGTGTTTGCCACGATCTTCAATATCTTCGTATTGGGCCACGCGCGCGGCCAGGTCCTTCATCAGGGGTTCAACACGCATGCCGGCAATGGCGTCGCGCAGGGAGCGGATCTCGGCCTCGCGCGCCTTTTTGCGGGCCGTGCGATCTTCGGCTTGGCGCGTTTCAAGCAGCTTCTGTGCATCCCTGGCTTGCTGCGCCTTGCGCAGTGAATTGTTGGTCTGGTCGCGGTCGGCCTCGGCGGCCAATTGTAGTTCCTCGGCTTGAGCCTTTTCGTTGATGATAATGAGGAAGAACGTGGCGCCGCCGCCAATGAGAAGAAGCAGCATCACGATAGCGGACACGACCGCGCCGCGATGCCGCAGCATGGCGCGCCGCGCCTGTTCAAACGCGCCGTACCGGTAAACCTTGAGTTGCCCGCCATCGCGGTAGGACTGGATTTCTGCGGCGAGCTGCAATGCCGTCTTCATGCGTCGGCCCTTGTCATGGGCCATGGCAAATTCGCACAGCGCCGCCAGGTCCGGTGGCGACTGGGGCTCGCGCTCCTTGATTTTGCGCGGCGGGCCGGACATGACTTGCTGCAGGATGAAACCGGCCGTGGGCCCGTCATAGGGCGGTACGCCCGTCAGAATCTCGTAGAGAATTGCGCCCAGCGAGTAAACGTCGCTTTGCTCGTCGATTTCTTTCAGGTCGGCGCGGGCCTGTTCAGGCGGCATGTAATGAGGCGTGCCGAACACGGTGCCGTCCACGGTCAGGCCATCGGCATTCTGCTTCATCAGCGATTCGGAAAGCATGTTCGTGGCCACGAGCGTGAGCTGCTTGCCGATTTTGTCGTCCTGGCCCTTCACACGCGCCAGGCCCCAATCGAGCAGCACCGTCTCACCGAAATCGCCCACCATGATGTTCTGCGGCTTGAGGTCGCGGTGAATCACGCCGCGTGAATGGGCAAAGGCCACGGCGTTACAGATGCCCTGGAATGCCTCAAGCAGTTTCAAACGCAGCGCCAGCTTTTTCTCTTTCGGAAGCTGCAACCGGTCGATGTCGCGCAGGCGTTCGGCCATGGTTTGGCCGCGCACGAATTTCATCGTGTAGTAGAGGCTGCCGCTTTCCTGCCTGCCTATTTCATAGACCGGCACCACGTTGGGGTGCTCGAGCTGGCCGGTGACCTTGGCTTCGCGCAGGAAACGCTCTACCACGCCGATGGTTTCCTGCGCGGCCGTCGCGGGTGTACCCTTGCCTTCCTGCTCCTGCAACTCGGGAAGCAGCTCCTTGAGCGCGACCTCGCGCCCCACCACATTGTCACGTGCGATCATGATGCGGCCCTGGCCGCCGCGCGCGAATTCGCGTTTGATGGAGTAGCGCTCGCGCTCCGTGATGCGCGAGGGCCGGCGCAGGCGCGTGGTCGAGGGCCGCTCCGTGGCACTGTTCGCGGGCGGCATGGTCGGCGCCACGTTGTATAGCGTCTTGCGCGCGATCTGGTCGGCCCTGTCGTTGTCGGCAGTGGCGAAGAGCTTCGTTTCCTCGCTGGAAAGGCCGGCCCCGCAAAGCGCGGCTTCAAGCATCCTGTCGTCGTCAAGCTGCCTGGCGTCGCCTATACCTTTGAAGAAGTCCTCGGCCTTTGCGGCGGTGTCCTTGACAAGCGCCGCTGCTTCGGTCGCGGTGAGGCGGCCTTCGCGTACCGCCAAGACGGCTGCGGCTAACTTTTTCTGGCGCTCATCGAGCATAGGCGCAGGCGATTCTATGAGCGCAAGTGGTTGTTTCCACAACGCTTGACATATTTAAGACACGCTCTCACCTCTTTGCTTCACATCGGCCTGGGCGCGGGGTAAAACGTCGCCCCCGGGTTTCACGCATCGGTTTCACGGGCAGGCCGGATTCAGTCGGTGTTTGCTTTCCAATCAGGATGCTCCCATGACGACACAAGCGTATATCCGCTTCGAAGCAGGGTTGGCCTCAGACCCGTTAGTAAGGGCGTGCGTTACGAAAATGCGGGGCCACGAAGCGATCAACGGGCTCTACCGTTTTGAACTGGATCTCGACCTTGTTGATGAAAAGCAGGGCAGCGCATTCACGCGTGATTGTGCCGACCTCAACATTGACCAGCTCATGCTCAACACCGCGCGGCTCATCTGGCTCGATATCAACGCCTCCAACCAGAAAGAGGAGCGCGCGCTGCACGGCATCGTGGAAAGCTTTGAAATTGTCAGCTTCAACAACGCCCGGCCGCTGTGCCGCGTCGTGTTGCGCCCGCGCCTCTGGAAACTGACACGAAGCCGTCGCTCGCGCGTGTTTCTGAACAAATCGGTGCAGGACATCATTGAGCAACTGATGACGGATGCGGGGCTGGCATCCGGCGACTACCGCTTTGTGGGAACCATGCCCACGACTGCGCGCGAGTACATCACGCAGTATGACGAAACCGACTTCGCCTTCCTCTGCCGCTGGCTTGAGCACGAGGGCGTTTACTTCTATTTCGAGCAGCAGAACACGAGTGGCGCACAGGACCACGAAGTCATCGTCTTTTGCGGCGACGGCGCCACGCAGGCCGATTCCCGTGCGGGCACGATTTCTTACGAAGCCGCGTCAAACAGTCAGCCGACGCCGGGCGCTGCTGTGGATGCCTTGCCGAACAACGCCCGGGCGCAAGTGGCGCTGGTGGCCCATGGAATACATTCGCAGCCCGCGGTCACGGCGTTCGATTACGGCGAAGAGGAATGGTTGAGCGCGGAGCACGTTCGCGGCATTTCTCTCGCTCAGGGCGCGCCGATTCGTGAAATCGTGCTCAATGAGTATGACTGGAAGAACCCTACATCTTCGTTGATGTGCACGGAGCAGGTGGCCGATGCCGGCAACGGCACACTGGAGGAAATCGACAACCAGTACACCACCAGCAGCGAAGGCACGCGCCTGGCGCGAATCCGCAAACAGGAGATACTCGCCCGCGAAAAGCTCTTCAATGTTGCGTCGAATTGCGTTCGCGTTGAATGCGGCACGAAATTGACAGTTCGCAACCATGCGCGCAGCAGTTTCAACGCGGCTTACTTCACCGTTGAGATCAACCACTACGCGACGCAGAAAGTGGATGCCGGCGGCGGCTCTTTTGGCGCCTCTTATCGCAACTCGATCGTCGCCATTCCCAGTGACCCTGAGAATCGGCCGTTCAGGCCTGCGCGCGTCACACCCTGGCCCAAGGTTTCGGGTGTGGTGCGGGCGACGGTGCAATCAAGCCGCAAGTCCGGCATCAGCACTCCCTTTGGCAAGATCGCTCAGTGGGATGCCGAAATGCAGCCGGACATCGACAAAGACGGCAACTACAAAGTGCAGCTGGGCTTTGACCGCGAAGCGCGCACGGACGGCAATTCGTCGAATCCTCTGCGCATGGCGCAGCCTTATGCGGGCGGCTACAAGGGCCAGCCCATGGGCATTCACTTCCCGCTGCATGCGGCCACGGAAGTGATCCTCACGCACGTCAACGGCAACCCCGATCGCCCGGTGATCGCGGGCGCCATGCCCAACCGCAACACCGACCCGACGAGCGTAAGTTATGAGCGTCGCCAGTCGGCCAACGCGATCGTGACGCAGGGCAACAACAAATTCATCATGGGAGACAGCAAGTTCGCGCGTTCGGTTGATATTCGTGCCGGCAACTCGCGTTCGCGCATGAAGATGACCAACTTCGGCGTCCACGAGCTGGCCGAGATCGACGGTAATCCCTCGGCCAGTGCAGCCGTGACCAGTGAGGTTCTCAGCGCCAACTTGACCACGCTTTCCGGCGACATCATCAGCAACACCGGTTTCTACAGTTGGGGCGCCGACGCCTTTGAGTGCAAGATTGGCGCGAGCGAGAAATACTCGCTGATCGCGGGCTACCCGCTGATCCTCAACACGATCCGCGCGATCAAGCTGGCCTTCATTCATACCGATGACTGGGCGCGCATGGGCATGGAAGACGCCGGCGTATCCGGTGCCATTGAAAGCGCCGTCATGGGCGTCAAAGCCGTGGCGTTCTTCATCGCGCGCAAGACGATTACCGACAAGTTCATCAAGTCAGTCATGAAAAAGGTGGTGGATACCAAGTATTTCCCTGCCACGCGCGAGCGCATGATGCTCAAGCTTGGCCGCGTCTCGGGCGGCGTTGCCAATGATGCAGGCAAACTCGCGGCAGTGCTGGCCAAGCTCGCGGCCCTGCCCGCGACCATTGCCATGAAGCTTGCCGGGTTCTTCACCGTCGATCCCAGCGCCAGCCTGCTGTGCTACGGCGTTCGCATCCAGCGCGCGCCCAAGGGCTCGATCATTGAAGCCGTGCGCGAGGGCGAGCACATTCTCATCGCCACCGAGGTGGGTGCCATAGATCTTCACGCAGGCGACAACATTGACCTCGTCGCGGAGAAATCCATCGGCATCGAAGCTTCAGATGCCGTGTCGCTCACGGCCAAAGGCGGCGGGCTGGAGGTCGGCGAGGACAAAGTGCGCATGGTGTCCAAGAACTGGATCACCAAGATCCAGATGGACGACAACGAACTGGCGCTGATCAACGCCAAGTCGGGCAAGCGACATCACGTTACGCTGGGGAAGGACGATTTCATCGCCTACGGCGGAGATATCCACCTTTCCTCCGATGACGGCGCGACTGAGTTGTTCCTTGGCAAGGACGGCAAGGCGCGGCTTCAAAGCACCAACGGTGTTGTGGACATCAAGGTGGGCGGCAGTTTCATCTCGATCAAGAACAACACCATCAGCGTGCAGGCCGCCGGCGACTTGAAGCTTTGCGCGGCGGGCAAAGTCGAGATCGACGGCAAAGCCGGCGTAATGATCAAAGGCCAGAAAGTCTCCCTTCGCGGGATGGATGTCGAGATGCTGGCCGCGACTTCGGCCAAAGTCGATGCGCCCAGCGTGAACGTGGCGGGCGTCGGCACGGCCATCGGCAACCCCAATCCCCTTGTGCCCATGCCGCCTATTCCGGTCATTGACGTGCCGCTGCCGGCTGCCACTGCCCCGGCCACGCCCCCGCCCTTCACTACGGTAGATGAGGCCGTCGCGCTCCAGACGCACAACACGCTGGTTGATGCACTGCGCAAACGCCGCGCGGCCATGCTGGGTATGAGCTTGAACCCCTCGCCCAACTTCAGTTAGACGGCCTGAACTGACTTCGAAAGCCCGCCGGAGAAGCAGATCAAGCCATGAGAATCCTGAACGAAAAACAGCTTGAATCCGTCATCGAATCGCTCGTGCCATTGCAGCGTGAGCTGTTGCCGCACGGCGCCGACTTGCTGGCCCTGATCGCGGAACTGGAGGGCGCCCAGGCCACCGAGCGCGGCTACGCCGGCGTCGTGCGCTGTATCGGTGAACCCGCGGCAGCAGCCGTTCGTGAAACCCTGCAATCCCTGGTGTACGCTTTCCCGGTTCTAAAGGCCTATCTCACACAATCGACACAGGCCCAGAGCGGTTCACAGGCGCAGCCGCAGATCGCGGCCATGCTCGGCGCAATCAACGAAGCCACGACGGCAGCCA
>Ga0154020_10004905_pt1 | contig 15888 bp, 29 predicted proteins | sample Klosneuvirus_201_FD_109709 | JGI IMG/M metagenome (GOLD analysis project Ga0154020, IMG submission 109709) | Active sludge microbial communities from wastewater, Klosterneuburg, Austria - Klosneuvirus_20160825_MG | ecosystem: Engineered > WWTP > Aerobic digester > Activated sludge | place...
ATGATAACACTAAAACCAGGTCAACTTATAATGGATAACGGATGGCCTGATATTACTGTTATAGTAAAACATAATCAGCCTATTAAAGGTAAAGGACCATACGTTCAATATTTAGCAATAGTAATACATGTGTTAGAGCTAAGTAATGATCAAGAAAATATTTACAGACCAAACTCTATTCATAATAAGATAAGAGAGTCTAAAACTTAACTGGGTGCCATCTCAGATTAATTTAAACCAACTTGAAAAACAACTCCTTTCGCCGGGAGTACAATAGCTGTACGGGTTTAGGCTATTATTTAAAGAAATTAACAATTATATGTGGAGGTAGTGATAAGTGGACTATAAAGGGCTTTAAATCTAGTCTAGGGGTAGTATTAAACAAGTTTAAATGACACCATCGGCATATCATACATAGTCTACATTAACTATGTGATTTGAGGTTCGAATCCTCTTCTCCGCACTATTAATACTAATAAAGGTGTCACATTACAGCCCTTAAATATAATATAAAACAAAGGGTGTCGCACAAAGTTACAAACACAGAGCTGAGGTGAAGGAACAGCCATTATTATATAAGACTTGCAGTACAAGTAAAGAGCTATTAGTATTAATTATTTAAAACTTAAAGATTATGAAAGATAATAAAAACCTAATTCAATTAATTACAACCAATAACAACATTTACCTGCTTAAATAAAACAGTAATAACCTTTATAGCCCTCATTAAGGAGCAAAAGAAATTATTACAGACTTCTAAGAGTCGTTGTTTTATGAGAGATAATTTAAGTAAGCCTACGTATCATAAGAACGTCCACCCTGACTTTGGGTGTAGGATTAAGGCTGAGATTATATCAACAAGCGTCCTGAAAATTAATTATTCAATAACTTAGAGATTGACAGGTATTATATTAACAAAATTAGAATCACTTGCTTGAAGATAAACAATAGATGACTGTCAGAGAAGACCCAAATCACCTCTATAAACTGTACTAGCAGTTGTGTTTATTGTAAAGAACTACTTAACTTAGAGGTGCCGGGCATAATGACTTGCCAAGACGCTAAGATGTTTCCACTAGATTTTGGATGAGTGATTTTATACCAAGCTATTTAAGCTAGTTTATGAACAGCAACATTGACGTAGCTCACAAGGCACAGTTATGTAAAGAGGTGAGATGCCTTAACAGATAAACACACACTTGAACTTGAAAGGTAAACATAAGAACTGACTCGGAAAGCAGTAAAGTGAAAGGAGTGAAATGCTCCATATATTGGGATCTCGAATGAACGCGTGGTTCCATGTAAGCCATTACCTAACAGAGTGCCAACAAAGAAGAGGTAATGGAAAGCTGCTCCGAGCGATAATGACCGGGTCCTTGCAGTGGAAAGGGAGTGACTAACCCTTTTATCTTTAAAACTTACAACTATGGTATTAGAAGAAAATCGTTCAAGTTTAGTATTTGAACACAGAGAAGTAATCATAACTATAAGACATGATTTTTATGGTGATGAATACTCTAAGTTACCATATGTTGATATGGTTAACTTGGTAAGCTCTATTGTCATGCTATATGAAAGTATAGGTGTAGTAGAAAAAGAAAGTCTTAGATTTAATAATATAACTCCTATCTCCAATGATTTCTTCAGTAATGAACCTACACTTAAAAAGAATCTATAGCCGATGGTGGTTTACTAAGTCTTACTTATTTGTGTATGATGATGTAGAGATAATCATTAAAGTTAACAAGGTTAACGAGATCAAACTCTATCACTTGTGCTGTTCATTAATCTGTATCTACAAAGACTCTTATGATGTAACATCTGAAGAAGCTGAAAAACTATTATGGTACATAACAAACTTTTAAACTATGGCATTAATTAAAGATATGGAAAAGACCAGTATTATATATATTGGTCAGTACAAAGGATTTAAACAAATGGGTCCTAGCACTCCTATAAAAGGTAACATGAGTTCAGCTCCTGCTATCTTAACATTATCTACTGTTTTTCTTCTTGATAACTGTGTAGAGGTAATCATTCAAGAAACTGATCCAGGTCGTAATCAAAGTAGTGTGCATAAAAGTATGAGAGTAACTTTAGATTCTACTGATGATACAAATGATATACGCTTTGTTATTAACCGATGCTTTAATGATTAATACTATGAAACTAACTGAACAACTTAAAGCTTTTCTTGAAGAAGAAGGTTATACAAGATTAAAAGAGATCGAAGGTCGTGGAGTATGTGGAGTAAAACAATTTATGTTTACTTGGGCTATTGTATACGGTCTCGATGAGATGGGATTACGCGGTCGATGGTGTTATAATAATGCTATTGAACCAGTCGTATATCTTGAAACATGGGATGGTAAAGAAGATCCTCCTGGTAACTGGATTAAATATAAAGGTGAAGGTGGTGAAAGATCACGTATACCTTGGAACGAAAAGGAGGAACAAACATGAAACTACTACTAGTACTATTTGGAATATTTGCTCTGATGCTGTTTATCATAATGATACCAGCTATCGAGGAAAAAGAATATGCAAAGACTCATCCCGAGTTCTTAAAAGATGCATATGATTTAAGAAATGCTTCTATCACTAAGATAGACACAACAACTTTAAAAACTACTAAAACTGATAATAATGAAAACCCTTAACACAAAACTACAAGCCCAGTTTGACAATATGTCTAAGACTGGCAAATTATTCAGATCTGCTATGACAGGTCAACAAGTATGGGACTTATACTTGGCTTCATTTGAAGCAGATCCAAAGTTCCGCGATCCAGATAGTTCAGAGCATAACTGTAACCTTTGTAATAACTTCTTAAGAAGATATGGAAACATTGTTTCTATGACAGAGGACTTTAAGTTAGCCACTATCTTCGATATAGAGATAACCGATGAGTTCAAACCAGTAATGGAAGCTCTATCGAAAGCTTTAAAAGCTGCACCAATCAGTGAAGTATTCTTTGAAACATTTCAAGAGCTTAACTCTTTACCTTATGAAAGCTGTACTAAATCTGCTGATCGTTTTCAGTTGGGTATGGCTAAGAATGTAAAACGTTACACTAAGGAAGAAGCTGAGAAATTTGGTGTAGTTAAACCTAACGAGATCCGTACTTTTGAACACATGCACTTGTTTGTTAACAAGATGTTTGTTGATAATACTGGTGTTTCTGTTGAATCTATTATGGGTACATACAGAGATGCTAAGAATGTATTTCAAAGAGCAATGGAAAGTATCTCTTTAGATACTTTGATGTTAGTAAAAGATCTTATCAACCAAGGTTCGTTACTTGATGGTACTACTCACTTATTCAAGATTGATCAAATCATTCCTATGAAGAAAGAGTATGATTCATTAGCTGCAGATCAAAGAGATAACTGGTGCTGGATGGCATCTTATAAACTACCTTATGCTAAGTTCAGAAATGAACTAATTGGTGTATTGTGTAGCGAGTTATCTGAAGGTAAAGAGATCAACGAAGCTTGTAAAGCTTGGAATATTAGAGTTGACCCTGCTAACTATATGAAAGCAGTTGCTCCTATTACTAAGAAGCAGATTGAAGAAGCTCGTAAGTTTGTTGAACAAAATGGTTATGAAGAGTCTTTCGACAGAAGACCTGCTACTATTGAGGACATCAAAGCTTCAGAGATCTTACATCTTAATGCTGGTAAAGGAGGTATTAAAAATGCTTCTGTATTTGATGGTGTTAAGTCAGCTCCAACTCGTCACAAACGTAATGAGTTTGATGGTGTAGAAGAAGTTCCTATTGAGAAGTTCATGAAAGATATCTTACCTGGTTGTACCAGTATTGAGGTATTATTGAAAAATACTCATGAAGGTAACATGGTTACATTAACCACGGCTAATAACCCTGAAAGTAAAAAGATGTTCAAGTGGGATAACAACTACTCATGGACATTCAATGGTAACTTAGCTGGTAAATCTCAGATCAAACAAGCTGTTAAATCAAGAGGAGGAAGTGTTGAAGGTGTAATGCGCGTAAGCTTATCCTTTCCTGATACTACTGATGATTATGATTTGTATATGAAAGAGCCTAGTGGTAACATGATTACTTACAGTAACTTGAGAGTTATGCAATCCTCATCTGGTATGTTGGATTTAGATGCTCAAGGTAGAGATGGTCATCAACAACCTGAAAAAAGAGTTGAGAATATCATCTATACTGATAAATCTCGTATACCTAAAGGTTACTATGAAATCATGGTTGATAACTACTCAAAGAAAGGATTACATACTCCTTTTAACATTGAGATAGAAATCGAAGGTGAAGCTACTTTACTAAGATTTAAAGGTAGTCGTACTGGTAACAGAGCTAGTGTAGCTCGTATTGCTTTTGATGGTAATGAGTTTAAAGTTCAAACTTCTGATGCTATGGATATTATAGAGTCTAACTCTATCTCCAAAGAGATCTATGGTTTAGAAACTAACCAGTTCCAAAAAGTAAACTTACTTTGCTTATCTCCTAATCATTGGGATGGTAACAACGTAGGTAATAAACACTATATGTTCATGCTTGAAGGTGCTAAAGCTTCTTCAGATATTAGAAGTTTTCATAACGAGAACTTAAAACCTGAATTAGCAGAACATCGCAAAGTAATGGAAGTACTTGGTACAACTAACATGATCCGACCTGCTGACAAGCAGTTATCTGGACTGGGCTTCAATGCTACAGTAAGAGATGAGGTGATTGTGAGATTATCTGGTACTCATAAAAGAACAGTTAAATTAAAGTTCTAAGATGAGTGTTGTAAGTAGTACAGAGCTTAAGAAAGCTTTGTATAAAGAGAAACCAGTTGCTAAGCAAACGGGTCTCTACAGAGATGGTGGTTCTAAGGATTATGAAGCTGAAACAACATTAGGTATTGTTAAGTTTCATGTACCTATAAGAGATCAACAGGCTTCGGAAGAAGGTCCTGCACTCTTTGCAAAAGAAATGCCTGCACAATTACTCATCCGATGGATGATCAACTAAAATAATTCTAAAGATAAACGAGAGGTAGCTCAGTTGGTTAGAGCATGACACCATACCTATAGCTCAATTGGTAGAGCACTGACTTAAATCAGGGGTTCTGGGTTCAAGTCCCAGTGGGTATACCAACATTGTCAAGGTCGGGAGTTCGAATCTTCCCCTCACGACTTTATCTTTAATCACTTTTAAAAACTAAAAACATGTACAAACAAGCCATTTTATTAGGTCTTTTGTTTTCGACAACAAAAGGTCAATTAACATTACAACAAGTAGCAACTTTATCAGTTAAAGAACTTGATGAGACAGCTATGCAATTACAAGAGTTATACGACAAGTCAGGTCAAACTAAGTCTTTTTTAACTAAAAGAACTACCAAAGACAAAAACTTGAAGTTACAACTCGATATTGTTGTTGATATCTTGAATACTAAAGTAGAAGAGCAAGATGCTGCTGCTTTAAGACAAGAGAACAAAGAACGTAACAAGAAAATCAAAGAAATCATTGCTCAAAAACAAGATGAGGCTTTATCCAACAAGTCTATCAAAGCTTTAGAAGCAATGCTTACTGAAGAAGATTAAAAACAAAAATCGGGTTGCTAATGGTAACCCGATTTTTTAAAACGAATAACTAACCTTAAAAAAAGAAAAAATGAAAAAACAACATATTATAACTATCGCGATTATCTTAGTCCTTGGTGGATTAGGAGGATGGAAAACTTGGGCATACTTAAATCCTGAAGAAGCAAAAGAACAAGGACTTGTAACTACTGAAAAAGTAAGTGATACAAAAGAAGTTAACAACTCTTCTACAACAACAGCACCAGTAACTACTAAAGCTCTTGATATTCATCCTGCTGTACCTGTAAATGGTACTTACAAAGGTGTTATTGAAGTTGGTGCTTCTGGATTTAACTGCTTTGTTGCTAACATTGATAAAGATAAGAACTGGGAATTAGTAAGTAAAACCTTTGGCGAATCATTGGCTTATGAAGGCTTTGCAACAACTGCAGACGTATATGAGCAAATGAAAAAGTATATTGCTATTATCGCTGAAAAGGGTGTAGCAGGTAGAAACATTCACTTTGTTATGTCATCAGGTGCACTAAAGAATCCTAAGAATCAATTGATTGCTCAAGCTATAAAAGAAAAAGGTTTTGTTGTTAACAAAGTTGATGCTGACCAGGAAGGTAAGTATGCTTTAAAAGCTTTATTAGGTAAAGACTTTAGAGATAACTCATTTACTGTGGATATTGGCTCTGGTAATACTAAGATAAGTTGGATGGAAAACGGTAAGATAACATCTGCTGAAGCATCTGGTGCTAAGTATTACCAAGATGGTAAGAAAGATCCTGATGTATATGCTGAAATTAAAACAGTTATTACTCGTGTTCCGCAGAATTTAAGATCTCACTGTTTTATTATAGGTGGTGTACCATTTAAACTCGCAAAAGAATCTCGTAATGGAGAAGAAAGATTCACAGCGTTGAAAAACCCTGATGAGTATAGTGCTGGTGATGATGTAAAGTATAAGTCTGGTTTAAATATATATAGAGCTATCTATGAGAACTCAGGTTCTGAGAACTATATATTTGACTGGGATGCTAACTTTACCATTGGGTTCTTATTAACTCTTAACTAACAGCTATGAAACTTGATATTACTAAGGTCGATCTGACAAACAACAATCAGAAGATCGTTGCAGCAATTATGCTTGCAGGCGTTATAGGATTAGTATATTTTCTACTTCCACCGTTCATATGGTTTATGACACATCTGATCTATGCTGGAGTTCTTAGCTTAGTAGTAGGATTTGTTGTATATAATCGTAATACTCTTTGGACTGCTTTTAAACAGTTATCATGGAATATGACGAAAAAGTTCATAAGCGGAGATAAGTTAGGATATATGTATAGATATCATGATTATGTTCTCGGTAAGATTAATGACCTTGATAAAAGTATCAAGAATGTAGGAGCTATAAAAGTTAAACTACAGCGTAAGATCACTGATCTAAAGAACAGTCTTGATAGTGCTCAAGCTTCTGCTATAGAGTATGAAAATCGTAAAGCAGCTCCAACTATACTTCGCACCATAGCTAACAAAGTTAATCTAGTTCAGAAACAACTTGATATGTATATACCTCGAGCAATTGGTATAGAAAAACAAGAGAAAGACTTGATTGGTTTATATGATGCATGGGTTGCTGATGCTGAAATCTTAAAGGTTACTCTTGATATGAAAGCTGATGAGTTTAATACTTTAAAAGAAATTAATGAAGCATCTAACACTGCTTCTACATTCTTAAAAGGTGATTCAGAAGAATACAAGTTATATCAAGAAAGTTTAAACCAGATCGAGACATCAGTTACAGAGTATATCTCTAACATTGATAACTTTGATCGTAAGGTTAAACCTTTACTTGAAAACATGTCAATGGATCGTGCTGTATCAGAAGATGCTGGTATGAAACTTATTGAAGAGTACAAACAAAAGAGGATTACTTTAGAGAATCCAAACCAATAACAATACTTTATACTTATCATATAAGGTGGAGAATTGTAGTAGTTTACGAACAGAAACTATGATCTCATCAAGTCCTCCACCGCTCTTTTCTAAAGAGTCTATTCAGACTTGATGAGAAACTGTTCATTAACCATTTAAAAATATAGTAATGCCAGAATTCGAAGATAAACTAACAAAAGGTGACTTGATTGATTATGTTGTTACCAAAAAAGTAGAAGAGCTTAAAGTTCTTCTTAATAAAGAAAAAAAAAGAAGAAACGATCGAAGAGATGAACTATATATAATACTTCAAGATCTAAGATCTAATCTTCAACCTCTTTTTGAAAAAGAGTGTAGTAAGTATATTACTAGTACTTATGGTTCTACTATTAAAGCTATAGAGAAAAATCTTAATTGTACGCATACTGTTTTAAGTTGGAATGATTCTTCTAATAATAAGAATAGTATGACTCATAGAATAGTACAAGACATATTTAACGTTAGAGATAATGAAGCAATGATTATTTTTAAATCACCTCATGACGATATTGAGCTATTTGGTAATACTGGTAATCACGCATACTATGATCGTCATCCTATTCGTATGGTAATGTCTATTAAATCAATGATACGTGTTAATCTTTTGGAAGTTACTAATCCTAAAATCGAAAAGATCCAACAACAAATCAAAGATGCTAATGATGAACTAAATACTAACGGAGATCGTTATAGTGAAATCGTTAAAGAAATATCAATTGTTAAAGATCAAAAAGATATGATTAAGAACACAATAATCGAACAAACTCTTAACTCTACAGATAATGGTAAAAGATTACTTGAAGCTTTAAGCTCTATAAAGTTTGATAAAGGTAACTTATTGTTACCGTAAGGTATCCTGATCAGGTGATTAGTTCTTTTAAGAAAGAACCCTCTTTGTTTAGCGCAAGCGACTTAGCTAGTTGGTAGGTAAGCCAACTGTAATGTACCATTTGATCTTCCCAAGGGATCACTACGAGTGCTTGCAGCCCTTACCCGGCTGAGAAGAGGCTTGTAGAGTACAGAGGGGTTTATGTACTAGACTTTTAGATACGGAGTTGAACAAACTACTTTGAGTGCCGTATTGCTCCAAACGGTGGGCTATTGGTAGCTAAGTACTATAATTAAAACAAAGAAACTATGATAGCAACATTATACGAAGTAGAAGTAATAGCTTTGGATGGCTTACCTAATTACAAGGAGAACCTTTCTTTTATAAAGGAACCTGATAATGTGGATATCCTAAGCTTTTTAAAACTAATAAGACCAACAAGAAGATACAGTATCGGTGCTATTAAATGTACCTATATCGGAGAGCTTGATGAAACAGGAAGATTAACTAACTAAAACTTAAAACAATGGCGAGGAAATTTATTATTACAGCAGAAAAGTTCATCATGGGTAACGTAAGTTATCATAATGAACTAGTACCACGTATATCCAATGAGAAAATACCTGTATTAGGTGGTGGAAGATGGGATGTAGACAAAGAAAAAAAGATTGTTTATCTATGGGGAGCATCTATGGATTACGGGTTTGCTTATCCGGAGCAAATTAAAAAAGCTATGTTAAGTGAAGAGACATGGATCTCTCAATCTTTACATGAGTTTCAAGTAAAACATTCACCCATCATATCTGATCAGTTACCAGATCTTGATACATTCACTGATTTACTAGTAATAGATAATGACTAAAAAAAAGAAGGTTGAGAACTTATTACAGATAGCTATTATGAGCGGTACAAACTACCGATCAGATGATGGAAGAAAAATGCAAAGAATATGTTATTGTTGTGAAGAACTCAATGTCATGTTTCTTGCTAATGTACAATTACCAACTGAAGAGTATTTCGAAGATGCTAACATAGTATTTATTCGAGATGCTCTTCGACATTTTTTAGAAAGATGAGAGTATTACTACTACAAACAGATGAAATAACTGTACATATTACAGTTACAAACAAAGACTACGATAAGTTCAACAAATCCAGGTATGTGTTAAAGAGATATGTTGATCATATCTTTGTAACAGAGAATGGATGGACTGATCGTGGATGGTTTAATATGTATAGATATGGAAAAAACTTTAACCTTCAAACTAAAGGAAATAACAGTAACAGTTCACTATAAACTTCCTACACCGAAGTTTAGAGATGACTACTTACCTTATTCCAAAAGACTTCATCTACTAAAAGTAATAGGAGCAGCATACGAATTTGACTTAAAACCAAGATAATGGGAAAAAAGAATACACCTATCAACCTCGAGTTGATGACAGGTTGGGTTATAGGTATAGCTCATAATGATAAACATACTTTCTTAGAAAAGTGTCAGATTATCAAGAAGAAAATTGAAGAGTATACAGAAGCTCAAACAGATATTGTACATGACTTGTTTAACAAGCCTGCACATGTATTAGATCCTTTAGAGGATCTTTGGAGAAAAGAGAACTCTCCTGATAGGTTTGTTATACCTGATCGAACACAATTCTATAAATGGATAGTAAAAAAGATGCAGGATAATGAAAAGAGTTGAAAAAACATACATAATACATGGTGTATCTATTACTGTAAAAGGTATAAGTACACATGCTTGGGGTTTTGATCTTATAACAAGACTCCATGAAATACTTGAAGAACGTTTATTATGGTAGTAACTATTGTAATAGAGTTCCTTTTCAATGGTTTATTGATAACTATGAAAAGAGATGATACAACACTTATCCAGTATGAGGTATTTGAACCTTATACTAGTGATAAATTTTTCTGTGGTTACATAGGGTATCATATAGGAACTATTAAAAAAATTAAGGAGAGAGGAATTATTGCAGTTAACGAACAGAAACTGAAATCCCGTTGAGATCCTCTCTCGCCTTCTGCATAGAGGTATTTCACGTCTCAACGGGAGACTGTTCATCTACAAACTATGAATAACTATTACTTCACCTTCGGGTCAAACCATTATACCAATGAAGGTATACCAATGAGAGATTATTGGGTAAGAGTGATTGATAAGAACTACATCCAAGCAAGGCTAAAGTTTATAGAGAAATTCTCTAGTATTCATATGCCTACTTCGGATGCTTGGGCTTTTCAGTATAACGATAATGATTTTGACAGTAGTTATTTCTTAGGCGGTGAATATATGCTAATCGAATAACACTATGAAAACAAGATTATACTCTTTGCTAACATACGAGTTTATATTACTGTTCTCACAAATAGTAATTATGTCTTTGTATGCTTATGATGGTACGGTAGCAATCACAGATCTACCTTTACTTTCAGATTTCCACAACACTTTGCATTGCACTTCTATGTTAGTACATAGAAAGATTTGCATATAATATTGAGATTACAAACTGGTTTGTCTCTGCAATCCATAAGTTTTTAGTTAGGCATAAGTTTGTGTTACACGCGGACAAATTGTTGTAATCTCAAGACCATTAAAACAAACAACTTCCCTGTCAGGAAGGGTTATCATCTTCGAGTAAGATTGAGTGAAGTATTTACCCACAAGAAGGTCTCATAGAGTTTGAGAAAGGGTGCTCGCATAGGTATCCTAATTGCCCCACGGTAACTGTTTGTTTTATATTTAATCGGGCCGGTAGAAGAATTGGTAGATTCGTCTCTAATAAATCCGGAGAGCAGATGGAGGCTAGAAAACACTTTGAAAGGGACAAGTGAATAACGTTACTTACATCAGTAGAGGTTCGATCCCTCGACGGCCCACTAATAATTTAAAAACAAAACAATGGCAGCAGATTGCGAAGATTGCGGAACAGAGTTCCATGCATTTACTACACCTCCAAGGATGGTAATGCTTAAAGATAACATATGGTTATCAATTGCTAATAAGCCTGATGTATTATGTGATACCTGCATCGAAAAAAGATTAGGTAGAAGTATAGAACATTCAGACTTAAAACCATCAACTTATGGTGGTGAAATACCTTATAATCAAGTATGGCTTGATTATAAGTTAGGAGTAAAAACCCCTTAAAATAATAATATGTTTGAACAAGTTACAACTAAAAATGGTAAGCCTATGATTAATAAAGCTACCAAACTACCTGTTTACAGAGAACCAGTAGAAGTAAGAATCATTAGATTATGTAAAGAACTATACGGGGAAAGTTACAGAGCTTTCCTACCACGTATCATGTTTAATTAAAGTATCTTTTGGTTTAGTATGCTTCCGGGTTTTAGTAATTTTCCAGATGCATTTTACACAAACTAAAAGTAGTGTAGACTACTCAGTATTAGGTTTTGATCCCTGTCTTTCCTAATGCTGAGTACCTATACGTTTAAACAACTTTCAAAACAAACTCTTATGAAAAAATCATACATTATAATCATCTACTTTACAATTTTTTTAGGATTACTTTTCTGCAACCAATATACATTAAGAAACTCAACAGATCTTGTTAATGATTTAGAGAATATCAACATCGCTTTTAGAATACTTACAGGCATTGGACTTATACTACTTATATACATGTTGAGTAATATAGGAGAAGGTTTCTATGACAAACTTTATGAGATAAAAGATAAAGCTTTGTTATCCGAATCACCCAGCGAGTTAGTAGATCTAAGAAACGAACTCGAAGAATATCGTAAAAAAGCATACAGTAATCATGCTAAATACGACGTTGATCGAGTAATTGTTTACATAAATAGCAGATTGAAGCACGACTTTAAATAAAAACTTGTATATTTACACCAACTATCATGTTACTAATACTAAAAATATTTAGCTTACTAGGCGTTATCATTTATATGTTGATGCTTCCTGTCTTGTTTACGATAAATCGTAGAGAGGCGAAGCAGAAGTACAGTGTTAACGTACCAATCGATGGAAGATTGGGAATTGATAGGATAAAAGTATCCAGTTAAAACTACCAGACCAATTAGTGTGTTTACGAGTCTTAAGTTAAACAAAAAGAAAATCTAACCGGTTTTACTTAGTTTTTGAGGCCTTAAAGACAAGTTCGAGAAAACTAGTTGGTAAAGGAAATCTTAATACATATTAAAACAAAAAGCTCCTTCTGTAATATGGAAGGAGCTTTTTTATTGCCAAGGTAGCTCAGTCGGTTAGAGTACCTGTCGTATCTACGGATAAAGCAGGAGGTCAGTGGTTCGAATCCACTCCGCGGCACAAATTATTAATCTAAAAACCAAAAAAAACAAACACATGAAACATATCTTTTACTTACTGACAATACTACCTATATTATGGGAAATGATGAACATATCTTCCCCTAAAAAAGTACACGAAGCTTTAAAACGTTTGAAAGCTATTAAAAAATACGATGATTATTCATCTAAGCAAAAAGCATTATCTTCTATGATGCTTGGATATATAGCTTGGACATTGATAGGACTTATGAGCTTTCAATGGCCTATATTTGCTATTATATTATTGATGAGCTTTATACCTAAACCACACTATACATTGAGATGGTTAGATTCTTTTATTACCTTTTTACTATTAGCTTTTATAATACTTAATGCATACCAGCTTAAGATTGATACTTATCATCTTATACTAAACTACTTTAAAAGCTAATGAAACTGACATATCATCGTACAGCTTGGAACACTCCTGAGTTTGTGGAATTTGTTGAGAAGTTTGAACAAGAATTTGTTAAACAACTTACAACATTTGGTGCACAAATACTTGACTTTCACAAAGGACATTACTACTTTAGTGGTTACTTTGAAATAGGTCCAGACATGTTCTATTTTTGTTGGCATAATGGAGAAGAAAACTTAAGATATCATTCTGTTAGAAGTATGAAAGATTTTGTTGGAACTCCTGATAGCTACATCAAGATAGAAAAAGGAATGGTCGAGAAACTTTGTAAAACAATTAAAACAACCATAAAAAAGACAGAACATGAGTAAAAATCAATCAATCAAAAAAGCTGCAGTTGCTTTGTACAATCGATTCTTTGGAAAAAAAGACGAAAAAGTACTAAATACTGAAGAAAGAATTAAAGTTCAAGTTTACAAACTTGATCCAGATGCTATTCATATGCACTCTGCTTTGGGTATCTTAGAACCTCGTGCTAAAGAAATATCTTTAATGCTTGGTCAAGAGATTAACAAAATGGGAGAAAGAGTATGTGCAGTAGCTGTTATGGAAGAAGTATCTAAATCTTTAACACATCCTAATGAGCTTGTATTAGCTACATGGATTATGAAGTCACGACTTGATCGTATGGACTCTCCATCTGGAGGTGGTGTAATGGCTTTAGTTTTAGGTGATATTCTTCGTGATTTAAACAAGAAGAGAGGACCTCAATAATCAAAAGATTTAACTTAACGTAAAAGGCTTGGTACAATGTATCAAGCCTTTTATATTTCCAAACAAGTAAAACACATTTAAAAAAAAATTACTAAATAATTATGGATACTTTAAGCCTTAAAAGAAATATACCTGTAGAAGAAAGTACAGTAGAACAAGAAGAAATTAAAGCTCTGAACGAGCAATTAAACGGTTTTAAAGGTCTTTTACAACAATTATTGGACAAAGGTCCAAGACAGTTGTGTAAGATAAAAATCGGACCAATGATAGTCGATGGTAATGCATTCTACAGAGTCCAAAATGCAAACGGTACAATGGAATTAGCAGCCTTTAGAGAAGAGTACGTATTTGTACAAGGACATAAAGGTAAGTTAGAACCAGGTCGTGAAGTAATTGTAGTTGCAGGAGTTATTATAGGTATTGTACCTGAACCATTAGTAGCAAAAGAAGTATTACCAACATTTGATCTAATCACTTGGGGTGATATTGGAGGATTGAAAAGTCAAATTCAAACCATCAAAGAAGCGACTGAGTTACCTTTAGCAAATCAAAAGTTATCAGCTGAGTTAGGTTTAAAACCTATGAAAGGATTGTTATTATACGGTCCTCCAGGCTGTGGTAAAACGTTAGTTGCAAAAGCAATTGCATCAACAGTTATTGGTGCTACTAAAGTAGATGCTGAAGCATTCACTTACTGTAAAGGTGGTGATTTATTAAGCATGTATGTAGGTGCAACTGAACAACGTATTGCACAAATGTTTAAGAATGCTCGTGATTATTCTGCTAAAACAGGTAAAAGAGCTGTATTATTCATCGACGAAGCTGAAGCAATATTACCAACTCGTGGTAGTAGAAAATCATCTGATGTAGAAACAACAATTGTTCCTACTTTCTTAGCTGAAATGGATGGTTTTGATAAGAACGGACCTTTTGTTATCCTATCAACAAACTTACCTAATTCAATAGATCCTGCTGTTTTAAGAGATGGTAGAATTGATGTGAAGATTCCTATTGAAAGACCTGTGTATGACGATGTTATTGATATCTTCAAGATACACTTTAACACTGTTAAATTAGAAGAACCAGTAGAAGACCTTGCTAAATATGCAACTGATAAGTTGTTTAATAATCCAGACATGGTGGCAATGGTTAGTGGTAGTATGATAGAAGCAATTGTTAAGTCTTCAATTCACAAAACACTCGCAAGAAAGATAGCTGATCCAACAACACCAACTGGTGTTATCAGTATCGATGTAGAACAAGTAATCGATAATTACAAATAACTATGGCACAAGATCAAAAATTCGAAGCATATAGTAGTATTGCTCAGAAACAAACCGAAGACTTGCAAGAGTTAGGTAAAAAGTTTTCTGAAATAGCTACTAAGAAAGTTGAAGTTGCTAAACCAGCAATTCAAGCTCCTGCACCAACAGCACAAAAAAGAAAAGTACGTTTACGTAAAATTGTAGGTTGTGGTTGTGGAGATTCTTTCTTGGAAATAACAAGAGAAGTTGATGAGAATGATCCATTGAAAGATGGTGATGTTGTCGATAGTATTATTAAAGGTGATAGATTAGCACGATAATGGATTTAGCAGTAGTTTGTCTTAGAGTAATGTGTTTACTCTTCATAGCTTTTAGCTCAGCATCCATATCTTTTACTATCTCGTTTACTAGTATATTTAAAGGTTTCAGAGAACGTGTATCAAAAGTTCATCCTAAACTGGAAGAACTTATACATTGTCCTTGGTGTTTGAATCACTATATAGTGTTTGTAACACTATTGGTATCAGGTACAGGATATATACCATTCTCATCATACACACTTTTAAACTTCTTTTTTACAGCATTTGTATTAACTGCTATATCGGGTTTGATTCATTATGTTCTTTTAAGAGCATACAAACCAGTAGCAGAAGCTCTCGTTATAAGAGAGATAAAAAAGTTAGAATCAGAAATCGAGTAACTCTAAAATACTGGGTGAAACTCCCTACCGGAGCTGAATATCCGTAGAGTGAAAGTATCTGTTTATATGGATCGAC
>Ga0154020_10004907_pt1 | contig 15884 bp, 15 predicted proteins | sample Klosneuvirus_201_FD_109709 | JGI IMG/M metagenome (GOLD analysis project Ga0154020, IMG submission 109709) | Active sludge microbial communities from wastewater, Klosterneuburg, Austria - Klosneuvirus_20160825_MG | ecosystem: Engineered > WWTP > Aerobic digester > Activated sludge | place...
CACCTGCCAGCCGCCGCCGGAGAAATCGGCCGGCGGCATGGGCACGGAGGTGCGACAGCCGACGACGAGAATGGCAAGCAGGAGCGTTAGGATCACGCGGAGCTGGAACTCCGCTCTCCGATGACGCGGCTTCATCCGGGTGGCGTGCATGAGGGCGGGGCTTTGGTGACGGTGGGAATAGGATGGAAGCTGATGCGCGGCGACAATGGACGGCGAGCTTGAATCTTGACGAACAGGAAGAACAGTTCCATCCGCCAGCGGAGCGCCCAGCTACCTTCCACTTCACCGGCGAGAACGCCGATGACGGCGGAGAACAGATTGTAACGTTCGGTGGGTCGCAGAAAAAGTTCCATGAACGGCGTAGTGTAATAATTCTCCACCATGCGCCAGTAATACATCAGCCCCTTCTTGACCCGTTTTTCATACGCCGCAAACGGTCGTCCGCCGGGCTTGCCGGCCACGATCGCCTTTTCCACGGTTTCCGCCGCCAGCTTGCCCGACCACATGGCGAGAAAAACGCCGGCAGAAAAGATCGGGTCCATGAATCCGGCGGCGTCGCCCACGCGCAGCAGGCGGTCGCCGACGAGCCGGCGGTTGTAGTAGCTGAAATCGCTGGTGGTGCGCGTCTCGTTCACCCGTTTCGCGTTCGCCATGCGTGCCTTCACGGCGGAACTGCACTCGACCCAGCGGTCGAAGATTTCCTGCGGTGTTCCCGCCTCTTGCGCGAACTCGTCCTTGTCGATGACCAGCCCCACGCTGGTTTTCTCGGCGGATATCGGGATAATCCAAAACCATTTGTTCGGCAGGCGCACGATGATGATGTCGCTGTTTGCCTCGCCTTCGTCCCGCACCACTCCGGTAAAGTGACCGAACACGGCCAGCTTCTTGTGGCTCGGGTGCGTGACGCGCAGCCCTTCCTGGTTGCCGGTCAGGTTGCCGCGACCACTTGCGTCGATCAGGTAGGCACCGCGGAACTGATGCGCCTGACCGTCCGGCCCGCTGGCCGCGACGGTGACGCCATCCGCGTCGGTCGAAAATTTCTGCACGGTCCAGCCTTCGCGAACGTCGGCGCCCGAAGCCCGCGCGTGCTTGAGCAGGATGTGGTCGAACACGGCGCGCTCGACTTGGATGGCCACCGGCTCACGGTTGTATTTTCCCTGACGAAAAGCGAACCGGGTGCCCAGCGTGCCGTTGCCGAGTTCGAAGCGTGCGCCGAATTTTGTGGGGAACCCCGCCGCTTCCAGCGCGGGCAGCACGCCCATTTCGCGGAAGAGGGTCATGTTGCAAGGCAACAGCGATTCGCCGATGTGGAAGCGGGGGAAGATTTCTTTTTCGAGCACCAACACCCGCCGGCTCGCCCGCCGGAGATAGGTCGCAGCACTGCAACCTCCTGGCCCGCCACCGATCACGATGGCATCAAACGAATTCTCGGCAGCAGCGTCCATGGAGACCAAGTTAGAAAGCCGGAGCGGATGTCCGCAAGCCCCGTAAATGAGATCGAGACCCCGAGCGGGCACGGTTCTCCGCTGACCGGGCGGAGCAATACCTCCGTCCAAGCATGCTGCCAGCACGTTAGGCTACAAAGCGGCGCGTATGGGGGTGCGGTATGCACCACATTCATATTTCAGAACGGCTTCTTCCCGCTGATGATTCGGACCAGGATGAGGATGACGGCAACCACCAGGAGCAGGTGAATAAAACCGCTGATCGTATAGGAGGAAACCAATCCGAGCAGCCACAGGAGAATCAGGGCGACGGCAATGGTGTATAACATATCGAATCCTTCTTTTGATTGTATCGGGGTCAGTGATTAATTGGCCAATTGCGACACGTTGCCGGGTGCCGTGTTTACGCTAACCTCCACTCAATTCCGGCGCGAGAGCAAAAGGCCAAGAATTGCACCAACCCCAATGGCAACAACAATGGCCTGATAGGGATGATCGCGTATGACCTGGTCAGTGACTTTGGCACCTTCAACCGCCTTTTCTTGGACTTGGCTCCATGTCTCTTTGCCTCGTTCAATTGCAGCGGCAAGTCGTTTGCGGGCATCGGCGACCCTTTCTCCCGCTACATCGGTGGTGGCGGCGAGCAGGGCTTGGGCGTCCTCAGCTAGGCTTTGGAAATCGTTGTGCGCATGGCCGGCATGTTTTCTCATAATGTTTCTCCGATGGTTTGTTGATTCTACGCGATGTCCAACTGCGGATTGCACTCGATGATCCCGGCGTAGATGGCGTAATGGGTCAGGCCAGCCGTGCCGCGGACGCCGAGCTTGCTGGTAAGTTGTTGGCGGTGCTTTTCAACGGTCTTGGGGCTGATGCCCAGTTCGGCGGCCGCCTGTTTGTTGAGCTTGCCTTCGGCGACGAGTTGCAGCACCTCCAGTTCGCGGGAGGTCAATTGCTCGATCTGCTTTTCGACCGTGGAATCCCAATCATGCGGCCCGGCCTTCTCGGGAAGACCTGAAACGATGACGGAACTGAGGCGACGACTTTCTTTGAAGGCGGTAACGATGCCGTTCTTGACCGATTCAATCATGGTGGATTTCTTGTTTGTCATAACGGTTTTCCTTTCTCTTCGAGCCTTGGTTTTTATGGGACTGGGAGTTGGAACTTCCATCGCAACCCCCAGTCCCGTGGCGTGGGCGCAGGACTTTATTCCCCGATCTTCATGTTGTTAGCCACGCTCTTCACCCCCTTGACGTCATTCACAAGTTTGGTGACCAAATCTATTTCAGCCTGGTTCTTTGCTTCGCCGCCCACCGTTACCACACCATCCCTGGTTTTGACTTTGGTCTTGATCGCACTGGTGGAACGATGCGTAAGCAGGGCGGATTTGACCTGCGCGGTGATGGAGGCGTCGTCAATCACTTCGCCTGCGGTGCGAGCCGGTGGTGCGGCGGACACCTTCAGTTCGTTCTTCACCGCTTTGACGCCTTCGATGTCTTTGGCGTATTCCGCCGCCAGTTCCTTTTCCGCCAGGCTGGAGGCGTCACCGGCAAGAGTCACAACCCCGTCCTTGACGGAAACCGTGGTCTTGGAGCCGCTCACGCTGCGACGATAGAGCAGCGCAGATTTGACTTTGACCTCGATCCAGCCGTCCGAATGTTCATCAGCTGCTTTCACCGTCAGTTGATTATCCACACTCTTGACGCCGGGCAGATTCTCCACCGTGTCCGCCGCCATGGATTTGTGGGATCGACTGGCAACTTCACCGGTCAGGGTTACTGCTCCGTCCTTGGATTCGATCTTGATGTGATCGTCACCCAGGTAGGTGCGATAGACATAAGACTGCTTGGCCGCCGAGACGATGCGCTTGTCGTCGTCAGGCGCGGCTAACAGCGGTATCGACGTGACGGCCATTGCGAACACGGTCGCGAGTGTTAATGCATGTCGAGTTTTCATGTGTATTCCTTTCTTGGTTCGGGTTTAGGTTCGCGTCAGAGTGGCGGGATCAATGGCTTGGTCGCCGGATCCCGCAGATGTAGATGACCGGCTTGTTGCTTTTGCCGAAGCCCAACTCAATATCGGACTCCGCTTCCGACTGTGCGGTTCCCCGCGCCGCTTTTTCCTGCGGGCGGATGACGACGGCAAATTCTTCATCGGCCTCGTAGGCAACCAAAATTCTGAAGGCGGCGTTTTTAGCCATAAGTCACGTGAGTTGGAATGTCCGCGTTGATTCGTCTGCTTCTGGGAACAACCTAAACCAACTGGGACCGCCAACAATTGGGAGAGGCCCGCTTCCGCTTTACGACCGGGGCTTAGCCGAGGTAAGAAATTTCCCTACGTAGCGCACAAACGAACGCTTCACGCATTCGCCGATGGCTGCGTTTCCATCCAACGGGCGGCGTAGCAGATCAACTCGGTGCCGCTTTTCAATCCGAGTTTATCTTTGATATTGCCGCGGTGGGCATCCACGGTTTTGACACTGAGGTGAAGTTGTTCAGCGATAACATGGCTGTCCTTGCCCTGCCCGATGAGCTGAAGGATTTCAAACTCCCGGTCGGTGAGCCGGGCAATGGGGGAATTGTTGTTGGCCCGGCGGTCGGAAAGCGACCCCAGGATGCGGGCCGACATTTTTTCACTCACGGCAATCTGTCCGTCCAGCACCTGACGGATGGACTGCAAAATCTTTTCTGGACCTTCTTGTTTCATGATGTAGCCACGTCCACCAGCGCGCAGGACGCGCTCGGCGTAAAGCGTTTCATCATGCATGGAGATTACAAGGACGGCCAATTCCGGGCGCACGGCGCGAATGTCTTTAACCAGTTCCAGGCCGCTTTTTCCCGGGAGACCGATGTCCGCCAGCACCAAGTCAGGCTTGGAGGATTCGATGGCGGACAGCGCTTGCGGGGCGTTGTCGGCCTCGCCGCAGACCGCGAGGTCAGTCTCACGTTTGACCAACCCCACCAAGCCCTCCCGGAACAAGGGATGATCATCGACGATGAAAATCTGTTTTGCGGTTGATTTGGCCATCGTCAACTTTTGGGCGTTTGCCCGTTGTATATTTGCACGGTGCAGACGGCGACTGTTCCGCCCCCGGCTTTTTTCTCCACGACAAATTTTCCGCCGATCATGCTGGTGCGATGATTCATGATCCGTAATCCCAAGCCGTTTGGATGTCGTTCACCAAATTTGAACCCAACGCCATCGTCATGCACGGCGAGAGTAATTCGCTCCGGCGTCGAAGAAAGTCCAATCTTAACGTGCTGTGCCTTGCCGTGTTTAATGGCGTTGGTCACCGCTTCCTGCGCAATCCGGTAAAGATGTGTGGCTATGGTGTTGTCTTCGACCAGCACCGGTTGTGGGCACTCGAAATGGCAGGAGACCTTGAAGAGGTCGGTGACACGGGTAGCCATATCTTCAAGTGCGGACATCAATCCGCTGGGCTCCGGCACGACCGGGTGCAGCCCCCGCGCCAGGCTGCGGGTCTGGGCCATGGCGACGGTAAGCAACTTGGAAATCTTGGCGGCAGCGTCGGCTTCGGGCGAGGCTTGCTCCGCCAGATTCTTTTTCAATACCTCGCTGAGACAGGAGATGCCACCCAGTTGCTGCCCCACGCCGTCGTGCAAGTCCTCCGCGATGCGCCGCTGCTCGCGTTCGCTGACTTGGAGGATTTCAGCTTCCAGTCGCTTCCGTTCACTGATGTCCTGCATGATGGCCGAAACCCCTGAAACATGACCGACTTCATCCCTGATGGGCGAGAGTGTCAGTGAAACGTGGACCAGGCGGCCATCCTTCCGCAGGCGCACCGTTTCAAATGGCTTGACCGCTTCATCGCGCTGGATGCTTTCAAAAATCTGCCCAAGTTCATCACTGCGATCCGGCGGAATGAGGACGGCGATGGAACACCCCACGATTTCATCGGCGGCATAGCCAAACATCAACTGCGCCCCCCGGTTCCAACTGGTGATGAAGCCATCCAAGGTCTTGCTCAAGATGGCGTCCGAGGAGAATTCAACGATTGCGGCCAGTTGCGAATGCACCAGCTCGGCCTGTTTTCGCGCCACGATCTCGGCCTGCAAAGCGGTGTTGGTCTGGATCAGATCGAGGGTGCGCTCGCGGACACGCTGTTCCAGCCACTCGTTTGCCTTGGCCAGTTCGTCCTTCGCCTGCTGCAAGGCGGTTTCAGCCTGCTTGCGCTCGGTGATATCGACGACCGTGCCGATGTAACCGACAAGCTGGCCACCGGCGTCACGAAGCTGGATCGCGTTCCCGTATACCCAGGTAACAGTTCCATCGGAGCGCAGGAAACGGAACTCCGCATTCGATGAATCGCCGTGGCTCACCGCCTCGTTCCAGCCGGCCATGATGCGGTCGCGGTCGTCGGGATGCACCGCCTTTATCCAATCCTTGCCCTCGGCCTGCTCCGGTTTGAGGCTGGCCATGGCACACCAGCATTCGTTCACATAAATGCTGTCGCCGCTGGGATTCGACATGAAAATTCCCACCGGCGCATGGCTCGCGAGCGTGCGGAAGCGATTTTCACTCTCGCGCAAGATTTCTTCCGCGTGCTGCCGCTCCGAGACGACGGCGCCGAGGATGAGATTCGTAACGGTGAAAGCGCCCAGGTAAGTTTGCAGAAACAGCAGCGATTCGTTTGGATCGGCCAGCGCGAACGGGCCGTAGCCGTCCAGCGTTCCCCAGATGGCGACGCACGAAACCGTGAACACCGCGCTGATGGCCCCACGCTGACCAAAACGATAGGCGGCCCACAAGGCCGTCGGGTAAAGCAGGAACCGGACATACCGGCTCAACGGTTCGTTCAACGGGGCGCCAAAGGCGGACAGGCTCACCAGCAGCACGCAGGCAATTATCGCCGCCGCTTCAAGCAGCCGCTGGCGATTCCACCGCGAGAATTGCGTCGTGCTCCAGATCAATATCAGCGGCGTAACGATCAGCGCGCCGATGGCATCGCCCAGCCACCAGGTCGTCCAGATGGGAACATAATCATGCCATTGGGCGAATCCGCCCAGCATCAGACTGGTCGTGCCGAACGCGGCACTCACCGTCGTGCTTACGATCACCGCCAGGAGGACGAATTTGAAAATATCGCGCGCCTGTTCAAAAGCATGGCGGCCATTGGCAAATTGGTTGATCAACCACGCGCCCAGAAGTGCTTCCAAGGTGTTGCCGGTGGCAATGCCCAGGCTGGTCAGCAAAGTTCCCTGCGTGATGATGTTGGCGAGAAAGGCGCCCAGAAAAATTCCCGGCCAAAGGCGATAACCCCACAAGAGCAGAGCCGCCAGCGCGACGCCGGTCGGTGGCCAGACCGCCGAGGAACTTGCGTTCACCACCGCCAACGACAGGCCAAACTTGGCCGCGACCAAGTAGACGGCGGCGAGGGCCAGAACGCCTGCCACAGTGTAAGAACGCCGCGTCATTTCAAGCACGTGTTGGCAACTTCATCGTCCCCCATCAAGGCTTTCCCGTCGGGTTCGGCGTGTCGGGGGCTTGCCGACTGCAATGCTCCGCACGCACAGCATGTTGCGCACAGTCCTTCAGCCTCAATTGAAATGCGAGTATTTTTGTCGTCTTCGCTGCCGGCAATAAGTTCCTTCCGCATGGCCTGCTCGCGAGGCAGTATTCCAAATGCCGGGTAGGGTTTCACCCCATCGCCCTTTCCGCGCCCTGACTTAAATTCGAATCATCTCGTGGCATGCAAAAGATCATCAGTCGGCTTGTTTCCGGTTTGCGGTTGCGCCTGCTGTTGCTGGTGCTGTTGGCGTGCGCGCCGCTGGTGGGATTGACATTGCACAATGCGTCGGAGGAGCGGCGCGAACTGGTGAAAGAATGGAAGCAGTGTTCCAAGGAGATGATGCAACTGGCCGCACGCGAGGAAGAACGGGTGATCGGCCAGACACGCCAGTTGCTGCTCGCCATGGCAGAGTCGGCTCCGGTGCGCGCGGATAACCGGAGGGACTCGAAGAAGTTGCTGGATGATCTGTTTGGCAGCTACCCACGTTACGTGAACTTGGGAGTCATTAAGACAAATGGAACCGTCCTTGTCAGCGCTCGCCCCATGCTCGATTCGGCCAACCTCACAAACCGTGCATTCTTCCTGCGCGCGATCAGCAAACGTAGCTTTGCGATCGGGGAGTTTCCTGACGCATACCCTCACGGCAAACCAACCGTTACTTTTGGGTATCCCGTATTTGGTTCCACTGGCGAGGTCCAGGCCGTGGTCTTCGCCACGCTCGATCTGGACTGGGTCAGCCGTTTTGAGTCGGTGCTGCCAACACGACTGCCGCAAGGCGCGACCTGGAGCGAAATCGACCGAAGCGGGAAGATTCTCGTCCATTATCCCGCACCGGAAAAATGGATTGGCCAGCCCTTCCCGGAAAAAAAGCTCCTGAAGAAGGTCTTCAGTGAAGACCATGGGGTGGTGGAGGAAATGTCGTTGGAGGGAGTTCCTGGATTTTATGCGTTCACTGCCATGCGCAGCCAGCTCGTGCCCGATGATGTGGTCACGATTCTCGGCAGCATCCCCAAGCAAGCCCTCTTCGCCGAGGCGGACCAGCGGTTAAGCGACAGCCTGACCGGATTGGGAATCGCGGCTGCGGGGGCCTTCGCGCTCGGCTGGATCGGTAGCTATCTGCTGGTGCTCCGGCCGGTCCGGACGCTGGTGAGATCCAGCGCCCAACTGGCGACGGGCGATTTCAGCACCCGGACCGGCATGTCACACAACGGCGACGAACTGGGCCAGCTTACGCGCTCGTTCGATCAAATGGCGCAGGCCCTGGAGGAACGGGAGGCGGACCGGCGGCGGGCGGAAAAGGAATTGCGGCAGAGCGAGGAACGGTTCCGCGCACTCGTCCAAAACTCGACCGACGTGATCGGCATCACTGACGCGAAGGGCACCATCATCTATCGCTCCCCCAGCCTGCAAAGCAACCTGGGCTATGAAGAATCAGAAGTCCTGGGCAAGAGCATCGCCCAATTCGTGTGGCCGGAGGATCTGGAGCGGGCACAAATGCGGCTGGCAGAACTCGTCAAGTCACCCGGAAGTTCTCAATGGGACGAATACCGGTTGCGTCATCGCGACGGCTCCTGCCGTTTCATTGAATGCACAACCTCCAACCATTTGAACGATCCAGCCATCGGCGGGATCGTCTTCAACTACCGCGACATTACCAAGCGCAAGCAGACCGAAGCCAAGCTCGAAGAATCTCGCCAGCGACTTCAAATCCTTTCGCGGCGGTTGCTTGAAGTGCAAGAAAGCGAACGCCGGCACATCGCCTTGGAACTGCACGATGAAATCGGCCAGGCGCTCACCGTCGCCGAGATGAATCTCCAGGTCGCGTTGCAGACTCCGGGAGCGGAGGCCATGCCGCGTTTGAAGGAAAGCCTGGATGCCGTCGAACGCGTGCTGGAACAAGTGCGCAACCTAGCATTGAACTTGCGCCCCGCCATGCTTGATGATCTGGGATTGGAGACGGCGCTGGTGTGGCTGACCAACCGGCAGTCGGAACTGGCGGGGCTGAAAGGCGAAGTTCACGCCGACGCATTGGAGCACCGCCTGGATCCAGTGATTGAAACGGAGTGCTTCCGCGTCGCACAGGAAGCGCTGACCAATGTCGTCCGCCACGCCCAAGCAAAAAACGTGACGGTTGAACTACGCAAAGAAGGCGGGCAGCTTCACTTGCGCGTCCGAGATGACGGGACTGGTTTCAATCTGGCCACGGTGCGTGGAAAAGCTGTGCAGGGCGCGAGCCTTGGTTTGCTGAGCATGGAGGAACGCGCCGTGCTGGCGGGCGGCGGACTGGAACTCGCGTCCACGCTTGAGAAAGGCACCGATGTCCATGCGTGGTTCCCGTTGAAATGGAAAATGCCGCCTTCCGAATCCCAAGAATCATAAATATCATGAGCGAGACCATAAAAGTCATCCGCGTCATTCTGGCGGACGACCACACGCTCGTGCGGGCGGGAATTCGAGCCTTGCTGGAGAGGTTGCCGGGCGTGGAAGTGGTGGGCGAGGCGAACGATGGCCGCGAAGTCTTGGAACTGGTCAAGACACACCAGCCTGACGTGGTGTTGATGGACATCACCATGCCCGGCCTGAATGGACTGGAAGCAGCGGCACGCATCGCGAAAGAATTTACCGACGTGCGGGTCATCATTCTCTCCATGCACAGCAACGAGGAGTATTACTGGCGGGCGCTGAAGTCAGGTGCTTCCGGCTACCTGCTCAAGAAGGCCGCAATGACCGAACTGGAGACTGCCTTGCAGCAGGTGGTTCGGGGGGAGGTTTATCTGAGCAGTGAAATCTCCGCGCGCCTGCTAAAGAAGATTCCTCTCGACGGAATTGCCGAGCGGAAGAGTCCGCTCGAACAGTTGACGGGCCGGCAACGCGAAATCCTCCAGCTCATCGCCGAAGGACAGAACACCAAACAAATCGCGCAGCTGCTGAAAGTCAGCCCCAAGACGGTCGAGTATCACCGCATAAAACTAATGGAATCCTTGAACGTCCATGACGTTCCAGGTTTGGTGCGCTTCGCCCTGCGGGTGGGACTTATTTCGGAGGAAAGCTGACCGGTCTGACTAGTGCCACCAATCGGCTTCGTATTCAAAGGGATGAAGCCGTTTCCATTTCGCTGCTGGAGCGAGCCAAGCCATCGGATGCCGGTTCAAGCTCCGCACGCATGGCTCACGGCTAATTCGTTTGGGGTTCTGAGCCGCCACGCGTGCAAACGCCTTGTGATTAAATGCGCCCGTTCGTTTTAGGTCGTCTCTTAATAGTCTTGCGCTCATAGCTGCTCCTGTCTTTTGATGACCTTAGATTCGGTTCAACTGTTCACCTTTTCAGGCGGATCGCTGTCCTTGGAAGATGAATCTCCCGGCGGATGCCCGCGAGATGTGAGCGCCAGTGACCGGCTCGCAACGCCGCCGCCAAATGCAGGCATGACCTGCCCCAACTTTTTTGACTGAGATAGAGTGTCATGATTTTGGCTTTCGTTAGCGGTCGTCATGAGCCTCACGGCTGGGTATCGCGCAACCGGTAGAAGCGCTTCGCGAAACTCGGCGCGTTCACGTCAGTGAAAGCGAAGGAACCACCGGCTCCGATCGTCGCGCTGCCGATGATGCTCCAGTTCTTCAAGTCCGGCGTGGCTTGGACGTCATACGTGTGGCCGATCAGTCCTTTCAACGTGAGCACAGCCTGCCCATTGGCCGCGACCATGATCTGGACGGTGGCGGTGCCCGGCACAAAACTGATCTCGTTCGAGAAGGCGCCTTCCAATCCACTCGCATTGTAAGCCTTCACCGCGAAGTAATAGGTGGTGCCGTTCACCATGCCAGGGATGGTATTGGTCGTCAGATTCCCGGCCTCGACGTTGCTCGTGTAGTTGCCGCTGGCGGTGCCGTAATAGACGCGGTAGCCGGCGACGCCTGCACTTGGACTCGCATCCCATGCCAGAGTCACACTGTTTGGCGGAGCTACGACGCCCAGCGCAGTCATTGGGTTATGGAGCGCGGCGAGGAACAGGGCGGCGCCCAGAACTCCGGTCAGCGATTTGATTCGTGAAGGCCAGACCAATACTTTCTTGGTGCGGACCTGTGGTTGTCTTGAGTTTTTTTGCATGAACCACGGTCATCGTCATAACGGATTCATGCGACTAGGGCATTCCTTGGTGCCACTAGTCACAACCTTGGTTTCAAGCTCAGAAGCGCGGCCGCAACAGATGAAAAGTTGTTAAGAAATGGAGCGGGCCGGCTGCTGACCCAGGAAGGCGTGCGCGGACGAAACAGAATCCACCACCATCACAGATACAATGACGCTTTCAAATCCCGCACCAGCACGCTCATGAACGGATAGCGCTTGTTGGGATCAGTCTCGATGCACTTAATGATGGCGCGTTCAAGCCCGACCGGAATGTCCTCGTTCAACTGACGCGGCGTGAGAAATTGCGAGCGATCCAACTGGCACTTGAGGATTTCATTGATGTCCTCGCCGGGGAAGGGTTTCTGGTTCGTCAGCAGTTCATACGCTGCCACGCCGAACGCAAAGACGTCCACGCGCTGGTCAATCGGCTTGCCCTGCAACTGCTCCGGCGCCATGTAGGCGGGTGTGCCGGGATTCTTCGTGAGCTTGATCGGTGCGTCAACTAGCGGCTGTGCCAGATCGAAATCCACCAGCCGCACGCCGGCGTTGCGTGAGACGAGCACGTTCTCCGGTTTGAAATCAAGGTGCAGGTAGCCGCTTTCGTGGACGTGTTCCAATCCCTCGGCCATATCGAGGATGATCTGTGCGACGTTCTCGGTCAGCACCGGATCGTGCCGGGCGTAAAGCTCCTTCAAGTTCGCGCCTTCGAGGTATTCCATGAGGCAATAGATTTGCCCGTCAATTTTCCCGTGCTCAAAATAACCGATGACACACGGATGACTCTGGACGCTGGCGAGAATCTCGCAGCCACGCTCGAATCGTTTGCGCGCCGCACGGTCGCCCGCGAACTCCGGCAGCAACAGGCGCAGCGCATGGGCGCGATTGTGACCGTCCGTGGCCAGCCAGATGTCCGCCATGCCGCCGCTCGCGACGAGTTCCTGCAAAACAAACCGACCGAACTGGCCGGGACCAGTCCGCACGGTAGCCTCGCTCTTGCCGAATATTCCGAACACGAGAATAGTTTAACCAGTGTGCCCGTGAAGTTCCACTGGAGAGTTTCATCAGTAGTCCCGCCTTGAAACGGCTTGGTAACATGCAGCGACTACAAAACCTACCGCAGCCGTCATTGCCACCGTTCGCTTGGCTCCTTGCGGCAACTCCCCTACCCTGCCCTTACACATGAACCCAACCAACGCCGCCTTGTGGACAGAAGCCGCGCTGGGTTTCATCTACCCGCCAGTCTGCCAGTTGTGCAACAGTGCCCGGGCCACGGCAATCGACGGGTATGTGTGCGCGGCCTGCTTCCAGCGCGTGCGGTTCGTGAAACCGCCATTCTGCGATCGTTGCGGGCTGCCATTCCAAGGGGACATCACCACCAAGTTTGAGTGCACCAATTGCCGCGAAATGGAGCTTCACTTCAGTTCCGCGCGTTCGGCCGTCATCGCCAAGGACGTCGCGCTTGAAGTGATCCACCGTTACAAATACAGCCGCGCCCTCTGGTTCGAACCTTTTCTCGCCGACCTCCTCATCCGCGCCTCCGCCACCGAACTGCCCCACGCCGACTGGGATGCCATCGTCCCGGTGCCGCTCCATCCAACCAAGGAACGGGATCGCGAATTTAACCAAGCGCAGCGCCTCGCCAGTTGCCTGAGTCGCGCCACGCGAATTCCCATGCAAGCCGGCTGGCTGCAGCGCGTCGAACCCACCCGCACGCAAACATTGCTCAGCCGGGCCGAGCGGGCGGCAAATGTCCGGCGGGCGTTTGTCATGCGACCTGGCATACGGTTGAGTGGCGAGCGAATTGTGCTGATTGATGACGTTTTCACAACCGGGGCGACGACAAGCGCCTGCGCCCGGGTGCTCAAGGCGGCAGGCGCTGGCGATGTTTGCGTCTGGACAGTCGCCCGGGGAATTTGAATACTGCGACCCGTCACGCGATGCAGTTATTGCAGGACTTGCAGTCGGCAGTTGCGGCTGCGGAAATTTTTAAATCTCATTAAATGGGAACAACCTCGTTCACCAAGAAATTACCCGGAACGGAAGGTCCCGAACCGGCGCTGACCCCTCCTGACCACACTGCCGCCGCGACGGCCTTCACCAAGAAGCCGAAACTCGGCTCAACAAAGTCCCGCAAGCGCGACATCCCCGAAGGACTTTGGACAAAATGCCCGAAATGCGCGGAGTTGATCTTCGACAAGGAACTGGACGAGAACCTCAAGGTCTGCCCGAAGTGCCAGCATCATTTCCCCATCGGAGCGCGTGAACGCATCAACGCGCTAGTCGAGACCTGCTCGTTCGAGGAGATGGACCCCCAGATGACCAGCGTGGACGTTCTCAAGTTCACCGGCGTCGCTTCTTACAAGTCCAAGCTCGACTCCTACAAGAAGAAGTCTCCCCACCTCAAGGACGCCGTCGTCACGGGCGTCGGAATGCTCGGCACGCAGCGAACAGCTCTGGGCGTGATGGATTTCAGTTTCCTCGGCGGCTCGATGGGTTCCGTCGTCGGCGAAAAGCTCACGCGTTTGATCGAGAAGGCGACGGAAGGCAACCTGCCGCTCGTCATCATTTCCACCAGCGGCGGCGCACGCATGTATGAAGGCATGTTCAGCCTGATGCAGATGGCCAAGACCTGCGCCGCCCTCGCCTATCACGCGAAACAAAAACTTCCCTACATCAGCGTCCTCACGCATCCAACGACTGCCGGTGTGATGGCCAGCTACGCCAGCGTGGGCGATCTCATCATCGCCGAACCCAAGGCGATGATCGGCTTCGCCGGCCCGCGCGTCATCAAAGACACCACGCAGGCCGAGTTGCCACCGGGTTTTCAGACGGCGGAATTCCTGACTGATCGCGGCCTCATTGATGCCATCGTTTCGCGCAAGGAAATGAAAGCGCAGCTCGGCGACTACATCGCCTACATGATGACCGGCCGGCAGCAGGCGGCGAAGAGCGGATAGAAAGTTTCGGCTTTTACCGCGCGCCGCTCGCCAGAATCGTCTGGAAGTGCGGCGGCTCCTCTTCGCGGGCAACCACGCTGATCTCGACCTGTTTGAAGCCCGCTTCTTCGAGCCAGTGATGCAAATCGCTCTCAGCAAACCCGAGCCAGCGGTCGCCGTAAAGTTCGCGCGCCTTCTCGAATTGATGCTTCTGCAAATCAAGAATCATCACCGACCCGCCCGGCTTCAATAAGCGATACGCCGCCTTCAAAGCCTTCGCCGGCTCCTCCGCGTGATGCAACGCCTGGCTGAGGATGACAAGGTCCACGCTCTCAGCTTCAATCGGCGGGTTCTGCAAATCGCCCAGGCGGAACTCCAGATTCTTCTGCCCGTTCTTCTTCGCCTTCTTCGCGCCGAACTCGACGATCTTCTCCGAGTTGTCCACGGCGATAACTTTCTTGCACCGACGCGCCAGCAGTTCGCTCAACAAACCTTCGCCCGCACCCAAGTCCGCCACCACCAGCGGCGGCACAATTCGCAGCAGCAAATGCCCGAAACCCTGCCATGAACGGCCCGGCCCATAGACGCGATCAAACCGTCCGGCGACCTGGCTGAAATAAATCTGCGCCTGCTCACGGCGGCGCGCGATGATGCGCTTCAAGTTGATCTGGTCGGCGGTGTGCTCCGGCATTTCCTTCGCGCCGCGGATGGCGAGCTGGATGAATTCCCGCGCGATGGCGTCGGCGTGCTGGTTCACGCGGTAAAAAGTCCGCTTGCCCTCGCGCCGCGATTGCACGAGCCCGGCATCCTGAAGCTGGCCGAGGTGCGTAGAGATACGCGACTGCCCAAGGTGCGTGGCCTCCTGCAATTCATTGACGGACAATTCCTCCCGTTCGAGCAGCGCCACGATGCGCAGGCGCGTCTGATCGGAGAGGGCGCGGAGCGATTTGAGTGTCGAGGACATGATAAAAATTCCTGTATTGCCGGTTGACGGACTGCCCAATTGATATATCATCCCATCCAGATACGTCAATATGTCATTGGCGAAGTCTGCAAACATTGACCGAAATAAAATGAGCAACCGTTACATCTTCTCTTCCGAGTCCGTCGGCGAAGGCCACCCGGACAAAGTCGCTGACACAATTTCCGATGCCGTTCTCGACGCCTGCCTCGCGCAGGACAAGATGAGCCGTGTCGCCTGCGAAACCTACGTGAAGTCGAACATCGCCATCGTCGGCGGTGAGATCACCACGAAGGCCAAGCTCGACTTCGTCGCCATCGCGCGCAAAGCCATCCGCGAAATCGGCTACGTCAACGACGACGACGTCTTCCATGCGGACAAGGTGTTCGTCAATGTCATCGTCACCCAGCAATCCCCCGACATCGCGCAAGGTGTTGACGCCCGCAAGGCCAAGGGCAAGAAGACCGCGAAGCAAGGCGCGGGCGACCAGGGCTTGATGTTCGGTTACGCGTGCAACGAAACCCGCGAACTCATGCCGGCGCCGATCATGTTCGCCCATCGTCTCGGTCGCGAGTTGACCAAGCTCTGCAAAGCTGGTGCCGCCGCATGGCTCCGCCCCGATGCGAAGTCACAGGTCTCCGTCGTTTATGAGAACGACAAGCCCGTCGCCATCTCCAACGTCGTCATCTCCACGCAGCACAGTGCTGATGTCGAGCATGCCGAGATCGAGAAGTTCTGCATCGAGAAGGTCATCAAGAAGGTTCTCCCTGCTCGCCTGCTCACCAAGCAGACCGAGTTTCTCATCAACCCCACCGGCCGTTTCGTTGTCGGCGGGCCGCAAGGCGACACCGGTTTGACCGGCCGCAAGATCATCGTCGATACCTACGGCGGCA
>Ga0154020_10004909_pt1 | contig 15881 bp, 14 predicted proteins | sample Klosneuvirus_201_FD_109709 | JGI IMG/M metagenome (GOLD analysis project Ga0154020, IMG submission 109709) | Active sludge microbial communities from wastewater, Klosterneuburg, Austria - Klosneuvirus_20160825_MG | ecosystem: Engineered > WWTP > Aerobic digester > Activated sludge | place...
TACTGCGCGTCCTGATCGATCCGATAGGCGGCCTCGTACTCCTTGATCGCGGTGGTCCAGTCGGCAAGGTCGTAGGCAACCTGCGCCCGGCGAGCGTGCTCGGCGGCCGACACGCTTCCCGCCGCAGCGCCCTTCGGGGACTCTGCCTCGGCACGGGCGACGGCAGGCAGCAAGAGTGCCGCCGCGAGTGCGGCGCACCTGATCAGGTGGCGGAAAGTTCGCTGTTTCATGCTGATACCCTCAAGGTGGCGGCAGGGGTGAGTCGCGATCCCAGGTCGTCGGCTTCTTCGGCGGCTCGGCAGCGGCGGGCGTTGGAGTCGGAGCCGGGGCCGGCGCCGGGGTGGTGGGCTTTTCGGCCCGCGCCGGAGCCGCCGCGGAGCGCCGTCCCGCAGCCGCGTGCTTCGCTGACGGAAGCGGCTTCGGCGCCTCCACGACCGGGCTGGGCGGCGGCGCGGGAGTGACGGCGGCGGTCGGGTCGACCACGGGTGGCGAAACTGCGTGCCCCCCGGTTGTTGTCGCGGCAGTGGACGGGGTCGGCGTCGGCGCAGCCGGGCCACGGAGAAGCAGCACCGCCGCTGCCGCCGCCGCGAGTGCGACGGCAGCGCTTCCCACCATGACCCACGGCCGGCTCCTGCGCCGGGGCGTAAGGTCCTCGTAGGTGTGGAGCGCGGTCGGCGCCTGACTGCGCGATGCGCTGGGCGTTGGCGTGTGCGCATCGGCTGGCGTCAGCGAACCGAAGGCCGGGATCATCCTCAGTCCGGAAACGGGTTGCGACGACGTGAGCGCCGACAATGCACGTGGTGGGATGCTGAAGCTCTTGATCGCCTTGCGTCGATCCGCGAGCTCATCGCCGAACGAAGCCGTGACCCACGCCGCCACGTCGCGGCGCGATCCGAGGCACCCGGCCACGAGCGCCGCTTCGCGCAGCGACTCTTCCATGTCCTGAGCGCTCGCGAAGCGCCTGGCTGCCTCGCGCTCCAGTGCACGCAGACACGGGCCATCCAGAGCGGCGGGGGGCATCAGACCGATGGTGCTCGGCGGCGGGATCTCCAGGGTCAGGATGTTGCTCAGCGTGGCGGCGTCGGTGTCCGAAAGGAACAGGCGGCGGCCCGTGATCGCGCTCCAGAGCATCGCGCCCGCCGAGAACAGGTCGGAGCGGCAGTCCACGCCCGTCGAGCGGATCTGCTCCGGCGACATGAAGGCTATCTTGCCTTTGATCTGCCCTGGCCGAGTGCTCATGATGCGCGACTCTGCCCGCGCGATCCCGAAGTCGGTGATGCGCGCCACGCCGTCGGCGCCCACCATGACGTTCTGTGGCGACACGTCGCGATGCACCAGGTTCATCGGCTTGCCGTCGTCGTCGGTGAGCGTGTGCGCGGCGTGCAGCCCGGCGAGCACGTCGATCACGATGGGCAAGATCAAGCGTGACGGTCGCTCGTCTCGGTTCTTGGTCAAGAGGGCGGCAAGCGAGCACCCTTCGATGTACTCCATCACCACGTAGTGCAGGCCGTCTTGCGTGCCGAGATCGACGATGGGTACGACGTTCGGGTGATGCAGACGCGCAGCGATGCGTGCCTCGTCCAGCAGCATGCTGACGAAGCCCTCGTCGTCGGCCAGGTGCGGATGAAGAACCTTCACGGCGAACAGACGCTGGAAGCCCGCCTCGCCGCGGTGCCGCGCCAGATAGACCGTTGCCATGCCGCCGCGCGCGATGCAGCCGAGCATCTCGTAACGACCCAGCGTGCGAGGCGTCGTCGCTACCGTCGGCTGGACGTCTTGAGCCACCATCGGGGTTCGCCTCCGCTCGCTGACTCTGACCGGGAGGACATGAGCCAACAATCAGGCGTCGCCCGGATTTCGTGTCGGGTGGATCCCTAGCCGCAGCGACAGCACGCGCCGAGCTTGCCGCCCGCGTGCGTCGCGCGCTCAGCCGTGAGCCGGAGCTTTCGGACGCAAAAGGCCCGCGGAAACCGCGTAGGCGACCATGTCCGCCCGTGTGCGACACGCGAGCTTGTCAGCGATTCGTGCGCGGTGGGATTCGATGGTTTTTGCGCTCAGGTGAAGGTGCGCGGCGATCTCTTTCTGCGTGTAGCCCCTGGCAATCTGCTCCAGCACCTGACGCTCGCGCTCCGAGAGTGCTTCGAGCTGTGCCACGAGCGTTTCTTGTTCCGGGCCGCCCACGTCGGAGACCTCGAACGGAGTCGCGGCGGGCGGGAGCGTGGAGAGGTGCGAGGGTCGCCTGCGCATGAGCTCGTCGACCACCTCCAGCGTTTCCAGGCCGATTCCAATCACATCCCCGTGGTGGGCGAGCGCCGGGCATTCGACGCGACGATCGTTGAGAAGGACGCCGTTCCGACTCTCCAGATCGTCGACCAATATGCCTTCCGAAGTGGGCGTCAAACGCACGTGGAAGCGGGAGACGAGGCCGCCGTCCAGCCGAAGCTGGCACTCCTTGGCGCGGCCCACGATGAAGTCCTGATGCACTTCGAGTTCACGATCGGCGCCGCGCAAACGAACCCGCCACCGGCTCATCAGGCGAGTGAGTGTTGCACGCTCGTCGTACAGCGCAACCTCGCTGGGCTCCGGCCCTCTGGCCGTCGTGCAGCGATCGCCGGCGGCGCCGCCCGCGGGCTGCGCGATCGAGTGACGCGCGCAGTGACCTCCCCTCACAGCCGGCGAACGGAGTCCGGGTCGTGATACCCTGAGCACCATGCGGCGGACGTTGCTGGTTGTCATGGTACCGCTCGTGGCCTTCGCGCTGGCCGCGGCCTGCGGCGGAAGCGACGAGTCACCGTCGAGCACGGGCGGCGGCAGTGGCGGTTCGGGTGGACCTAGCACGGGCGGAAGTGGCGGATCGAGCACGGGTGGCAGCGCGGGTACCGGACCGGCCGGTGGAGGCAGCGCCGGAGTCGACGCTAGCCTGGACGGAAGCGGAGACGCCGCGCTCGATGCGCCTCAGGACAGCCCGAGCGACGTTCAGTTGACGGACGGGTCGGCGAACACCGTGGCTTGTCTGACGTTCCACACCAAGTTCGCGAACAAGGCCAAGGAGTGCACGCAAGGCAACCCGGTGCCCTGGGGCGCTGAGACGGTCGACCGTTGGATCGCACGCTGCTCGCTCGACGTGGCAGCCACGGGCGCACCGGCGACGATGAACGACATCGTGACCTGCGCAGCGCAGTTCGAGAAGAAGGGCTGCGCGGAATTCATGGCAAGCGCCCTCTCGCAGTGCATCGTCGATCCGACGGCGGCTCCGTGCCGGCGCTTCGACCCCGTGCTGGTCGGCTGCACGCCCCCGGCGGGAACGCTCACCAACGGCACGGCGTGCTTCGGCCACCTGCAATGTGCGGGCGGTTACTGCAAGGGACACCAGAACGGGTGCGGCGTTTGCGCGCCGCGGGCCGGGGTCGGGCAGGCCTGCACGGAAGGATCGGATTGCCAGGTCGGGTTGGCCTGCTCTCAGTCCAAATGCGCGACTCCGCTCGGGCTGGGAGCAAGCTGCTCCACTTCATCGGCGCCGTGCGCGTACGGCACGCATTGCAAGAGCGGCAAGTGCGCAGCGTGGGCGGGCGCGGGCCAACCCTGCGGCGGTGCGTTGGGCGCGTGCGACCCGCGCTTCTCGCTCACCTGCAACGCCGGAACGTGCGCCAAGCTCAGCTATGCGAAGACCGGCGGTGCGTGCTCCGGCCCGCTCGCGATTTGCTACGACGAAAGCGTCTGCTCGGGCGGGACCTGCGTCTCTCAAATCGACGACGGCTCGACCTGCAACCCCACGCTGGGGTGCAAGGCGTTCTCGTCCTGCCGCGGCGGCGCGTGCACCCGCGACGACCCCGGTTACTGCTTCTGACCGCTGAGCGAACGCGAAGAGCGCGTCGGGTCCGGGGGCGGCAGAGTCGCCGGTGGAGCGCTCGAGGGCGTGCGTTGAGCGTGCGGTTCTCGTTCGACGATTCCTGCGCCAGCCCCGCCGCCTCAGCGCGCGGCAAACAGAGCGAAGGCAACTATGGCCGCGACGAGCACCGCGGCGAGCACGAGCTCGTGTCGCGTTGCGCGCGACAGCGTTTGCTCCCGGGCCGCAGGCTTCGACGGGGCGGCGCGCCGCGCCGGGTCCCCGCTGCCGACCAGGACCAACGGTGCGGCGGCCGATCCGCGGAGCACCCGCGCCGTGGCGCGCGTGCGGTAGCCCTCGGCCGGCAAGAGCTCGGGTGCGACGGCCTCGACCGAGCACTCGCCCTCCAGGGTCACGCGCTGGCCAACCTCGATCACGGCCTCCCAGGCCTCGCCGAGCAGCATTGCCGTGGCTTCGCCGGGGCCGCCGGGTGCGGCGCGGCCGTGCTCTTTCAGCCAGCGCTCCTGCTTCCGCGCCGACCCGCCAACGTGCACCTTGCCGGCGGCGTGCGCGCGGGTGGCGTGGAGAAACGTGGCGACCTTCGCCAGGTGCGCTCGCTCTTTGCGCAGCGTGGAGGCGGCGGCGCCTTGCTCGGTGCGAAGCCGCACCTTCAGCTCGCGCAGCCTGGCCGAGAGCTGGGCGATGTCCGCCTCTGCGACCGCCACCAGCTGCTTGGCGCGCTCCGCGCGAAGATCCACGCGCAGGTGCTCGCTCTGCACCAGGATTCGCCCATCGGCGTCTTCCAGCCAGAAGTCCGACTTGCCCACTCGGCGTGGCGCGTCGTTCAGCCCATCGCGCACGTCCCAGTACACGCACGGGCGCTGACTCAGGGCGGACACGAGCAGCTCGCCGGCCGCGGCCACTCTCCCCGTGAACGTCGTCACGTGGCGGTCATAGCGCGCCAGCGAGCTCAGGTCAGCCGCTCAGGTCCATGCACTGAAACAGGTCGCTCTCCCACGTCCACGGGCCAGCGGATGACGTCCCCGTGAGCTCGATTTGCAGGATCGGGCGCGTGCACTCCTTGCCCGGCTCGGGCGGGGTCGTGCTGGGCTTGAAGCACACCCCCGCGGGGAACTGCACACCGACCAGCTGCCACATCCAGTTCGCCCACGTCTCTGCGCTGGCGGGGGCCGGCCCCGACCAGATCTCGTTGCTGCTCTGGCCTTTCCACAGGTCGTGCTTGCCGGAAGGGAACGCAAAGGTCTCGGGCGGGGAGCTGCACGGCGGGAAGAATTTGTCGACGAAGGCGCTCCGCAGCTTGGCCCCCGTGGCCACGAAGCCGTTGAGGGCGCTCGGGCCACGATTGGCCACGTGGATGGACGAGCTCGCGAGCGCGACGGTCACCGGTTTGGTCGCGTTGGTGATGCTGGTCTGCCCCGCCAGCCAACCCGGCACGCCCTTCGCGCAGGCGTAGCTCAGGCTCTCGGGCCCCTTGCCGCCATAGTCGAGGCCCAGGCCGCACTCGATCTGGAACGCGCCGCCCTCTTGGGTCTTGCCCGAAACGACCAGCTTGCCGCCGCGCTTCCACGCAGGCTCGGCACACGCTGCGGTCTCGGAAGGGACCGATGCGGCGCTGCCGCTCAGCACGACCGAGTACTGATTGGAGCTGTCTGCCTTCACGCTGCCATCGAAGCCCGGCGGGCCGCTGAGCTCGGAACCCTTCCAGCTGCGAATCACCTTTCCCGCGGCGTCGCGCTGTTCGACGGCGTCGAGCGCGACGCCCGTCGCCGGGCCGCTCAGCGCGAGCGGCACGCGGACCAGCGTCTCGGATTTGCCGGCGGTCCCCCCGACGTCTTGCACGACGAGCAACGTCGGGCCGCCCTTCGAGTCGAAGCAGTTGATGCTGGCAGCTCCCGCCGTGCCACCCGCAGCGCCCGCAGCGCCGCCGGTCGCACCGCCTGCACCGCCTGCGCCGCCCATCGCGCCTGCGCCGCCCGCCGCGCCCGCGCCCCCCGCACCGCCGGACTGCGCCTGCCCCCCGGTGCCGCCCGGTCCGGCGCCCGAGCCCGAGTCGCCGCACCCCAGGCAAAGCGCCGAAGCCAACCAGAAGCCAAAGCCACGCACCATCCGCCGCACCTCTCGGGGCGGGTTGGTTGCCCGCGCGAGGCGCGCATTCAGCTCTGCCGCTCAGCTCGCGGCCGCCAACGCGGCGGTGCTGTTCGTTGCCGGCGTCGAGAAGCGTTTGCGCTCGTGAGGGCCGGCGATCGGACGGCGCGCGCGATGGGGTCGAGCGCTCGAGCCCGCGAGCTGTTAGCCTGCGCTGTCGTGACGCGGGTGATCGTGACCGTGGGCTGCCTCTGCGTGCTTGCGGCGTGCCGGGGCGGAGACCGCTCGGACGCGACCCCGCCGGACGCGGGCGCCGTTGCAGTCGGCGGGGGCGGGGCGACGCTGGGTGATCCACCGCGCGTGCGACCCGAACGCACGGGGCCGAGGCCTGGATGGCCCACCCAGGGTCCTCCCGCGGACGCCTGCGAGAAGGACGACGACTGTACCGTCGTGGTCTGGGACGGACCACAGCCGCCAGATCCATGTTGCGACGCGCGAGTCGGGTATCTGCCGGTCGCCCGCGCGCACCTGACGTTCATCGAAACGTTCCGCAAGACTCATTGCGTCGGCGTGTCCTGCCCGCCGTCACCATTTCCCGGCGCGGAGCCCGCGTGCTGCGCCAGCATCGCGCGCTGCGTAGGGCGGAAGTGCGTTTCGGCATGTACGCTCGTCGGCGAGCCGATCCCGAAGGTGAGCGTGCTCGATCCCGCGTGCCGGGGCTTTCGACAAGCGCCGCGCACCGGGAAGCCGGTCGTGCCGCCGTTCTGAGGCTCACATCGGAACGAACGCGTCCCAGCCAACCGTGAGGCCAGTGACGGCTCCGACCGAAGTGACCCAGGGGCTCGACGTGCTCGTCTGGTCGAGCCACGCGGCTCCGGTCCCCTTGGTGTAGGCGATCAGGTAGCCGCTGGCGTACGAGATCCAGTGCGTCACGCCGGCGTTGATCCCGGTCGGGGCCCCGAGCGTGGAGACGGCGGCGGTCGGCGGCACCGAAACGATGGCAACGGCCCCGGTCGTCGCGTTGTACACGAAGACCTGGTCACCAGTGAGGGGCTCCCAGTGAGTCCAACCGCTAGCCCAGGTGCCTGCTGGCCAGGTCAGGTTCCAGGTCAGCTTGTTGCTGGCGTTGAGCACGCCTCGCTTCCCGCTTCCGTCGGACGACTTGTAAAGGATGACGACTCCGGTGCGCGTCGCTCCCATGCGGTCGTAGCCGGTGCCCGGCTCGTCTGCAGAGCCGGCCGTGGTCGGCCCGCCAGTGGTCGGCATGACGTAGTACTTGGCAACGCCCGAGCTGGCGGAGTACCCGACCGCGCCCGCCCCGAATGCCGACTTCCAGAGCATGCCCTCGGTTCCGCCGAGGTTGCTCGACCACACCGTCGAGACCGTTCCGTCCTTCTGGTTCAAGTTGAGATAGCTGTACGCGTTGGTATTTCGGTGTGAGAAGATCAGCGTTCCCGGTGGCGACGGCACGCCGACCGTGTCGGTCCAGTCGGAGAGCGAAGCCCAGCTCTGGACGACGGTCGTCGTGCGATCGGGATTGACGCGGATCACCGCCGCCAGGCCGTCGTTGGCGCCAGGCGTCGCGCCCCTCTTCCAGGCGCAGAAGTGCAGCGTCGGCCCAGCGGATCCACCGGTGCCCCCGTGCCCCCGGTCGCACCGCCCGTGCCCCCGGTCGCACCGCCCGCGCCCGCGGTGCCGCCAGTCGACCCGCCGGTGCCGCCGGTGGTCCCACCACCACCGCCGGTGGTCGAGCCGCCCGCCCCTCCGGTGGCTCCCGCATCGGAGCCACCAGTACCGACGTACGTGCGGTTCTCGTTCTCGCTCGAACATCCGGCGACTGCCCCACGCTCGCCAACACCACCGCCCACGTCCGGGTTCCGGTCATCGTCGCACTCCTGCGCGGCGGCTCGCGCCCGCGACCCGAGAACCTAGCGGACGAGCACTGGTGCGCGACATGGGCACTTCGACGACGTGACGCCCTCGCGCCCGCACGAAGTCCGCACGATTGTGCCGCGGCGCCCGCGCGCGTGGGAATTTCGACGACGGCCTTCGAGCGGGTTGTAGCTGTATTTCGCCTTGCTGACCCCGTCGACGACGATCAAAGAAATGTTTGGATACCGGCGGCCCTTGGCCCAGAGCGCTGCTGACGCCCGGCGCGGTGTTGACGCGCAGACTTGCTCGTCGTGGTCACGCCCCGAGCTTCGCGCGAAGCTGGCGGAGCTCGTCGCGGATGCCGAGTTGCAGCTGGATCACGTCGCCGCTGACGTAGATGAAGAACGAAACGAACACCTCGCGGAGGACGGGGACCAACACCGCGAAGATCGTCGGCTCCGAGGGCACCGTGACATACGGGTTCGCTCCGCTGGCGATGACGAGGTCCTTGTGCTTCGCCAGCAGCACGGCGTACTCGGTGTACGCCGAGAAGAGCCCAGCGAGCAGATATATCGCGGCGATGGCCTTCAGGACCCAGACCGCGCCCCGCAGAGCGCGATGCTGCATCTGGCCTTTCATGGCGGCCTCGTACTCGGCAACGTCACTGGGGTCGGCTGGGTGCTCGGTCATCCTGCGAGGGTATCCGATCACTTCCGAGGCAGGCGCCAGCCGCCGCACCGGCGCGGCCCGCGCGGCGGCAACCAGGGCTCAGCGAGCCGGACCGTCGAACACCTTCTTCTGCGCGCTGCCGCGGCGCTCGTAGCGAACGCGATACGAGCTGAAACCTTTCGGCAGCGGCTTCCCCTCCGGCGTCTCGCCGAGGTACGTGGTCTGGCTCCAGACCGTCTCGAGCTTGCCCTTCACCCACTCGTGCTCGCTGCTCACGTAGACGGGTCCGCCGGCGCGGCCGCCGGCCTTGATACGTCTTCGCTTGGGGTCGAAGCGTGGCATGAGCAGCTCTTCGAGCTCAGCGCTCTGCACGAAGCGCTTGTTCGACGCCTCGAAGAGCCAGTAGCGTGAGCTGCGGTTGTAGGCGCCGCTCGCGGCTCCGACGGCGAGGTCCAGGTAGCTGTCGAAGTTCGCGTCGACGAAGATGGGGTCCGGACCTTCCTGGAGCGCTGCGGCCGCCGCCAGCTTGCCCGGGTTCGGGAGCAGCCCGCCCTCGAGCGCGTCGAGCGCCCGGTCGGGCGCCGCCTTCATCTCGGCCTTCGCGTCGTAGACGACCTGAGCGGCGCAGGCCTCGCTCGCTTCCAGCTCGATGCGCGAGATGCTCATCAAGAAGCGGCCCGCGTCCACGGTCGACCCCACGCCGGCTCGAAACACGAAGCGGCACGGCGCGAGGCCGGCACGCAAGGCAAAGCTCGCGCGCACGACGGGCGCGGGCTCTGGCTCGGGCTCGAGTGCGGCCGCGTCCGCGCTCGCTCCAGCATCTTCGGGGGTCGGAGCGGGTGCGCTCGCCGGCGTGGGCTCAGGCGTCGGCGACGTGCTCGCGACGGCCCTCACGGGCGGCGCGGGCTCGCCGACGGGCGCCGCGGCAGGGGCGCAGCTCACGATGACCCAGCAGACGCTCCAGCGCAGCATGACGTGGCAGTCCTAGCGCGCTCCGGAGGCCGTGGTCCACTACGTGCGTTCGGCGGCTCGGGCAGAACTTCACGCACACCGGCAGCCAGCTCGGCTCTTCCGACGAGCTGCGTGCGCGCGGCCATCCCATTGTGAAAATCGATGAGTCGTGCGCGATTTATGTGTTCGACGAGGGGTCGAGCCAGACCCACATAGCTTGCATGAATCCCCGAACCCGTTTGCTGATCGCCATCGAGAAGAACGAGCTCCGGATCTGGAAGCTAGTCACCCGTGTGCTCTTGCGCCTGCGAGAGCGCTCCCTCCTGACCGGCGCGCGGGTCGACGACGACCTGAGGGCCGCGGTGCGCTGGGCGGCTGACGCCGAGCGCGCGCGCCGCGAAGAAATCGCGCACCTCTCCGGAGTAGCCCGACCTGAACCCGCGGTTCTCCGTTCGGAGCCGCGCGCGAACCTCCGCGAGAGCGGGATCCGCTGGGCCGCCTGAGGAAGGGGATATGGGCATGAAGCGCATCCTGGTCTTGGTGGACGAACGTCTGGAGTCGGTGATCGGCGTCGAGCGCGCCGCCAGCGTGGCGAGCCGCACCGGCGCCGAGCTGATCGTGCTCAGCGTGCTCGAGCCCATTCGCGGCGAGCTGGACGCCTGGCCCGTCAACGAAGATCGCGACGAGATGGCGAGAGAGCTCGCGCGTGCCGAGGTCGAATGGCAGAGCATCCGGCTTCGGGATGCGCTGGCAGGTCGCCCCGCTCGAGTCGTCGCACGCTGGGGCAAGCCGTGCGCAGCGGCCGTGAGGCTCGCCATCGACGAGAGCGTCGACCTGGTGGTCAAGACCGCCCGAGGCCGCCACGGCGGGAGACGAGTACTCTTCGGCTCCACCGCGCTGCATCTGTTCCGCAAGTGCCCCTGCCCCGTGTGGGTGGTGTCGGACCGGCCACTACCTCCTGCTCCCACGGTGCTCGCCGCCATCGACCCAGCTCACGGGCCATTGACCACGAGAGTCCTGCGGCATGCCGAGCAGCTGGCCGGATGGCTCGACGCCGAGCTCCACGTGATCCACGTGTGGGATGCGCCGCACGAGGCCTCTCTGCGGCGACGCTACGACGCAGATCGGGCGCAGGCGCACGTGGACGAGGAGGAGGTGCGCGCCCGCGTCGGCCTCGAGCGCGCGCTCGGCGTGCTGTCGAAGTCTCCCAATCGCGTCGACCTGGTACGCGGCGACGCGGCCGAGGAAGTTCCGACTCGCGGAGCCGATGTGATTGTCTTGGGCAGCGTCGGCCAGGCGGGGATTCGCGGCCTGCTGATCGGAGAAATGGCCGAGGAAATCCTGACGCGCGTCGACTCCAGCGTGCTTCAGATCAAGCCCAGCGGGTTCGAGTCCCCCCTGTCCCACCCACCCCCGACGCGAGGGCCGCGTGTGAGCGAAGCGCAACCCGTCGTCCATCGGGTGTCCCGACGGTCCGTTCGCACCCAGCGGCGCGGTTGGGGTTCTGATTGATCACCGTGAAGTTCTCGGGCGCTCCACGCTGAACCCGCCGTTCCGAACGCCCGCCCGGCGTTCCCGTGGGAAGCTGAGCCTCACTCGAAGCGCAGCGTGCTCGCGAGTCGCCGCGCGGCGGGGGTCACTGCAGCGATGATCTCGCGCTTGCCGGGACCTGCGAGGTTGGCGACGGAGCGGCCGTCGGTCACGAAGATCTCGAGCACCACCTCTCCGCCCATCCCCACGGTCTCGAACGTACCACCGACGATGCTGACCAGTTCCGCGGTGTCGGACCATTCGTCGAATGGTGCGGAGGCCCAGCCCTGCTCGCGCAGGAGGGCAAAGAGCCCATCGGTCGTGAGCGGGTGGCCGCCCGGCGCCAGTGCGCAGGCATTGAGATAGATGCCGTGCTCCTTCGAGCGAAAGTAGACGCCGAGCTCGTCGGTGACCGTCTGGTCCAGGGCATCAGCTACGAACTCGTGCCCAGGATCGATGGAGAAATGCTGTCGAGGAAGGGAGATTCTCACCGGTCCAGCTCTCGGGTCGCTCGCGATACTCGCATGGCGCGCGTCCGGGCGGCATCCCCTCGTCCCCCTGCTGGTCTATTCTCGGCTGCATGAGCGTGAGCAAGCGCGACGTGGCGGGAGTGGTGGTGGCCTTGTGCCTGGCGGGTTGCGGGTCCGACGACGGAGGGGGCAGCGGCGCGACGGGGGGCAGCTCGAACAGCGGAGGCACGTCGGGCACCGGCGGCAGCTCGGGCACGGGCGGAGCGGCGGGCAGCGGAGGCAGCGGAGGCAGCGGAGGCAGCGGAGGCAGCGGAGGCGGCGTCGTGGCCAACGAGTGCCCGAAGGGCATCAGCGCCGACGCGGAAGTGGGGCAGGCCTTGCCCGCCGCGAGCGTGGACTCGGCGTGGGTCGCCCCGACCGGGAAATCGACCAAGGTCGCGGCGGGGGGCGATCTGCAAGCGGCGCTCGACGCGGCGGCACCCGGCGACGAGCTTCGCCTGGCCCCGGGCGCGACCTTCACCGGTCCGTTCACGCTGCCGAAGAAGGCCGGCGACGCCTGGATCGTGATCCGTAGCGACGTGCCGGACACCGATCTGCCACCTCCGGGAACGCGCATCGATCCCTCGTACGCGTCGAAGCTCGCCAAGATCGTGGTCCCGGCGAACGCGGGTGCCGCCATTGGCACGGCGGCTGGGGCGCACCACTATCGCCTGATGGGGCTCGAGCTCTCACCGGCTTCGGGCGCGTACGCCAACAGCGTCATCGACCTGGGCTCGAGCGCAAAGGCGCTGACCGACGTGGCTCATCACATCGTGATCGACCGCGCCTACGTGCACGGGGACGCAAGCAAGGGCGCGCGTCGCGGCGTCGCGCTGAACTCCAGGGACACCGCCATCGTCGACTCGTGGTTCGCGGACTTCAAGGAGCAGGGCGCCGACTCCCAAGCCATTGCCGGCTGGGGTGGCCCAGGGCCGTTCAAGATCGTGAACAACCACCTGGAAGGCGCCGGTGAGAACATCATGTTCGGCGGCGCCGACCCGGCCATCGCGGACGTGGTGCCCTCCGACATCACCATCTGCGCCAACCACATCGTGAAGCCCGCGGCGTGGAAGAGCCTGAGCTGGTCCGAGAAGAACCTGTTCGAGCTCAAGAACGCGCGCCGCGTGCTGGTCGCCGGCAACGTGCTCGAGAACAACTGGGCCGACGCACAGGTCGGGTTCGCCGTGGTGCTCACGCCGCGCAACCAGGACGGCACCGCGCCCTGGTCGACCATCGAGGATCTGACCTTCGTCTACAACATCGTGCGGCACACTGCTTCGGGCATCAGCATCTTGGGCGAGGACGACAACCACCCGAGCAAGCAGCAGCAGCGCGTGGTGATCCAGAACAACCTGCTCCACGACGTGAACAAGGCCAGCTGGGGGGGCGACGGCCGGGGCTTTCAGCTGGTCTCGCCGGGCAAGCCCAGCCTGAAGGTGAAGATCGACCACAACACGGTGACCCACGTCGACAACGCGTTCTTGGTCATGGGGGACACCGGCGTGGTGAGCCAGGACGTGTGGGTCACCAACAACATCTTCCCGAAGGGCGACTACGGCGCGTTCGGCTCGGGCAAGGGTGAGGGAACCGGAGCCTTCGCCTTTTACCTCGGCAACTACCTGTTCTCGGCCAACGTGATCGTCGGCGGAACGGCGTCGAGCTATCCGACCGGTAACTTCTTCCCAGCAGCAATGGGCGACGTGGGCTTCGAGGACCTGAGCGCCGGCAAGCTCGGCCTGCTCTCGACCAGCGCGTACAAGGCCAAGGGCAGCGACGGCAAGGACGTCGGAGCCGATTTCGCCGGGCTCGTTGCCGCCACGGCGGGCGTGGCGAAGTGACGCTGCCGGACCGGCACCTCGGTGTGGGGGCGGAACACGCGACCTCCGCCTCGAGCTGCGCTGTGCTGGACGCGCCCGTGACGCGAGCTCAGCTCTGCTGGGGCTTGCGCCCTGCCGCAATCAGACCCGCGAACGCCACGAGCTCGACGTGCGTCCCCTCGTGGACTCGAGCGAGCTCGTGCGCCTGCTCGGCGAGCAGCAGGTCGTAGTCGGCTTGGAACGCCTCGGCGGTTCCCCCACCGGCGAGGTAGTAGCGGCGCGCTTCGTCGCGCTCCCAGGCGAACACACCTTCGTTCACCGATCGCTCCAGATCCGCCAGGGCCGCGCGCTCTTGAGCGCTCTCGTAGGGCGGCGCCATGACCCACGCGCGATCGTTGTTGTAGTAGCGGACGCCGTCGAGCGCTCCGAACAGGCGCGGAAGCTCGATTCCGAAGTGGTTCCACCCAAGGCCGAGAAGAGCCTTGCCTCGCGTGCACGTGACGATGAACCGAGCTTCACGCAGGCGAACCTCGGGGTCGCTCTCGGGCCCGCCGCGCGCGAGGCGCTGAAGGCCGGCCAAGTTGTTCGGCTCGACGGCGAGGAGCCAGCCGCCGGGCTTGCATACGCGCAGCATCTCCGCGAACCCGACGGCAGGGTCGCGGAGGTGGATCAAGAGGGTCTGGCAGCACACGAGGTCGAAGTGGTCGTCGGGAAAAGGCAGCGACTCGGCCGCGCCCTCGACGAACGAGAAACGGCCATCGAGCGCCCGTTCGCGCACCAGCTCTCGGCAGCGAACCGTCGCCACGGCGAGCGAGCGCGCTTCGCGATCGATCCCGGTGAGCTCGAAGCCGGGGCCAAGGTGCGGCGCCAGCGCGCGCGCGAAATGGCCTTGCCCAGCCCCCACTTCCAGTGCGGTCTCGACGCGCTCGAGCTCGAGCCTCGTCGCCAGAAGGCCGAGGTAGTCCTGGTGCCACCAGTGGTCGCGTGCCTCGGTGAAGTAGCGTTCCGAGTGAGGGAGCAAAGCGTCGGACATCGCGCGAACCCTAACGCGCTTCGTGCGGTGCTTCGAGCCGCAACGCGCTCGGGCGCTTGGTGGCGGCTCGACGTCGCTCGACCACGCGGTCGAGGCACCGTGCGCGTCACGCCCAGCCCGGACGGGCCGGCCAAGGCCAAGGCGCGGGCGGTCGCGCAAGACCTCGCGCAGCGCCTGTCGGTTGCCGTCGCGGCCCCGGGCGGCGAAGATGCGAGGCCATGCTCCGAGCGACCGTTCTACTCGTCGGCCTGTCGCTGCTCGCGTGTGGTAAGCGGCGTTCGGCCGCGGACGCCCCGGACGGTCCTGCAACGAGCGCTGCAGGGCAGCCTGCGATACCCAAGCCCTCGGGGGCGTGCACGCTCGCCGAGTCGGCCACGTTGACTGACATCGAGCAGATCGCGGCCGGTGAGACCCACGCCTGCGGCGTACGCCGAGACGGACGAGTCGTGTGCTGGGGCGACAACTCGTCGGGTCAGCTCGGCGTGGCGCCGAATGCGCCGGGCGGGCCGGTGCTGGTCTGCGGGCTCAGCGACGCCGTGGAGGTGAGCGTGACCCAGTACCACTCCTGTGCGCGCACGAAGGACGGCTCGGTGTGGTGTTGGGGATTCAACGCCTCGGGCGAGCTCGGTGACGGCACGACCCATGCGTCCCGCACTCCGGTGCGTGTGGCTGGGCTCGGGCCAGCGAAAGGCGTGAGCGTCGCGTCGTTTCACAGCTGCGCTCTCGAGGCGGACGGAGGCGTCGCGTGTTGGGGAATGAACACGGCCGCGGTGCTGGGCACGCCTTCGCCCGACAAGCTGCTCACCCCCGCGCGCGTTCCCGACTTGAAGGACGCGGTCCGAGTCGTGACCGGCTCGAGCTCGACCTGCGTGCTGCGTCGCGACGCAACGGTGGCGTGCTGGGGCGAAACTCGGGGCGGTCCGCTCGGCTACGTGCGCACGGCCGCGCCCACCCCCATGGCCGGAGCAAGCGACGTCTCGTCGGTGAGCCATGGCTGGTACCGAGGCTGCGCGATCAGAAAGAACGGGAGCGTGGCCTGTTGGGGCGGCGACGCGACCCCGCTCGGCTGGTCTCTGGGAGAGCCCATCCCGGGGGTGTCGGACGCCGTCGAGGTCGCGGTCGGGCTGCGCGAGGCGTGCGTGCGCCGGCGCGACGGCCGGGTCTCCTGCTGGGCAGACCGATCCGAACCCCAGGACGTGCCGCAAGTCCGGGGCGCCACCAGCATCGCGCTGGGCCAGGCGTTTGGCTGTGCGCGGATGCCCGACGCCAGCGTGAAGTGCTGGGGTGCGGACCCTGAGACCGTCCTCGCCGAGCGCAACCGTGCCGAAGCAGAGCGCCGCAAGCAGTGGGAAGCCGCGGGCAAGCTGTGCCCGATCGATGAGATCGTGGTGTACGGATCGCCCGGCTGCGGCAAGCAGGCAGCCCACCGCTGCGTCAAGGCGATCCCGCCGTGCGCCGACCAGTTCTGCGGATGCGACGGGCGCGAAGTGGGCGGCTGCGGCGTGGCGGTCGCTCCCTATCGCCACGCCGGACCGTGCCGGGGCGATGGCGGGGCGCCGGAGCTCTGA